>Ga0180436_10004038_pt1 | contig 13324 bp, 10 predicted proteins | sample SS_ome_2_FD_132434 | JGI IMG/M metagenome (GOLD analysis project Ga0180436, IMG submission 132434) | Hypersaline lake sediment archaeal communities from the Salton Sea, California, USA - SS_3_S_2 metaG | ecosystem: Environmental > Aquatic > Non-marine Saline and Alkaline > Hypersaline >...
CGGGGTCGGCAGAGTCGTCGGCCAGCACCACCAGCTCGGACGGCCCGGCCAGCATGTCGATGCCCACGTCGCCAGCGACGAGCTTTTTGGCAGCGGTGACCCAGCGATTACCGGGCCCCACCACCACGTCGCAGGCCGGCACCGGTCCGGCGCCGTACGCGAGGGCAGCGATGGCCTGGGCGCCGCCGACCGCGAGCACGGCGTCGGCGCCGGCGACCGCGGCGGCAGCCAGGGTGACGGGGGTGGGTCTCGGCGAGGCCACCCACACCTCGGGAACCCCGGCGGCGCGGGCGGTGACGGCGGTCATGAGCACCGACGACGGCAGCGGATAGCGGCCGCCTGGGGCGTAGCAGCCGGCGCGCTCCACGGCCGACACCGTGTGGCCGGCGATGCCTCCGGGGACCGAGACCTTGAGATCTACCGCCGACCGGCGCTGGGCGTCGGCGAAGTCGGCGATGCGGGTGGCGGTGCGCTCGAGCAGCGCCAGGATCTCCGGGTCGACGCCGGTCCTCGCGGCGTCGAGGTCGTCGCCGGCGACGATCAGCGGCTGGCCGGGCGACAGGTCGCCGAACTCCGAGGCCAGGGCGCGGAGAGCGTTCTCACCTTCAGCGCGCACCCGTTCGATGATCTCGCCTGCCCGCGCCAGGGTTGCGGTATCGACGGGATCTCGCCGTTCGACGACGATCTCTTCTCGTGTAAGGCGTCGCAGCATGTCAGCTCTCCTCGGATTCGACGACGTGGGACCCGTCCCGCCGACGCACGCAGCGGGCGCGGCGGTCGAGCTCCCGGGCCACGGCCTCCAGCGGCACGCCGCGTGCGGCCAGGGCGGCCATGGTGAAGTAGACGACATCGGCGGCCTCCCAGGCGACGGCCTCCGGACCGACGGCCTCGGCGAGCTCGCCGGCCTCTTCGAGCAGCTTGGCGGTCAGCAGGTCCGGGTCGCGGATCAGCCGGTCGGTGTAGGAGTGCGGAACCGGGTTCGCGACCCGGTCGGCCAGCCGCCGTTCCAGGGCGCCGAGGCCGCGGTCCGGCCCCCAGCAGCTCCGCCGATCGAGGTGGCAGAATCCGGCGCCGGCCTGTCGCACGACGAACCGCAGGGCGTCGCGGTCGCAGTCGGCCTCGACCCGCAGCAGCTTTTGCACGGCGCCCGAGGTCGCTCCCTTGCGCCAGAGCTCGTTGCGCGACCGCGACCAGTAGACGCCGCGGCGCTCGTCGACGGCGGCGGCGAGGCTGCGCGCGTTCGAGTACACGAGGCCGAGGGCGACGCCGAGCTCGTCGCAGACCACCGTCGGCCACAGCCCGTCGGTTCGGTCGGAAACCAGCGGCGCGGCGAAGGCCTCGGCGAGACCGAGCCGGCCGGTGTAGATGGCCATGCCGACCTGGGCGTCGGCGCCCATCCGGTCGAGGGCCGCGATCTCGTCGGCGGAGGTCACGCCCCCGGCGAGGGTCACCGCGGCGCTGCCGGCGGCTTCGACGACCCGGCGGCAGGCTTCGAGGTCGATGCCGCCCAGCCGGCCCTCGCGTTCGACGAAGGTCACCAGGAAACCGCCGACCAGGTCGTCCAGCTCGGCCAGCCGGTCGAGCACCGTCGCGCCGGTCTTCTCGGTCCAGCCGCGCACCACGACCTCGCCATCGACGCCGTCGAGTGCGGCGATGACCCTCTCCCTCGGCAGCTCGGCGAGGATCTCGGGGGTGGCGGCGGTGCCGAGGATGACCTGCTCGGCGCCGGCGTCGAGCCAGTCGAGGGCGTCCTCCGCGGTGCGGATGCCGCCGCCGTAGCGGCACGGGGCGGTGCGCACCAGCTCGCGCACGATCTCGGCGTTGGAGCCGCGGCCGAGCGCGGCGTCGAGGTCGATGACGGCGATCGGGCCGACCACGGCGAAGCGCTCGGCCATCTCGAAGGGGTCGGCGGTCTCCACCGGTTCGCCGCGGCCGCCCACGAGCTGGACGGCGCGGCCTGCCATGAGGTCGATGGACGGGACGATCATCGGCGCACCTCCACGCCGAGCCCGGCGAGCTCGGCCTTGAGATCGGCGACGGTGGTGTGGCCGTCGTGGAAGATGGTGGCGGCGAGCACGGCGTCGGCGCCGGCCGCCAGCGCCTCCGCCATGTGGCCCGGGCCGTCGGCGCCGCCGGAGGCGATGATGGGCACCCCCACCGCGTCGCGCATCGCGGCCAGGAGCTCCAGGTCGTAGCCGGATCCCGTGCCGTCGCGGTCCCACGAGGTCAGGAGGATCTCGCCGGCGCCGCGGTTCACCGCCTCCGCGGCCCAGGCGAGGGCGTCGCGGCCGGTGCGATCCCGGCCGGAGCGCACCACCACCTCCCAGCCGTCGCCTGAGCGGGCGGCGTCGAGGGCGAGGATGGTGCACTGGCAGCCAAAGCGGCCGGCGAGCTCGTCGAGGAGTTCGGGCCGGGCCACGGCGGCGGTGTTGGTCGCCACCTTGTCGGCGCCGGCCTCCAGCAGCGCCTCGGCGTCCGCCACCTCGCGGACCCCGCCGCCGACGGTGAGCGGCAGCGGCAGAACCTCGCGCACCGCACGGACGACCTCGAGGGCGTGGCCGCGGCCTTCGGGAGTGGCGCTGACATCGAGGATCACCAGCTCATCGGCATTCTGGTCGGCGTAGGCGGCGGCCAGCTCCACCGGATCGCCGGCGTCGCGGAGACCCTGGAAGTTGACGCCCTTGACGACCCGACCGTTCTTGACGTCGAGGCATGGGATGACTCTCGGCAGCAGCATTACACGGCCTCCAACCAACGTTCGACGAGGCCCTGTCCCCAGGCGCCTGAGAGCTCCGGGTGGAACTGGCAGGCGAGCACGGGACCGCGTTCCACGGCGGCGACGAAGCGTCCTCCGTGGTCGGTGAGGGCGCCGTCCCAACCGTCGGGGATCGCGTCGAGCTTGTAGCTGTTGGCGTAGTAGGCGACACCGTCGCAGAGTAGGTTGCAGCGGCTGGAGGCGGTGACGCGATTCCAGCCGAGCTGCGGGCTGCGGACGCCCGGCGGCAGGGCGGTGGCTTTGGCCGGGATGACTCCCAGTCCATCAGCGCCGGGGCTCTCTTCGCTGCCGGCGGCGAGCACCTGCAACCCGAGACAAATGGCCAGGGTGGGGCGGCCGGCGGTGATCCGCTCGACCAGGGAGCTGCGCAGTCCGAGAGCGTCGATCTGCTCGACGACCGCGCCGAAGGCGCCGACTCCCGGCAGAACCAGCCGCTCGGCGCCGGCGGCATCGTCGGCGGAATCGGATAGCCGCACCTCGGCGCCGGCGCGCCGCAGCGCCGCCGCCACCGAGGCCAGGTTGGCGGTGCCGGTGCGCAGCAGGACGACCTCGCTCATACGTCGACCCCCAGCCGACCCTTGGTGCTCGGAACGCCGGACCGGCCAGGCGCGAGGGCGTCGCGCAGGGCCAGCGCCACCGCCTTGAAGGCGGCCTCGGCGCGATGGTGGTCGTTGGCGCCGCGCAGCACATCGACGTGCAGGGCGCAGCCCGCCGCCATGGCGATGGAGACCAGAACGTGGGTGAGGTTTTCGCAGGCGATGCCGCCGATGGCCTCGCGGCTCAGGCCGAGGTGAATTTCGGGCCAGGGGCGTCCCGACAGATCCACCACCGCCCGGGCCAGGGCCTCGTCGAGGGGAGCGTGGCCGGTTCCGAAGCGCGCGATGCCGGAGCGGTCGCCCAGGGCGCGGGCAATGGCGGCGCCGAGGGCCAGGGCGCAGTCCTCTGCCGTGTGGTGGTCGTCGACCTCGAGATCGCCGCGGCAGGTGAGCTCGAGATTCCAGCCGGCGTGGAAGGCCAGCGCGGTGAGCATGTGGTCAAGGAAGCCGATGCCGGTGGCGACCCGGATCTCCCCGGCGCCGTCGAGATCGAGGCGGCCGGTGATGCGGGTCTCGCGGGTGGTTCGGTCGATGTCGGCGGTGCGGGTGGCGGCGGTCATGGCAGCAGCTCCTTCAGCTCGTCGAGGGTGTCGAGAATCCGCGCCGCGCCGGCGCCGGCGAGGGCGGGGGTGGCGACGCCGTGATCATCGCCCGGGGCCACGACGCCCAGGGGCAGCACGCCGGCGGCGCGGGCGGCGCGGACGTCGTCGGGGGTGTCGCCCACCATCCAGGCGTGGCGGACGCCGAGGCGGTCCATGGCGAGGTGCACCGGCGCCGGATCGGGCTTGCTCGGCGCGTCGTCGAGGACCACCACGGCGGAGAAGATACCGGAGATGCCGTGCTCGGCGAGAAACCGGTGGGCGTCGCCCCGCGGCCGTCCCGTGACCACCGCCAGCGGCATCCGACCGGCCAGCTCACGGAGCAGCTCCGGATCGGCCAAGAGCCGCTCGTGGCGCCGCAGGCCGGGGGCGTCGTCGGTTCCCTGGTAGAGCGCTTCGAAGCGCTCGGTGACCTCGGCGAGGGGCACGTCGGTTCCCGCCTCCGCCATGAGCCGCCGGGTGAGGGCCCAGTCGTTGTTGGCGCCGCCGGCGGCCTTGGCGGCGTTGACGTCGGCCATGGCGAGCTCGACGCCGAACGACGCGGCGGTCTCCACCACCGCCCGGCGGTAGGACACCGACTCGTCGGCGATCACCCCGTCCATGTCGAAGAGCAGGGCCTCGGGCCGCAGCACGGTGCGGAGGGTCGCCTCGAGCCGGTCGAAGAGCTCGTCGTTGCCGGGCATGGTGATCCGCAGCCAGGCGGCGAGCTCGTCGCGGCCGGGAAAGCCGCGAATGGCGATGCCGAGGGCGGCCGAGGCGGTGCGCACCCAGGGGCCGTCGGCGAAGCGGGCGGCGACGAAGCTCGCCTGGGAGGGCAGGGCCTCGGCGCCGAGCTCGTTGAGCAGGGCGGTGGTGCGTTGCCGCTCGTTCCGGATTCGGTCGACCCGCTCGCGCGCCGGCTCGGCGCCGGAGGCGATCGTCTGCTCGAGGATCCCCAGGGAGAGCCGCGACACCGGAAACGGCTGTCCGACCCGCCACATCCAGTCCATGACCCGGGTGTCGCCGGCGGCATAGCCGGCGCGCAGACCGGCGCCGCCCCACGCTTTGGAGAAGGTGCGGATCAGCACCGCGTTGGGGTGGGCGAGGGCGATGTCGGTGAGATCGAACTCGGGATCGGTGAACTCGCGGTAGGCCTGGTCGAGGATGACCAGCGTCTGCGGCAGGCTTTCGATCACCTCGGTGAACTGATCTCCGGTGATGACCGAGCCGGTGGGGTTGTTGGGCGAAACGAGAAACAGCAGGGAGGTGTCGTCGGCGCAGGTGGCGAGGACCTCCTCGACCGGGAAGGCGCCTCCCCACCACTCGACCGTGTCGATCTCGACGCCCGAAAGGATGGCGTATCGGCGGGGCATGCCGTAGGTCGGACGCATCATCACCGCCCGCCGCCCCGGACAGCAGACCGACCGCACCGCGCGTTCGAGGGCGTCATCGGCACCGCAGGTGACGATGACTCTGTCCGAGGCGACGCCGAGGCGCTCGGCGAGCAGGGCGACGAGCGTGTCGGTCCACGGATAGAGGTTGGCGTTTGGGACGGCGGGGCCGCTGCCCGAGAGCGGCAGCGGCTCGAGACTCTCGTTGAAGTCGAGAATCAGATCAGTCTCGAAATCCGGGCGCCCCACCGTGTAGCGCGAGAGCTTCTCGAGAGCGGGAACGGGTTGCACGAGAAGGGTTTGTTCATTCATGAGAATTCCCATTTACGGCACGATCTGGGCGAGCCGGGTGACGACGACGTCGGAGCCGCCGGCGGCCTTCAGCCTTGGAATGACGGTGGGGAGGTCGGCGCGGGGTACGGCGGCCTTCACTGCGAAACCACCCCCTCCGGCGAGCTGCGACACCGTGGGCTGGCGCATGCAGGGCAGCACCGACAGGATGGCATCGAGGGTCTCGGCGGTGACGTTGACCTCCACCATCACCCGGCTGCGTGCCTCCAGCACCGATTTGATCAGCAGCACCAGGCCGTCGATGGCCGCGCGCCGCTCGGCGTGAGCGAGGGCCGCGGGATTCGCGTACAACCGGGTCGATGAGGTCATCAGCTCGTCGACGATGACGAGCTGGTTGGCCTCCAGCGTCGAGCCGGTGGCCGTGTTGTCGACGATGAGGTCGGCGTCTTCCGGCGGGAAGACCTCGGTGGCGCCGTAGGAGCGCACGAACGAATCGTCCAGGCCCCGGCGGTCGATCCAGCGCCGGGTCAGCCGCTCGTACTCCGAGGCCACCACCAGCGGTACCGGCGGAAGCTCCCCGCCGGGGGCGAGCTCCGCCGGGGCGGCCGCCACCACGCGAACCGGGTCGAGGCCGGTGTCGGCGAGCTCGACGAGGTCGCCGTCGAGCTCGGCGACCCAGTCGGCGCCGGCGAAACCGACGTCGCGCGAGCCCGCGTGCAGCATCTCGACGATGCTCTGGGGCTTGAGGATCTTCACCTCACAGGCCGGCAGGTTGACGTGCGGCCGGTAGTTGCGCACCGTTTGCGTCAGATCGATGCCGGCTTCGGCCAGCAGGCGGGTGACGCCGTCGTGCATGCGTCCCTTGGGGATCGCGAGCTGCAGCGTGTCGTCGTCGGGTCGTCGGGTCATGTTGCCTCCTCGGCTCCGGCGGCGTTTCGGGAATGAAAAAACGCCGGCGGGGCCGGCGTTTCGGTTTCGGATCGTCGTGTTCCTACACCATCACCGTGCCCCAGCGGGGGTATGTCCATGATGGTGGTGGTGACGCTTCATCGCGCTCATCAGCAGACACTATCTCAGAACCGGAACGATGGTCAAGAGAGAATTTTGAATTATGAGTACATTCGAGCGTTGTCGCCGGATTGGCCGCTCCTCTCAATGCCGGCCTTCTGGATTGACTCCGCCTACCGGCGGCGTCAACCCAGCGTCGCCTGGTCAGCACGGTCATGTGAAGAGACCAGAGCAGTCTTGACCGTGCTGACCAGGCGAGCGACGGCCTGCCTCCGTACTTCAGCAACGCACCCTGGATGCGCTCCCCGTGGGTTGCCAAGCACGCATTGTGCACGGGCGCTCTCGACCGGTAGGGCATCTGAGCACAATGCCGTGCATGGCACGCCCCGAATGGAGGCCGATGTGTGCGGCCGCGTTGATGGGGCGGGCGCTGGTTACCGGGATTCAGTCTTCGAGGCGAACCGAAACCACCTTGGAGACCCCCGGTTCTTCCATGGTCACACCGTAGAGCAGGTCGGCGCGCTGCATGGTCCGCCGGTTGTGGGTGATCATGACGAACTGGGTGTTCTCGGTCATCGCCTGAACCAGGTCGGCGAGGCGCTCCACGTTGGCGTCGTCCAGCGGAGCGTCGACCTCGTCGAGGATGCAGAAGGGCGACGGCTTGATCCGGAAGAGCGCGATCAACAGCGACAAGGCGGTGAGAGCCTTCTCGCCGCCGGAGAGCAGCTGCACCGACTGGTTGCGCTTGCCCGGTGGTTGAGCGGTGATGTCGATGCCGGACTCCAGGGGGTCGTCCTCGTCCACCAGGTCGAGACGGGCGGTGCCGCCGCCGAACAGGTTGGAGAAGGTTTCGGTGAACACCGCATTGACCTGCTGGAAGGTCTCGACGAAGCGCTCGGTGCAGGTGGCGTCGATCTCCTTGATGGTCTCGCCCAGGCTCTTCAGAGCGTCCACCAGGTCCGTTCGCTGTTCACCGAGGAAGTCGGCGCGTTCGCCGAGTTCGTCCACCTCCTTGAGGGCGAGGAGGTTGACCGGGCCGATCCGGTCGAGCTTGGTGCGCACCGCTTCGACGGCCTCGCCGAGGGCGGCGGGGTCGGCGTCGTCCTCGGGCTTCTCGTCCAGGAGGTTTTCGGGAGCCAGTCCGAGCTCGCCGACCGCGGCGTCCCGCAGCCGTTCCCAGTCGGCGTCGATGCGGGCCGATTCCATCTCGATGGCGTGCAGGGCCTCGCGCCGGCGTTCGTGCTCGGCCCGGCGTTGGCGCACCTCGCCGTCGAGCTTCTCGACCCGGGCGGCGTGCGCTCCGACCTCTTCGCCGAGCCGGCGGGCCTGCTCGCGGGCGGCGGCCAGCTCGCCCTGCTCCTCGGCGAGGCGGGTGCGGGTGTGAACGATCTCGTTCTCGGTCGAGGCCAGCTCGGCGGTGAGCCGCTCGACCTCGGCGCCGAGACGCTCGTTGCGCGCGGCCAGGGTGGCCTGCTCGGCGGCGAGCCGCTCGGCGTCGGTCCGGGCCGCCTGGAGGCGCTCCCTGGCGAGCCGCTCTTCGGCCTTCCACCGGTCGAGGCGGCGGAGCGTCTCGCTGGCCTCTTCGCGCCGTGAGTCCAGGTCGGTTGCGGCGGTCTCCACCGCCTGCTCGAGCTCCAGGCTGAGCCCCTCCATTTCGGCCACCTCTGCCTCGAAGGTCGCGCGGCGGCGGACTAGCTCGGCGCGGCGGGAGGCGGCCTGCTCCAGCAGGTCGTCCTGGGACTCGAGCTGGTTCTCGATGCGGTTGCGGTCGGCGGTGTGGGCCTGCTCGACGGCGGTGGCCCGCGCGCGTTCCTGCTCGGCAGCGATGAGCCGGGCGTCGAGCTCCTCGAGCTCGACCTCGAGCCGTCCGAGACGTTGGGCGACCTCCTGGTGGCGGCGGTCGGTGGCGGCCGCCCGATCGGCGAGGTCCGACACCTCGCGGGCGAGCCGCTCCCGCTCCTCGCGGAGCTGCAGGGTCCCGGCGAGGGCGGTGCCGGCGGTGGACGGTTCAACCACCCGGCCGCGGCGGATCAGCCCGTCGCAATCGATGACCACCGCGAGGCAGTCCTCGTCGGCGATCTCCACGGCGCGGGCGGGATTGGCGCATCGGTAGGCTCGGGGCAGCGTCCGGCGCAGCCATGGGAGATCGCCGGCCTTGGCGCCGGCGAGGGAGAGCAGGTCGTCGGCGCCGGCGGGAGGCTCCACATCGGGAACAGGGTGGGCGCCGGCCGCCAGCACCAACCGGAGTCGGCCCTCGAGCTCGGACGCCGCCTCGATCTGATCGGCGCTGAGGCTCTCCAGGTCGACCACCGGCAGCTCGAGCCACTCGTGCCAGACCCGGTCGAGCACCGGGGCGAGGCCCTTCTTCGGATGGAGGAAGTCGCTGACCTGGCCCTTGACGGCGTCCCGCGGCAGAACCGTGCCGAGCTGCTCGACGTCGGTGGTGTGTCGCGCCAGCTCGCGCTCCACTCCCTGCAGCCGGTGGCGCAGCTCCCACAGCTCGTGGCCGAGGCTCTCGGTTTCGTGCTTGGCCGAGTTGGCGTCCTCGGCGAGAGCGGTACGTTCGTCGACGAGGCCGGCCCGGCGTGTCTCCAGGTCTTCGACCTCTGCGATCGCCGTGCGGCTGGCCGCGGCCGACTGTCGGGCCCGCTCGTCGAACTCGCTGCGGCGGGCGGACAGGCGGTCCCGTTCCTGTTCGAGCTGGCCGTGGGTGTAGCTCAGCCGGTCCTGCTCGCGGTCGAGCTCGCCGAGGCGATTGCGGGCGTTGGTCAGGCCGGAGATGTTGCGCAGCAGGGCCTGTCGGCGCTCGGCGGCGTGGGTCTCGGCGGCGGCGAGGGCGACCCCCGCCTGCTGATGCTCCGTTTCGGCGGCGGCCACCGAGCTCAGCACCGCCTCGAGCTCGTTCGCCCGGACCTCGGCCTGGGAGGCCGCCGCGGCGGCGCGTTCGTCCAGGGCCTCTCGGCCCGACTCGAGGGCGCTGCGCTCGTTCCGGGTCCGCTCCAGCGTGCCGCGCAGGTTGTCCAGCAGATCGGCAGAGCGCTCGAGGAAGGCCTCGAGACGCTCACGCGAGCCGGTGAGCTCGGCCACTTCCTCCTGCGCTTTGTCCACCTCTGAGTGGCAGCTTTCGAGAGCGCGACGGGCGCTGGTCAGATCGGCGTCGGCGCCGCCCAGGGCCGAGGCCGCGGCGGCGACCTCGTTCTGAGCTTCGCCCCGGGTCCTGACGATCTCCCGGCGTTGGCCGTCGAGGGCGTGGGCTTGAATCGTGTGCAGCTGCTTGAGCTTTTCTTTCAGCTCGGTCTGGAGCTTTTCGAAACGTTTGGCGGCGCTCGCCTGGCGCTTGACCTGGCGCAGGGAACGGGTGACCTCGGCGATGACGTCTTCCAGGCGCTGCAGGTTCTGCCGAGTGTGCTCGAGCTTGAGCTCGGCCTCGTGCTTGCGCTTCTTGTAGCGGGTGATGCCGGCCGCCTCCTCGATGAGCACCCGGCGGTCGGTGGGACGGGCCGACAGCACCTGGCCCACCCGGCCCTGCTCGATGATCGAGTAGTTGCGCGTGCCGAGGCCGACGGTGAGGAGCTCGTCCACGACGTCCTTGAGGCGCGCCACCTTGCCGTTGAGACGGTACTCCGACGGGCCCGAGCGGAAGACCCTGCGGCGGATCTCCATCCGACCCTCGCTGGCGGCCCAGTGGCCGTCGTCGGACTCGAGCTCGATGGAAACCTCGGCGGCGCCGGCCTGGGGCCGGCCACGGGCGCCGTTGAAGACCACGTCGCCCATGCTCTTGAGCCGCATCAGCGACGGGCTCTGCTCGCCGAGCACCCACATGATCGCGTCGACGATGTTGGACTTGCCGCAGCCGTTGGGTCCGATGATGGCCGAAATCCTTCCCGGGAAGCCGAGCTCCACCGAGTCCGGGAACGACTTGAACCCGGTCAGCTTGAGGGAACGGAATTTCACCTTCGCCATCGCTGCGACACGGTAGCAGAACCCGGGCGAGGAAAGTAGCGGCCGCGACGGCCGACTCGGGAGTCCTGGGTGATGAACTTCTCCAGGTGTGCGGTCGCGTTGGAGGAATCGCGCTGGATGCTCCGATCTCGAGAGGCCGTCTGCTACCCTCGGACCATGACGGCTGAGACGACACCCGACTCAATCCGCGCAACCGCTGCAACGTTTCGAGAGAGGTATGAACCCGGACGTGTCCGTGGCTTGCTCGTCGCGGGTTCGGGTCTGCGCCTCGACGTACCGGGCTGGTCCGCCGACGAGCCGATCCAGCTCGCCGACGTCTTCGATTTCGCCATGCACGAGCTGCCGGGCCACAGCCAGACGCTGACCCTGTGGCGGCGGGACGATGAGTCGCTGATGGTGATGAACGGGCGATTCCACCTCTATCAGGGCTACCGGCCGGAAGAGGTGGTGGCGCCGGTGCGACTGGCCGGGCTGCTCGGCGCTGAGGTGCTCATCGCCACCAACGCCTCGGGAGCGCTCGACCCGGAGATGGCGCCGGGCTCACTGGTCGTCGTCTCGGATCACATCAACCTGCAGGGCAGCAACCCGCTGGTCGGCGACTGGGGCCGCGACTTCGGGCCGCCCTTCCCCGACATGTCGGCGGCCTACGACCCCGAGCTGCGGAAGCTCGCCTTGGAGTCGGCGGTTGGGGCCGGGTTCGATGCCCGCGAAGGGGTCTACTGCGCCATGCTCGGGCCGTCCTTCGAGACCCCGGCGGAGATCCGGATGCTCATCGGCGTGGGCGGTCTCGTCGTCGGGATGTCCACGGTCCCCGAGGTCATCGCCGCGCGCCAGATGGGGATGCGGGTCTGCGTCCTCTCACTCGCCTCCAACCCGGCCGCCGGGCTCATCGATCGCGAATTGACACACGAGGAAGTCTTGGACGAGGGGAAGAAGGCGGCGGAAAAACTCCGGGTCATGTTGGGCGAGATGACCGGTAAGATGTTCGGATAATCTTGTTTTTCGACCTGCTTTCGTGGAAGGTGGTCGAAGAGGAGAAACGCTGAGATGTCGAAATCAGGTCGAAAAACAAGATGAGCCCGTCGCAATCATTTCTCGAGGTCTTTCCTGTCGGTCCAATCCAAGCAAACTGCGTGCTGCTCGGTGATCGCGACGCCGGCGTGCTCGCCATCATCGACCCGGGTGAGGAGGCGGCCCGGATCGTCGAGCGGGTCGAGGCCTCGGGGCTGACGCCGGCCATGGTCCTCCACACCCACGGCCACCTCGACCACGCCGGCGGCACCGCTGATCTCATGCGCCGGCTCGGAAGCGACCTGCCCATCGGCCTCCACCGGGACGAGATTCAGCTCTACCAGGGGATCTCGATGCAGGGCAGGATGTACGGCCTCGAAGTCGAGACGCCGCCGGACCCGACCCTGTGGCTCGAGCCGGGCCAGCGGCTCGAGTTGGGCGGGTTGGAGCTGGAGGTCCGCCACACTCCGGGCCACTCGCCGGGAGGCGTCTGCTTCATCGTCCACGGTGCTTCGGAGCTCCTGGTGATCGCCGGCGACGTGCTCTTCGCCGGCTCCATCGGCCGCACCGATCTGATGGGCGGCTCGTTCCCTGTGCTCGAGCAGTCGTTCCGCTCTCTGCTCTACTCCCTGCCCGAAGATACGAGGGTCATCTGCGGCCACGGCCCGGACACCACCATCGGGCGGGAGCGGGCGTCGAATCCGTTCGTCGCGGGGTAGCGTCCCGCGTCCGCGTCCGCGTCCGCGTCCGCGTCCGTGCCCGTGCCCGTGCCCGAGGACAGTTTCTGTGTCAGTGACAGCGACCGGGTCAGGAACAGCATCTGAAGCCAGGGACAGCATTCAGGTCCAGCGGCGGTTTGGGACCGCCGAAGGTGTCTGTTGATGCGGTCGCTGCAGTCTGCAGCTGTCACTGCCGCTGCCACGGCCACTGTCACGGATATGGCTACGGAGACGGGTACGGAAACGGGATCGGTCATCGGTCTCGGATACGGACGGTACTCCCAACGCCTGCCTTCTGGGATTCTGACACCTGGTGGGTCCGCAGCGCCCAGGACCGCCGAGCTCCAGCTCGGCATTGGGTCGTGGTGGGGATCTGGGGGGTGGTCGTGTGCCGGGGGCTACCCGGAGCACCGGCCTTCTGGTTCGGCGCCGCCTGACGGCGGCACCGCCCAGCGTCGCCCGATCAGCGCGGTCATTTTTGGCACGAGGACGGGGTGACCACGCTGCTCGGGCGAGCGGCGGCCTGCCTCGGGGCTTCAGCGACGCACCCTGGGGGCGCTCGTCGTGGGTTGCCCGGTATCGGCATTGTGCGCAGCGCGCTCTGGGCTGGAAGGCGAGAAGAGAGCACAATGCCGTACCCGGCACGCCCCGAAGGAACGCCGATGTACGCGCTCGGGTTGGGAAGGAGCTTCCGGTTTGCATCCAGCATCGAGCACAAAAGAAAAGGCGGGCCGAAGCCCGCCGTTATTCGTTTGTGCTCTGAGCCTACATCTCCCAGCTGTCGAGCATCTTCATGTAGTTCGCGCGAGCGAAGGCCTTGGGATTCTCGACCTTGGCCAGGCTGAGACTGCCCTGCATCTGCTCGAGCGAGGTGTACTCGTGGTCTTTGAGCCAGAACTCCATGCCCTCCAGGGTGCGGCCGATGTGGTCGGCGCCGTGGATGAGCAGGGCCGACACGAGCTGCACCGAGTGGGCGCCGCACATGACGGCC
>Ga0180436_10004041_pt1 | contig 13312 bp, 11 predicted proteins | sample SS_ome_2_FD_132434 | JGI IMG/M metagenome (GOLD analysis project Ga0180436, IMG submission 132434) | Hypersaline lake sediment archaeal communities from the Salton Sea, California, USA - SS_3_S_2 metaG | ecosystem: Environmental > Aquatic > Non-marine Saline and Alkaline > Hypersaline >...
CGTAGGCGTCCATAGGCGCTGTCGCGCTCGATGAACTTGGGGCGTGGGCCGTTCGGTGGAAATGGAGCCCCCGCAGTTCGTCCTGGGGTCTGCAACTCTTGCGACCACATCGTCACCCGCGCGAGACTCACACGGACCTCATAGCTTCCGCCTTCCTGCGCCCGGCGGTGCAACGCGGCGACTGCCCCGGCCGCCCCCAGATAAGCCGCGAGATAGTCGGCAAGTAATGCGGTGGGCACGTATCTTGGCGGGCCACCCTTTCCTTGTGCATGTGCGACCCCCGTTGCGGATTGTGCGAGTTGTTCAAAGCCCTTGCGTCTCGCCCAAGGTCCGGTCCGCCCCCAGGAATCGACTGAAACGTGGATCAAACCCGAACGGTCCGGACCTCGGTGTGCAGCGAGTTCCTCGGCCGTCAAGCCCCACTCCTCCATCAATCCGGGTCGCCATGATTGCACGAAGATATCGCTTTCACGGACAAGCCTGCGCATGTGATCCAGGTCGCCTTCGCGCTCGAAGTCCAGAAACGCCGCACGCTTGCCCCAGCCGGTCTCGAGCAAAAAAACGTCCGGGTCGAGATGAGCGGGCGCGCCGACTCGCAGGCAGTCAGCCCCGGTTTCTGCAAGCGTTCGCGCCAGAACTGGTCCGGCGATCACATGGGCGAAGTCCAGCACCCGGATTCCAGAGAGCGGGCGGCCCGGTATCGGCGCTGGCTTCGGCGGGGAACTGTTCGCGACTTTCTCCACGGTGACCAAAGGTGCCGCGGCAAGCGCCTGACCCTGCGGATGAGCGGTCCATTCGCTGCGACTGCGCACCATCGTACCGGCGAGGTCGGCCGCTGCGAATGCATCTTCCAGTTCCAACCCGTCGCGCGCACGGATGGCGCGCGCGATGGCTTCCGGTGTGTTCGCACAATCCAGCAGGGCCAATGCACCGTCGCGAAGACCCGGATAGGTGCCCATCGGGTGAAACCAGCGATTGTCCCGAGTTCGGTAGAAATTGCTCAGCGCTGCTTTGGCACCCTTGGCGATCGTCGCGTCGTGACCATGAACGGACTGGAACAGTCCACTGCAAAGCGCGTAGAGCGCCGTTGTGCGATCAAGGGTGATTTCCTGTTCCGGCCCACCTTGAAGCGCCCAGAAATCGGCCGTCGCGATCGCTTGGGCCATAACCGCGGTGCGTGCCGCGAGCCCAATCGCAAGATCGCTATCCAGCGCCGGTTCATGGCCGGAATAACGCGCCCTTGCCGAAGCCGTATTGGTGGGCAGGGACAATACCTCCAACACCTCCTTGAGGGCATTCATCTCGGTTTCGGTCAGGGTCATGCTTCGCTTCATCCTCTGTGAAATTCGATGCCTGCGGGTTGGAAATGGCCCAAGTTACCGGCCAACGAAGACGGGAGTCGTCTTGTTGCGGAACGCCTCCAGCCCACGTTTCGCATCCTCGCTGTCCATCATCTGGCTGCCGAACCGCCGGACCGCGAAATGGGTTTGGATCGGTGCGTCCCCAAGCACGTCGAGACTCATGCGTTTCAAACCTTGAACGACCAGCGGGGCATTGGCGGCCAGGCGTCGCGCCATGACGATCGCCTCCGCCCGTTCCTTGCCGGGAGTGACCAGCCGGTTGGCAAAACCGATCTCGAACATGCGGGTTCCGGGAATCGGATCACCCAGCAGCATGAGTTCCATGGCTACCCGAACCGGCAATCTGTTGGCTATCGCGCTGACCGCACCGATCGAGAACCCGAGCTGAGCCTCGGGATAATGCAAAAGGGTATCCTCACTGACGACGAGAAAATCACACATCGACGCCAGGATGACAGCAAGGCCGATCGCGCGTCCATTGATCGCCGCGACGATCGGCTTGTCCGTTCTGAACCCAATTTCCGGGATGGCTCGCCAGGCCGCTTCGGGCGGGTCGAACAAATCGGCCCCCGCACTGAACAGCCGGTCGTCGTTCGACGCCAGGACGGCAACGCGGGCGTCCGACTGGTCAAACTGCGAAAAAGCGTGCGCCAGTTCCTCGGCCATCTGGACATTGATCGCGTTGCGCTTGTCCGGACGGTTCAAGGCGATGATCGCGACACCGTCCTGCGTTGAAAAATCGATGAAGTCATAGATCATGATTGCGTCCCTCCCGGAATGCTGGTTGGTCGAATTCACGACGGCTGCGTGCCGCCCCTGGAGCCAATCGTGCCAATCGGCGCGCCGAGGTTGCGCAGTCGCACGAAGGCCATGGCCTTTCCAGGCACCGTTTCCCCTCCGGTGACTGGCTCGATGAGCACCGCGCGAAACACGAGTGCGCCCGGCTGCGTCATGCCTCGCGCCTCGCATCAGAGGCAAAGGGCGTATCGTCCCCGGTTGAAATCACACCGGCTGCATGCAGGCGCATGACATCCTGACGCGAAAGACCGCCCCAGCTTTCCAGCACCTCTACGCTGTGCTCGCCAAGGAGCGGCGCGTGTTTGAGTTGAGGAAGCGGGGCTCCGCGGAAACGGAACGGCAAACCCTGATAGCGCTGCATCCCTACCTCGGGGTGCCAGATGTCATCGAAAAAGCCGGTTGCGTTCAGTTGCCTGTCCTGCGCGACATCCTGACCCGTGTTCACCGGGGCCGCCGCAATGCCCGCGGATTGAAGGCGCTCGGCCAAGAGCTGTTTGGCCTTCGTGGAGGTCCACGCAGACAACAATTGATTCATCCGTGGCGGATCTGGCGGGGCGACACCGGCATCCGACAGCACGCCATCTTCTGCCAGCAAGGCGGCAAGGCGGCTCCAGTCCGCCACGTCGCAGCTGATAGCGATCCATTCCTCGTGTCCCGCACAGACATATGCACCATGGACAAGCTTTGTGGCCAGAGCGTTGCCTTGCGGCTCCGGGTCGGCATCGCGTTCCAGGCAATCCAGGATCAACTCGCCGATCAAAGGCATGGCCGCTTCGCATTGGGATATCTCGATACGGGCACCCCGCCCCGTTGCCTCGCGGTTGTGAAGGGCGGTCAGGATGGCAGCGGCACCGTTGTATCCGCCAATCGGATCGAGATAGGCTGGACCGGTCCAGAATGGCTGTCCATCGCCATACCCCACGAACGATGCCATCCCGGACGCGAATTCCATGTTCGGACCCAGTCCGGTGTGCATCGACATCGGCCCCCAAGTGCCGCAGGCTGGCATCTCCAGATAGATCAGGCCGGGGTTCTCCTTGGCGATCTCATCATAGACCAATCCCATCCGGGCCAATGTGCCGGGCGAGAAATTGGCCAGCACGACGTCGCAATTCCTCGCCAGGGTTTGCAGCGTCTCGGCCCCGCCCGGCTTCTTGATGTCGATTGAGAGCGAGCGCTTGTTGAGGTTCTGCGCATTGAAGAAGATCGCCCGATTGTAGGGCCGAGCTCCGGGGTCGAGATCCACGAAGCGACGCGGGTGATCGCCATTTGGCGCTCCGCGCGCGAGGTCCATTCGGGCGACGGATTCGACATGGACCACTTCGGCACCAAGCGCGGCGAGAACGCGTCCGGCAAGTGGCCCGGCCCATGCGGTTGTCAGGTCGAGAACCCGGACACCCGCAAGCGGTGTGCCGTTTCGCTTCTGGCGTTTGGCATGAATGCGGTCGGCGTGAAGATACTGTGCAGACCCCCTCGGTTGACACGGATTTTCCGTCCGCCATTCGGCGTCTGCAATGCGGTAGACTTCTCCCATTGCCGGGCGCCTTTCTCCGTCCGACGAGACTTCACGCCAGTATTTCCGGACACCGAGATGCTCTGAGTCGCGCAGGTCACGAGGGCGAAAAGCCATGGTCGACGGAACCCCGGAGGCCTGAAGGCTCTCCATGATCTCCTTCGCATCGCGGTCGACCGTCACCGCACTGACCGCATCGGTGATTTCGGTCCAGTGGGCCAGTCGGTCACGGTGTGTGTTGAGCCTGGGATCTGACAGCAGATGCTCGAGGCCGAGGTTCTCGCAGATCGCTTGCCACTTGTGCGGATAGATGAAGATGACCGCCCAGCCTTCGCGGCAGGGCACAATCATTTCAGCCGTGTTCTGCGGTCCGTCGCGAAGATCGACCGTGCCGTTTTGCAGATACTGGTTGGCAAGCTGATAGCTCGCGGAAGCTGCCGTCGTGTGCACATCGATCCGAACGAGTTCGCCGCCACCACGGCGCAGGGCGGCGAGGATTGCCGTGTAAGCGGCGATACCGGTTAGGCCATAGGAGCGATGACCGCATCCAAACAAGGGCTCTTCTCCGGGTCGTCCGTTGCGATACATCGTTCCGGCAAGCGCCTGGTGAATCATCTCGCCGCCGCGCCAGTCTGCATAGGGGCCATCGCAGGCGAAGTCGCCGATCTCGCAGATGATCGTTTCCGGCGCGCGGTGATGTAAGCCAAGGCTGTCGCAGGATTGCGGAACAAGCACGATATCGGCATGGGCCGAGTAGCCGCAGAGAATTTCAAAACCGGCTTCACTCTGCCAGTCGAGTTCCAGCGAGGTCTTGTCGAGATTAAGATTGTAGAAAAGCCACGAGTCGCCCCATTTCTCGCTCATGGGGGGGGCCTGCCGCAGCCGAGATCCGCCGGGCCGTTCAATCAGGGTGACATCCGCGCCATAGCCGGACATCAGGCGCGAACAATATTGCCCGGCGACAGAATCCGAAAGATCCAACACGCGCAAAGATCGCAGGGCCGTCATGAGGGCACCCTGGCGTTGCGGGGCCGATAGATGACAGCATCGGTGACGAGTGCGACGGGCCGGCCTTCCCTGGTCTGGATCAGCTGGGCCGCCTCAAAGAACCCGTGGCCCTTTTCTTCATAGACCCTTGTGATGATCCCGACGCTGCCCAAGATTGTGCCGATTTCGACGGGGGCGAGCATCTGAACGCTGCTTGATGCATGAATGCCCGGTGTCGGGAAACTCATGCTCCGGTGCTGATACATCGTTGCGATGTTCAGGAAAATGAACGGATGAAACAGCCCGGCGGGCCAGTCACCCGGAGCCAGGTCGAGCCTTTCGGTGAGTTGCGCGACCGTCTCGCGATCAACATTCAGGTATTCCGAGCCAAACGGCAGTCCGGCCCGAAGGTGTTCTTCGGTTGCCCGGATCGGCACGTCAGGGAACGGCTGCGGGCCGGCGTTGAAAGGTGCGAGATCCGGGGCGGAGATCTTGCCGGGCAGGGTCGCCTTTCCCGTGACAACGACCTCGCCGGCCTGACGGCAAGTGATATCGGCAACACGGCCTTCGTCGTTCTCGAAAAAGTCGAACTCCAGATCGAGGGTCTTGCCGTCGTAGACCGGGCGCTTGAAGGAAGTCCGGATCGTACCCCGATGGCACCAGTCCGCCCCCCATGTCCGCACAATGGTCGGCATGGCATAGGCGGCTACCACGATTCCGGAAACCAGGGCACCGGCATAGCCGTTGCGGCGTGCGATGTCGTCATCGTGAATCGTTTTCAGACCCGGTTTCACGTAATGGGGTTTGTGGTTCCGGGCGATCACGCTGGTCGACAGGTGAACCCGGTCCTTGGGCAAGTCTGTATTGTGCAAAGGCATTCAATCTCTCACTTCGAACTGGGTGCGGAGTTGGTCTCCGACACGATAGATGGCCAGGACAGTGACGACGACGATCAGGCCGGGAACGACCGGTGCCCAGGGATCGAGCATCACATAGCGAAAAGTCTCGGCGACCGAGGCGCCCCAACTTGGATGTGGACTTGGCACGCCGAGTCCAAGAAAATTCAGCCCGGTCTGGGCCAGTATGGCGAGCCCTGACATCAACGTAAGCTGGACGACCGTCGCAGGCATCGCGTTCGGCAGAACATGCCGAAACAAGCGGTGAAACATGCTGGCACCGTACATTTTCGTGATTGTCACGAAATCCTTGTGCCGCAAGGACAGGACGCTCACGCGGATTACCCGGGCGATGAGGGGTGAAAAGACGAGTCCAAGCGCGGTCATCGTGCTTTCCAGCCCCGTCCCGAATGCCGCCGTGAGTGCAAGCGCCAGAACGAGTCCCGGAAAAACCAGAATGGCATCGACCACACGCATCATTGCCAAGTCGACCCAACCGCCCACATACCCGGATATCAGGCCCCAGGGGATGCCGAGTGCGCTGGCGACACCGATCGTGATCAGGACACCAAGAAGGGTCGGACGTGTCCCGTATACAAGCCGCGAAAGAACATCGCGCCCGACGTCGTCAGTGCCGAGCCAATGGTTCCAGGACGGCGGTTCGAACAGGGCCGACGGGTCCTGAGCTACCGGGTCATGCGCCATGATCAACGGCGCAAATACCGCGATGATGACAAGGAAGGCGAGCCAGCCGATCGAAAGGTACAGGCCCAGTCCGAACCGGAAAGATCGCCGCTTTCTCGACATCGATCCGGGCTCCGCGATTTGCGCAGGTGTTCTGCCTCGCGTCATGTTCTCGTCCTCGGGTCGATCGCCGCGACAAGGATATCGACGGTGAAGTTGATGACGATCACCAGCGCCAGAAGTGCGACGGCAACGCCCTGAACGACAGGAAAGTCCTTGGTCAGAACGGAGGTGACCATGAGCTGCCCAAGACCGGGAATGGCAAACAGCGACTCGACCAATACGGCGCCACCCATCATGACGGTGGCGACAATGCCAACGATCGTGACGATCGAAGTCATCGCATTCTTCAACGCGAACCGGAAATAGACCTCACGGCGCGAAATCCCCAACGCCCAGGCGGTGCGAACATAGGGCCCCTCCAATGCTTCGATCATGGCGCTTCGGGTGAACCGGGTTATGACGGCGATCGGGCCGAGTGACAGCGTCGCGACGGGCAGGATGACCGAGCGAAGGTGCGAAAGAATGCCATCTCCGGGCGGCGTGTAACCGATAGGCGGCAACCAGAACAGTTGCAGAGCGAACAGATTGACCACCAGAATCCCGAACCAGAATTCGGGGATGGCAAGACCCAGGCCACTGCTTACCCGGATTGCGCCATCCAGGCCGGTATTCGCCCGGATCGCAGCGGTCAGTCCGAGGGGCAAGCCGATGATAAACGAAACGAGAAGTGTCTCCAGGGCCAGCACACTGGTCACCGGAAGACGGTTCCAGATGAGATCCGAGACCGGCTGGCCCGAAACCAGGGAATCCCCGAACGATCCTTGGATGAGATCGGTCAGCCAGTTGACGTATTGAATTGGCAACGGATCGTTCAGGCCGAGTTCCTCGTTGATCCGCTCGACAAACTCCGGCGTGGCATCCGCTCCGGCAATCGCATAGGCGGGTCCACCCGGCGTGATCTGCACGATCGAGAAGATCAGAAGCGTGCCCAGTATTACCGTTGGCACCAGCATCAACAGGCGCTGTAGAAAAAGTGAAAGCATGGTCTGAGTCCTTGGGTCGGCAGGAGGAAAGTGCGCCCCTCCTGCCGCAGAGACGGCTTATTCGAAGTAGAACGAAGTGACGTCCCATTTCGCCGCCAGATTAGGCATCTCACCGGCAACGTCGGGTCCGAAGGCCGACACCGTTTGCGTATAGAAAATCGGCAGCCACGGCATTTCGTCGATCCAGATCGCGTTCAACTCGTCGTAGATCGCTTCAAGCTCCTCACGCGTTGCCGGCAGTTTGAGCGACTCCAGCAAATCCCCCGCGCCGTAGTCCGTGCCTCCAGGGTTGAAGGGGCTCCTGGCGGCGAGCAGCGACGAATAGGTCATATACGGTGCCGGACGGCCGCTCCATCCGATGATCAGGGCAGGCATTGCCTTGTCGCCATTGAACGCCTCGATGCACGCACCGATCGAAGCTTTCCGCTCGAGGTTCAGGGTGAAACCGGCAGCTTTCATCTGCTCACGCATCAGGTCGCTTACCTTGTCCGTCGGGACGGAACCGGAAGCGAAGGTGGGCGGTGTGCACATCGTAAATGCAACACCGTCAGGATGGCCAGCCTCGGCCAGCAGCGCCTTGGCGGTTTCGGGCTGATACGTATAGGTGCCCTGAAGCTCTTCGGTGGAGGGCCAGTAATTGTCGGGCACGATCAAATTGGCCGGACTGGCCGGCACATCCGCGCCATAGCTGAGTTTGCCGATCGCTTCCCTGTCGATCGAGTAGGCAAGGGCTTGTCGCACCTTCTTGTCGTCGAACGGCGCCATGGCCGTATTCAGGTTCAGTGCCGAGAACGCCAGTGTTGGATCAATCCTGTAACGCAGGTTCGGATTGCGTTCGATCACGGGGATGTTCACGGGGTCGATCCGTTCTACGAAATCGACCTGCCCGCCCATGAGGGCACTGATACGGGCGGTGGCATTGGCAATGTTCAGGAATGTGATGCCGGAGAGTTTCGGCATGTCCTCGCGCCAGTATGCGTCGAAAGCTTCGACCTCGACTTTGTTCCCCGGCTCCCATGAGACCAGCTTGAACGGCCCGGCACCCACAGGATTGGTGCCCAGGGCTTCGTGCCCGAATTCGGCGATGGCTTGCGGCGACACCACCATGCCCGCCCGGTCGGCAAGGACAGAAGGCAACACCGCATAGGGCGCATCGGTGTGAAGCGCGACGGTGTAGGGCCCACGCACTTCAACACTGGTGATCGGGTCAAGATCACGGTTCCTGTTCGCCGCCTTGTAGTACTCGATGTAGGTTTTCACGGCTGCGGCATCGAAGGCCGCGCCGTCGTGGAATGTCACGTCCTCGTTCAGAACCAGGACGAGTGTCTTGAAGTCGTTTTCCCATTCGAAGGATTTTGCCAGCATGGGCACCGGCTCAAGCGTCTCGTTGTCGAACTGCAGAAGTCGATCATAAATTGTGTAGAGATAGGCTGTGTCGGTCGATGCCACGCCGCCCGCAGGATCAAGCGAAGACGGATCCTCGCTGCCGGCAACACGTAGGATGTTGCTGGCCTTGTCGGCCAGCATCGGATCGGGCGCAAATGCCAGCGGCACCAAGACCGCCAAGGCTGCCGTTGCACTGATTTTCCGGTAGTTCATTGTTGTCCTCCCTGTGAGTTGGTTCTTTCGAACTCGCCTGCTCGATGGCAGGCTATCAGCCGGTTTGCGAAACGCTGCGTCCTTGGGATCTCGGTTTTGCAAATCGGTTTTGCGTGCGGGCAGCGGCGGTGAAACCAGCAGCCCTCGGGTCGATTGCCAGGGTCATCGGTTTCACCGATCCGCTGGGTGGAATCGGGATATCCGCCGATGACGGGAACGGCATCGATCAACGCACGTGAATAGGGGTGTTGCGGATTGAGCACGACCTCCGAAACCGGGCCGCTCTCGACAACGCCACCGAGGTAGAGCACCGCGACATGGTCGGCAAGTTGGACCACCGGCCCCATGTCGTGCGTGATGAACAGATAGGTCAGGCGATGTTCGGATCTCAGCTTGTCAAGCAGGAACAGGATTTCGTTTCGGACCGAGATATCGAGTGCGGAAACTGCCTCGTCGAGCACAAGAACCCTGGCGTTTGCTGCCAAGGCGCGCGCGATATTCACCCTTTGTCGTTGGCCGCCCGACAGTTGCCGGGGCAAACGGTTCGCAACATCCGGGGACAATCCGACATTTCGCAGGCTTTCCACCGCAAGGTCTCGCAGTGCAGCCTTGGAAAGTCGCCGCATGATGCGGGCAGGTTCAGCGATGCTGCGCCAGACCGGCCAGCGCGGATCGAGCGCCGAGGTGGAATCCTGGGCAACCAGTTGCACCCCGGCCCTGCCGGCCCTCTGCGGCGCGCTGCTCCCCCTGCCGATCGTCATCTCGCCGACGGAAATGGCTCCCGCGCTGGTTTGAACGAGTCCACAGATGGATCGCGCGATGGTCGACTTTCCGGACCCGGACTCGCCGATCAACGCAAGGGTCGTGCCTCCGGGGATATCGAGGGAAACATCCTGCACCGCGCGCAATGGAGATGATCCGCGCCGGGGATAATCCACACTGATCTCGCGAACGTGGATTCCGACCCCGGTCATTGCAGTGCCTCGCGACCGTCAGCAAGATGACAGCGCACCGCGTGATCGGCACTGGCAATGTGACGCAACGACTGCGGCGTTTCACACTGTTTGGTCCTTAACGCGCAACGGTCCTGAAACCGGCATCCTTTGGACCATTGGCCCGGCATCGGAGGGGCTCCCGGAATCCCGCGCGCGATCGTCCCGACTTCCTCCAGATGCGGCGATGCCGCAACCAAGCGCACCGTATAGGGATGCAACGGTGTCATGGTTACGGTCTTGGCCGATCCGATTTCAATCAACTCGCCCGCGTAGAATACTGCGACCCTGTCGCAGAGCTGAGAAACCAGGCCGAGATCGTGCGAGACAAAGATGACCGTCAGGTTGCTGTCACGCACAAGCTCTGTCAGTAGCCCGACGATCTGCGCCTGAACCGTTACATCCAGGGCAGATGTCGGCTCGTCCGCGACGATCAAATCAGCGCCCGTCGCCAATGCAAGTGCGATCCCGACGCGCTGGCACATTCCGCCCGACAATTCGTGGGGATAGGAGGCATGCCTTCGATCCGTGTCGGATATTCCGACGCGCGCGAGAAGCTCGACAGCCCTTGCGCGGACCTCGCGCTTCGACGATCCCGCCATGCTGTGCGTCCGCAGGACCGCCTCGATTTGCTGGCCGATGGTGAAGACCGGGTTGAGCGCATTCATGGGGTCCTGAAAGATCATCGTAACGCGATGACCCCGAATTTTTCGGAGTTCACGGCCCGACAAGGACGCGAGGTCCAGATCTTCCAGGCGTATGGCCCCCTCGGTCGACAGGCTCGTCGCCAGAAGTCCCGCAATGGCCAATCCGAGCGTCGTCTTGCCGCTGCCACTCTCGCCGACGATTCCGAGGATCTCACCTCGGCGAACCTGCATTGAAACCGGTCCGATCAACGGAACTTCCGTTGCGGTGAGCCGAACGGTCAAGTTTTCGATCTCCAACATCTCGTGGGCGTGGGGCATGTCGCTTGAGCACTCCAGGTATTCTAAAATACAGAAAACTATTCCATATTTCGTAAATCCACGCTATGATGTTCATGGGTAATCTGTCAAGAATGAAGGCCGCATGGACAAGACACTGACTAAAGGACTGCAATTGCTTGAACTTTTGGCGCTCTCGGCGACCCCGCTCGGGGTGACGCAGATTGCCGAGAAAACAGGTTTGACGCCAAGCAATGTTCATCGACTGCTCAAAACGCTCGAAAGCCTGAACTACGTTTCTCAGGCAGGTCCGCGCGGCACCTACACGGCAACGCCGCGCCTGTTCGCCCTCGGGCGTGCAGTCATCGACCGTATCGAGATCGTGACCGTTGCGACGCCATTTCTTCAGCGTCTGCACGATTTCAGCAGTGATTCCGCCTCGATCTCGATCTGGTATGACCGTGGACCGCTCATGATCGGATGCGTGGAATCCGTGCACCGTCACCCGAAGCGAAAATTCGGCGGGGTCGGAAACCCCATGGCAACCACCTGTTCATCGGCGGGCCTCACATTGCTTGCCTTCCAAGGCGCCGATGTGATCGCCGAATTCGCCGAGAACCTTGTTCCCGCCACGCCCCGAAGCATCTCGACGCCCGAAGAACTTCACGCTCGGTTACAGGATATCCGCGAGAACGGTCGAGCGATCAATCGTGACGAGTTGCAGTTCGGGCTCTCCGCAGTGTCGGTGCCGATCTTCGTGCACAACGACATCGTTGCAGTGCTGACGGTCTCCTCAACGTCCGAGCAGATGAGCGATCAGAAAATCGATACACTTATCGATCCGATGAAATCCGCAGCAAATGGCATAAGCCAAATGCTGGGCGGGGGTTTGTGATTCCTGCTGGTTCTCTTGATCATGTCTCGTCGCAGAATGATCTTGTGCAATGCCTTCTGCGATGATCAAACGCTCGCCTTTCAGGGGCTTCAATGCCAGCCCGGAAACCACCCGCCGCGCGGTGGCGCTCTGCTTCCGGTTCCCGTTCTCGTTCCGGAACGTCGAACCACTTCAGCCACGAACGCAGCCACTCCCGTCGTGACAAATCCAAGCAGAGCCGTGCCACCGCTCCCGACGAGCGGCGCGGTCTTCTTGTTGCGGCCAGGCCGCGCGGGCAGTCATTCGGAGCCACGTTGTCAACGGAATGCCCCGGCGGTTGCCTTTCGTGGCGGGACCGCTGATAAGAAAACCGACTCGAACGATCTTGAAAGCCAGGCGCGAGCGGAGCCAAATTGTTCAAAAAAGGCGCATGCAAAGAGCCGATTGTTTGAAGAACTCGACAACGGCCCGAAGCCAATCCGCACACTGGGCCTGCCGCGTCGTCGCGCGTTGCGTCTCGGGGGTGAGGGCCATCAAGCCACGCTTGTGCAGGGGAGACACATGACCAGCGGCACCAGTGGCGTGGACGACACCATCGGCGTTTTCACCTTTTCTGGCGGTGCCTGCGTGGTGTGTGAGCGCGGGCCCCTCGCGCCCTTCCTCCGCATCGAGGCGCAGGATTATCTTCGCTGCCCGGATTGCGCGGCCACGGTTCTTGACGCACCACACCGCCTGTCGCGCGACGACGAGCATGCCCATTACCTGCACCACGAGAACGCCCCCGACGATCCGCGTTACCGGGCGTTTCTGTCGAAGCTGGCCGGGCCGCTGATCGCAAGGCTGGGCGCGCCGGCGAGCGGGCTCGACTACGGCTGTGGCCCAGGCCCGGCGCTTGCGGCGATGTTGCGCGAAGCCGGGCACGAGGTCGCGCTTTACGATCCGTTCTTCGCACCGGATCCCGCGCCGCTGGACGCCACCTACGACTTCGTCACCTGCACCGAAGTGGCCGAGCACTTCCATGCCCCGGCCGTGGAATTCGCGCGGCTGCGCGCGCTGGTCCGGCCGGGTGGATGGCTGGCGCTGATGACCTCGTTCCAGACCGAGGATGCGCGCTTCGCAGGGTGGCGCTACCGCCAGGATCCCACGCATGTTGTCTTCTACCGCGAGCAGACTTTCCGTCGTCTGGCCGAGCTTTGGGGTTGGGAATGCGAGATACCGGCCAAGGATGTCGTCCTGATGCGGCGCCCCGGCGAGGGGCCGGTGTGACCAGTTGGCTCCACGAGGAGCGGCTGCAAGCCGTTCTGGCCGCGCTGCACCGGTCCGATGCCGCCCGGGTGCTGGATCTGGGCTGCGGCGACGGCGATCTCTTCGTCCGGTTGGCGATCGACGGGCGTTTCACCGAATTGGCCGGGCTGGATATCTGCCCGCAGGCGCTGGAACGGCTGCGCGCCCGGCTGAAGAAGCTCGACACATGCGTGCCGCGGATCCGCCTGTTCGAGGGGTCCATGACCGATCCACCCCCCGATCTTGCCGGGTTCGACTGTGCGATCCTGATCGAAACCATCGAGCATATCGAGCC
>Ga0180436_10004042_pt1 | contig 13311 bp, 9 predicted proteins | sample SS_ome_2_FD_132434 | JGI IMG/M metagenome (GOLD analysis project Ga0180436, IMG submission 132434) | Hypersaline lake sediment archaeal communities from the Salton Sea, California, USA - SS_3_S_2 metaG | ecosystem: Environmental > Aquatic > Non-marine Saline and Alkaline > Hypersaline > Sediment...
AGGGAGAAATTCAGGGTGACGTACATACCGTGCGCTGTGATGTGACCGATGAGACCGATTGTGCCCGTTTGGCCGATGAAGCTATCGGCACTTTCGGGCAGATCAATCTGGTGGCGCCATTTGCCGGAATCATTATGGACGGTCTGATGCTGTCCACCGATCGAGACAGTGGTAAGGTCAAAAAGAAGATGTCCTTGGAACAATTCCAGAAGGTCGTTGACATCAATTTGACCGGTGTATTTCTGACGGTTCGGGAGTGTAGCCAACGCATGGTCGATCATGATTGCCGGGGTTTGATCTGTCTGATTTCTTCCACCGGATCTCTGGGCACTGCCGGTCAGATCAACTATTCGTCCACCAAGGCGGCTGTGTCGGTCATGCCCAAGGTGATCACGGCGGAATTCTTTCGGCGCGGCTTGTCCGATCGTATTCGCTGTGTAGCGATTGCACCGGGCTACTGCGCAACCCCCATATTAAAGGGTATGAATCAAAATGCCCTGGACAAAATCTTAAGTGATGTTCCCATTGGTCGCCTGGTGGAGCCCGAAGAGGTGGCTTCCCTGGCCTGCGAACTATACCGTAACGAAGCTTTGGCCGGTGATGTGTTTTATATTCATGGCGGGTTACGGCTAGGATCGAGGGGATAGTTGCGTTAGCATATTTTTTTTAATTATTGTCCGAGGAGGAAATTATGAGCAAAACAGCCATTATCGGCGCCTACAATACCAAGTTCGGGGCCTTTGTGGAAAAGAACTATGAAACCCGTGAAATAACGGATACCAAATCTTATTATGAGCTGATCATCGAGGCCGGCCAGGGCGCCATCAAAGATGCCGGGTTGGACCCCAATGATATCGACGGGATCTGGATGGGATCCTGCTCGCCATCCATGTTCCTCAATCAAGAGCATGTGGCACCTTTGGGTTTGGAGGTTGCCCCTGAGGATTTGCGCTTTGTGCACACCACGCGGACTGAGGGCGCATGTGCATCGTCTTCGGTAGCACTTTACAACGCCATCTATGCCGTCGAATCCGGTCGGTTCAAAAGTGTACTCGTTATCGGGGTTGAAAAAATGAATTTATTGCCCACCAAGGAGATGACGCATGTGTTGGCCTGCTCTTCCCACTGGCCCAGCGAAGGCTCACAGGGGATGACATTTCCGGGGTTGTTCGCTGAATATGCCAAAGGCTACCAGGCGCATTATGGATTGTCAGATGAGGAGCTAAGCCGCATGTTGGCATCGGTATCGGCGTTGTGCTACCGCAACGGCATTCAGAATCCCTTGGCCCATTTCGGCAAAGGCAGTCCCCCGGATCGCATGAACCTGACTACGCCTGAAGCCATATTGAATCTTCCGAGCGAAGGCAAAGGCAGTAATCCCCTGATAGCACCACCCTTGCGGCTGCACGATTGTTCACTGGTAACAGACGGCGCGGCCGCATTGGTCATAACGCAACTTGAAGATGCCAAAGCAAGTTCTGACCGGGCGGTGGCCATTGCCGGTATCGGCATGACCACTGAACGTTTGGCTGAGAATGTGCGACCCAACATGCATGAATTGATTGCCGGGAAATTGGCGGTTCAGCAATCGTTCAAAGAAGCCGGCATCAGTATTGCGGATGTGGATTTCGCCGAAGTGCACGACTGCTTTACCATCAATCAGATTTTAAGCGTCGAAGCTTTGGGTTTATCCGAAGACGGCCGTGGCGGCTGGGACTTTATAGAGGGACGCTACACAGCGGAAGATGAGTGCCCCATCAATTTATCCGGTGGATTAAAATCCAAGGGGCATCCGGTGGGAGCCACCGGCGCCTCCATGCATGCCCTGGCCTATAAACAGTTGATTGGCGAGCCCATTGGCGTGGCGCCCGGCAAAGGCCAGCCCGAAACAGGGGTGGTGTTTAATGTGGGCGGGTCGGCTGTGACCAATTGCGTGACGACACTAAGGAGAGTGTGATCAGTAGGATTCAAGTCATTGGTGTGCTGAACTATTTAAATAGACTGACATTACAAATCACAAGTACCAAATTCCAAACAAATCCCAATAATCAATACCTAAATACCAAGCGGATAGGATCGTGTTTAGGCATTGGAATTTTAAAGTTGGGGTTTATTTGGAATTTGACTTTTGGATTTTGTGATTTAGCGCCAGGAAATATGACTTTATTATAAGTTTTTACGCATAAGGATTATTTCCGGACCGCTTCAATCTCCGCTTCCGGTTGCCGGATATCCGGTCCTTTGATTTCCATGAGATCGGAATAAACGGGCATCGGGTAGTTCGGGCTGTCGCTGATTCGTCCGAAGTAGGCTGAACAGCTCAACTGATTGTCGATGGTTCAAAAAAGGTTGCCCCGACTGGCATCAACCCGCATCCCTTTCAATACTCCCTTGACGAGATCGCTTCAGAAATTCCTATCAGACTTGCAGGGTCTGAGTTTAGCGGTAGGCCACTGCCGGAAGCCATATGACCAACTGGGGCCAGTAAGCGATGATGGCCATACCAATTAACTGTAAGATGATAAAGGGAATCACACCTTTGTAGATATCAACCAGCGTCACTTCAGGCGGGCAGATTCCTTTGAGGTAAAACAGCGCGAAGCCAACGGGTGGTGAGAGAAACGACGTTTGCAGGGTAACCGCAATGAGTATGGTAAACCAGACCAGCGTTGGGTTGTCCACAACGCCGTAGCCATCGATGTTTAGCCCCAGATCGGCGACCACCGGTGCAACCAGGGGTAAGATAATGAGTGTAATTTCAATCCAGTCCAGAAAAAAACCGAGCAGAAAAACACAGAAAAGGATGAATACCATGATGCCGTATGGACCGAAAGGCAGCGAGGTCAGAATGCCTTCAATGAATTCATCCCCCCCCAGACTTCTGAGCACCAGGGCAAAAGCGGTTGCTCCGATCAGGATCCCGTAAATGTATGCGCTGGTGTTAAAACAGGCGGTGGTGACCTCTTTGAGCACGGTCCAGCTGAATTTGCGATTGATGGCGGCCAGTATGATGGCGCCCAGCGCACCGACACCGCTGGCTTCCGTGGGCGTGGTAATTCCGGCAAATATGGAGCCCAATACTGCAAGTATCAGTATGGCGGCCGGCATGATATCTTTGAGCGCTTCCCATATCATGCGTAGCTCGATGGGTTTGCGTTCCGGATCGAGGGGCGCGGCATCGGGTTTGATGAGTCCAAAAATTAGTATGTAGCCGATGTACAGAATTCCGAGAATGAGTCCGGGAATGACCGCGCCCATGAACAGATCGCCTACGGAAAGTGCCAGTTGATCGGCCATAATAACCAGCATGATGCTGGGGGGAATCAGAATGCCCAGTGTGCCGGACCCAGCCACCGTCCCCACGGCGAATGATTTGGAATAACCCTGCTGCATCATGGCGGGTATGGTCAGCAGACCCAAAAGAACGACCGAGGCACCGATGATACCGGTGGAGGCCGCCAAAATAATGCCGATCAGGCAGACCGTAACCGCCAGTCCACCATGTACTTTGCCAAACAGGTTCTGCATGGACTTCATCATTTTCTCGGCAATACCGGAGCGGTCCAACATCAAACCCATAAAGATAAACATGGGCAGTGCCACCAGAACCCAGTTGTACATGAGTCGATAGATGCGTTGCACGCTCATGCTGAACACCAGATAGTTGATGCCGGTCCAGGCATCCAGATAATGATCTGCCAGCATGCCGACACCGGTAAAAATGACGGCCGTACCACCCAGTACCCAGGATATTGGAAAACCGGTGAACAGCAAAGCAATAAATGTCACGAACATGGCAATGACAAGGTAGTTGCTTATTTCCATGGGTTACAGCCTCCTGAGTGTGGCGATGGTGCGAATTAATCTCGAAAGGGAAGCGAGGACAACCAGCGCAAATGACATGGGCATAACCGACTTGATGGCCCATCGCCAGGGCAGACCCTGGGGGGCTACCGAGCGTTCGTTGAGACGCCAGGATTCATATACGAAATCGAGACTCTGGTAGCAGATTAGCGTGGCAAAGGGCAGCAGGAGAAATACAATACCGAAGATATCCCAACGACACTGCCATTTGGGTGACAGCTTGCCATATACCAGATCCATACCCACATGGGAGTCGGTCACCACGGCGTAGGAAAGGCCAAACATAAAAGCAATCGCATAAAAATGCCACTGGAGCTCCTCTAAAATAACCAGGCCGTGTCCAAAGCCGTATCGCAATATAACCTGCAGGATTATAAAAAATATAACGATGACATTGGCCCACATGAGTACATGCCCAATGTGCTTTATCACCGATTCTGCCAGGTCGCTGAACTTGTTTGGTGTTTCCAGAGTTTCTTTGTTCATGTTTTTCCACCTTGAGAAGCGGTGTCCCCGCCCTTGGGGGCGGGGACGCCGCCATTGACAAACTTGGCTTTTTAAATGCGCAAACCGAACTTATTTTGCAGACGGTTTGGGCCTGGGCAGGAAGCCATAGTCTTTCCAGATCTGGTATTCAGACCGGAATGACTGGAGATCGTCCCAAACTTTTTTGAAGAAGGCGTCTTTGGCGGCCTCTTCTTCGGCCACTTCTTCCCAGGCAGCCTTAAACTTGGCCAGCATGTCATCGGACCAGTACATGTTCTTTACACCATGTTTGGTTTCATTGTCACGCATGATTTGGTATTGCTCCGACTCAGTCTGAGCAATGGTGTTCAAGGTACTTGCCATGCTCAAGGTTTCTATCAACATGCGTTGGCGCTCACTCATGCTGTTCCAAACGTCTTTATTGATCAGCAATTCGAACAACGTGGCTTGCTGGTGCCATCCGGGAAAATAGTTGTACTTGGCAATTTTGTAGAAACCCAGTTTGGTGTCAATGGCGGGCAAAGAGAATTCAGAAGCCTCGATGGCTTTTTTCTCTAAGGCCGCGAAAATCTCGCCGCCTGGAATCTGGGTAACCGAAGCGCCTATTTTTTGGAGTGCTTTTCCGCCGTGGCCGAAAAAGCGGATGGGAAGGCCTTTAAAATCTTCGATCGATTTCATTTCCTTTAAATACCAACCGGATGTTTCTGGGGGCAGGACGCCGCACAAAAGCGCTTTTACATTCATGCCGCCTTCATCATACATTTCCTGCCAGAGTTTCATGCCGTTGCCGTAATAAATCCAGGCCAGGTATTCGGTGGCTTCAGGACCGAAGGGCACGGCCGTAAAAAAAGATGCGGCCGGAAACTTGCCTTGCCAATAGCCGGAGACGCCGTAGCAGGCGTTTACCTTACCGGCACTGACGGCATCCAGCATTTCAAATGCCGGCACAAGTGCACCTGGTTCGAAAATCTTGATCTTAATGGTGTTGTTGCTAAGCAGTTCGATCCTTTCCGACATCCAAATAATGGTGGTACCCAGACCGGGCAGGGCCGAGGGGTAAGCCATAGGAACCTTGAGCAGGATCCTTGGCTCTTTTTCCGCTGCCATGACCGTCATGGTCGAACACAGAAAGATACCACAAAAAACCAGGACGAATACTGTGAAAATTTTCTTGTGTTGCATGCTATTGCCTCCTTCTCATATGGGTTAATTGGGATCAGATCGTACCAAGCGAAATTGTGTAATCACCTCCTTAATGGTTTTAGATTGAATGGCTATGTTATTTTTGGGCATAGGTTTTAACGATACCGCCGTCCAATAAAAGATCTCCGCCAATTAAATACTTGGCGTGTCGCGAAAAGCCAAAAACAAATAGGTTACCCACCTCGATGGGGGTCATCATTTCCTTGACCCGGGAAAACCCCATCATCACGTCGGTGACGACTTCATCTTCGCTGATGCCCCGTTGTTTGGCCTGGGCCGGAATCTGCCCTAAAGTCAGACCGGTTTTAATGAAACCGGTACTAACGGTAAACGATCGGATGCGTCCCTCGCCTTCGGCGGCAATGCTTTGGGTCAGGGCCCGCAGCCCGAATTTCATGATATTGTAAACGGGTTTGTTGACGGTACAAATATGGGCATGGATCGAAGCCATGTTGCCGATGGCACCGGTACCATTTTCGCTTTTACGGATATATGGCAGGGTGAGCTTTGATAGCAGAAAGGGCGCCCGCAGCATCAGGCGCTGCATATGATCGTAAGTTTCCATGGGAAACTTGTCAATGGCATCAATGTGCTGGATACCGGCAATGTTGGCCACAAACTTGATGGCGCCCAGTTTGGCTGCTTCTGCCACCGCGTGTTCCACGTCCGCATCGCGGGTCAGATCGGTCTGGATAAAAATCATCTGACCACCCATTTCACGGGCCATTTTCTGGGTGGCGTTGCCAGCCTCATCGTCAACATCCAAACCCACGACCATCAATCCATTGGCAGCGGTAGCCACGGCTGTGGCCCTGCCGATACCGGATCCGGCGCCCGTGACAATACAAACGTGTTCGGCTGTAAAATCGGAATCATGTAAAACAAGGATGTCATCAATACCAATATCCGGCTCCCGGATGTCCATCGATTTAACCTCCCTTCAGAAAATAGCTCGGCCCTGATAGGCAATGCAAATATGGGACCACATGTGAGGAAGGAGGGAGCGATGATGATGTTTGTTCAAAAACCTTGCCCAGTCTGTCTTTGGTGCAATACCATTATCAGAAATGGACCTAGTGGATATTTTGGGTCGACATTTTTTAGAAAAAAATGTATTAAAAAAACGACATGCATCAATATTGATACACAAAGACCGTGTTGGTTGCATGTATGGATCGCGAGCCAAGCTAATCCAGAATGAAAGGCTGGACAAAATGGAAAGAGATTTTAGCTCCAGGAACCGGAACGAGCTGATTAATGAGCTCGAAATGTATGAACTCATACTAGAGAGCATCCACAACGGTATTATGATAACGGATGCCCGGGGCTACATTACCCACTTCAATGAGCCCTATGGCAAGTTTTTGGGCCTGGATCCCCAAAAGCAGATTGGCCGGCATTGTGTCAAAGCGATCGAAAACAGCCGTATGCACATTGTGGCCAAAACCGGTGTGCCGGAGATCAATCACTCGCAATATATAAACGGCCAAAACATGGTGGTTCAGCGGATTCCCATCAAACGTGATGGCGAGGTGGTGGCTGTTTTTGGACAGGTGATGTTCAAGGATGTCCGCGATGTGGGCAAGTTGGCCAACAAGTTGAGCGTACTGGAATCCAAGATCAAGCTCTACGAGCAGGAGTTGATCAGTTTGCGATCCACACGCTACACCTTCGACAGTATTATTGGCAACAGTCGCGCCATAAAAGCGCTAAAGAAAGAGGCGCTCAAGGCAACCGCCAATACCTTTCCGGTATTGATAACCGGAGACAGCGGCACCGGCAAAGAACTCTTTGCCCAGGCTATTCATCACGCCAGTCCCAGGAAAATGTATCCTTTCGTACGTATCAATTGTGCGGCCATACCCAAGGACCTCCTGGAAAGCGAACTTTTCGGTTATGAAAAGGGTGCCTTTACGGGTGCTAAAGCCAGCGGCAAACCGGGCAAAATTGAATTGGCCAACCATGGTACGCTGTTTCTGGATGAAATCGGTGATCTGCCCATTGAAATGCAGCCGAAACTGCTACGGGTGCTTGAGGATCACGAATTTGAACGCATTGGTGGAACCAAGGTCATCCGTTCCAATTTTCGCTTAATTGCGGCGACTAACCAGGATTTGGAAAACATGATTCAAAAACGGCGCTTCCGCAAGGATCTGTTCTATCGTTTGAACGTGATTCCGCTTAATATTCCGCCATTGAAGGATCGTAAAAAGGATATCATGCTGCTGGTGCACTACAACCTCAAGCAGTTGGCTTCGGAGTTATCTTTGCCGGACATTAAAGTGGCCCACGATGTGGAAGCGATTTTACGCAATCATGATTGGCCCGGCAATGTGCGTGAACTCCATAATGTCCTGGAACGAACCGTGTCTTCCTTGGAGGGTGACACCATTCGTAGGTCGGAACTGCCATTCTATTTGCATCGGGGTCTTGGCAGCATGGGGGTCAAAGCAAAGCAGGGGATAAAAACCATCAAAGCCAAAGCCGAAGAAGAGGCCATCATCGCGGCCCTGAAAGAAACCAATAACAATAAAGCCCGGGCCGCGCGCATGTTGGGAATTCATCGCACGTTGTTATACAAGAAGATGGCGAGATATGGGATTGCGAATGATCGGATATAGACACAGAGGCTTTGTTTTAACATTGAACATCGAACATCCAACACTGATAGGCTCGTAAAAAGTCCGATAATTGGCACTATTCAAATTTTACTCCTAATAATTTCAAAAGGTTAACGAGTCAAAAAATGAGAATTTTGACTTTTTACGAGCACAACAACACTGAACATCGAAATAGTAAGAGATAGAATACGGAGACAGAATACAGAAGTCAGGAGACCTTTTAAGCGTTTTGCGCCCACTGGAACCACCTTTTACCTTCCCGTCATTCCCATGGAAGCGTGTTTTCTGGAAAGAGGGGATGGGAATCCAGGCAAAGCTTTAAGCTGGAAATAGAGTAAAGCCAAGCTTTTTTGTGGAGAAGCCGCATCATATAACATTTTGGAACACAATGTTATTCTGAATTCCCGATTTCTCGGGGATGACGACCGTGGAACGTTTCAAGGCAGCTTGCAGTTGTAAGCAGTAAGATTTTAGCAACTGTGGCTATTACCTTAGAGCTGACCGCTGACTCCTGTCTAAGCTGAATTCTGGCTCCTGACTCCTGTATTCTTATAATTTATGAAATATCAGCATTCCAATTATCGACAAACCAGTGTATCAAAATTGATACGTTCCTATCTACAACTTCGTCTCACGCCCCTCCCAATACTCCTCCCGCATTTCGCGCTTGAGGGTCTTGCCGGCAACATTGCGGGGAAAGTCATCCATAATGAGAACCGCGGACACGCGCTGAAATTTGGCACCCACATGTTCGTTGATCCATTGCTTGAGCTCTGTTTCTGATATCGAGCCGGGTTCAAGCAGTGTCACCGCTGCCAGGGGTGTTTCTCCCCAGCGTTCGTCCGGTATGCCGAACACGGCGGCTTCATTCACGGCCGGATGCTTGACCACCACCTCCTCAATGTCGCGGGGATAGACATTGACACCACCGGAAATGATCATGTCTTTTTTGCGGTCCACCAGATAGAGAAATCCATCCTCATCCACGTAGCCCATATCACCGGAATGCAGCCAGCCATCGACGATGGCTTTCTCAGTCAGATCCGGACGTTTGTAATAACCGGGTGTCAGGATCGGGCCGCGACCGCAGATTTCTCCCACTTTATCGGCCGGAACCTCTTGATTTTGCTCATCCAGGATGACCATCTCGAATAAGGGCGGGGGTGTCCCCACAGAAGCGGGTTTGTGATGATAATCAAGTTTGTCCAGCACGGTAACAAAGCCTTCCGTCAATCCGTATAGTTCATAAAACCGGTCTGGCAGCACCTGGTTCAATTTTTCTTTGTGTTCCATGTGCAGAGGGGCTCCCAGGGTTAGAATCATTTCCAGGGATTGCATGGCCTGGGGATCAAAATTAGGCGCATTCAACATGGCGATAATCTGAGCCGGTACCATCATCACATGGGTAACCTTTTCTTCGATAATGGTATTGATATACTCTTCGGGATCAAACTGGGGCAGAAGTATATACGTAGCCCCCTGAAATACGGTGGGCATCAGATCAACAAAGGCGCCGTTGAAAACAATCGCACCGGCATGCATGGTTACGCTTTCCGGTTTCAAACGAAAAGAAGCCGCAAAAGATGTGCCGTAGGCAATACGGATGCGATGTGTATGCATGATCCCTTTGGGTAGACCGGTGGTGCCGCTACTATACATGATGTTAAAGGGATCATCCGGTTCAATGGTAATACCTTTCGGTTCCTCGCTGCTGGCATTGGCTTTTAAGGCATGGTAGTCCTGGAAACCATGCATTTCGGCAGAATCCGTCAGTAGATAACCATCCGAGGGAATGTTTCTGAGCTCAGGTTTGATCTCCTGCAACAATCCGGCAAATTGGGTGTTACTGATTACCATGCGCGTGTCGGAATCGTTGAGCAGTGAGGTCAAAGCCCCCTTTAGTAACAAGGTGCTCATGGGTACGACCACGGCACCGATTTTGGCGGCGGCCCAATACGTCTCCAGCAATTCCAAACAGTTGGGAAGAACTGTGGCCACATGGTCACCCTTTTTGATTCCCAGTTCTGTGAGGGCATTGGCCAGACGATTAATTTCCTGATTGAGTTCAAAGTGGCTTAAACGTTTATCTTGGAAGACCACTGCCAGATCATTGGGACGGTAACGTGCGTGCCGGGTAAAAATGATTCCTAGATTCATAAACCCTCCTCCTCTAAAAACTAATTCGTATCTGAATACCCATCTACGTTGGTTGTCAGAATAACGTTCCGATTGAAAGTTGTCGGGGTCGAAATCGGTATCGCTATCGGAATCGATTGATCCGATGAATTTTAGAACATAGAAAAAAATGGGTATAATTCATTTTATCCGCGTCAACGACCACCGGCCTTGTCGGTGGCTTATGATTGGAGTCAATAAAAAGCCAACTTTTTTACCTAATTGGCGGAACAACCAGCACCGGTACGCTGGTGCGTTTGAGCACATCTCGTGTTCTCCGACCGAGTGAAGCCGTTTCCAGAAAAGATTCACCACGGCCGGACATGACAATGGCGTCGCAGTTTTTTTCCTTGGCGGTTTGGCGTATTTCTTCGGCAACGTTTTGGCCTTCCCCTACGATGATTTCATCCGCCTCGAAAGGGTCTAATTGCCCATCTGCTTGCAGTTGTTCGGAAATCTGACTCAATGCTCTTTTCAGGACTTGCCGTTCGGTTTGCTTGCCGATGAGTATTTTACGAACCCCGGTTTCCTTGCTGTCGCGGATCTGCTTCCAGGCTTCGTGGCCGAGGAAGTTGGTAACACGGTTTTTAAAATTATCGCTAAGTCCTTCCATGACATGAAAAATGACCAGGGTGGCCTTGTATTGATTGGCAAGATTGGCGGCATATTTGAACGCGTGGCGTGAATTGTCAGATAGATCGGTAACAAAAAGTATTCTTCTGATCATATTTTATTCCTCCAAAAATCGGTACGTTCTGACATTAAAGCTTTTTAAGTGCCTGACTGGCTTCCTGGCTGCTTTCATAAATATGCGGAGCAACCGAGCGTTTCTTGAGGGCATCTCCCAGTTTCATTTTGAGGAATGCGCTGGTGGTATATCGGGTCACACCGCTGTAAAAATTGTCCATAAGGTATTTAACCATTTCCGTGTATTCGTCAACGAGCTCAGGTAAAATAGTGAAGTTGTCATAATTAACAATGGTATAAACCCGCTTGGAGATCGGCTTGAGAACGTTTTCCACGGCTTGTTGGATATCGGCAATTTGCGCACGGGTTTTGACGGCATACCCTTCGAAATTGACAAAGAAAACATTCTCCTGGGTATCGAAGGTCAGGCGATCTTCCAGTTTGAGGGTCAGTAAATCAGGCGCCAGATTCATGGGTTCCGGTCGAAAAATACGCGCATCCATGGCGTTAAGGTCCGGGGCAATCATGGGCTTAAAATCCATTTGAGCCAAAATGTCCTTTTCCAAGTCGATACCGGGTGCGATTTCGGTCAGGGTCATCCCTTCAGGCGTTAGCCGAAATACGCAACGCTCGGTGATATAAAGAACCGGTTGTTGATTGGATTGGGCATAGGCCCCACTGAAGGTCACATGCTCAACTTGTTTTAAAAATTTTTTAAAGGTGCCTTCCTGCTTAATTTTTAACTGACCCCCGGCAACCAAAGCCTTTAAACCGGCGGCTGTAAAAGTTCCGACAAATACGACCTTCTTTGCATTTTGGCTGATGTTGATAAACCCGCCGGCGCCGGCCAGTTTGGGTCCGAATTTGCTCACATTGAGATTGCCATATTGATCGGCTTGAGCCAGTCCTAAAAAGGCCATGTCCAGGCCACCGCCATCATAAAAATCGAATTGATACGGCTGGTCAATTAAAGCTTCGGTGTTGGTTGCGGCCCCAAAATTAAGGCTGCCGGCAGGGATGCCGCCAATGACACCGGGCTCAGCCGTCAGCGTGATCAACTCTAGTATCTTTTCTTCGTTGGCCACCACGGAAATGCCCTCAGGCATTCCGATTCCCAGATTAACCACACTGTTGGGCTTCAGTTCGAATGCCGCCCGCCGGGCAATTATTTTGCGTGGGCCCATTTCCATCGGTTCGATGGATTGTATGGGTACTTTGACCTCACCGCTGAAGGCGGGATCGTATTCGGTCATAAAGGTTTGCCAGTGATTTTCGGGCTTGGCTTTTACGACGCAATCGACCATGATGCCAGGAATTTTGACCTGACGGGAATTTAAACTGCCACTTTCGGCAATCCGTTCCACTTGGACGATGACAATGCCGCCCGAGTTTTTGGCCGCGGTGGCAATGGCCAAAGACTCCAAAGTTAAGGCTTCTTTTTCCATGGTAATGTTACCGTCGCTATCGGCTGTGGTACCGCGGATGATGGCCACATTGATGGGGCGGTTTTTGTAGGCCAGGTATTCTTTGCCATCGAATGAAATCAGTTCTACCATATCCTCGGTTGTACGATCATTGATCTTGCCGCCGCCATTGCGGGGATCTACAAAGGTTCCAATGCCAACGGTGGTGATGGTGCGCGGCTTATGGGCGGCGATATCGCGGTACATGTGCGATATAACCCCCTGGGGCAAGTTATAAGCAATAATCTGGTTGTCGATGGCCAGTTTTTGCAGTTTGGGTGCCAGACCCCAGTGTCCGCCAATGACGCGCTTTAAGAGGCCGGGATGTCCAAGGTGATTGAGGCCTTTTTCAGCGCCGTCTCCCTGGCCGGCCGCATAGATGAGGGTCAGGTCTGTGGGGGTCCGGGTATTTTGATAGCGTTCCTCAAGTGCGATGGCGATTTCTTCGGCAAATCCGATGCCTACAAATCCACCGGTGGCAATGGTGTCGCCATTCCGGATGACCTGAACCGCTTCCTGAGCTGAGACCACCTTGCCTTTGCGGGCTCGTTGAGGTGGTACATCGGACATCATGGGGTGAATCATGGGCTTGTTTGATGGTTCACTTGCCATGGCATGACTCCTAAATTCCTTAAAATACTATTTATGATTGTGAATTGTGTGGTGTATTGTAATTTGTGTTACAAATTTTATGCCATTTTCTTTGCTTCAACTTGAAATAAATAGGGGACGTTCTAAACTTTTAAACTTAAATTATAATTTGTCACTTAATAACTCAACTTTCTGGATTAAGCGTTGAGGGCGAAAATATG
>Ga0180436_10004045_pt1 | contig 13301 bp, 12 predicted proteins | sample SS_ome_2_FD_132434 | JGI IMG/M metagenome (GOLD analysis project Ga0180436, IMG submission 132434) | Hypersaline lake sediment archaeal communities from the Salton Sea, California, USA - SS_3_S_2 metaG | ecosystem: Environmental > Aquatic > Non-marine Saline and Alkaline > Hypersaline >...
CCGGTGAGCTTGGCGTTGGGAATGATGATCGTCTTGTTGTCGGGCGTCTTGAGCCGCGTGGTGAAGATCTCGATCTCTTCAACGATGCCCCCCGTGCCGGCCGCCTCGACAAAGTCACCCACCTTGAACGGTTTGAAGATAATCATCAGCACCCCGGCCGCGAAGTTGGCCAGCGAGCCCTGCAGGGCCAAACCGATGGCCAGGCCGGCCGCGGCAATGATGCCGACAAATGACGCCGTCTGTACTCCGAGCTTATCGAGGGCGGCAATCAGCACAAAGGCCATCAGGCCGATGTAGCAGAGACTCCCGACGAAACTTATCAGCGTCTCGTCGACCTTGCTGCGCCGCATCAGGCGCGCCACCAGCTCGCGAACGAGCTTGGCCACCAGGCGGCCGATAACAACAATCAGTATGGCGGCCAGGACCTTCAAGCCCCAGGTCGCCACCAGCTCCTGCAGCTTCGCTACAACATTCTCCATCTCTGCCTCCTTGGCTGATTGCTATTGATTACTTCCGGGATTTCCCTTTTCGGGCCTGGTCTCATGGCGCCTCGGGGCGCGGATTGGAGGGGTTGCAGGGGGAGGAAGGGGGCGAGACGGAGCGGGTTTTGATCGTTTCGGGTGAGTCTGGGGCGGCATTGTGGGAGAGATCAAGGCGAAAAGGAGGGATTTGGGGGACAGGGGGACACAGGGCGGGAATTCGGGCTGATTCTGCGTCTTCGCGGGCAGACCTCTCCCGCTCCGCTGCCCTTGGGCGGCCGCGAGGGGCAATGGAAGCGGGGACTCCGGAACCAAAGAACTCGTCTGGAGGGAGCGGGTCGCCGTCGAGGACGAGGATGAGCTCGCCATCGAGGGGAAGCTCCGGAGCCTGCCAGGGAATCCGGGAGGCATCGAGGGTTTCGGTGTCCTCCTGTTGCGGCCAGCGGAAGAGGTCGGGCACGCGGATCGGTTCCATTGTTTGATTCGCCCGCCCCGCCGGCGGGCTAACAACCGCCAGCACCGAGGCTCCGCTCGGCTGCTATCTTGGGGGTTGGGTCTTAGTCGGCGAGGAGTTGCATGTCCTCGTCGTGTGTCCCGATGAAGAACCACACAACGGTGTCACCGTCCAAGATCCCCACTGTCCGATACCCGCCACCAACACGGGCCGACCAGTAAGCGCCCCTCCTTCTTGAACTGCAGAGATGGATGCCGGGGATCTCGGATCCAGAGTTGGCAACACTGCCGCGCGCTCTTCCGAATCGGTGGGGGGAGGCGCCAATAGCCCTCCCAGAAGCTGTCAACCGCTTTGCTCCGCATCGCCTGGGAAATCCGTTGACTTACCCGCACGATGCTCCTTCAGCGCTCTCTCAGCCGCCCGAGCCAATCGGCCTGAAGTCGCGTCCTCTTCAAACCGTGCATCCCATTGATCCTCAATCCGTTGCTGCAGCCACTCGCCGAGCGCAAATACCTGCTCTCGGGGCAGCCCGTCGATGGCCTTCTCAATCTCCTGCAACGTGCTCATGAGCAGATTCTACAGCGTCCGGTGTGCTCCTCAAGCTTGGCTTTGAGGGCATCTTGCCTTTCTTGACCCAGCAACGTCGAAGTCCTCCTCCTCCTGACCGGGAGCGCGCCCTTGATTGCGTGCAGAGGGTGGAACGGGCATGACGCACTGAACTCACAGCGGGTCAGGCGCCAGGCGCGACGCCTCGTTCGCCTTTGGGAATCCGGGACACCAGCCTGGGATTCGACTCCTGGCGTTCCCGCAGGTCCCGCAGGAGGGAGTCCACATCGTAATCGTGTTCAGCTGCGTTCGCCTCCTTGTGGCGGCGCACCTCGGCAATGACTTCGTCTACGACTATCTTCGGTTCGTCAATCGTCTTCATCGTTCAAGAGTCCTTCAGGCATACAAATCGAAGGGAGCGTCGCGCCGAATGCTGACGGCGGCGCGCAGTCCCTTGGATGATTGACGGGACTGGAGACATGGCGTGAGGGTGTGCGAGGGTCGTGGCGGTTCCTGCATCGCCGGCGTTCGGGTTCCCATAATTGAAAGCGTCCCGGCGGGATTGGCCGTATTTCGTTTGGCGCTCGGGCGATCCCTTCGGTTCAGGCGACCGTCAGGGATGCCGCGGCGTCCTCGGCTCCGTCCGAGCCGATCGGGCGGAGGTCGAAGCGCTCCTCGAGGATCCGGAGCACGTTGGGCGAAAAGAAGGCCGGCAGGGCGGGCCCGAGCGAGACACCCTTGACCCCAAGGTGCAGAAGGGTCAGCAGGACCGCCACCGCCTTCTGCTCGAACCACGAGATCTTGAGAGTCAGAGGAAGGTCGTTGACGCCGCAGTCGAAGGCCTTCGCCATGGCCAGCGCGATCTGGATGGCGCCGAAGCTGTCGTTGCACTGGCCGAGGTCCAGAAGGCGCGGCACCTGCATGCCGCCGATCTCGACCGTCCCGTAATCATGATCCCGGATCCTGAACTTGCCGCAGCCAAGCGTGAGGATGAGGGAATTCTTCGGGGTGGCCTGCGCAAAGTCGCTGTAGTAGTTCCGGCCCGGTTCGGCCCCGTCGCAGCCGCCGATCACGTAGAAATGGCTCACCCTGCCGTCCTTGACCGCCTCGACGATGGCGTCCGCCATCCCCAGCAGGGCCGTGTAGTGAAAACCGATCGTCGACGACCTCATCGGTGTCGGCCGCAGATCGCCCACCTCCTTCGCCCGCCGGATGACCTCCGAGAAATCGTTCGTCTTGAGACGGGCCGCCCCCGGCACCGCCGTGACGCGCATCGTGTATAGGCGGTTGAGGTAGGTGTTGGCTTCGGACGGAATGAGAACGCAGTTGGTGGTGGCCACCACCGGTCCCCCGAAACGCTCGAACTCGTGACGCTGCTTCTGCCACGCGCCCCCGAAATGTCCGGCAAGGTGCGGGTGTTTCCGCAGCTCGGGATACATGTGCGCCGGCAACATCTCGCCATGGGTGTAAACCTTGACCCCCTCCCCCGCGGTCTGTTCGAGGAGATCCTTCAGGTCCACCATGTCGTGCCCTGTCACGAGGATTCCGGGGCCTTCCTGGATGCCCTCCGCGACTTCCACCGGACCCGGCCGGCCAAGTCTGCTCACGTGCGCCTCGCTGAGCATCTCCATCGTGCGGAGATTCATCCGCCCGCACTCCAGAACCAGCTCCAGGAGGCTTTCGAGGTCGAAATTGACGTTCGTGACGGTCGCGAACAGCGCCTCCTCGACGAAAGCGTCCACTTCCTCGTCCACCGCCCCCAACCGGCGGGCATGGTGCTTGTAGGCCGCCATCCCCTTCAATCCATACAGCAGGATCTTCTGCAGGGATTCCATGTCCGCGTCTTTCCCGCATACCCCCTTGTCGGTGCACGCCACTCCGCGGAAGGTTTGCTCGCACTGGTCACAATACATGTTGCTCATAGTCGTTCTCCGATCGTTACGCCGCATTCTACGCACCCTCAGGGTCCGGTAATCCTTGACCTCCGTCAAGATCGGGAGCTTTTTCGCCGGAACCCCCGTGAATCGCCCTGATGAGTTCCAGCCGTCCTCCGAAACCTCCGAAACCGTCCCGCCGCCAACTCGAACCCGTTCTCCGGCGGGTCTTCCTCTTCCGCGACTGGTCGGAAAGCGACCTTCACGACCTCGCCCGAATGACGATCGTCAGGCGTTTCGAGCGCAACCGGGTCATCTTCAATCACGGCGCCGCCTGCAATCACCTCTACGTGGTCCAACAAGGGCGGGTCCAGCTCAGCAGGATCGCGCCGGACGGAAACCAGGTTGTCCTGAATGTGGTGGGCGCCGGCGATCTCCTCGCTTGTGCCGCCCTTTTCCTTGATCACGCCTATCCTGCCAGCGCCCACGTCATCTCGTCGGGCGCGCAACTCCTCATGATCGACGGCCGCGCCTTTCTGGACACCCTGCGACGCCGCTCCGATCTTTCGTTTCGGATGATCGGCGCCCTCGCGGTGCGCATCGCCACCCTCGCCTCCCGCATCGAAAGCCGTTCCTCGGAACCGGCCGCCGAACGCGTCGCCGCCTGGCTGCGCGAACACGCCGGTCCGGCGTCAAAGGGCCTCCCCCGCCGCCTCGTCCTGCCGTCCACCAAAAAGGCCGTCGCCGAGGAACTCGGCATGACCCCCGAAACGTTCTCGCGCTCCCTCGCCAAGCTCCGTCAGGCCGGCGCCATCCGCACCAGCCGGCGCGAGATCATCATGCTGGCGCCCGACCTGTTGCCCTGACCGGCAACGGGAACTCAGCGTTGTCCTCGCCCGTACAGGTAGCCCGCTCCCGCGCCGAGCGCTCCGCCAAGGGCCGCGCCTTGCACGGCGTCATCCGCCAGCAAGGCGCCCGCCCCGGCACCGATCAGCCCGCCGGTCGCCGCGGAATTGGCCTCGGGCGAGGCGTAGTTCGAACACGAGGAAACCGGCCACGTCATGAGGACAACCGCAGCCATCCACCCAGCAATTGGTCTGATTCGTTTCATGATGATTCCTTTCTTCTCAACTCGCCCAAGCTTACATGCATTCCTGCAGTCCGCAACAATTCGCACCGGCGCGGGAAACCCCTCCGGCTCACCCGGACCGGATCGCCTCGAGAAACGGCGCCAGATAGCGTTGCGCCTTCACGGCGCCCACCCCCCTGATTCGCAGGGCGGCTTCCTCCGTGGTGGGACGGATGCGGGCAAGGGCCTCGAGGGTCTTGTTCGGAAACACGACGTAGGCCGGCACTCCCTGCTCGCTCGCGATCCGGTTTCTGAGGTCCTTGAGCCGCAGATAGAGCTGCGCGTCGAAGTCCGCCGCGCTCCCGGTCAGCGCCCCGCTTGTCTCGTCCGCCGGGGGTTCCTTCTTCCGTCCCGGCCACACCAGGCGGCACTTCGCCTGTCCTTTCATGACCTGCTCGCCCCGCGCCGTCAGCGTCACCAAGGGAAACTCCCCGCGCTGCGTCGTCACCAGCCCCGCGTCGTGCAGGGCGTGAAACAGCTCGTTCAGAAATGCCGTGCCTTCCTCTTTCAGGAGCCCGTAGGTTGTAAGCTCGTTCAGGCGCACCCGCAACACTTCCTGCGACCTGCTGCCGGTCAGCATCTGCACGATCCGGCCCCGCCCGAAGATCCCCTCCCACCCCCGCGCCGTCCTGCGGCTCATCCGCGCCACCCCGCTCAACGTTTTCCGGACGACCAGTTCCTCCTCCTCGTTCAGCTCGCGAGCTTCCGTCCCATATCCGCTCCGGCAGACGTCGCAGGTTCCGCATTCCTCCGCCCCCCGTTCCCCGAAATACTCGAGGATGGCGCGCTGCCGGCATCCCCCGCCATAGCAGAAATCGACAATGGCCTGAAGTTTGGCGCGGTCCCGCCGTTCTTTCTTTTCCAAGGTGGCTCGATCGATGTCGAGCTCCTCCGCCCCGAGCTGCGGTTGCTTCAGCCGTGTCCCCCGGCGCCGCGCCCCCGGCACGTCGAACCGCTCGATATACCCGTGCCTCCCCAACACCGCGAGGGCGCTGCTGACCGCCATGGCGTTCTTCACCCCCGCCCGCTCCGCCAGTTCCTCGAGGCTGCAATCCGCCTCGTGCCGGCCGTCAGCCGATTCCCGCAACATCTCGTAAACGGCGCAAATCGTCCCGTAGCCCGGATTCGCCCCCTCGATGAAGAATTCCTGCGTCCGCGTGTCGGCGTAGTTGAAAAGCAGCTCACAGACGGCCGTTTCCCCGTCGCGCCCCGCGCGCCCCGCCTCCTGGTAATACGCCTCGACGCTGCCGGGGATCTCGAAATGCGTCACGAAGCGCACGTCGCCCCGGTCGATTCCCATCCCGAAGGCATTCGTCGCCACCGCCACGTCCGCTTCGTGCCGGATGAATTCGTTCTGCCTCTTCCCGCGTTCCTCCTCCGGCATGCCGCCGTGGTAGCGGATGCACTTCACCCCCCAACTGCTCAGCGTCTCGCAGACTTCCTCGACCCGTTTCCGCGTCGCGCAGTAGACGATGCCCGTCCGGTGCCGCCGGATCACCTCCCGCAAGCGCTTGAACTTGGCGGCCTTCGAGTCCACCGCGGTCACCTTGAAGCTGAGATTGGGCCGCGCGAACCCCGTCACCGCCGTGAAGGGATCCCGCAATCCCAACACCGAAACAATGTCCCCGCGCACCTCGGCCGTGGCCGTGGCCGTGAATGCCACACACTGCGGGTCTCCCAACACCCGCCGCGCCGCCCCAAGGCGCAGATAGTCCGGACGAAAGTCGTGCCCCCACTGGCTCAGGCAGTGCGCTTCATCCACCGCCAGCAGACTCACCGCCACTTCCCCGGCGGCCGTCACGAACCTCTCCGCACGAAAACGCTCCGGCGCCACATACACCAGCTTGTATTCCCCCCCGCGCATCCGGGCCAACCGCTCCCCCTGTTCGCCATACGAAAGCGTGGAGTTGATCAACGTGGCCGATATGCCCCGCTCCACCAACGCGTCCACCTGGTCCTTCATCAAGGCGATCAGCGGGCTCACCACCAGCGTCACCCCCTCCAGACATAGCGCCGGAAGCTGGTAGCACAACGATTTCCCCCCGCCCGTCGGCATCACCACCAACCCGTCCCGCCCGGCGATGATCCGCTTCACGACCTCCTCCTGTCCCCCAAGGAACTCCTCGAATCCGAAGTGCCTCTGCAATGCCTCCCGTGCCGTCACACCAGAACTCTCCTCCGATTCTCACAGCTCCAGAAAATTCTTCAGGAGCTTCTTCCCTTCCGCCGTCAGGATCGATTCGGGATGGAATTGCACCCCGTGGACCGGATGCTCGGTGTGCCGCAAGCCCATGACCTCCCCCTCCGCCGTCCAGGCCGTCACCTCGAGACACACCGGAATCGTCTCCCGGGGCACAATCAGGGAATGATAGCGCGTCGCCTCAAGGGGGTTGCTCAGCCCCTCGAAAACCCCTTCCCCGCCATGGTGAATCATCGACGTCTTCCCGTGCATCAGGCGCTCCGCCCGAACCACCCTGCCGCCATACACCTGCCCGATCGACTGATGCCCGAGACACACCCCGAGAATCGGAACCGTCGCGCCGAAGACCCCAACCACCTCGCAACTGATCCCGGCTTCGTCCGGTGTGCCCGGCCCCGGCGAAATGCAGATCTTCTCCGGCCCCAGCCTCCGAATCTCCCCGATCGTCACTTCGTCGTTGCGCCGAACCTCCATCACCGCCCCCAGTTCACCAAAATACTGCACCAGGTTATAGGTGAAGGAGTCGTAGTTGTCGATCACCAGCAGCATGGTCTTGGTTCCGTCAGCTTCTCGATTCGGTCTTCCGTCTCTGCGCCGGTCGCCAGGTCATGGCGTCACGGACCCTCCGCATCCCTCGTCCCCGCCCCCCAGCGTCCCGGCGAGGCCCACCGCGCGAAACATCCCCTTCGCCTTGTTGACCGTTTCATTGAATTCGTATGCCGGATCGCTGTCGGCCACAACCCCGGCTCCGGCTTGCACATAAACCTTGCCGTCCTTCAGGAGACACGTCCGCAGGGCGATGCAGGAGTCGTGCCCGCCGTCCCATCCGAAATACCCCACCGCCCCCGCGTAGGCATTGCGCTTGTTCACCTCCAGCTCGTTGATGATCTGCATGGCCCGGATCTTGGGCGCCCCGCTCACCGTCCCGGCCGGAAAAGTCGCACGAAGAACATCGTAGCTGCTGTGCCCCGGCGCCAACTTGCCCGTCACGTTCGACACGATGTGCATCACGTGGCTGTACCGCTCGATGGTCATGAAATCGTCCACCACCACCGAGCCGGGCTCGGCGATCCGGCCCACGTCGTTGCGGGCCAGATCCACCAGCATCACATGCTCGGCCCGTTCCTTCCCGTCGGCCAGAAGATCCGCCGCCAGCGCCTCATCCTCGGCGGGCGTCCCGCCGCGCCAGCGCGTCCCGGCAATCGGACGGATGTCAATCCGCCCGTCGATCACCCGCACGTGCACCTCCGGCGAACTCCCCACCAGGGCGAAATCCCCGAGCTCCAGCACGAACATGTACGGCGAGGGGTTGACGTGCCGCAGCGCTCGATAAAGATCGATCGGGGTTCCTGCGAACGGCGCCTCAAAACGCTGACTGGGAACCACCTGAAAAATGTCCCCCGCCGCGATGTGCTCCTTCGCCGTCCGAACCATCCCCTCGTATTCCTGCCGCGTCGTGTTGCTTCGCGGCTCGGGCGCCTCGAACCCCTGCAGCCCGTTCAACGCCGGAACATGCAGAGGCCGGTCCAACATCTCGACCAGCGATCCCACCTTCCCGACCGCCTCCCGGTACGCCCCCTCGACCGTGGCATGGTCCCGCAACATCGCGTTCGCCACCACCAACAACCGGCGCAGCTTGTGGTCAAACAACAATACCGCGTCCGCGATCAGAAAAACCGCCTCCGGCAATCCGAGGTCGTCCGGCGGGGGCGCCCCCGTCGAAGGCTCGAACTGCCGCACCGCGTCATACGCCAGATACCCCACCGCACCCCCGAAAAACGGCGGCGCATTCCCGTGGCTCACCGGCCGATAGCGGCTCATGAACCGTTCCAACTCCGCCAACAGGTCGCCCTGCGCCTCGCTCGTCTCCTCCTCGGAACCCCGCCGGATCGTCACGGACCGCCCCCGCGCCTCGAACACCCGCCGGGGCGCCGTCCCCACAATCGACCACCGCCCGCTCGCGTCCGTGCTCTCGGCACTCTCCAGCAGAAAGGCGTAGCGTCCCTCCCTGACCTTCAGATACGCCGAAAGCGGGGTCTCGAAATCCGCCGCCAACTGCCCGTACACCGGCACCACATTCCCCCGCTCCACCAAACGGCGAAACTCCTCCAGCGACGGTCTGACAGCCGGTTCCGACAAGGCGCGAAGCATGCCCCACCAGATCTGCCACGCAATGCCAATGTCCGCCAAATCCCCGCCATGCCCGGAACCCCGACGGATTTCAACATCAAGCGGTTTGACCCCGCGCATCCCGCCCCCTACGCTTGCCTCAACCAAGCGCCTGCCGCGCCGCCATCATGCCGTGGGAAATCTACCGCCGCAGCCTGTTCTTCGCCCTCTGCCTTTTCCCGGCGGTCGTCCCGCTCCTCCACAGTGACGAACTGAGCCTGCCCTCGGTGCTGCCCAAGGCCGTCGTCGTCAAGATCGGCGCCGCGGTGGTCCTCGCCCTCTGGCTGCTCGGTCTCGCGCTCAACAAGAAGTGGGCCCTCTTGAAGCGCTCCCCCCTGTTTTCCGTCATCGTCTGCCTGCTGACGATCACGGTGGCCGTCTCCACCGCCCTCAGCACCGATCCCTGGATGAGCTTCTACGGCGTCTACGAACGCCAGATCGGCCTCCTCGGTTTCTTCGCCCCCATGGCCCTCGGGCTCGCCCTGTCCACCGTCGTCAACGATCGCAGGGAGGTCGGCTGGTTCCTCACCGCCATCATTGCCGGCGGCATCCTCGTGTCCTGCCACGGACTCATCGAATACTTCGGATCAAGCCCCGAGGGCGCACGCCAGGTGAGACCTCAGTTGAAAGGGCTTCTCGGCAACAGCAACTTCACCGGAAACTATCTCGCCCTCACCTCCGCCCTCACCCTCGGAATGTGCGTCGTCCATCTCAAGTCGTTCTCCCTCTCCATCCCGCTCGCGATCGCGTTCCTGCCGCAGGTCGCCGCCGTCTTTTTCACTTCGACTCGGGGCAGCTACGTGGCCCTCATGGCCGCCGTGCTCGCCGTCCTCCTCTTCACCGTCAGCACCAATCTCCGCCGCGGCGAGCGGCGCTACAGCGTCGCCGTCCTCCGCATGGTAATCTTCCTGACCGGCCTCATCGGAATGGGTTTCGTGGTGGTCCGCCCGGACGATCTCCTCGGGTGCGGGATCTTCCTGCTCCTCAACGCCCTGATCTTCCTCGTGTTTCATTTCATCACTCGAAAGCTTGAGATCGGCAGCCCTCGCCGCATGAAGGTCTTCCTTCTGTCCTGCTTCGTCGCGACACATCTTGTCAACCTCGGCCTCTACAACACGCGGAACTACTTCGAGGCCAGCGACCCCGCCCAACTCAGGTCGTCGACCGCCCTGAGAGCACTCGACAACTACTACTCGATCTTCACCCTGAGCGACGAAGCCACGCCCCGCTTCCAACTCTGGCGGGAGAGCCTCCGCTTCATCCCGGAACATCCGTGGTTCGGGATCGGACTGGAGACCTACCGGCGCGAGTTCATGAGCCGCAAGTCGGCCTACCTCGAGTCCCTCGAGCCTCACACCAACTACGACAACCCCCACAACCTCTTCCTCTACTACCTCGCCACCCTCGGGGCGGTCGGCGCGCTCCCCTACCTGACGCTTCACCTCCTCCTCGCTGCGGCGTTCATCTACCTCATGTTCTTCTCCCCCCCCCGTCCCGGCCGCCACGGGCTGGTCTTCTGCAGCTTCCTTGGCTGCTACTGGATGGCGGGCATCCCCGGCTTCGATGTGATGTCCACCATGTTGCTCTTCTGGCTGATGACCGGTTTGCTCGCCGCCTATCTGCACCTCGAGGCGGTCGAACGCCCGGAATCCCGCCTCGCCTCCTTTGTCGAGAGCCTCGGGAAGCGCCCCTCCCTCGGGAAGGGCGTGCAGATCGCAACCGCCGTCACGGCCGTCGCAATCTGCGGCACCTTGTTGTATCACGCCCCCACCGTCTACGATTACCTCAAGGCCGACCGGCACATGCGGCAAGCCTTCGCATGGGCCAACAAGGGAAGACTCCCCTATGCCATCCCGGAAGCCGAAAAAGCCCGCGCCTTGAATCCCAACGAACACGCATACGTGGTGAAGACCGCGGCCCTCCTCCAGGCCGTCGCAAAGTCCCAGAAGACAAGGGAAGCCAAGCTCCACTATATCAAAAAGGCCGAAGACGTGCTCGAAGAAGGACTCCCTCACTCGTGGGCGCCCGAAAACATCTATATCAGGGAGATCAACGGCAGGATGATCGTCAGAGACCTGCGCGCAATCCGCGATGCCTGCAACATGGCTCTCAAATACAGCCCCCATCTCGAGGTGGTCAAAAAGAAACGCGACGAAGTGTCCAAGATCCTGGAGAAGGCCGGAAAATGATGAAGAACGACCGCTCCGGATTCCAAGGAGCGATGCTTCCCCTCTGCCAGCCCGTCTCCCTCGGCCCGCGCGATGACATCCCGGCCGAGGAATCCACGGTCGGTCAGCTCAAGTTCAAGGCCGGGGCCACGGCGCAGTGAACGATTGGCGGCCTCTCCCAGGGCTTCACCCGCCTGCAATGCCCGGATTGCGGTGACGAGTCCGGAACTTCCTCAAGAAAGATCCATTGATGGACAAGCCTCGGATCGGCCATGGCGACGAGAACACGCCGCGGCTGCCGCTGGGCACCGTTCCCGTCTCCGGCAACGACGGCCGCGTCTGCATCTCGGGCGGCGGACCGGCAAGGATCGACAACCCCGGCCCCGTCTCGGTCACCGCCCACGGCGGCGACGCGACGCTGCTCTCCCTCGAAGCCCACGAGTTGAAATCAATCTGGGGAAACTGAGGCCGCTCCCCGCTCACGCATCACTCGGACCGTGCCGGAAGCCGCGTCGGTTGAAGGGTGAACTGAACCATGAGAATCAAGATTGCAGCATCTACACGGTGGACGACGCGCCGCGGCTCGCGAAAGCCTCCGGCTGCGACAACGTGGGCCTCATCTTCAACCTCTGCCACTTCCTGAAGGTGGCGCCCGGGAGTGATTTGCAGAAGACGCTCGATGCCGCGAAACCGTTCCTCTGGGCTGTCAGCACCTCCGGGACGGACTGGCTCGAAGTCGCTCCCGGCCGGCACGCCGCCTACTTCCGGCTCCGGCCCGCGGATTGACCGCCTTCAGCTGGGAAGCGCACTTCGTTCGGGCGCCCCTCCCGGTCAAACGATTTCCACCCACGGAGTCGGCTCGGCCTGGCTCGCAACATGCACCGCCAGACCATTCCGGGCGCAACCCGTCATGGCCTCCGCAACCGCCCGCGGACAGTTGCAGTCCCGGCTCAGATGACCGAACACCACCGCCTCCAGACCGTGCCCGGCCAGTTCCGCCACCAGTTGCACCGACTGCACGTTCGACAGATGCCCATGACGGGATGAAATCCGCTGCTTGATCGACCACGGGCGCCTCCGGTCCGCTTCAAGAAGACGCTGGTCGTAGTTCGACTCCACCAGAAGCGCCCGCACCCCGCGCAGTCCGTCCCGGACCAGCGTCGTGACGTGCCCGAAATCCGTCGCAAGCCCGATCCTCGTGCCATTCTCGCCGCAGACAAACCCCACCGGGTCCACCGCGTCGTGCGGAACCGCAAACGAATTCACCGCCATCCCGCCCGCTTGAAACTCCTCCCCACGCCGGAAGAGGCGCCACTCGACGCCCGATCCGCAGCGCACCCCGAGCGCCTCGCGCGTCAGGGCCGTCGCATACACGGGCACCCGGTGCTTCCGCAGGAAAACCTCCAGCCCCCGCGCGTGATCGCTGTGCTCGTGCGAAAGCAGAATCCCATCAAGATCATCCGGGCCAATCCCGACCATCTCAAGCCTCCGGCACAGTTGCCTCGCACTCAGCCCCGCGTCCACCAGCAGACACCCGCGCCCCGATGCAACCACCGCCGCATTGCCCGCGCTCCCACTCCCCAAAACCACCAGCTTCATTGATTGAGGGATCTTAAGGAAATCCCGCTCCCCAGCCAAACAGGAAATCGCTCCCACCCTCTCTTCTTCGCGCGGCGCGATTGCCGACCCGGCCCTTCTCCGTTATCTTCACCGCTCCTGATGCTGCGTGTCCGCTGGCTCCACCACTGCAAAATGGCGTTTTTCGCGCTGGCATCGCTCGCCGCATTGGGTCTGATCGGCGCCCTCCTCTGGCTCAATCAGCGGGGTTTCGAGGGGGAATGGGGTGAACGCATCGCAAGGGAACTCGACCGCCGCGGCATCCACGCCGACTTCCGGCAGGTTCGCTTCTCCCCGCTGCGCGGCATCCTTGCACGCGATGTGGTCGTCTACTTCAGCGCCTCCCGCCAACGCATCCTCGCCCGCATCCCCGAACTGGAAATCGAGGTCGACCGGACCGATGCCCTGAAGGGCGATTTGTCGCTCCGGTCCCTCTTCCTGAAAGACGCCCGCCTTGCCATCCCCGTCGGGTCCGACCCCCGGCACGTCGTCCGCTTCGGCAATCTCACCGGGCGCGCAACCCTCGACCGCCAAAGCCGCCTCGTCCTCGACGAAGCCACCGGACGGTTGGCCGGGATGGATTTCCGGCTTTCCGTCGAACTGGACGCCTTCGATCCCGCACGGCTCGCCGACAGGACCCCGGCCGCCCCCCCAACCCGAACCCA
>Ga0180436_10004046_pt1 | contig 13300 bp, 14 predicted proteins | sample SS_ome_2_FD_132434 | JGI IMG/M metagenome (GOLD analysis project Ga0180436, IMG submission 132434) | Hypersaline lake sediment archaeal communities from the Salton Sea, California, USA - SS_3_S_2 metaG | ecosystem: Environmental > Aquatic > Non-marine Saline and Alkaline > Hypersaline >...
CGCCCCCTTCTCCGCATCAAGAACATCATTGAAGAGATTCGTCGCAATCTGCACGCAAAGCGCCGCCACCAGCGTGCACCCCGCCAGAAACCAATCCAGCCGCCCATCGAGCTTCCAGCTCAGCGCGCAGCCCACCCAAACCGGCACGGCCGCCGCGGGGAGCGTCTTCGGCCGGGCCGCCAGAAGATACGGTTTCAGCAGTTTCCCCGGCAAGGCGGCCTCCGTTCGTGGTTCCCGCTACGGATACCTCGGAAACTTCGCGAAATCGGGATCGCGCTTCTCAAGAAAGGCGCGCTTTCCTTCCCGGGCTTCCTCGGTCATGTAGTAGAGCAGGGTCGCGTTCCCGGCCAAATCGAGCAGGCCGAGCTGACCGTCACAGTCCGCGTTCAGGGCCGCCTTCAGGCACCGGAGGGCCAGCGGCGAGTGGCGCAGCATTTCCCGGCACCACCTCACGGTTTCCTCTTCCAGCGACTCGATCGGCACGACCGCGTTCACCAGTCCCATCCGGAACGCTTCCTGCGCGTCGTATTGCCGGCACAGGAACCAGATCTCCCGCGCCTTCTTCTGACCCACGATACGGGCAAGGTAACTCGCTCCGAGCCCGCCGTCGAAACTTCCCACCTTCGGGCCGGTCTGGCCGAACCGGGCATTCTCGGCCGCGACCGTCAGGTCGCATACCACGTGCAGGACGTGCCCGCCGCCGATCGCGTAACCCGCCACCATCGCCACCACCGGCTTCGGCAAACTGCGTATTTTCTTCTGCAAGTCGAGGACGTTCAGGCGCGGCACGCCATCCGCGCCCACGTAGCCCGCGTCCTGCCGCACCCGCTGATCACCCCCCGAGCAAAACGCCTTGTCGCCCTCCCCGGTCAGGATCACCACCCCCACCCCGGCGTCTTCGTGCGCATGGCTGAAGGCCGTCAGCAGTTCCTCCACCGTCTGCGGCCGGAAGGCGTTGCGCACCTCCGGCCGGTTGATCGTCACCTTCGCGATCTGCCCGTCGTCGCTTTTCTCGTAACGAATGTCCTCGAAGGTCGCAGCGCTGGTCCAGTTCACCCCGGGATCATTCCCCGCCCCGCTCTCATTGCAACCCGTTTCGGCGCCGCCATCCGTCCCCTGCCCGCGACCCGGTCCGGGCATCTCCCGCGGGCTCGCTACAAGCTCTCGACGAAGCTTCGCACCGCGGCCGCGAAGCTGCCGGGGGCCTCCCATGGCACGCGGTGACCGGCAGCCGGAACGACGAGCGCGCACCCGTGCCGCAGTTGGGCCGCGGCGACCTCCCCGAGGGCGGTGAATTTCCCGTCGCGGCTTCCGGTGACCCATAGGACGGGGCACTCGACGCGGCGCAGGCGGGGCCGCAAGTCGTCCTGTTTTCCGAGCGACCATTCCATGAAGCTCCGCGCCACGGCCTCCCGTTTCGGTTCGAGCCGGCCGCGATCGTCGAACTCCGGCGGAGGCGTCCCGAGGACGGCCCGGTTGTGCCAGTCTTCGAGGAATCCCGCCCAGTCGCCATGCAGGGCCCGCGCTGCCCAGCGGGCGTCCTCGCCCATGCGCAGGATGCGGTCCCGCTCGCGGGTCAATCCCGGATGCGCCGACACGATCACAGCCGCCTTCCAAGACGCGGACGCCGCCAGCAGGGCGTGCAGGCCAAGCCGGCCGCCCATCGAATATCCGACCAGCACCGGGTCGTCGTCCCCGGCCTCCACCCGCCGGCTGAACCGCAACCCGAATTCCTCCAGCGTCAACGGTCCGCGCTCGAGGTAGCTCCACAGGTCGACGGCCGCCACTTCGTGACCGGCGCCGCCCATCTCCCGCCTGAAGGACTCCCAATCGGAGGCCATCCCCACCGCACCATGCAGGCACCACATCATCGCCGTCCCCCCTCCCAGGCGGCCCAGAAATCCGCCGTCTGCCCCGGGTCGGGACAGATCTCCAACAGCATCGGCTCGCCGCTCGCAGGCAGATCGAATTCGTCCCGCCCCTCGACCCTCACATACTCCATCTCCCACATCGCGGCCAACGGGCCAAAGCCCAACTCATGCGCGTTGGAAATGACCGCCCGCTCGTGGCGGTCCATCCCCCGAAACCGCGGCAACCGTTCGAAAATCCGCCCCCCACCGTTGTTGATCACCGCCAGCACCCGTCCCCGGCACTCGACCTGCGTCAACCACGCCGGAGCCGCCAGATCGCACAGCGCCGTCAGATCCCCGAAAACGCCCCACGCCCCCTCCTCGGTCGCGGTGGCGCCCAGCCAGGTGGAAACCTGACCGTCGATCCCGTTGGCGCCCCGGTTCGCACGCACCGCCGTGACGGGAACCGAAGTCTGCGCCGCGAGGTTCCACTCGCGCACCGGCAGGCTGTTCCCGAGATAGACGCTCCGGCCGGTGGTGGCGTAGGTCGAGAGAAGACGCACCATCGCCGGTTCACTGTCGGGGTGGCGCTCCAACAACTCGTCGAGGCGCCCCCGCTGCTTCGCGGCCCTCGGCAGCAGATCCACCACGTCGCCCACCGGCGCGACCTCCCCCATACCGTGCAAGGCGTGATCGACCCGCCCGCGGATCACGCCGCTGTCCCGCGCCAATCCGCTGAATCCGGTGCGCGTGACCGAGAGCACCGCAACCTCGGGAAGCTCTTCCAAGTCCCTCCAGAACCGTCCCACCGGGACGTCCCCGAGGCGCAGGATCCTGCCCGGCGGCGCGCGGCGCAGCAATTCGTCGCCTCCCACCATGACCAGCTTGCCCAGCGCTTCGCGCAGCCCGCTGGCAGCATCCGCCACCACCGGTGCTCCCAGTCCCGCGAGGACCCGCCGGGTCTCCTCGCGTTCCTCCGGATCGAGGCCGCCAAGCATCACCACCAACCCGCGGAGGCGGTCCTCCCCGAGGAACTCGACCAGCTCCGCCACCCCGGGCCGCTCGATTTGCGGAGGCAGCCAATCCTCCGTCGGCATCGTGACAGCGGGAATTCCCTCGTCTTCTTCCTGGCAGACGTTCAAGTGCCACGGCCGGGCTCCGCTCCAGCCTGCCAACAGTTCCCCGGCATCTTGCTCGACGTCATCGCGTCCTTCCACGTAGCCCCCGAAGAGGTCCGCTTGTTCGATGGCCTGCGGGGCGCCGCTCCCGCGAAACCGTTTCGGCCGGTCTGCCGTCAACAACACAAGGGGTCTCCCCTGGTAATGCGCCTCGATCACGGCCGGCAGCAATTCCGCCGCCGCCGTTCCACTCGTGGTCACCACCGCCACCGGCCGCCCTTCCGCCATCACTCGTCCCAACGCGAAAAACCCCGCCCCGCGCTCCTCGAAGTGGCGCCATACCACAACCTCGCCGTTCCGCAGCAGACCGCAAACCAACGGTGCGTTCCGCGCCCCCCCGCAAACCACGAACTCCCGAATCCCGTGGTCAAGACACGCCTGCAGCACTCCTCCGGCCGCCCCTCCGCTCATCGCCGACAACCATAACGACCCTTCCGCCAAAGCGAAATCCCCAAAAAACTTGCCTTGACGGATCCTTCCGCCACCCATAGCCTCCGCGCCCCGCAAAAGGAGTTCTCAAGCAAATCACACCAGCGCATGGCAAACGAGACAGATCGAGGCGTGACCGTCAAAAAAGGCGAGTCCGTCGACCGCGCCCTCAAACGCCTCAAATCGAAACTCGACTCCGAGGGGATCATGGAGGAAATCCGTCGACGCCGCGCCTTCGAAACCCCCGCCGGCCGCAAGCGCCGCAAGGCCCGCTCCGCCGCCAAACGCCACCGCGTCCGCTGGCGATACGTCTCCGAATACGCCAAGTCCGAAAAGGACAAGCACGAAAAAGCCTCCAGCGAGGACTGAGCCCCGCTCACATCGCGCGAACCAGAAGCGAGGCATTGTGCCCGCCAAACCCGAAGCCGTTGCTCAACGCAACCTTCACCTCCTGCTCCCGCGCCTCGTTCGGCACGCAATCAAGATCACACTGCGGATCCGCCGTCTCGAGGTTGATCGTCGGCGGGATCACCCCCTCGCGGATGGCCATGATGCAGGCCATCAACTCCACCGCTCCCGCCGCCCCGAGAAGGTGACCCGTCATCGACTTGGTAGAACTCACCGCCAGCCCGTTGCGGGCGTGTTCGCCGAACGCAACCTTGATGGCGATGGTTTCCGCGATGTCGCCCGGCGGAGTCGCGGTGCCATGGGCGTTCAGATACCCGATGTCCTCCGGATTCTGTCCCGCGTGCTCGATCGCCATCGTCATCGCCCGCGCCGGCCCCTTGCCGTCCGGTGACGGCGCGCTCAGGTGGTGCGCGTCCGCGCTCAACCCGTATCCCGCCAATTCGGCGTAGATCGTCGCCCCGCGCTTCCGGGCGTGCTCCAACTCTTCGAGCACCAGCACCCCGGCGCCTTCCCCCATCACGAACCCGTCCCGGTGGAGGTCAAACGGCCGCGAGGCGCGCTCGGGCTCATCGTTCCGGACACTCAAGGCCCTCATGTTGCTGAACCCCGCCAGACCGATGGGCTGGATCGAGGCCTCCGATCCGCCGCAGAGGATCGCATCCGCATCCCCGAACTTCAGAATCCGCCATGCCTCCCCCACCGAGTTGTTGGCCGTCGCACACGCCGTCACAATCGCCATGTTCGGCCCCCCGAAGCCATACTCCATCGAGATGATCCCGCTCGCGATGTTCGAAATCATCATCGGAATGACGAACGGACTCACCCGCGAAGGACCGCGATCCAGCAAGACCTCCGTCTGCCCGACCAGAGTCTCCAGCCCGCCGATGCCGCTGCCCACCATCACCCCCACCCGGTCCAGGTTCACCTGCTCCGAGACAAGCCCGCTGTCGTCCAACGCCATCCGGGCCGCCGCCACCGCAAACTGCGAAAACCGGTCCGTCCGCCGGGCGTCCTTCGGCTTGTTGAAATACGGCCGGGGGTCGAATCCCTTCACTTCTCCCGCAATCTGACAGGGTGATTCCGAAGGGTCGAAGCGGCTGATCCGTCTGATCCCGCTCCGCCCGTTTTTCATCCCCTCCCATGTCGTGGCAAGGTCATTTCCAAGCGGGCTCACGATGCCCATGCCCGTCACGACAACTTTCCGATCAAACATACGCAAACGACAATCGCTCTCGCCGTAAGAGTCTGTTAACGGCGGTGGCGGTCCGACGCAAGCCTCATCCCAGCCTGCGATCCCGGCCGCGGCGGTTCGGCCGCCCGCATTCCGGGCACCCCTGCTGGTTTTCCCGCCCCTCCCACCGGTAAACGGCCCCGCAGTTCCGGCAGCGAATGCTGTTGCGTCGCACCCCCCGGGCCGCGCTCTGCACCGCGCGACGGTCCCACGCCCATCCGGCCGCCGCCGCCGCCACCGCCGCCAACAGCAACACTTCGAACACTTCGGGCAATCCGATCTCGATCATGGCGAACCAACTGCTCCGGATCCCGCAGCTTCCTCGACCCTCACCGTCACCAGATCCCATGAAATCCCGGTCGACTCCGGGTCCGCCGGCAGCGCCTGGTTCCGCATCCAGCCGTCCAGCGGCTCCGCAAGCCCGTTCCACGGCTCACCCAACGCAAGCGAGAAAACCACCGCTCCAAGAGCATCCACTCCCACGAGGCAGGTCGTTTTCCGTCCCAACCATTCGGCGCCTCTCTCCGCGGTCCAGTTCCAGCTCCGTGCCCCCCAGCGCTCGCGCAACGGCCCCTCCGCCCGGGTCACGATTCGGACCCTCAGCGGAGACGCCGGCGCCGGTTGCTCCCTTTCCTTCGCCTCGACCACGGGAAGGCGCTCGCGGAAATGCAAGCGCAGGCCGGGAAGAGGCGGCGCTTCCTCCGGCTTCTCCGGCGCCACCCGAAGCCGCGGCCGATAGCGGCTCACTTCCGCCAGCCTCGCATCGATTTCCGCCATGGCCGCCGCCACGCCGCCGACCGGCCGGGGCGTCCACCGGTCCGGAAACGGCGACTGCTGCCTCGCCCAAGCCAGCAGTTCCCGCGCCGCCGGACTGTCCCGCCGCAGGACCATCACGGAAGCCGCCTCGATATGCGCCGCCGGCCGCCGTGGAGAGGCCACGCGCACCATCGACGTCAATAATGCGAAAAGAACAAGCGCCCCAGCCACCGCCACCGTCATCCGCCACGCGAACCCGTCCCAAAACCACCTCCAGCAGAAAATCAATCCCGCCTTCATGTCGCGGGCGTACCGGTGCGATCGATGAAATCCCGGCATCATGGCTCCGGCACAACCTCCGCCTTGTCGGGCTCCGGCACAACCTCCGCCTTCTCGGGCTCCGGCACCGGGACCGCCTTGCCGGGCGCCGCCGGTTCGTCGTCCGCCTCGCTTGCCCCCAGCGCCACCTTGAAGTTTCTCGCCAGCGCCTCCTCCTGCATCCGCCAGACCACGCCGTGGGGCAGGTTCCGGTCTGCATTGATCACCACCAGCTCCGCGCCCGTCTCATTCCGGCGCGCCTCCAATTCCTCGCCCAGTTCGTCAAGCGCCACCCGTTTCACCCCCACGAAAATGCTCGGATGGATGTCCCCCTTCGCCGTCACCGCGATCCGCGGCCCGTACCCCCGAAGCCGAAACACGCTGCCCGGCGCACTGATCCCGATCCCCGCCTGCTGCGCCACGTTCGTCACCAACACCAGAATCACCAACAACAAAACCAGCAGATCAAGCCCCGGAAGCAGGTGAATCACCCCCGCCCGTTCCGGAAGTGTGAGCCTCTCCTTCACGACCGCGTGGATGCCGAACCGCGTTCCCCCCGCGCTGCGTCACGCACCCCGGCCTCGTCGCGAAACGGAACGATCTCCGTCTGGCCGCGCGCATCAACGATCAGATTCACCACCTCGATGGCGGTCCGCTCGAGCCGGTTCACGAGCCGTTTCGCTTTCCCCAGCATGACAAGATAAAAGACGTATGCTCCCGTCGCAACCGTCAACCCCGCCGCGGTGGTCACCATGGCCTCGAAGATCCCCTTCGCCATTCCGGAATGCGAAATCTCCCCCCCTTGGGCGTGAATCTCCATGAAAACGTCCAGCAACCCCAGAACCGTTCCCAACATCCCCGCCAACGGCGCCACCATCACAATCCCCAAAAGAGCCCGCATGTTCCGCTCCACCCGCGGAACCTCCAGACAAATCGCCTCGTCCGCAATCTCACGCAGGTCCGACCGCGACATGTGGTGCCGAACCAGAACACTGTGCGCCACCCGCCCCACCGGCCCCGGAACACGCCCCGCCTCGTGAATCGCCTCCGCAAACGCCTTCCGCCGCACATGATTCGCGATCCCCAGCAAAAAATCCGCCGCGTTGATCCGCACCCCATGAAAATACAGGAGCCGCTCCAACACGAAAACCACCGCAAGGAAGGCCATCACCGCCTGCAACCACAAAACCGGCCCCCCGTAGTCCAGAAGCTCCGTCATCCGCACTTACTGTAGGGCACCCACCCCTCGATGACCAGACCAATGCCACGCGCCCTACCCGCCCCGCTTCTTCGCCCACGGATCCCGCAAGCCGATGGTGCGGTTGAAGACCGGCCGGACACCCGGACGATGGTTGCGCGTATCGGCAAAGAAATAACCCAGCCGTTCGAACTGGCCGACTAACCCCGCCGCCTCGCTTCCCAGCCCCGGCTCGAGTTGCGCCCCCTCCACCACCTCCAGCGAATGCGGATTCACGCAGCCAAGAAATCCCCCCTCGCAATCGTCCGGGTCTTCCTCCGTGAAAAGCCGGTCATAGAGCCGCAGTTCCGCCACCTCCGCATGCTCCACGCTCACCCAGTGGATCGCCGCCTTGCAGACTAGTCCATCCGGCGGCGGCTGCCCGATCGTCCCCGGCAGATACTCGCATCGCACTTCGCGGACTTCCCCGCTCTGCGGGTCGATCTCATGCCCGACATGCCGCACGATATACCCGCCCCGGAGGCGCACCGCCCGCCCCGGCGCAAGGCGGAAGTACTTTTTCGGCGGGTCGATCTCGAAGTCGTCCCGCTCGATCCACAGCTCGCGCCCGAGCGGCGTCCGGCGCGTCCCGGCCGCTTCATCCTCGGGGTTGTTCTGCACCTCGACCTCATCCACCCGCCCCTCCGGCATGTTCACCACGACCAGCTTCAACGGCCTCATCACCGCCATCCGCCGCGGCGCGACCCGGTTCAGTTCGGCCCGCACCTCGAATTCCAACCGCGCCACGTCCGTCACCCCCTTGAACTTCGTGATGCCCGTCCCCTCGCAGAACCTCCGCACCGCCGCGGGCGGATACCCTCGCCGCCGAATCCCCGAAAGCGTCGGCATCCTCGGGTCGTCCCAGCCGTCCACAACCCCTTCCCGCACCAGTTGCAGCAGCTTCCGCTTGCTCATCACGGTGTAGGTCAGATCAAGACGGGAAAACTCGATCTGCCGCGGCCGCGACGGCACCGGGCAGTTCTCCACCACCCAGTCGTATATCGGCCGATGGTCCTCGAACTCGAGAGTGCACAGGGAATGCGTGATGTGTTCGTAGGCGTCCTCCAGCGGATGGGCGAAATCATACATCGGATAGATGCACCACTCCTCCCCGGTCCGGTGGTGCGCCCGGTGCAACACGCGGTAAAGCACCGGGTCCCGCAGGTTCAGGTTCGGCGAAGCCATGTCGATCTTCGCCCGCAACACCGCCCCGCCGTCCGGAATCCCGCCCGCCCGCATCTTCCCGAACATCGCAAGGCTCTCCTCGACCGGCCGGTCCCGATACGGCGACTCGACCCCCGGCTCGGTCAGCGTCCCCCGCGTCCGCCGGATCGCCTCCCCGTCCTGCTCGTCCACGTAGGCCTTCCCCTCCCGGATCAGTTGCATCGCGCAGTCGAAGAAGAACTCGAAGTAGTCACTCGCGAAATACAGGTGCTCGCCCCAATCCCAGCCCAGCCAGCGGACATCCTCCTGGATGCTGTCGACATACTCCTGCTCCTCGGTGGTCGGGTTCGTGTCGTCGAATCGCAGGTGGCAGCGCCCCCCGCGCGCCACGTTCTCCCGCGCGATGCCGAAACTCAGGCAGATCGCCTTGGCGTGCCCGAGGTGCAGATAGCCGTTCGGCTCCGGTGGAAACCGCGTCACGGTCGTCTCATGCTTCCCGCTCGCCAGATCCTTCGCGATGATCTCGCGTATGAAATCCCGCCTCTTCCCCTCGGCGCTCATCACTTGATACTATTTTCGTGGTTTTTCATCCCTTGCGGCGCCCGAGTTCCTCGATCAGCCGCCGGTTCAGCCGGATCCCGGCCTCGAAGTTCTCGAGCGCGAAGTTCTCGTTCGGGGCGTGAATCCGGCAATCCGGCAGGGCCAGCCCCAGCAGCAGCGTGTCGGCCCCGAGGATCTCGCGGAAATCCTGCACGATCGGAACGCTCCCCCCCTCCCGCACCAGCACCGGTTCCGCCCCGAAGGCCGCCCGCAGCGCCGCCTGCGCCGCCGTCCCCCATGCCGAGTGCGGGTCGGTCCGGTACGGCGCGCCGTGGTGCCCCGTCTCGATCTCGATCCGCACCCCCGGCGGCCGGTGCTTCTCGAAGTGCGCCCTCACCTTCCGCATGATGTCCTGCGGGTCCTGGTCCGGGACGAGGCGGAAGGAAAGCTTTGCGAACGCGCCGGCCGGAAGAACCGTCTTCGACCCCTTGCCCTGGTAACCGCCGCCGATCCCGTTGACCTCCGCCGTCGGCCGTCCCCACAGACGCTCGGCGCCGCTGTAACCAGCCTCTCCGAACAGCTCCGGCGCCCCCGTCACATCCAGCAACTCCCGGTCCGACATCCCCGGCACGCCCCGCCACATCTCCCGCTCCCACGCTTCGAGCGGCCGGACCGCCTCGTAAAACCCGTCCACCGCCACCCGCCCCCCGGAGTCGTGCAGGCTCGCCACCAGCCGGGCCAGGGCCGCGGCGGGATTCGCCACCGCCCCGCCGTAAACCCCCGAGTGCAGATCCCGCTCCGGCCCCCGCACCACCACTTCGCAACATGCAATGCCACGCAGACCGTAGCCCAGCGTGGGCACTCCCGGCGCCGCCATCCCCGTGTCCGACACCACCACCACGTCGCAGCGGAATTCCTCCCGCCGCGCCTCGAGAAACGGCCGCAGATGCGGGGAGCCGATCTCTTCCTCGCCCTCCACCAGCATCACCATGTTCACCGGAAGCGATCCGCTCTCCTCCATGGTCTCCGCAATCCCGCACAGGTGCGCAAAGAACTGCCCCTTGTTGTCCGTCGCGCCGCGCCCCCAGATCTTTCCGTCCCGCAGGACCGGATCAAACGGCGGCGTCTCCCAAAGCTCCAGCGGATCCACCGGCTGCACGTCGTAGTGCCCGTAAACCAACACCGTCGGCCGCCCCGGCGCCTGCGGGCCCCGCCCCACCACCACCGGATGCCCTCCCGTCTCACACACCTCCGCATCCAGCCCCGCCGCCGACATCTTCTCCGCCAACCACCCCGCACACCGCCCGAGGTCCTCCCGGCGAGTCCCCTCCGTCGAGATGCTCGGAAACCGCAGCAACTCGAACAACTGATCCAGCCAGCGATTCATGCCGCATGGATGGCCGTCCCCGCCCCGCCCCGCAAGAACGAACTACATCCGGCGCTCGTTGTGCTCCTTCAGAACACACAAAAAATCATACAACCCCAGCAAAAACAGAAACAGCGCCAGAAACATGCACCCCGCCCAATAAAGAACAAACCGCATCGGCGAATCCTCCAACCACCCCGCCAACGGCCAGTTCCCCAGCGCAAACACCGCCAGCAACGCCACAATCACCCAGAAGATCAGCCTCCTCCGCGTCTCCCGCCCCCGCAACACCCCCTGCGCGATCGCCATCGCCAACAGCACCCATCCTCCTCGCCGCGCCATCACCACCATCATCCCTCCCCACCCCCCCTCCGTCAATCAACGACAGCTCGGAACTCTCGGAAGGCGCTGCGCCTGCCTCATTCCGTCTTCTCCGGTTCTTCGCCTCCCTCGCCGGAGCTTCTCTCTCCAGGCGCCTCGGCAGGACCCTCCTCCTCGGGCGCCTTCGCGGCACTCTCCTTCTCAGGCGCCTCGGCAAGACTCTCCTCCTTCTGCGCCTCGGCGGGACTCTCTTCCCCGGGTTCCTCCTCTGCCGCCGCGCGTTCGGTGGCCGGCGCATCTCCAGCCGCCTCGGCAGGACCCTTCTTCTCAGGCGCCCCCGCGGCACTCTCCTTCTCAGGCGCCTCGGCGGGACTCTCTTCCCCGGGTTCCTCCTCTGCCGCCGCGCGTTCGGTGGCCGGCACATCTCCAGCCGCCTCATCGGGCGCAGCAGGCGATTCCTCCGACCTCTCGTCTGGCGTGTCCTCCGGGCCGGTCTTCTCAGGTTCCGCCGCCTGGGGTTCTTCCCCGGCTCCGGGCTCCACGATGGTCTCGCGAGCGCTGGCGGTCTGGTCGGATTCCGATTCCACCGCGGGAGCGGCTTCGGCGGTTTCCCCGGCAACCGCTGCCGGCTTCGCCGGGCCGGCCGGAGAGGATTCGGTTTCAGCCGCCTCGGCCGGCGGGGGGGTCGTTTTGGGCTCCTCGGCGGCGGTCTTCTGCTTCTTTGGTTCCTCGCTCTTCGGGGCCGTCTTGCGGGCGACCTTCTTCGCAGCTTTCTTGGCGACCTTGGTGGCGGCTTTCTTCGCAGCCTTTTTGGCGGCCTTCCTGGCGGTCTTTTTGGCGGCCTTCTTGGCGGTCTTGGCGGTCTTGGCCGGCGGAGCGCTCTCTCCGGCGTCTCCGGATTTCTTCAGCACGCCGCTGGCCTTGATCTGCTCTTTCTTGCGCTTCAGGTACTGCTTTCGCCGACGGCGCTTGTCAACCTTGTTATACTGCTTGCCCATGAGGTGCGCCCGGCCTAAGCGCCTCGCAGCCAGCATTCAAGCCAAATCGCGCCTGCCACCAGTCTTCCGCCCATGCCCGGACTCGTCGTCAAACCCCGCTCCCGCATCTTTCACGGCCACGAGTGGGTCTACGCCAGCGAAATCCTCAAGTCCTTCGGAAACCCCCAACCCGGCGAAGTCATCTCTCTCAAGGACGGAAGGGACCGCCTCCTCGGCTCCGCCATCTACAACCCCGCCTCCCAGATCGTCGCCCGCCGCTTCTCCCGCCGCCGCCAATCCCTCGACCGCCAGTTCTTCCTCCGCCGCCTCGACCAGGCCGCCGCCCTCCGCGAGCGCCTCCCCGTCGATCCCCGCCTCTGCCGCCTCGTCTGGAGCGAATCCGACGGCCTGCCCGGCGTCGTCGTCGACCGCTACCTCGACCACCTCGTCCTGCAAACCCTCACGCTCGCCATGGACCAGCGCCGCGACCTCCTCGTCGAGGCTCTCCGCGAACGATTCCAGCCCGCCTCCATCGTCCTCCGCAACGACTCCCCCATCCGCAAAGCCGAAGGACTCGGCCCCGAACTCGCCATGCTCGACGGCCCCGACCCGGGCCCGTTCGTGGTCGACCACCACGGACTGAAATTCGAGGTCCACCCGCTCTCCGGCCAGAAAACCGGCCTCTACCTCGATCAACTCGACGCCTACGAGCGCATCGCACGCCTCGCCGCAGGGCGCCGCGTCCTCGACTGCTTCTGCAACCAGGGCGGATTCGGATTGGCGTGCGCCCGCGCCGGGGCAGCCGCCGTCACCTGCGTCGACATCTCCCCCGACGCCGTCATGGCCGTCCATGCCAATGCCCGCCTCAACCAACTCGACCTCCCAGCCGTCGAAGCCAATGCCTTCGACTTCCTCAAGTCTTGCGAAGATCGTTTCGACCTCGTCATCCTCGATCCGCCGTCCTTCACCCGCAGCAAGAAGAACCTTCGCGACGCCCTCCGCGGCTACAAGGAGATCCATCTCCGCGCCTTGAAACTCCTCGAACCGGGCGGCGTCCTCGCCACCTGGTCCTGTTCTCATCACGTCTCGCGAGAATGCTTCCTTGATTCCGTCCGCGATGCCGCGGTGGACGCCCGGCGCACTCTCCGCCTCATCGAGTCCCTCTCCCAACGGGCCGACCACCCCATCCTTCCCACCATCCCCGAAACCGAGTACCTCAAGGGCTTCGCCTTCGAATTGCTCCCAGGCCGATGAGATTCCCGTGGATCAAACTGCTCGCCTTCCTCGTCCCCGCCCTCGCGGGCCTGCTCTACCTCGCCGCGTGGCTCTCCCCGACGAAGGTCGTGACCCGCCGCCTCGACTCCCTCCTCTCCTCCGTCGAACACAAGGGAGTGCTGTCCATCGAAGGAATGGACCGCCGCACCGAACGCTTCGCCGCCATGCTCGCCCCGGAATTCACAATCGACGCCCCCAGCCCGCTCCCCCGCAATCATCTCCCTCCGCCACGAGCGGCCGGCCTCCTCCG
>Ga0180436_10004047_pt1 | contig 13300 bp, 17 predicted proteins | sample SS_ome_2_FD_132434 | JGI IMG/M metagenome (GOLD analysis project Ga0180436, IMG submission 132434) | Hypersaline lake sediment archaeal communities from the Salton Sea, California, USA - SS_3_S_2 metaG | ecosystem: Environmental > Aquatic > Non-marine Saline and Alkaline > Hypersaline >...
CGGATCGCAAGATGTCGGCCCGTGACGGCGAACTCTACTGGGCCTACCTGGAAACCCGCGCGGACTTCGGATGCGTCTGCTGGGAAGAACTGAAAACTGACAACTGACCACTACCCTCCACACTTGCCTCCACCCTCCTCCACTTGCCTCCACAAGCCCCCTCCACCGGCCGCTTGCACGCGCCACCCCGTTTGCCTCCACGAAGACAAATCGTGCAAACAACCTCTATGGGAGGGAAGGATAAATGGGTATTGATGCCTGGGCACGTGTAGATGTAACTACACTAAACAAGCATATAAAACGGCTCTCCGATCTGACGGATCGGAAACGGGTCTTTTTGAACACGCTCAAGAAGCGTGGCAGCGTGCTGATGAATCAGCACGGCAAGAAGTTCGACTGGCGGGTAATGATGGAGCTTCCGGACGTCGACGCCTACGACGACATGGAGGCCGTCAACATCATGCGCCGCAACCCCTACCGGGAACTGGAACTGCCCTACCGGGCGCTCTCGGCCGGGGAAAGCATCTCGAAGTTCGAGAAGCTGGCCAACGGCAGCGGGCCGGAGGCGCTGATTAAGATCATCTCGAAGATCACGCCGAACCTGACCAAGGCGGTCACCAACGCCCTGGCCTCGGGGCTCTACAACGACGCCGATTCGACCAGCAACGATTCCGACCGGAAAATCCACGGCCTGGAAACGATCTTCTCGGACATCTCCTCGGTGGTGACCAACTCCAAGGCGGGCGACCCCAGCGGCACCTACGCCGGGATCAACATGGCCCTGGGGACCTACAACAACTCGTCCTGGACGGCCGAGACGAGTGACGGCTGGCCCACGGGAACCGGGGATGAGGCGTACTGCGCCCTGTCGCCGCTATTGGTCGACGTGACCAACACGGGCTGGACCGCCAACACCAAAACCTGGCCCAACACCTGGCGTCAATGCATCAGGTACGGCCAGACCTACATGGAGGTGCTCCACAACGAGCAGATCGACACGATCATCCTGGCCCCGACCTACTGGCGGGAGGCCCTGGACTCCATGGATGACAACGAGCGGATCATCGTCACCCGCAACGCGGAGAACATGTCGTTGACCAAGCTCGGCCACGAGGCGATCAACTTCGAGGGCACCGAGTTGACCAAGGAATACGGCGTTCCGGACAAGTGCGGTTACGGCGTCATCTGGGACAAATTGACCCTGCGGTCGATGCAAGGCCAGTTGATCGGAATCGACAAGGACCGGGATATCACGACCAAGACGGACCGTTTCACGGTGGACTTCTTCGGGAACCTCCAGATCGAGTCGCCGTGCTACTGCTTCAAGCTGGAAGAGATTAGCTGAACCTAAGCAAAAGGGAGAATAATCATGGCGAAAGAGGAAGTGCTTCCTTTTGCCCGGGGGACCGTGATGGATTCGGCCAGCGATACGCTGAGCGATACCGTCCCCTGCACGCATCTGGAAGGTCGTATTTACGACGTGACCGACACGGTCCACGGCACCGGCCAGACGGTCAAGCTGCGGGTCGTGAAGAACAACCAGTCGACGTCGATCACCGTGGCGCGGAAGTGCATGGGGTTCGCCACCGGGGCCTTGGACCTCGGGCGGCGGGTCTCCGGTAATCCGGGCGCGGGCGCGCCGGCCAAGCCGATTGACGACGCCTACACGGTGGGCTCGACGATCACCGGCTACGCCCTCTTCTACGTAGTGGAAGCGGGCCCCTGCACGGTTTCGGCGGAGACCACGGGCACGACCCTGGCCCAATGGGACGCGGTGACCGTGGACGCCAACGGGCTGCTGGACAGCACCAAGGCGAGCACCTCGGCCTGTATCCTGGGCCTGGTGGACACCGCCCAGACGGCCACGAGCGAGGGCCTGGTGGTCCACGTCGTCCCGGGATTCCAGCAGGGCGGTTACACCGCATAACCTTTGACCGATAACCCACTCCCGCCGGACGTCACGCCTCCGGCGGGAGTTTTTTGATAAGTGGTCCGTGGTTAGTGGCCAGCAAAAAACTAACCACCGACCATCAACCACCAAAACCGCCAGGAACCCCATGCAAGACCCAAAGACCACGCACAAGCTGCACATCAGCATTCCCACGGGGTGGAACCTCATGTCCCCCCACACCACCCTGTGGTTCGGCAAGTTGATGTACGAGATTGGACGCACCGCGCCGACCCTCCAACCGTCGATGTACAGTGTGAACAACTCGCGCATCCTCATGTGCCGGAACATGGCCGTCCAGGACGCGCGGCAAAGCGGGGCGACCCACCTGCTGTTCGTCGACCCGGATATGTGCCCCGACTACTATGTCGAGTGGGACGAAAAAGGCAACCCGGCGGGCGACGCCAAGCCCTTCTTCCGGGAGGCGTGGGCCTTCGCCCAGGCGCATCCGGGCGGGGTGTATGCCGCGCCCTATTGCGGCGTGCCTCCCAAGGAACACATCCACGTCTTCGCCGAGGACCAGAACGGGGTGTTGGCACGCCTGCCCCACGACCAGGCGAAGGACCTCCGCGGCTGGATGCAGGTCGCGGCGGTGGGCACCGGGCTGATGCTCATTGACATGGCCGTCTTCGACGCGCTGGACCAAAAGACCCCGAACGGGGAAATCCAACCGCACTTCATGGATGTCTACACGGACTCCACCTACACGAAGCTCCGCTGGTCGCAGGATGTCACGTTCTGCAAGCGATGCACCGACGCGGGGGTCCCGGTCTACGTGAACTTCGACTGTTGGTGCCGGCATCAGCAATTCAAGTGGGTGGGGCGTCCCGGCGACCCGGGCACACTGAACACGAACGGTCCGAGCGAGGACCGGGCCTGCCCGATTGATAAGAGCGTCCAACCCGTGCCTTCTCTCTAGGAGCCCGCGATGGCGACGATTCGCAGAAAACAGCAGACGTCGGATTTCACCTGGTCATCGAGCACGACGATCAGTGGTGTGGTGGAGATCGGGGAGTCGGCCACCGCGTGCATCTACTTCCCGGCGGCCTTCCACACCTCGGCGGTGACCATCCAGGTGGCCGAGGCCCGCGACGGGACCTTCGCCACTATGGAGGATGATGCCGGGGCGGATGTCTCGGTGTTGACCACGATCACGGCGGAGCGGTGGCAGGAGGTGCCCGCGCCGCTGTTGGTGATGCACTCGCTCCGGTTGGTGGGAGGCACGACCAGCGTGGTCCAGACACTCAAGATTTCCACGAAGGGGTGAGCCATGCCGGCGATCAGACGGAAATTCCAGACCTACGACGTCACCGTGCCGGCGGAGACCCATACGAGCGAGGTGATTGAACTGGGCGAGGCGGAGAGTGCGGCGCTCTACTTCCCCGCGACCTTCCCCGCGACCGCCTCGTTGGTTTACTGGGCCGAGAAGCGCGACGGGACCTTCGCTCTCGCCGAGGACAAGGACGGTTCCAGTGTCGCGCTGGCCTCCATCGCGAAGGGGGCCTGGCGGGAACTGCCCGAGGCGATGATGGCGATGCACTCGGTTCGGGTGTATTCGGCGGATACCTCGGCGGATGTCCAGACGATCAAGGTCGCCCTGAAAGGTTGAGCCCGCAATGCCCCCGGAGATGGTCCGCGACATGACCGGGCGGCTCATCCCCTGGCATCTGCGGAATGTCTTCCAGGGGATCAACCGGATGGGCGATTGGTGTGGCCACATCGGCGTGATTGAACAGGAATTGGGACGGATCGGCACGCTGCCCTGCGGGGCGGAACTGGACCTGCCGTACCTACGGAAACACTTGGAGGCCGCCCGGTTGCACATGCTTCGGCGGATGCCGTATGCCCAGTGCGATTGCCGGGTGGGAGACCGCTGCGAGAAATGCGAGGGACGACGATGGCTAAGCCTGGACCGATGGATTGCTACGCAACCGCCTGCCTTGCCGGACGGCTCCGAGAAAAGCCCGAACTGAAGGAACTGCCCGGCGGGGACTACTGCGAGGCGGAACTGGACGTGGGCCCGCAGCGATTTACGACCACCTGGCGCGGCGGCGAGGCGCGTCGGATGGCGGGGCAGGTCGCTCCGGGCAGCCTCATCGAGGCGGATGGGCAACTGAAGGAAGAGACCTGGGAGACGCAGCGGGACGGGCCCCGCCAGCGCTACCTCATCGAGGGGCGGCGCTTTTTGGTACTGCGGGGGCCGAGTGATGACGCGGGGTAAGTCGCTGGCCGACGCCGACGAAATCCTTTCCAAGCTGGCGGCCCAGGACGCGCACCGCACCGACGTGCGGGACCTGTTGCGGCATATCCTCCGGGAGTTCGACGGGAACGCCGGGTTGGCCAAGCATCTTCGGGACTGTTACGACGAGAGCCCGCCGGGCGGGTCGAACCAGGCCCGTATCCTGGCGGACATCATGAAGCTGGTCGACCGGGAGAGCGAGCATCAAGAAGACTATGGCGACATGAGCATGGAGGAACTCCAGCTCCACGCGGCGGACCTCATGCGGGGATTACAGGGTGACGACGGAACTGGACCACCTGCTGAACACGAAGCCATGGAAGCCGACGCGCGGCGCGGACGAGACGCGGGTGAACCAGCTTAGGAACGTGCTGGCGATCCTGGCCAAGCGGAAGATGGAGGCGCTGTTCCTCTACACGGCCATGGCGGCCGTCGAGCCCTTCCACCGGTCGCAGGCGAAGTTCAAGCTGATCGACGGGTCGAACCAGTCGGGCAAGACCCTGGCGGCGGCGGCGGAGATGGCCTGGGTGCTGTGCGGCTGCCACCCCCACGGCGGCTGGCGGGAGCATGGCGGCAACGGGCTGTTCGTCGGGCTGGACGAGGACCACCTGGCCAACCCAATGTGCGTGAAACTGTTCGTGCCGGGGGCGTTTTCGCTCATCCGGGACGAACACACGCGGCTCTGGCGGGCGGTCCGACCGGACCCGGCCAACCCGACGCAACTGGACCCCTACGACGTGGCCTACAAGGAGCAGTGGCGGGACGCGCCGCCGCTGATCCCGCCGCGGCTCTGCGACACGACCAAGCATGTGGCCTGGCAGGACAAGGCGAAGGGGGTGCCGCGGATCATCAAGGTGCCCTCCACCGGCTGGGAGGTGCTTTGCCGCAGCTCGAAGGGCGACCCGGACCAGGGGACCCAGCGGGATGCCTGCTGGATCGACGAGCAGATCGAGAACGAGAATTTCTACTACGAGTTCGTCCGGGGGTCAATGCGGTACGGCGGGCGGCTGATCTGGTCCGCCACGCCGCAGACGACGAACATCCAGCTGTTGGAACTCCGGGAGCGGGCCGAGACGGGCGACGAGAACGTCCATGCCACGAAGCTCCTGCTGGATGACAACCCGTTCATCCCGGCGGAAGAGAAGAAGGCGTTTTTTGACTCGCTCAGCCCCGAGGAACGCGAGGTCCGCTACCACGGCAACTACGCCATCCAGGGACGGCGCATCTACCCGATCTACAGCCCGATGGGCGAGCACGGGTGCGAGCCCTTCCCGCTGCCGTTGGACTGGACCCGATACGTGGTCCTCGACCCTGGCCGTCAATATTGCGGGACGCTGTTCGCCGCCGTGGACCCCGACGAGAAATACGTGACCATCTACGACGGGTTCGTCCTGCGCAACGCCGACGCCGTCCGCTGGGCCGAGAAGGTCCGCGAGCGCCAGGTGGGCGTCCGGTTCGAGGCGTTTTTGTGCGACTCGCACGCCGGCAAGCAGCACCCGATGGGCGCGGCGAAATCCGTGGCCCGGCAATACTTCGAGGCCCTGCAAGGGGCGGACGTGAAGCCCCGGCAGACCGGACCTATGGACGGATTCTTCCCCGGTTCGGGCGACGTGCTGGGACGCGAGGAGGCCCTGTTGGGCTGGATGCACTTGCGCGGCGCGCCGCCGCACACGGGCACCGCCCGGTTGAAGGTGATGCGGGGCGTGTTCCCCGAACTGGACCAGCAGATCAAGGTGGCCCATTACCGCCAGGACAACCCGGACAAGCGGGCCCATCTGCGGGAAGACGCCCTGGACTGCCTGGAGTACCTGGCCCACTGGAACCCGCCCTATCAGTCGCCGGAGAAGCTCGACCACGACGAAGGGCCCGACATCTGGGAAGCCTTTAAACGCCGCAAGAAGAAACACGACAACCGCTCGATAGTTCTCTATTAGGAGCCCCCTTATGAGTGAGAACGGACAGTGGACCATGCCCGAGGTGGAACTTGGGGAATTGGTCCTTTTCACCCGCCGACCCAACAACCCCGACTGGGTCCTGGGCCGCTGCCGCAAGGTGACCCCGAAGGCGATCAACGTCACCATCGAGGGCACGCCCAACCTCTTCCGGGGCGTCCGGCACCAGGATGACCCGGAGATCAAGGAGAACCCGCTGGTGATCGAGGGCAGCGGCGTCTTCGTCCAGGCCCCCACGACGATCCGGCTCAACAAGGCGCTGGCCACGCAGGACGCCCAGCAGGCGTTTCTGGAGCGGCTGGCCCTGGAAGTCGAACAGTTGCGCCAGAAGGTGGAAACATGCCAGCCCAAGGGAAAATCTCTAAGAGGCAGCGCAAGCGCCTCCAAAAGCGGTACTTCCGCGACCTAAGCGATCTGATCGAACTCTACTATCAGCGCTACCGGCTCCAGGACGAGATTGACGCCCTGGAGCGCTACCGGCGCGAACGGGCGGCCAATGGACATTCTCAACGCCATTGTTGACACCTGGCTCGACAAAATCTCCGTCTCGCGGAAACACAAGAAAAAGGTGTTCCAGAAGACGGCGGACCGTATCTGGAAGTATTATGGGAGCGACCACCGCTTCCTCTACCAGTACGACGGGGACGACGCGGGGGACAACCCCTTCCCCTCCGGGCAACCGGCCTACAAGGCGACCATCAATAAGACGGCCGAGTACGTCCACCTGATGCTGCCGAGTCTGCACCACAAGGTGCCCCGGCGCCGGGTGGCCACGCGGCGGCCCGTACTCATCCCCGAACTCTTCGGCGCGCCTCCGGGCGTGATTCTCCCCCCCGGTCCCAAGGACCAGCAGGACAAGGTCCGCGCCTTTTTGATGGAGTGGTTTTTGAACTACACCGCCTCGGAGGCCACGTTCGACCTGCGAGGCGAGGGGCGAAGCGCCGTGATCGAGGCCCTGACCAAGGGCCGGGGCGTGATGTGGCACGAGATGATCGACACCCAGGACGGGCTCATGCCGGGTTCGTTCTTCGACTCGGTCGACAACCTCTTCCTGGACCCGGATGCCGTCCGGTTGCGGGAGGCGGGCTATGCCATCCGGAGACGGCGGCGACCGATCTGGGAAGTGGCCGACGAGTTCCAGTTGGACCCGCGCGTCTTGCGCAAAGCCTACCAGGACTTCAACAACCGTGGCCAAAACACGCTCGAAGAGCACGACCAACTCAAGGACCTGACCGACGGGGTGGACGGCAAGGATGACGTCTGTATCTACTATGAAATTTTCTCCCGCGTGGGCGTGGGGCAGAAGTTTTATGGTTCAAACGAGAAGATGAAGGGGGCGGCCGAGGCGCTGGACCAGTTGGACCCCCATGCCTGGCTGGCCATCCTGCCCGGGGTGAAGTATCCCTTGAACCTGCCCCCGCACCTGATCGAAGCGCCGGACGCGGAAGGGGAGATTGCCCGGTCGATGGAATGGCCGGTGCGGTTCTGGGGCGATTACGCCGATCCGTGGCCCTTCTCCTGCCTGGACTTCTACCCCGACCCGACCTGCATCTGGCCGACGCCGCCCTTGAAGGCCGCGCTGCCGCTGCAAGCGTTTTTGGACCATGCCTACTCGTTCCTGATGGGGCGGGTGCGGACCACCTGCCGCGATATCATCGTCTGCTCGGACGCCATGCGCAAGGACCTCCGCGACGCCATTGTCAGCGGGCTGGACCAGACGGTGGTGGGCAAGGACGGCAGTGTCCAGGACCTCAAGAAGGAACTGGACGTGTTGCAGTTCCCGCAGGTGAACATGGACCTGTGGCGGGTGATCGAGGCGATTGAACGGAACTTCGAGAAGGCGACCGGCCTGACCGAACTGGCCTACGGCAACACGGGCCCGACCCAGCCGAGAAGCGCCGCCGAGATGCAAGTCCGACAAGGCAACATGAGCATCCGCCCGGGCGACATGGCCGAGTGCGTGGAGAGCTTCATGGCCCGGGCCGCGCGGAAAGAGGCTATTGCGACACGGATGCACGTTCCGGGTCAGTCGGTGGCCAGGATGCTGGGCGAGACGATGCCCGACGGGGCCCCCGCGCCGGGACCGCTCACGCAGGCGTGGAACATGTTGATCAACACGCCCGACCCGTATATGGCGGCCTGCGAGATGGACTACACGGTCGAATCCGGCTCGGGCCGCAAGCCGAACAAGGACAAGCAACTGGCCGACATCCAGGATTCCGCGCAGACGATCCTGCCGATCCTGATGGGCCGTTACCAGATGACCGGCGACCCGACCCAGGTGAACGCCTGGTTCCGGCGCTGGGGCGAGGCGCAGGACATGGACGTCAGCGAGTTCATGCTGCCGGCGCAACCGCCGCCCATGCCGCCGGAAGGCCCGCCGCCCGAGGAAGGCGGCCCGCCACCGGAACAAGGACCACCGCCGATGTAACCGAACCCTAAACCCTGAACCCTGACCACTCCACCATGTACCCCACGATCTCCGACGACCCCTCCATCCAATCGCACTACGAACTCTGCCGCAGCCGTGGCACGTCGCACAAGCTGGCCGAGATGTTCGCCTTCCAGGAAGGGCCCGGCCTGGACACGGACACGACATTCATGGCCGGACGCAACGAGGACCCGGCGGGGGAAGGCTGGGACCATAAGACGATTGGCGAGGTCTACCGGCAAAAGGCGCGCAAGGCGGGGGTTTCCCCCTCCGGGAAGACGTACCTGGGCACCCTGGCTCGCTATCCGGGCGACCCGGAGGCGTGGGTCTCGGGTAAGGGGGACGTGAAGCGGGTGGTTGAGCGGCGGGGCTGGAACTGCGACGGGGCGGTGAAGCACAAGAGCCCGGATCGTCCGCTCCAGGAGGACGGGCCGTACCGGGTGAACGAGAAGGTGCTCGAACGCGAGGTCAAGCGGGAGGCGCGGAAGATTTTCGAGGAGACGGGTCACAAGCTGACGCCCAAGGAACGGACGGAGCTGAAGGAAACGACCAGGACACGGGTGCAAGGGAACACGTAGGGGAGTTGTCAGTTGTCAGTTGTTAGTGTTCAGAAAGCCGCATGACCGACACGCAAGACCCTTTTGCCGGACTCCCGAAGAACCACTTCAAGTGCATAGTGGCCGATCCACCGTGGCCTTATGGCAAGTGGGGTTCGGCAAAAGACTCTCCGACGGCACGGAAGAAGTTCCCAAATGGTCAGTGGAATCAGTCGTTTGACCTGCCGTACAACCACATGACCGTGCAGGACATTGCCGCGATTCCGGTTGCGGGATGTGCCGCTGAGGATTGCGACCTGTACCTATGGACAACACAAAAGTATCTGCCTTCAGCCTTCGGTGTAGCCGAAGCATGGGGTTTTCGATACTGCCAGACGTTGACATGGTGCAAGGCTCCGCGAGGGCTTGGGCAAGGCGGTTTATTCTGCCCGACAACCGAGTTCCTGTTACTTTGCCGCCGTGGCCGGATGCCGGTCGGGAAGCAGCGTATTGATACTACGTGGTGGCAGATGAAGAGAACATGTAAACATAGCCAGAAGCCGGAGGCGTTTCAGGACATGATTGAAACGGTAAGCGACGGCCCACGGCTCGAACTCTTCGCCCGCCGTCCCCGGGAAGGCTGGACAGTCTGGGGCAACGAAGTGGAAACCGTCCTGAACCCTGAACCCTGACCACTATCATGGATATCCGGCCCGAGACCTACCGGGTGTGCCGGCTGCTGCTCGAAAGCGGCGATGTCGCGCTCTACCGACCGGAGGGGATGGAGCCGATCAACCATGCGATTGCCCACGCGGGGCGGTTGCCGGGCGCGGAACCCTGGCAGTGGTACGCCCACGCCGGGATGTTGTTGTGGCAGGGCGACTGCCTGATGTTGCTGGAGACCTTGCAGGGGACGGGCGGCCGGGAGGTGACGTTCTCTTCGCAGGTGCGGGGCTGGAGCGGGCAGTACGACGTGTACCGGCCCCTGGCCCCGTTCGACGAGCGGGCGGCCACGCAGGTCATGGTCCGTCTGGCGGGGACGCCTTACGGCTGGGTCTCGCTGGCCCGGGCGGCGGCGAAGCGAATCCTCCCGAACTTGAAGACCCCGAAAGATCGGGACATCGAGGAGGCCATTCTGGGCGAGGACCCGATCTGGCCCTTCTGTTCGCAGGCGGTTTCGATGGCCTGCCGGGCCGGCGGGCGGGACCCCTGCCCCGAGCGAGAAGATGCGTTGACGGAGCCGGGTCACCTGGCGGACCCGGATTTTGCGAGATATGTCTGCACGCCCTGCTGGACCGAAGAGGATGTCCGGCGCGTGCGCGAACCATGGGAGGCAAGACGATGCGAAAGCGAGTGACACGACTGTTGGGACTGTTCCTGTTCCTGATGCCGGTGGCGGCGATGGGCGCGTTGGAAGACTGCGCGGACGCCACCTGCCGGATCACCAATGGCAACACCATGGGCACGGGGGTCTGCTACGCCCGGTCGCCCGGGCTGGTCTGGGTATTGACCAATGCCCATGTGGTCTCCGGGGCGAGGACGGTCGAGTGCGAGTTCTGGAGCGACGGGCACCTGTCGCGGAAGTTGCACGGGGCGGTGGTGGCGACCCGGAAGACGGCCGGGTGCGACGCGGCGATTGTGAGTATCCCGGAGCGAGCCTTCCAGGGGCGCGTTCCCAAGGTGATCCCGCTGGCGGCGAAGGGGACGCGGCTTGCGAAGTACCAGACGATCTGCTCGATGGGGTGCCCGGGAGGGACCTGGGCGACCGGCTGGAAGGGGCATGCCCTAAGCGACGACGGGACCACGGTGACGTTCACGCCTCCCCCGAAGGGCGGACGGAGCGGTTCGGCTCTGTTCAACGCCCAATGCACGGAGATCGTGGGGCTGGTGTACGCCCGGGAAGGCAGCGACCGGTACGGCATCGCGGTGAGCGTGGACGCCCTGGACCGGAACCTAACGGTGGCCTACCAAGCAAGCAACCACTACCAGATGGCCCAGTGCGGGCCGGAGGGGTGTTTTCCGAACCGGGACGGGAACCGGGGCGGGCGGCTGTTCCCCTGGCGGAACCAGAAGCCGGAACAGGGACCCGAGGCCCCGGAAGGCGCGGGACCGTACCCGACGCTCCCGCCCGAGGCCCCGCTCCCGCCGGAGCAACCCCAATGCCCGGCCGTGGACCTGGACCCGCTTGCCAACAAGCTCGACAAGATTGCCGAGTTGATTGAGGGGCTGAATAAGAAGCAGGAAGCCGAACCCCAAAAGCCGTTACAAGATGACGTGGCACGGGACATGGCCACCAAGGCGGTCGGCGCGACGGCGAAGCTGGCCGAGGCCCTGGACAAGACGGATAAGAAGATTGACACCGTCGACGCGAAGGTGAACGTCATTGACGAGGAGGCGGGCAAGCTCAAGGGCATCCTGCAAGAGAGCGGGAGCCTGCGTGCCCGGATGGCCCTTCGGATGGACAAGGTGGAATCGGAGCTGGGCGAGGATGCTTCCAAGCTCGATAAGGTGCGGGCCTACATGAAGGACTATGTGGGCGAGAAGGTCACCTCGATCAAGGAGCGGGACGCCTCGACGCGGATCATGATCTGGATCGCCTTGGGGGCGATTCTCTTCTTGTTTTGGGATGTCCGACAGAAGCAGAAAACCGGGGACCCGTTGGCCATTGAGAAAATGCTGGGGCATCTTTCGGATCGGCTGGAAACTTCGCAAATTGGCGTCCTCCGCGGGATGGGCGCTCTGGCCGACCGGCTGGATGAGCGGCTTGATTCGGTGGGGGCTGGCGATACGGAAGTGGATAAAAAAGATACTTCCGTAAAAGGCTTTTCCGAAGGGACCCCCGCGAAATGACCGACGACCAGGCGGTACGGATCGAGGAAGAACTCAAGGGGGTTCAGGTACGCCTGGACACCCTTGGCGAGACCCTGGCCAAAATGAGCGGCATCTGCGCGCTCCGCCAGGCCCAGATCGACCGGTTGGACCGGGTCTTCCGGGGCAACGGGACCAAGGGCATCGAGAGCCGCCTGGAAGCCATCGAGGAGCGGAACCGCCTGCTTAGCCGGTGGGCGGTTCCCACATTCACGGTGACGGCGTCGTTTTTGACGGCGCTTTTCATGAGCTTTTTAAGGAAGATTTGGTAGGGATGCGAAACCATTTTGATTACCTATTGCGGTCCACGTTGTTTGTGAACATGGGTCCGCTTGACGGGGCGTTGGACCTCTGTAAGGAACTAGGCTTTCGTCACCTCATGCTCGGCGAAAGGACGTGGTCCAAGTCGTCGGGCTGGTACGAGTGTGCGTTTCTGGGCGGGTACCAAGCCCTGAAGCGGTACATCCAGGAGTGCCATGACGCGGACATCTTGGTGACGCTGCATACCCGCACCACGCGGGTAAGCAATGGGGACGCCATGACGGTTGAACCCTACCACCCCGAATTAGAGAAGGTTAGGAACTACTTTTTCGTTGATCCATATTCCGCACTTCACAAGGAAATGGCGGCTCGGTTGGTGAAAGTCGCCGACCTGGTCAACGCGGACGGGCTTTACCTCGACGGGGCGGAAGTGGCCGCACGGAATTATCCCGACAAGGTATTGGCCGCAATCAACACCGGGCAACGCGACGTGTTCGAGAACCTGACTCGGCCCATGCTATTGCAATCCTCCTCGACCAATGCGGGCGAGGTGCGGGAGTATTGGGCGTGGAAGGGGCAGCTGGACCATTATCCCAACCGGGTACGGTGCGGGTTCGAGGGGACGCGAGCCGAGTGGAACCAGAAATACTTCGAGTCGGTCCAGGATGCACTATCGCGGGGCTTTCCGTCACAGGTGGGCTGGATCGACGTGGGGCACGGCCTTTCCCACCAAGGCAAGCCCATTGAGGACCAGACGCCCGAGTCCATGCAGGAACTCTGTGATTACGCGATGACGCACAATGTGCCCATCGTGTTGGAAACGCCTCTGGACGAACTGGAGACGCATCCCAAAAGGGATGAGATTAAGGATATAATTCGGAACTTTCATTTTCGAGGGAGATAAGCAATGGCTGATATTACCAACGCGGAAGCGGTGAAATTCTGTAACGAGAAGGTGCGGGTGGCGGCGGATAAGCTGGCCCAGGCGTACCATTTCGCCCAACAAGTGACCGCCGAGTGGACGGCCAATAACATGGCGAGCGTGCTACCAAACCAGGCCGACGA
>Ga0180436_10004048_pt1 | contig 13299 bp, 11 predicted proteins | sample SS_ome_2_FD_132434 | JGI IMG/M metagenome (GOLD analysis project Ga0180436, IMG submission 132434) | Hypersaline lake sediment archaeal communities from the Salton Sea, California, USA - SS_3_S_2 metaG | ecosystem: Environmental > Aquatic > Non-marine Saline and Alkaline > Hypersaline >...
CCAGTAGAAATGCACGGTTGCCATGCCATATTTCGCTCCCGAAGCTGCCATGCCGATCACCTCCAGGGCTCCGAGGTTGGCGGAAATAAACGCGAGGCCTGTTACCCATGCAGGCAATGATCTTCCTGCTTCCAGGAAATCGGTGGCATTTTTCATGTATTTCTTCAATGCCCATCCGATACCAAGCACGAAGGCAAAATAAATGATCATGATCGAATAGTCGATCCATGTCAGGTTAAACTGTTCCAGGTTTGGCAGTGTTTCCATTTTTGTCGAGTTTCAATTTAAGTTCGTTAGTAAAAACCTTGCTAAAATAATACTATCATTCAGATCAGCCTATAAAATCTTAAAAATTGATTCAAGTTTGTTCGTAAAACCATGCTAAAATAATACTATCATTCAGATCAGCCTATAAATTGTTAAAAATTGGTGAAATTTTTTCTTCCATTTTTCTATAATCTTTTGAAATATTTGGAAATATGCACTATCATTGAAGTCTGAAAAGAGATAGCGTAATTGTTACACTAATTAATTATGCGATTTTTGTGAAAACCTAACTAAAACTTAACTCGAATTATGGCTCACCTGGACTGGATCGTACTGGGAATATTCGCCCTTGCGCTCGTTGGCATTATCCTTTGGACGCTAAAGAAGAAGGACAAGGATACTTCGGACTATTTTCTTGCCGGGCGGGATGCCACCTGGATCGCCATCGGCGCTTCCATTTTTGCATCCAATATCGGCTCTGAACACCTCGTCGGACTGGCGGGTGCCGGGGCAAGCAGTGGCATGGCAATGGCCCACTGGGAGATGCATGGATGGCTGATCCTGCTGCTGGGCTGGCTGTTTGTTCCTTTTTATGCCAGGAGCGGGGTGTTTACAATGCCCGAGTTCCTGGAGAGAAGGTACAATTCCAATGCACGTTCATTTCTTTCCATCATTTCCATCGTAAGCTATATCCTGACCAAGGTGGCTGTGACCGTTTACGCAGGGGGAGTGGTATTCAAGGATGTGTTCGGTATTGAGTTCATTACCATCGGCAGCTGGCAGATCGACTTCTTCTGGGTCAGTGCAATCGGACTCGTGGTGCTCACAGGTCTGTATACCACGTTTGGCGGAATGAAGGCCGTGTTGTATACTTCTGTGCTTCAAACCCCCATCCTGTTGTTCGGATCCATCGCTATTCTCGTGATCGGATTGATCAAGCTGGGCGGGTGGGCTGAGATGATGGAGATCACCCGCGCTGTGCCTGCCAATGAATTTGGCGACAATATGACCAGCCTGATCCGTTCTCCAAACGATCCTGATTTCCCATGGACAGGGGTAATCCTGGGATCGGCGATCATCGGGTTCTGGTACTGGTGTACCGACCAGTTCATCGTGCAACGGGTACTCTCCGGGCGCGATCAGCGCCAGGCCAGACGCGGGACCATCTTTGGCGCATATCTGAAACTCACACCTGTGTTCATCTTCCTGATCCCCGGGATGATTGCCTTTGCACTGACACAGAAAATTGATCCTGAAACCCAGCGACCCATGCTGGACCTGGCAAGCAACGATGCTGCCTTTTCAACCCTCGTAAAGGAACTGCTGCCAAAAGGATTCACCGGGATCGTTGTTGGAGGGATCCTGGCCGCACTCATGAGTTCGCTGGCTTCCCTGTTCAACTCTTCGGCGATGTTGTTTACTGTCGACTTTTACCAGAAGTATAAACCCAAAGCCACTGAGCGTCATTACGTGATGGTAGGACGCCTGGCCACCATCGTGATCGTGATCCTGGGAATCCTCTGGATACCCGTCATGAAAAGCCTCGGAAAGGTACTCTACGCCTACCTCCAGGATGTGCAGTCATTGCTTGCACCTGGTATCGCAGCAGTGTTCCTGCTGGGGGTCATGAGCAAGCGAACGACACCTGTAGCCGGTTTCACGGGACTGGTTGTGGGGTTCATTCTGGGAATGTTGCGCCTCGGGCTGAAGGTGTACTACGGCGATACAGTGGGAGATGGATTCATCTATGACCTGATCGTTGCACCCAACTGGCTGCACTACGAGATTGCACTGTTCGCTATCATCATCGTGCTGATGCTGATTGTGAGTACCTTCACCCCAGCAAAAGATCCGGCCTCGATCCAGGGACTTTACTTCGGGTCCGCGTCGCCTGAGCAACGTGCCCTTACCCGCGCCAGCTGGAACAAATGGGATGTGATCAATTCTGCAATCATTATTGCATTTGTTATCGGCTTCTATATCTATTTCTGGTAGGGTTTGCAAGGTCTGAAAAATCCTTGCGCAATGATGCGTATTTCATTATCTTTACGGTCGCATGAGAACGCAATTTGTTATATGGACCTTTGGTATCTGGATGGCAGCGGGAGGTTTCCTGACTGCCAGGGGGCAGGCAGATCAGCTTTCAGAACGCATGATCGCAGCAGCAAGGGATACTGTTCCGGTTGCAGATGAGATGGCAGTGGACGCTGCCATTGCCAGCCATGAATTCCTGGATCAGGAAGCGGATGCAGCGCGGGTTCCGGACCCGGTATTGCATATCTGGGAAGAAATTGACAGCAACAGTGAAAAGGAAATACCTGCCGGACAGCAACGATTCAACCCATGGTCTTTCTCCACCTCGGTGGGTACATCGTATACCTTTATCCCCCGGTTCGGGTCTGTAATGAATATGTATACAGCCCCGCAACTAAACTATGCAGCAACCGGACGACTGGCATTCCATGCCGGGGTGATGGTGGGACGAACCATGCCGGTAACAGGAATCATCAATGAAGAAAGTCCCCTGAATGCAGGGATGACCAATATGTCGACCTATGTTGCTGCCTCCTACAGGCTGACAGAAAACCTGGTCGTTCACGGCAGCGGTACAAGGAGCCTGGCACTGGTGCCCGTTAACGGTGAACTGCAGTCGGTCCAATTCAACGACCTGTCCATCGGGGCCACATACAATTTTGGCAATTTTTCCATCGGAGCCACCATCCACCGTTCCGATGCCCCGTTCTACAGCACGCCCTTTGGCAATGGTAACCCAGTGTTCGGTACCCCGATGTACTGGTAGTAATCCTCCCTCCCGGCATTTCTGTTTTCTTTTTCCTTGCGATTGTTATATCTTCGGGCAAATAAAAACCGAAAGATGATGAAAGGAATATTTGCAGTGGGACTGGTCCTGTTATTCTTCGCCCTGCCACTTACTGCACAGAAAAAGGTAAAACTTGAAAACCGTAATGACAGCCTGTCTTATATGGTGGGAGTCAGTATGTACCAGGGAACCATGCAATTTCAGCTTACCCTGGATTATGATATGGTGGCAAAGGGATTCCTTGCTGCAGCAGACAGCAACGCAGTGATGGATGCGGAGACTGCCAACAGCTATATCAGGAGGATTGTTGAACAGGTGAGTACAGATGAACTGATGAAAACAAAGGAATCGGGGTTGAAATTCCTGGCGGAGAACAAGAAGGAGGAAGGCATTGTTGAGACGCAGTCGGGACTGCAGTACCGCGTGATCCGGGAAGGGCAAGGTCCTTCTCCGACTCCTGAAGCCAATGTGAAGGTGCATTATGCGGGGTATTTGCTTGACGGGACGAAATTTGATTCTTCCCACGACAGGGGTGAACCCGCCGAATTTCCTGTAAACCGGGTGATACCGGGCTGGACCGAGGTGTTGCAACTGATGAAGCCTGGTGCTGAATATAAGGTATTCATCCCCCCGCACCTGGGCTATGGCGACCGCCAGATGGGTGGTGACATTCCCGCCGGATCCACTTTAATATTTGAAATCGAATTGCTCGAAATTACCCAATAGCCGTGGAAAGAACAGGAGACCAGGTACTGATCATTTTCGGCGCGTCAGGCGACCTGGCTAAACGCAAGCTTTTGCCATCGCTGTATGAATTGTATGCCGATAAGCTGCTTCCCGAAAAATTTGCGATCCTGGGTGTCGGGCGTACAAGCTATGACGATACATCCTTCCGTTCCTACACCGAAGAATCGCTTCAGGAGTTTGCCCCGAAATTCAATGGCGACAAGAAATTTATCAGGATGCTGCACTACCTTTCCATGGACCCGGCAGAGGAGTCGGGGTACAAGGAACTGGCAGCAAAGCTGGAAAAGGTCAGGTCATCGGCCGGAATACCTGCCAGGTACATATTTTACCTGGCCACTCCTCCTTCATTATACGGGGTGATTCCCCGCTTCCTCTTTGAACATGGGCTCACCGCAGAGGAGGAGGGAACATGGAAGCGCATGATCATCGAAAAACCGTTCGGTCTTGACCTGGAATCGGCCAGGGAACTGAACAGGGCGCTCCTCGAATACCTGGAGGAAGACCAGGTATACAGGATCGATCATTACCTGGGCAAGGAAACTGTTCAGAATATCCTGGTGACCCGCTTTTCCAACGGGATCTTCGAGCCACTCTGGAACAGGAATTATATCGATCACGTTGAGATCACCTCGGCGGAAAGCCTGGGTGTGGGCAGCCGTGGAGGCTACTACGACCGTTCGGGTGCGCTGCGTGACATGCTGCAGAATCACCTGATGCAACTGGTGGCCCTGGTAGCCATGGAACCCCCCTCAGAGATCAGTTCGGATACCATCAGGAATGAGATGCTGAAGGTTTTCCAGTCACTCCGTCCACTAAAAAAGGAGGAGCTGGAGCATTCGCTTGTCAGGGGCCAGTACAGCGCGTCCCATGTGCGTGGCGAGCCGTTGCCGGCCTACCGTTCGGAAAAAGGTGTTCCCGAAGATTCCCGGACGGAAACTTTCGTAGCCCTGAAACTATATATCGATAACTGGCGCTGGGGAGGCGTTCCATTTTATATACGCACAGGTAAAAGACTCCCCACCAAGGTAACCGAGATTGTGATTCATTTCAAATCTTCCCCACATACCCTGTTTTGCAGTGAGGGCGTAGGATACAACTCCACCAACCAACTTGTGATCAGGATCCAGCCCAATGAAGGGATTCTGCTCAAGTTTGGGATGAAGGTACAGGGTGCCGGGTACAATGTGCAGACCGTTAACATGGATTTTCATTACAAGGATTTGTCGGATGAGGCGTTGCCGGATGCCTATGAGCGTTTGCTGCTCGACTGCATGCAGGGCGATTCAACCCTGTATTCCCGTGGCGATGCGGTTGAGGAAGCCTGGCGTTTCGTGGCGCCCATCCTCGAAAGGTGGGAGGAGGACCCGGATTTCCCGTTGTATGGCTATCCCTGCGGAACCTGGGGTCCGGAGCAGGCCAACGAGCTGATCGAGGGCGAGGGAAAGACCTGGCGCTATCCCTGCAAGAACCTGGCAGATGACGGATTATATTGCGAATTATGACCGCTTCACCAATATTGAAGATTTTCCCAGACAAGGAGAAACTGGCCGACAGCCTGGCGAAAGAATTCTCTGAGCTTGTCATGCGCCTGTCAAAAGAAAAGCAGCAGGTGGATATCGCCCTTTCAGGAGGAAGTACCCCCAACCTGTTCTTCAGGGCGATGGTGCAACTGAATCCGCCCATCGACTGGAACAAAGTAAGGTTGTACTGGGTGGATGACCGCTGTGTTCCGCCGGACCACCCCGAAAGTAATTTTGGTGCGGCATACAATGCATTCCTGGAGCCTTTGCAGATTCCCGGAAGTTCCTGGTTCAGGATCCGCGGGGAGGAGGATCCGCTGCAGGAGGCGAAACGTTACGGGGAATTGATCCTCGACCAGGTGGCACCTGGATTGACATTCCCGGTGTTTGACATGATTTTCCTGGGAATGGGTACCGACGGGCATACGGCCTCGATCTTCCCCCACCAGGCGGCATTGTGGAACGAAGAGCAGCTCTGTACGGTTGGGACACATCCGGATACGGGCCAACAACGGGTCTCTTTTACCGGTCACCTGATCAATGCGGCAGCCAGGGTTGCATTTCTTGTCACAGGGCAGGAAAAAGCCGGTGTTGTTGAGGAGGTGGTTACACGTTCAGGCAATTTTGCTGCGTATCCGGCCGCCCTCGTGGATCCGCATCACGGCGAGCTGGAATGGTACCTCGATGAGGCGGCTGCAGGTGCGCTGAGTTGAGGTCCTGCTGACAGTGCACATTATTTCGACCTGTTGTTTATGGATCATTTTTACTTTGTCAGAAACATAGTATAGTTATGATTTTTCCAACACTGGATCAGGCAAGGGAACTGGATCGAACGGATCCGTTACGACAGTACCGTGAACAGTTCAGGATTACCGACAATCGACTGATCTACCTCGACGGAAATTCACTGGGGAGGTTGCCCGAACTTGCCCCCGGCGATATTGCAGATACTGTTGAAAAAGCCTGGGGTGACCGGCTGATCAGGTCATGGAACGAAGGCTGGTATACACGCAGTTATTCACTGGGCAACAGCATTGCAGCTATTACCGGGGCTTCAGAAGGGGAGGTGGTCATCTCCGATACAACCTCTGTCAACCTCTATAAACTGGCCGCGGCAGCCCTGAAGAGACAGCATGGAAGGAAAAAGATCATTACCGATAACCTGAATTTTCCGTCCGATATATATATCCTCCAGGGACTTGTCGAACAACTGGGAGGTGGTCATGAACTCGTGGTGCTTGAATCACGGGATGGGATGACCATACAGACCGGTCAGCTCGAAGAAGCGATCGATGACGATACTGCGCTGGTCAGCCTTTCCCACGTGGTATTTAAAAGTGCATTCATGTATGATATGAAAGTGGTGACCGAATTGGCACACAGGAAAGGGGCAATGGTGTTGTGGGACCTCAGTCACAGTGCGGGGGCAGTTCCGGTCGACCTGAACGGGGCTGCGGCAGACCTCGCAGTGGGTTGTACCTATAAGTACCTGAACGGGGGACCGGGCGCACCTGCATTCCTGTATGTCAGGAAGGACCTGCAGGAACAGCTGCATTCACCCATCTGGGGCTGGTTCGGGGAACTTTCGCCCTTTGAGTTCGGACTCGATTACAGGCCGGGAAAGGGAATCAGTCGGTTTCTTACCGGAACCCCTCCTGTCATTTCGATGGTTCCGGTGGAGCGGACACTGCAAATGCTCACTGAAGCAGGAATGGATAAGGTGAGGAGGAAGAGCATGGACCAGCTGACTTTCCTCGAGACACTCGCAGCATCGTGCCTGTACACCATTGGGTTTTCACCGGGCTCCCCGTCAGACGGGGAGCGACGTGGATCACATTTGTCACTGCGGCATCCGGAAGCCTTCAGGATCTGCCAGGCACTTGCCGACAAGGAAACGGGAACCTGGCAGGTCATTCCGGATTTCAGGGAACCGGATAATATCAGGCTGGGCATCAGTCCGCTGTATACCACGTACGAGGAGATTTTTTTGGCTGTGCAGGAGATGCAGATGATCGTTCAGAAGGAACTGTTCCTGGATTTCAGGGAGGAAAGGGGAGCAGTTACCTGACTTTCAATTCAACCGGATAATCTATATATTTGGTAAACAAACGAAGTCAACAGAATCAATAATCCCGAACATATGAAATACAGACAACTTGGAAAGACAGGACTGAACGTTTCGGAAATCGGTTTTGGAGCCTGGGCCATCGGGGGCAGCTGGGGTGTGCAGAGTGTGACCGATTCATTTGAGGCGCTTGAGACTGCACTCGACAATGGTGTGAATTTTATCGACACGGCAGCCGGGTATGGCAATGGCAAAAGCGAAAGGATCATCGGTGATTTCCTGAAAACAAGGGATGAAGAGGTGTTTGTGTGTACAAAAACACCGCCTGTACAGGGAAAATGGCCACCGTCGCCCTGGTGTGACATCGATGAGAGGTACCCGGAAGCCTACCTTCGGGAAAATGTTGAGGAGCGTTTGAAAAACCTGAAGACCGACAGCCTCGATATCCTGTTGCTGCATACCTGGACACGTGCCTGGAACAGGAAACCAAAAGCGCTGGAGATCCTTCACAAAATGAAACAGGAGGGACTGATTAAAAATGTGGGTATCTCCACTCCTGAACATGACCAGAACTGCGTTGTTGCGCTGATGAAGGAAGGATTGCTGGATGCTGTACAGGTAATATACAATATCTTTGAGCAGGAACCTGCCGCGGAACTGTTGCCCGTGGCCAGGGAAAAAAACGTGGGAATTATCGTCAGGGTTGCATTCGACGAAGGTGTGCTCACGGGAAAATTCAAGGGGAATGAAGAATTTGAGGAGGGTGATTTCCGACAGAAGTATTTCGCTGGTGACCGTCTGCAACGGGCAGTGGACCGAGTGAATGAGATCAGGGATGAGTTTGGAAACAGCGGGTTTACCATGGCAGAACTGGCACTGAAGTATTCACTTTCCCATCCTGCTGTGGGAACCGTGATTCCAGGGATCAGGAACAGGGAACAGGCCCTGAAAAACACGAAAGTGGCAAAGCTGCCCGACCTGAAAGCAGACACACTGATCGGACTCAGGGAACATGCCTGGAACCGGGGATTCTGGTATGCCGGGAAATAGTACTTTTTTTTTGTACTTTTGCGGGAATTAAAAAAAATATATGAAGAAAGCAGATATTCATACAGAAAAGGGAGTGATGCATGTGGAATTTTATGATGAAGATGCTCCCAATACGGTAGATAATTTTATTAAACTCTCAAAAGAAGGGTTTTATGACGGGTTGACCTTCCACAGGGTGATCCCGGATTTCGTGATCCAGGGCGGTTGTCCGGACGGAACAGGAATGGGCGGACCGGGCTACTCCATCGACTGTGAACTTGATGGTGACAACCAGTACCATGACCGTGGTGTGCTTTCAATGGCACATGCCGGGAGAAATACCGGCGGATCCCAGTTTTTTATCTGCCACAGCCGCAGGAATACGGCCCATCTCGATCGCAACCATACCTGCTTTGGAAAGGTGGTTGACGGACTGGAGATAATTGACGATATCAGGCAAGGCGACAAGATTGAAAAGATTGTTGTTACTGAAGCGTAGCACAGTATGCTTGAAACTGGTTTTCCTGCCTGAAGCCTTTTATGGTATGCAAAAGGGGATGAGCTGCAAAACGGGCGCCCTGCGACAATAATTGATTGACAATTAGCATGGAAACTTCGTTTGTCTTAAATATCCTGTATAACATTGCCTTGCTGCTTGTATTGTCAATCCTATACGATTATTCGTGGATCAGGCAGAAGGCCAGAGTGACGGTTTTCAGGCACCTTCAGACCGGCATCCTGATCGGTGGTATCGGGATCATCCTGATGCTCACCCCCTGGACACTATCCCCGGGAATGTTTTTTGATACAAGGTCCATGCTGCTGTCTCTCAGCGGATTGTTCTTTGGTGCTGCTCCTACTGTCATCGCCATGGCAATGACAACCATTACCCGCATTCTTATTGGTGGCGATGGCACCATGATGGGCGTGGCAGTGATCATTACTTCAGGATCCATCGGTATTGCATGGCGCCTCTGGCGATCGAGGTGGATCGACCGGTATCCCTTCCTGGAACTGCTTGCACTGGGGCTGGTAGTTCACCTGTTTATGCTTGCATGCACGGTTTTTCTTCCGCAGGAGCAGATCAGGGATACGCTGGAAGCAATTGTGCTGCCTACGCTGATCATTTATCCGACAGGGACGATCCTGTTGGGTAGCTTTATGTTGCGTATGTACAGGAATTCGCAGACACGCAAATCGAGGGAATTTCTTGTTGATACAGAACATAAGCTTGCAGACCTGCTCGAAAATGTGAACATGCTGACTGTAATGATGGATAAACACGGTGAAGTGCTTTATAGCAACAGGTATTTGCAGGAGATTACCGGGTATACACGGGAGGAATTGATCGGGAAAAACTGGATTGAGGTTTTCATATCAAATGATAACAGGGAAAATGTCCGAAATGTAATGAGCGGGGTAATGTCAGGCGATGAAGCCAAACTGAGGTTTGAAAACAACATCATCTGCAAGGATGGTTCTGAAATTACAGTACTATGGAACAATACCGTCCTCAGGTCGGAGGAAGGTGAGATTATTGGAGGAGCGTCCATCGGAGACAATGTTACCCTGAAAAGGATTGCCGAGGAGCAGCTGCGTGAGGCAAAAAGCAAGGCAGAGGAGAGCGACAGGCTGAAAACTATATTCCTTGGCAATTTAAGTCATGAGATCCGCACACCGATGAATGCGATCCTTGGTTTCACCAACATCCTGGCAACAGATACCACGAATGAGGAGGAAAGGACAAAATACCTGGAGATTATCCAGAACTCCGGAAAAAGATTATTGCATATCCTCGAGTCGGTGCTGGATCTTTCAAAGATAGAGGCACAACAGTTCACATTGCGAACTGAAAAATGCAACCTGTACGATTTGCTTCATGAAACCTATGAGACCTTCCGTTCAGGTCCTGAGTTATCCCGGCGTGACGAGGTCACCATGAGAATACATGTGAATGAGCAGCTGAGAGATCATATGGTCAGCACAGACCGGTACCGGCTGCGGCAGGTGCTGGATAACCTGGTTTCAAATGCAATCAAGTATACCAGGCAAGGGGAGATCATCCTGGGATGCGATTCCCTGCCGGTCGATGATAAAATTACAATATATGTGAAAGACACAGGGATCGGTATTGCAGACCACATAGGCGATTTGGTATTTGAACGGTTCCGGCAGGTGGAGGAAAATGAATATCACGAGGGGGCCGGGCTCGGTCTGAGTATATCAAAGGCAATTGTTGAACAGCTGGGCGGAAGGATATGGTATACGTCGGTAAGATGGGAGGGAAGTACGTTTTTTGTGGAGATCTCCAACCAGAAAACAATTACATCTTGAAGAAAAGGCGTCTGAATATTGTCCATTTCTGGATCATCTTCCTGCTGATCCTGGTGCTTCCACTCGCCCGCGAGTGGCGGCTGCTGCTGAATGGTGAACGTGTGCAGGGAGAAGTGGTTGAAATGCAGAAGATCACTTCCGGGGAAGATGCCCTGATCAGGCTGACCGGCTTCAGGGCCGTGATCGAATACAGCTACATGGACCACACACATCGCATCTTTGGACCGGAAAATGTAAACTATGAAATCGGGGAAAAGATCCCGCTGATCATTCATCCTGATAAAGAGGATGACTTCATTATTGCAAGTCTTTCCGGTTTTTACATTCACAATCGATCTGTTGTTCTGATCATTGTACTGATACTCTGGATAGCGATCTATACCACGATCGTACAGGCACAGAAGGGCCGGTATACAGGATCAGGCAGCCGAAAGGGGAACAGTGCAGGGCGAATCATAAGAGGCAGGCGGAAATACAGATAAATCCGCAGGGCGCGCATGAGGAAGCCGGAAGAACACCAGGGAATATAACAGTACGTGCATGGATAATCAGGTAGAAATACAGATAATACCACAGAGCGCGAATGAAGAAGCCGTCAGAACAACAGGGAACATCCCAACATGAACATACAGCTACAATTGATCAATGAAAAACAAAGGCACCCGACCATTTGACCCTTCAAAGCTTCCTTTCTTTTATGGCTGGATCATCCTGGCTGCAGGTACCCTCGGCATGCTGATGAGTGTGCCGGGACAGACCGTAGGTGTTTCAGCTTTCACCGAATACCTTTTACAGGATCTGCAGATTGACAGGAATAATCTCAGCCTGGCTTACCTGTTCGGCACCCTTGGGTCAGGTCTGATGATCACCCGGGCCGGTAAACTCTACGACCGGTATGGTGCCAGGATCATGGCTTTCATAGCGGGGGTGATGCTGGGGATCATGCTGTTGTACCTGACCAGGGTCGATGTGATTACGGAGGTTCTCAGCGGTCCGGGTTTTTTCTCTCCGGTGCTGGTCACGTTTCTGCTGCTTGCTGTGGGGTTCTGGGGGATTCGTTTTTTCGGCCAGGGGATGCTTACGATGGTCTCGCGCAATATGGTGATGAAGTGGTTCGACAAGCGGCGGGGGATGGCCAACGCAGTGCTCGGGATCTTTACGGCATTCGGGTTTTCACTCGCGCCGCAAATATTCAGTCAGATTATCGACAGCCTCGAATGGAGGGGTGCATGGGTAGCGCTGGCACTGGCTGTGGGCGTTGTCTTTGCCATTTTTGTGCTGCTGGTATTCAGGGACAACCCGGCGAGTTGCGGACTGCGACCCGACGGCAGGCTTTCTGCCAGGCAACAACGCAAGCGTCCGCCGAGCCTTCCCGATCACGATTTTACCCTGAAGGAAGCCCGTTCTACCCTGGCGTTCTGGGCATTTACCCTGGCGCTGGCGCTTTCCTCGCTGTATGTCACCGGGCTTACCTTTCACGTAGTATCCATTTTCGAGGCTGGCGGTATGGATGAAAGCCGGGCACTTGGGATCTTCCTGCCCACTTCGTTTATCGCCATGTCGATCCAGTTCGGCTTCAGCTACCTGAGCGACTTTGTGAAACTGAAATACCTGCTGATGCTGTTCGTTGCCGGGATGCTGATCTCCGCAACCGGGTTGCTGACCCTCGGTGATGCAGGTCCGGGATACCTGCTCCTGATTGGAGGCAACGGGATTGTCTGGGGACTCTACGCGGTGCTGATCGGGGTCACCTGGCCCAGGTTTTTCGGACTGAAGCACCTGGGCGCCATCTCAGGGTTCTCGCTTAGCTGGACCGTCATAGGATCAGCCCTGGGGCCCTACCTGTTCAGTCTTTCCTACAAGCATTTCGACGGGTACGGACCCGTAGCCTGGCTGTGCCTGGGTATTGCTGCACTCCTTCTGCTCTTGTCCTTCAGGGCAGATAATCCCGGAGTGGTTGAGCGATGAGAGAACCTTTAGTAACGGGTGGACTGCAGAACGGAGGACTATTAAATTCTTACCAGTTTCCAATACACGATGTATAGTTGAATTTTCAACATAACATATTTTACACTAACTTACTCTTCAATTCTAGCAGCCTGACCAATGAAAGCTGTTCGGTATTGTATCCTGGTACTGCTGTTCATCGCAATAACAGCCAACCTGCACGCCCAGGTGGATGACTGTGACTTCAACTGCGGGACATTCACAGAAAAGGCTCCCGTTTCTTATGAAATCCTTTTCCCGACATTGGCCCAGTTTGATGGAAAGATATTTGCCATAGGAGCGACAGATTCCAGGCATACTGTCAGTTGGGAAGTGATTAACTATGATACATTGTATGTATATGATCCTGTCGCTGATTCCTGGGAAAAGGACCGGACTCCTTTTCCCGCTCCCAGGTATTGTCCATCGGTTGATCTGGTCATCGACGGGAAATGGTATTTTCCGGGCGGGTTTGCGCACATCCAGGTCGCAAACGATATTGCACCTCTTCATCCGGCACCTTTCTCCAG
>Ga0180436_10004050_pt1 | contig 13291 bp, 10 predicted proteins | sample SS_ome_2_FD_132434 | JGI IMG/M metagenome (GOLD analysis project Ga0180436, IMG submission 132434) | Hypersaline lake sediment archaeal communities from the Salton Sea, California, USA - SS_3_S_2 metaG | ecosystem: Environmental > Aquatic > Non-marine Saline and Alkaline > Hypersaline >...
ATGCTCGTTCTGTTCGACTGGAATCCGCTGTTTCACATCATCGACCAGGCGCGCGGCTTCACGTTCATCAACTACAATCCGCACTACTCGAACTGGGTCTACCCGCTACTGGTGTCGATCGCGCTTCTGATGATCGGCTTCATGGGTGAGGCCTATACGCGCAGACATGCCTCGAGAAGCTGGGGTGCACGTCGATGAAAAACGTGCTGGCTTTGATCCTCGTTTGCCTGCCGTTCGTGGCCCAGGCCGAAGGACGGTTCCCTGCTCTCTACGGCGTGACTGGTGTGGCCGGGAACGATGTGCTCAACGTGCGCACCAGCCCGTCGACGGCCGGACAGATCATCGGCGTGCTGATGTTCAATGCAAGGGATGTCGAGGTGATCCGCTTGTCCGACAATGGACGCTGGGGCCTCGTCAACACCGCCGAAACGGCAGGTTGGGCCTCGATGCATTTCCTGACGCGTCAACCGGGCCAACTCTGGGGCGACATGCCGGCGTCCCTCTCGTGCTTCGGCACGGAACCGTTCTGGGGCCTGGATATTGCCGCAGACGATACCGGCAGTTTCGCCACACCCGAAGTGACCAGCCCAATCACGATTACGGACCGTATTCCCGGCGTGGCACGCCCCGACCGTTTTGCTCTCACCGCAGTTGGCAGCGAGGGTGCGATCACCGCGATCGTTGGCTACAACGCTTGCAACGACGGGATGTCGGACCGAGAGTATGGGCTCGCGCTCGACGTGTTGATGGAACCGGGCGTGCTCTATTCCGGTTGCTGTTCGCTCGCGCGTTAGGTCACGACCCGCAGTGTCAGGTTGATCCGTCCGCCGTCTCGCAGGAGCGTTGAAGACCCGGGACGGATGCGGTCGATCCCGTGATAGGCCAGCCGCGCCTTCCCACCCAGCACCAGAACATCGCCCGAGCAGAGCCAGACGGACTGGGTTGTCCCGCCGCGCTCGGTTCCGCCGATGCGAAACAACCCGTCGTCACCGAGGCTTATCGACACCACCGGCTGGGCGAAGTCGGTCTCATCCCGATCCTGATGCAGCCCCATCTTTGCGCGATCCCGGTAGAGATTCACGAGGCAGCAATCGGGTTTTCGGGCCATCGGCGCCACGCGGGCCCAGACATCGAGGATCACCTCCGGTATCGGGGGCCAGGGTGAACCGGATGGGTGACGGTCGATGTAACGGTAGCCTTTGCGGTCGGAATACCAGCCGTATCTCCCGGCGCTGGTCATCTGCACCGACATCTTCTTCCCCCAACGGGTTTCGGGCGAAAACAACGGGGCCGCTGCAACCACATGCCGCACGGCCTCCACCACTGCGCGCTGGTCCGTGGGGTTGAGCAGCCCGGTATAGACAGAAGCCCCACGCAGGGAGAAATCTGGTTCGAGGGGCGGCTGTCCGGTGTTCATCAGCAAAACCCTGAAAACGACTCGCTTTTTTGCATTTTCGCTCCGCAAACCCGGCTTGCAGGGCCGATTTGCCCTCCTTATATACGCCCAGACGCCGGAAGAGGATGCCTCGTCCGGCCAACAAACTGGGATCGGGCAGGAGTGCTTTCCAAGGCTCAGGCCCACAACATCGCCAAGAGAGGATTTTGAGCATGGCCAAAGTCATCGGTATCGACCTCGGCACCACGAACTCGTGTGTCGCCATCATGGACGGCTCGCAACCGCGGGTCATCGAGAACTCGGAAGGCGCGCGCACCACGCCGTCGATCGTCGCCTTCAAGGACGACGAGCGCCTCGTCGGACAGCCGGCCAAGCGCCAGGCCGTCACCAACCCCGACAACACCATTTTTGCAGTGAAGCGCCTGATCGGCCGCCGGTTCGACGATCCGGCCGTCGCGAAAGACAAGAAGATGGTGCCCTACAGCATCGTCAACGGTGGCAATGGCGACGCCTGGGTCGAAGCCGCGGGTGAAAAATACAGCCCGTCGCAGATCTCCGCCTTCATCCTGCAGAAGATGAAAGAAACCGCCGAGAGCTACCTCGGTGAGGAAGTGACGCAGGCCGTGATCACCGTGCCCGCCTACTTCAATGACGCCCAACGCCAGTCGACCAAAGACGCCGGCAAGATCGCGGGCCTCGAAGTGCTGCGGATCATCAACGAGCCGACCGCGGCCGCCCTCGCCTATGGCCTCGAAAAGAAAGAGACCAAGACGATCGCCGTGTATGACCTCGGCGGCGGTACCTTCGACATCACCATCCTCGAGATCGACGATGGCCTTTTCGAGGTGAAGTCGACCAACGGCGACACCTTCCTCGGCGGTGAAGACTTCGACATGCGGATCGTGAACTACCTCGCGGAGGAGTTCAAAAAGGAAAACAACGTCGATCTGACGAAAGACAAGATGGCGCTTCAGCGGCTCAAGGAAGCTGCCGAGAAAGCCAAGATCGAGCTTTCGTCCTCGTCGCAGACCGAGATCAACCAGCCGTTCATCTCGATGGGCGCCGATGGCCAGCCGCTGCACATGGTGATGAAGCTCACCCGCGCGAAGCTCGAGAGCCTCGTGGGCGATCTCATCAAGAACTCGATGAAGCCCTGCCAGGCCGCTCTGAAAGATGCTGGCCTGTCGAAGGACGACATCGACGAGGTGATCCTCGTCGGCGGCATGACCCGTATGCCGCGCGTCATCGAGGAAGTGACCAAGTTCTTCGGTAAAGAGCCGCACAAGGGCGTGAACCCCGATGAAGTCGTGGCCATGGGCGCCGCGATCCAGGCGGGCGTGCTTCAGGGCGACGTGAAGGACGTGGTTCTGCTCGACGTAACGCCGCTCTCGCTCGGCATCGAAACGCTGGGTGGCGTGTTCACCCGGCTGATCGACCGTAACACCACGATCCCGACCAAGAAGAGCCAGGTGTTCTCCACCGCCGAAGACAACCAGAACGCGGTGACGATCCGGGTGTTCCAGGGTGAGCGCGAGATGGCAGCCGACAACAAGCTGCTTGGCCAGTTCAACCTTGAAGACATCCCGCCGGCGCCGCGCGGCATGCCGCAGATCGAGGTGACCTTCGACATCGACGCCAACGGCATCGTGTCGGTTCAGGCCAAGGACAAGGGCACCGGCAAGGAGCACCGGATCACGATCCAGGCTTCGGGCGGTCTGTCGGACGACGACATCGAACAGATGGTCAAGGACGCCGAGGACAACGCCGAGGCCGACAAGCAGCGCAAGGAGCTTGTCGAAGCCAAGAACCAGGCCGAGAGCCTCATCCATTCGACCGAGAAGGCGATGGAAGAGCACAACGACAAGGTCGACCCGACCACGATCGAGGCAATCGAGCTTGCGATCGCGGCGCTCAAGGATGAGCTCGAGAAGGACAATGCCGAGAAGATCAAGGCAGGCATCCAGAACGTCACCGACGCGGCCATGAAGCTGGGCGAGGCGATCTACAAGGCCGAGCAGGCGAAAGCCGGCGAAGAGGCCCCGGAAGACGACGGCGCGCCGTCGGGTGTCGATGACGATATCGTCGATGCCGATTTTGAAGACCTCGACGACGACAAGCGGTCGTAAGACCCATAGAGCTTGTGCCCGGCCTGCCTTCGCGGCGGGCCGGCACCTGCGTTCCCAAAGGGGACTGACCGATGTCAAAGCGTGACTACTACGAGGTTCTTGGCGTTGCCAAAGGCGCGTCTGCGGATGAAATCAAGAAGGGCTACCGCTCGAAAGCCCGCGAGCTTCATCCCGACCGGAACGCTGACAATCCTGACGCAGAGGCCCAGTTCAAGGAAGTGAACGAAGCCTATGACGTTCTCAAGGATCCCGAAAAGAAAGCGGCGTACGACCGCTTCGGTCATGCGGCCTTTGAAGGCGGTATGGGTGGCGGTCCACGCCCGGGCGGCGGCGGGTTCCATGGTCAGGGCGATTTCGCCAGTGCTTTTTCCGACGTGTTCGACGATCTGTTCGGCGATTTCATGGGTGGCGGACGCGGCGGTGGCCGCCAACGCGCCACGCGCGGCTCGGATCTGCGCTACAATCTCCGGGTGACGCTCGAGGAAGCCTATTCCGGGCTTCAGAAAACCATCAACGTGCCCACCTCGGTGGCGTGCGACTCCTGCAACGGGACCGGCGCCGAAGGCGGCAGCGAACCGGTGACTTGCCCAACCTGTTCGGGGCTCGGCAAGGTCCGCGCCCAGCAGGGCTTCTTCACCGTCGAACGCACTTGCCCGACCTGTCATGGCATGGGCCAGACCATCAAGAACCCGTGCAAATCCTGCCACGGGCACGGCCGGATCGAGAAAGAGCGGGCGCTCAGTGTCAATATCCCGGCGGGTGTGGAAACCGGCACACGCATTCGCCTCGCGGGCGAAGGCGAGGCGGGCATGCGCGGCGGCCCGGCCGGCGATCTCTACATCTTCATCGAGGTGGCCCAGCACCCGATCTTCGAACGCGAAGGCACGCATCTGCACTGCCACGTGCCGGTGTCGATGACCACGGCCGCGCTGGGCGGCGACATCGAGGTACCGACGATCGACGGCGGCCGCTCGCGGGTGAAGATCCCGGCGGGTAGCCAAGCCGGCCGCCAGATGCGGCTGCGCAGCAAAGGCATGCCGGCGCTACGGGGTGGCGGGCAGGGCGATATGTATATCGAACTGGCCGTTGAGACGCCGGTGAACCTGACCGGGAAGCAGAAAGAACTGCTGCGCGAGTTTGAAAAGCTCTCCGAAGAGAACAGCCCCGAAAGCTCGAACTTCTTTTCGAAGGTCCGGAGTTTCTGGGACGGGATGACGAGCTAGATCGGCCGTCGCGGCTCTGATCTCAGTCGGAACTCGCAATGCCCTCCGGCTCTCCCACGATCACGAAGCGCAGGTCGTCCGGCCGATACAGTTCAGACGCGACGCGGTTGATCTCCTCGAGCGTCACCGCGTTGATCTTGTCATTGCGGGTTTTCACATAGCTCGTTTCGTAGCCGTCCATCTGCATCGAAACCAGAATGCGGGCAATCGGACCGTTTCCATCAAAACGCAGGGGATAGGCCCCGGTGAGATAGAGCTTGGCGGCGTCGAGCTCATCCTGCGTTACGCCCTCATTGGCCAACCGCGCCCATTCCGCGCGCACGACCTCGAGCGTTTCCGACGCGCGCGGGTTTACCGTCGACACCATGCCGAGGATCGTCTCGGTGTAGTCGGAATCGATAAGATAGGTCCGAATGCCGTAGGTCAGGCCCCGCTTTTCGCGCACCTCCTCCATCAGCCGGGAATTGAAACCGGATCCCCCGAGTATTGTGTTGAGAATGAAGGCAGCGAAGAAATCGGGATGGTCGATGCCGATGCCCGAATGACCGAACTGCATGACCGATTGCGGCGTTTCGAACGGGACCACCGTGATCCCGCCCGTGGCGTTGAACCCCGCACTGTCCGGCAAGGGCGCACCGGTCTCGGGCACCTCGCCAAGCAGGTCGTCGAGAAGAGTGCCGAGTTCGGCCGCGGTGATGTCGCCAACGGCGGAAACGAACACCCGGTCCCGCGCGACGGTGTTGGCGAAGGCTTCGAGGATATCGTCGCGGGTGAGGGCGGAAACGCTCTCGGCTGTGCCGCCGTAGTACGAGCCGTAGGGGTGATCACCGTAGGCGAGCGCATCGAACGCCTGCCCGGCCAGGGCATTCGGATCGGTCTCGCGGCTCTTCAAATGGGCCAGCACCTGCCCGCGCACGCGTTCGATCGCGGTCTCGTCAAACCTTGGATCAACCAGCGCATCCCGCAGGAGGGCGAGCGCTTCGCCCTGGTTCTCGGTGAGGAACTTGGCCGACACCGACAGGGCGTCGTCCCCAACATCGAAGCGGAAGCTCGCCGCAAGCGACTCGCGGGCCTGCGCGAAGCCGCGCGCGTCAAGATCGCCGGCCCCTTCCTCGATCAAGGCGGTCATCAGGTTCACGACCCCGCGCTTGCCGGGGGCATCCAGCGAGGCGCCGCCGCGAAACCTCAACTCCAGCGCAACGAAGGGGATGGTCGGCTCTTCGACAAGCCAGGCGTCGAGCCCGCCGGGGGAGGTGACTTCCTGGATGTCGATCTCCGCGCGCGCGGGCAAGGCCGCGAAAAAAAGGATCGTGAGCGTTGCGACGAAACGGATCATTTCGAACCCTCCCCGCCTTCCGGCACCAACCAGCCCGTCACCGCGGCCCGGCGATCCAGCACCTTTTCGGCCACTGCCATCACGTCGTCCATGGTCACCGCCTGCAACACGTCAGGCCAGGCCTGCACGTCTTCGATCGTGAGCCCGCTGGTGAGCGCGCGCCCGTACCGGTCGGCCAGATCGCTCACGTCATCGAGGGCATAGATCTCCGAGGCGCGGATCTGCATCTTGATGCGTTTGAATTGCTCGGGGTCCGGCCCCGTTTCCATGAACCGCGCAATCTCCGCGTCGAGCGCCGCTTCGGCCTCGGCCAAAGTCACGCCATCGCGCGGGACCACGACGAAGGAGAACGTGCTGGTGTCGAGTGACGTGGCACTGTAGCTCGCGCCGGTGTAGACCGCGATCGAGTTGTCGAACTGAAGCGCATTTCCCAGCACCGAGGTTGCCCCGGACCCGCCCAGAAGGTCGGCCAGAAAAACGAGCGCGGCTGCCTCATCCTGCGCGCCGGCATTACGTTCCGGCGCGAGGTAGCTGCGCACCAGCGAAGGCTGCGACACACGTGCATCTTCCATCACCATGCGCCGTTCCGCCCGGGATGGCGGCTCTTGAGGGCGGGTGCGCGCAACGAGATCGACACTCGGTTCCAGCGGGCCATAATGCGTTTCGGCCAACGCACGAACCTTCTCGGGCGCCACATCGCCAGCCACGACGAGGATGGCATTGTTCGGGGCGTAGAACCGTTCGTAGAACGCGAGCGCGTCCTCGCGTGTAAGGCCTTCCATCTCGGCGCGCCAGCCGATCACCGGTGTACCGTAGGGATGGTTGCGAAACAGCGCGGCGCGCAATTCCTCGCGAAACAGAGCACTCGGCTCGCTGTCGGTTCGCGTCGCGCGTTCTTCGAGAATCACCTCGCGTTCCGTGGCCACGTCGTCTGGCGCGAGCACGAGATCACGCATCCGGTCGGCCTCCATCTCCATCATCAGACCGAGGCGGTCGGCGGCGACACGTTGGAAATAGGCGGTATAGTCCTGCGAGGTGAAAGCGTTATCGGATCCGCCGTTGGCCTCGACGATCCTCGAAAGCTCGCCGGGCCCGAGATCGTCGGTTCCTTTGAACATAAGGTGCTCAAGGAAATGCGCGATCCCGGATTTGCTGGGCGGCTCATCGGCGGCACCCGTGCGATACCAGACCATGTGCACGACGACGGGCGCCCGATTGTCTTCGATGACGACAACGTCCATGCCGTTGTCCAGAGCGAATGTTGTGACCTGACCCGCCGATAGAGCGGGTGCGGCGGAAAGACCCAGCAAGGCCGTGAGGGAAAAAAGCAGAGCGCGCATAAGAATTCCTCCGAGTACCGGAAAACTAGATGGTCTGGCCGCTTGGGCAAGCCATGTACGCGGGGATGTGATCGGAAGGTGGCCGACCGTTACTCGACCTTGACCTGCGGATCGGGCGGTGCCGACGGGGTCCACACGCCGGCGGCGCGCAGACGGTCAAGCTCGTAGTGCTGGTCAAGCGACATCGGCTTGTAGCTCGAGTAGTAGACGTTCACGTTGAACAGGCGCTCCAGAAGCCTACCATTATTCTTCTTGCGCCACTCAAGGTCTTCCGCGGCGGTGGTTTCGCGGATGTTGGCGGGAACGCCATGGCGGCTGACATAGGAGATGAGCGATTGTTCGCCGGCATAGATCTGGCCGCGTTGCAGCCGATCCGAACTGCCGCCGAGTGCTGCCACGGCGTCGGCTTTCGGAGTCGGGTCGACGAGATTCGTGCCACCCGGCGTCGGGGCGGGCAGCGAAGCGTAGTCTTCCGGGGCTTCAAGCGGCTTGGTCGGCAGAATCGAGAACTCGTCAGGTCCGTCGGACTTGATGTTCATGAGCTCGGGCTGGTCGCTCTCGCAGGCAACCAGTACCGCAAGGCCGAATACCGCCAAGACAGTTTTGCCGAACGTGCCCCGCATGGACATCTCCTTCACCCCAGCTTTGCCTTCTCTTTACCCCATAAGATTCGACGCGTCACGGGGTCTTTGTTGTGGTTTTTTCTCCGGGTAGCAGGACAAGCCCGATTGCGCCGACAAAGATGGCGATATCGGCGACGTTGAACGACCACGGGTTCTCGATCCCGCAGCAGGACATATTGAGGAAATCGGCCACCGCGCCATAGAGCACACGATCGATGACGTTGCCGATGGCCCCGCCAACCAAAAGACCGGCAAAAAGCTGTCCGACACGTCCCATCTGCTCCTTTCGAACCCACCACACGACCCAGGCCGAGATTGCCAGGGCGAGGGCGATGAGCAGCCAGCGGGTGATGTCACTGTCGGATGCCCCCAGCCCGAAGTTCACACCGCGATTCCATGCCATGCGAAAGGTCAGATACGGCGCGGCGACGTCGAGATAGCCCCGCGTCTTGAGGTCCAACAGGTGAACCACCCCGATCTTCGTGAGTTGATCGAGGGCGAAAATGAAAGACGCCGTGGCTGCCATCCACTTCATGTCAGTGCCGGAAATGCCGCATGCCGGTGAACACCATCGCAAGCCCGACCTCGTCGGCCGCCGCGATCACCTCGTCATCCCGCATCGAGCCGCCGGGCTGGATCACGCAAGATGCGCCCGCGGCTGCGGCTTCCAAAAGACCGTCGGGGAACGGGAAGAAGGCGTCCGACGCCACGGCCGAACCCACTGCCGGGCTCTCGCTCGCGCCAATGTCCTTGGTCATACGCTCGGCCTTGGTTGCGGCGATGAGCGCGGAATCCAACCGGCTCATCTGGCCCGCGCCAACGCCCACCGTGGCCCGGTCTTTGACGTAGACAATGGCGTTCGATTTCACGTGCTTTGCCACCTTCCAGGCGAAGAGCAGGTCGGCCATCTGTGCCTCCGTCGGTGCCTTTTTGGTTACAACCTTGAGGTCGTCCAGCCCGACGTAGCCGTTGTCCTTGTTCTGGTAGAGCTGCCCACCCGACACTTGCCGCACGGTCATGCCTCCGGCACGCGGGTCCGGCAGGCTGTCGGTGGTGAGCAGGCGCAGGTTCTTCTTCCTGGCGAAAATCTCTTTCGCTTCTTCGGATGCCCCCGGCGCGATCACCACCTCGGTGAAGATCTCCGTGATCGCGCGCGCCGTCTCGGCATCGAGTGCCTGGTTGAGCGCGACGATACCACCGAACGCCGAGGTCCGGTCGCAATCGAACGCCTTCCGGTATGCCTCCAACAGAGTGGCACCACGGGCCACGCCAGAGGGATTCGCGTGCTTGATAATCGCCACGGCCGGGCTCTCGGTCGGGTCGAACTCCGCCACCAGTTCGAAGGCGGCGTCGGTGTCGTTGATGTTGTTGTAGCTCAGCTCCTTGCCCTGGTGCTGAACCGCGGTGGCCACACCCGGGCGCGCGCTGCCATCGACGTAGAACGCCGCCTCCTGGTGCGGGTTTTCCCCGTAGCGCAGCGTTTGCGCCAGGGTACCGGCAACGACACGACGACGCGGCGCTTTCTCGCCGATGGCGTCTGCCATCCAGCTCGACACGGCGGCGTCGTAGGCCCCGGTCCGGGCATAGGCGATCTGGGCATGGCGCTGCCGGAATGCGTAGCTCGTGGCACCGTCGTTGGTATCGAGTTCCGCGAGCAGCGCGTCATAATCCTCGACATCCACGATCGTGGTGACGAAGGCGTGGTTCTTCGCCGCCGCGCGGATCATCGCCGGCCCGCCGATGTCGATGTTCTCGATCATCTCGTCGTAACCTGCGCCGCGCGCGAGCGCCGCTTCGAACGGGTAGAGATTGACCACCAGCAGGTCGATAGCACCGATCCCGTGCTCATCCATCGCGGCCACATGCGCGTCGTTGTCGCGCAGCGCGAGCAAACCGCCATGCACCATCGGGTGCAGTGTTTTTACCCGGCCGTCCATCATTTCGGGAAAGCCCGTCACATCGGCCACGTCTTTCACCGCCACACCAGCATCGCGCAGCGCTTTCGCAGATCCACCGGTCGACAGGATTTCGATCCCACGTGCCTCCAGCGCCTTGCCGAGATCGGTCAACCCGGTCTTGTCGGAAACGGAAATCAACGCGCGGCGCACGGGCGAAAGGTCGGTCATGTGAGATCCCTCAGGTGTCTTCTGGCAGCCCGCTGGGGTCGTCCCGGACCAGGTCGCGCACGCCCACGGGCGTGTCCTGCGCCTTGGCGAGCGACCAGCGGATGCGCGTCGAATAGTCCAAAGCGACGCCGGATAGAACCACTTGTTTTGCCGCACGCGGTTTCAGGCGCCCGTTTTCAAGGTAGACGCTGGGATCGAGCGACAACGTGGCCGCGCCTTCATAGCGCAACACCCAGATCTCACCCGACCGCAAGGCCATCGAAACCGCGGTGCCGCCTAGGTCGATCGCGGCGTCGACATCGGGGTGAAGGTGGAACCGCAGGGCGAACCGGATGCCGGACAGTCCGGTTTCATCGAGCGCCGCGCGGAAGGTCTCGCGCTCCGCATCCGACACGGCGCCAAGCGTTTCTTCGCCATAGATCGTGCGGCCGTCGACCGTCATCTCGACCCGCCGCACATAGCCCAGCCCGTGCGTCGGGATGTAGCCGTCATGCCCGGCAACGATCCCGCTCCCGCCGTCACTCTCCAGTTCCTGGGCATGAACATCTTCCGGGGTCCGCACCAAGAGGGCACGCTCACCTTCTGCGGTTCGTTGCAGCGGTCCGAGCCGAGACGAAGACATTCCTTCGATCCCGAGTACCGAGTGCGACGGCGTGGCGCGGCCCGCCTTCTTCCAGGACTCGCCGAAATCGGCACCGGACCCGCAGTTCACCACCACGGGACGGCGCCCGGAGGTGATCTCGATTGCCAGTGTCGAAGCGTGACCACGCGCCGAGGCCGAGCCTTGCGGCGGAGCCGCCGCATCCATGATCAGCGTCGTGCGTCCGCCGTGCAGCCGGGCGTATCCCATCGCGAGGCCGGCATTCGTCGACGCGCGCACCCCCGATGTCGCCAGCGCCTGGTCGAGCCGGCCTTCCGCCCCGCGCCCACCGCCGTGAAACCGGGCAAGCCCGCCATCGGCGTGGCGCAGGGCACGCAGGGTTGGCGCAATGCGCTCGATTGCGTCGATGTGTTCTGGCCGTGCCAATCGCCCGGTTTCCGCGAGCGCCAGCGCGGCCCAGTTGAGCAGCGTGAACACCTCCAGAAGTTCCTCCGGGTTTCGGGTCGGGATCCCGCCCTCTGCATCGACCTGCGCCGTGCATTCCCGTGCCAGCCCCTTCGAAGCCGCCTCGACGTGACCTTCCATTCCTTCAAGCGCAAGCCCGGCATAGATCAGCCCTGTGAGCGCCCCGAACCGGGGCAGTCCGGGCGAGGCCACAGGCCACCGTTTTGCCAGAAACAGGGTCTGCTGGCCGAGTGAGCGGTAAAACGCGTGCGATGCATCGGGTTCCTGGCCTTGCAGGAGAAACAGCGCGTGGTTGATCCATCGAATGAGGCGCCGTCCGGTGAGATCGGGCGTCCATCCCGGCCCATGCCCACGACCATAGGTCTCGATCCATTCAAACGTCCAGGTCTGCGCCTTGTCCCGTGCGGCAGCATCGCCGAGGGCTGCGAGGTCGTCGAGCCACGCGAAGCTGTGAAGCGCCTCGGAAAACGCCGGATCAGGAGGGTCGATCTGCCAGATGGATCCGTCCTTGGCTTCGACCAAGTGTCCTGCAAACAAGAGGTTACCTGCAACAAGCTGCTTGCCCTTGGCAAAACTGCCGATGGTGCGCGGTTCCGGCTGCGACACGAAGGCGGTGGCCGGCCGGGCGCGCGCCGCGCGCCGGGCATGCCAGCGGTTCATCAACCGCGTTCTGCGCGCGGACCATGGTTCACGTTTTGACACGGAACTGCCTCGGCTCGGTTTCCTTCCGCCCCTTGGCGGGGTCTTGCCGCGCATCATACCTGCGCCGGCGAGTCGAGTCATCGCCTATTCCGGCTTGACGAGGCAGGCGATGTAGAACCCGTCCATCCCGCCCCTGTCGGGCCAGTAGTCTGGCCGCAGGCGCAATCCGCCGTCGTCGTCGATCCACGCCGGATCGATACCGGGCCGGTTCAGCGCGGCACGATTCACGGATAACTCCGGATGGCGCAGGCGCGCGTCCCGGAGTTGTTCCTCGCCCTCGTCGATCAGCAGCGAACAGGTGCAAAAAACGAGCCGGCCGCCGGGCCTCAGCATGCCAAGCGCCCGGTCGATGAGATGTTCCTGCAGCTCGAACAGGGCGGGAAAGTCGCTGCCATCTTTCGCGTAGGGCAGATCGGGATGCCGGCGAATCGTGCCGGTGGCCGAACAGGGAGCATCGAGCAGGATCGCATCGAACGGTCCGCCCTCGTATTCCAGCGCATCCGCAACGACGACCTCTGCGGAAAGCCCGACCCGCCCGAGGTTCTCCGAAAGCCGTGCCATCCGAGCCGCGGAGACGTCAACGGCCGTCACGTCGCCACCCGCGGCGGCAAGCTGCATGGTCTTCCCACCCGGGGCGGCACACAGATCGAGCACCCGCTCCCCGGCTTTCGCGTTCAAGACCTGCGCGGGGATTGCAGCAGCGGCATCCTGAACCCACCAGGCGCCGCTTTCGTAGCCCGGCAAGGCAGAAACCTGCGCCTGAGATGAGGCCCGGACCGACCCGGTTGGCAGAACCAAGCCCCCCAGCGCATCAGCGACGCTTTCCGGCGCCTGCGCCGGCGTCAGATCGAGCGGCGCCCCGGCATAGTGCGCGGCCTCCATCGCCTCGACGGTTTGCTTCCCGTAGTCGTCGATCAAGGGCTTGCGCAGCCACTTCGGCAATCGGGGCACCGGCAAGAGCGCCCACTTTTCGGCGTCGCGCGCGACCTTGCGCAGGACAGCGTTGACCAGCCCGGCCATGCCCGCCGTCTTTCGGCCCCCACGGGCAATCGACACAGAAGCGTTCACCACCCCGTGCGCGGCAGCACCATCTTCGCAGATCTCCGCCACCCCGAGGCGCAGGATGTTCATCACCCGCGCGGGCGGGCGCTTTTTGAGATGCGGCCCAAGCATCCGGTCCGATCTGTCGAGCACACGCAGCGCGGTGGTCGCGAGCCTTTGCGCCCGGGCCCGGTCTTCCGGCGCCAGCCGCTCGACCCGGCGCGCCAGCACCTCCGACATCAGCCGGTATTCGTCCAGCACGTCGCCGAGCAGATCGACCGCCACCTTGCGTGGCAGTGTTGCGTCGTTACC
>Ga0180436_10004053_pt1 | contig 13287 bp, 10 predicted proteins | sample SS_ome_2_FD_132434 | JGI IMG/M metagenome (GOLD analysis project Ga0180436, IMG submission 132434) | Hypersaline lake sediment archaeal communities from the Salton Sea, California, USA - SS_3_S_2 metaG | ecosystem: Environmental > Aquatic > Non-marine Saline and Alkaline > Hypersaline >...
GATATTTTGGACGGACGGGAAAAGGAAGTCATCGTCGGCAGATTTGGCCTTGATTTGAAGAAAGAAAAAACGCAGCGCGAAATCGCGAAGGAGCTTGGGATTTCGCGGAGCTATGTGTCGCGGATTGAGAAGCGCGCGCTGATGAAGATGTTTCATGAGTTTTATCGGGCGGAGAAGGAGAAAAGGAAGAAAGCCAAAGGGAAGTGATTGTAAGAGGCCAGGAGAAGAAAATTCTGGCCTCTGTTTTGAAATGATAATTAATTTGTTTACTGAGAAATATATATAATAAAGATAAGGAACGGATTGCATCCCAACAAATTTTTTGGCGGCGATGATCTTACCAATGAAAGCATTTTTTACCACTTATAATCTGGCTATTCGTATACACTCGAAGCTTCCGTGATCAGTAGCTATCCAACTAAAAAGCACCCTTCATATGGGTGCTAAATATGAAGCTGCACTGTAAACCATACAGACATTGTTTAATCCCACTAGTTACAACAAGGTTTACCACAATGAGTGTGAGAGTGTGTAACCGGATCGTAACTAGAATAAGAATGAGGATATTGATGCACATGCTGGAAATGCTGGTGATGCACATTTGTTACATGCTGCGGATGAATATGTGGGACAATTGTTTTTGAAAAAGTATGAGTTTGACAACAGTTAGACAGAAATGATAAACATGTTACATTTTATAAACCTTAAGCTGTTAAAAAAGGTGTGCAGTCTTTTCAACTGCACACCTTTTCTTAATTTGTTTAAAGCAATTTTAAGGCGTCCTCTTTTCCGCCCAGAGGTTGCCCATCGTGGCTGAAACTAGACCTGAACGGAAGCTGCATTGATAGAGGGCAAGCGGCCTTTTTGTGGCCAAGAATGCCCTGGGGTGGTCGCCTCGCCCAGCCAGTTGAAATCCATCCGGTTCCTAGATACTCTTATTTTTATTTATTCCATTTATGTTGATCGAACGTCTTTTCAGTTCTGTTTCTAGTTGCTTAATAAAATGAGGATCAATATCCGGTAATTTTTTTGCCTCCAAATAAGCATTGACAAGTTCTTCATCAGAAAATCTCTTCATTCGACTACAATATCTTCCTTTCTTAAGAATTGAAAACACACACAATTGCTAAAATACAATGGTGAGCGTTTTCAATTCAAGACTTTTTGAAACCAAAACAAAAAAATATCCCAAAAACCCCAACCGAATTGGTTAGGGCTCTTTACAATAAATTTATCAGTGTTAATAAAAGATTCCTGATCAAGATTATTTTAAATGTTCACATTTAAGAGCAAGTCCGGTCCTCTATAGTTCTGGAAACCAATTGCTTGTGCAGAGTTATGATTACTGACATGTATTTGGTGCCACGTTCGCTAAAGTAGCCATCTGTCACCTCAAATCAAATAAAGAATAGATATAATATTTATCAACTCATTCTTGATTATGGCCGTCTATATAAGGGAAAACTTTACCTTTAGGGTTACTGCATCATATATAATATGTATGTACATAAACATTCACTAAACACACTTTATTAACAGAAAGGTTGTTAGGATGAAGGAAATTTTCTCTATTGGAGAAGTATCTAAGTTATTCAATGTAAACATATCTACCCTTAGGTATTATGATGAAATTGGTCTCTTGAAACCAGAATTTACAGACGAACATAATAACTACAGATATTATTCTACACAACAATTTGAAAGATTGAGTACAATCAAGTACCTGAGGACATTAGGTTTGCCAATAAATAAACTACTTGACTTTTATAATTCTCTTGAGGTAGATACTCTGATTCACTTGCTGAAAGACCAGCAAACTGAAATTGACCGAAAAAAGAGGGAATTGGCACGCATTGAGAGAAAGATCTCTCGTCGCATTAAACAAATGGAAGACGCAGTTAATATGCCGCTAGAAGAAATTTCGAAAATTAAACTTCCTGAACTGCGTGTGGCGTATTTACAACATGAATATATTCTTGGTCAAGATATTGAGTATCCGGTAACAGAATTGAGAACAAAGTTTAAGGTCCACAAAGATATATTTTTAGGGAAAGTAGGATTATCCATTTCAGCAACAAATATAAAATCACATAAGTTTGACCGATATTCCAGTATATTTATGGTTCTGGAAAATGAAGATGAAATAACTTCCTCTGAAATCACTTTCCCCTCAAGAGAATATCTGCAAATTAGATTTAAAGGGTCACATCCAGAAGCAGCACAATACTACAAAATGTTACTTACATATATGAAAAAGCATCATTATGAATTGGCTGGCGACTCAATCGAAATAACGCTGATTGATTATGGGGTAACTAATAATCCAGACAATTATGTGACTGAAATACTTTTGCCAATCAAATAAATTTAATTAATGGCTGTTAAATCCACTTGACCCTCAAGTAACTTGAGGGTTTATTTTTTTGAAAGGAACTATTATTGGAGGAGATAGCCTATGTTTGGAACAATTTTTAACACAGTTATGATAATTGTAGGAAGTTTAATTGGAGGTATATTCAAAAAAGGAATTAAAGGTGAGTACCAAGAAATACTTATGCAGGCAATGGGATTCGCCGCAGTTGGACTAGGGATCAATGCCTTTACAAAGCATTTGCCTTCTAGTAAATACCCAATTCTTTTTATTGTAAGTTTAGCTATTGGGGGATTGATTGGTCAGAGCATGAATCTAGAACTAAGATTTAACAATTTAGTCAACAAGTTCTCTAAAAGTAATTTGGCCGAAGGTTTATCAACTGCAATCTTATTATTTTGTATGGGTTCATTGTCAATATTAGGCCCTGTTAATGCTGCTCTACATGAAGATTATACTTATCTTCTTACAAACGGTATGTTAGATGGTATCACTTCCATTGTTCTCGCTTCCACATTTGGTTTTGGAATAGCAGCATCTGCGGTTGTATTATTTACATGGCAAGGCTCAATATACTTATTTGCAAAATTAATGGAAAGTGCATTAAATACAGACCTTATTAATGAAATAACAATTGTAGGAGGCATACTAATCCTTAGTTCAGGGTTAAGTATTCTGGGAATTAAAAAATTTAAAACTTTGAACCTCCTGCCATCACTGTTGATTCCGCCTATTGTAATTTTAATTATTCATGTTTTTGGATTACGATTTTAAACCCATTATCTATTTATTATAAAAAATAATTGTTCTGGCCAAGACCAGCTACAGTAAACTTAAATGAACAAATTGAAATCCCTGTGCAGTATACTCGTCATGGTTCAGTATGAGTATCATACTTAAAGAGAGCGGCCTGAAAAGGTTTGCTCTTCATCTTTTTGTAAATCCTTAACGTATAGCCATGTCATATTTCAATTTTATTGTACTTCCTAAATTCCTTTTCCACCAACACTTCTTACGTGCCATGTCTATTAGAGTAGCCAGAATAATATCTATGCTTCCAGGCATTGATTGTCCTACTCGTCACTGCTGGCATGTCATGGGTACTCCTAGAAGGAGGATTCAATAACTCTAGAGTAGTAGCAAAAAAATGCCGATATAGTTTGCTATTTTTTAATTAGTTTGAGTTTCCCATCAAGTAAAAGCATATTACCTAATAAACCTAACCGGTGAAGCTAAGCTCCCTGAACAAAAACAGTCAAATCTTTATCGCTTTAACACAACAAAAACGGATAACCTCTAGGAGTCAATGAAATCAGTTTGATCGATGTCCTCAAATCGGAAAACGAAGACGTCATCGACACCATCCAGCTCAACATGGAGCTTGAAAAAGTCAAAAAATACATCGACATCTTAGACGGCAGAGAAAAAGAAGTCATCGTCGGCCGCTTCGGCCTTGATTTGAAGAAAGAAAAGACGCAGCGCGAAATCGCGAAGGAACTCGGGATTTCGCGGAGTTATGTGTCTCGGATTGAAAAGCGGGCGCTGATGAAGATGTTTCATGAATTTTACCGGGCTGAGAAGGAGAAACGGAAGAAGGCGAAGGGGAAGTAATGTCATAGAAGCCGGTCTAAAACTCCGGCTTCTTTTCTTCCATTAGGCCCCTGTAGGGATGAAAAACAAAAAAGATACCAATTTAATCTTTGGCATCTTCTCTATTTGATTCCCTTTACAATTGTTAGCATATTTCATCTTGCTAATGGAAAATATAAGTTAACTTAACGAATAAAAGCAAGGTCTTTCTGTGCTAAAGCATCCTCCAACCACCTAGGATGCATTGGCAGTAGATTTTCTGGTAACTCGTGAATATTAAAATACCTAATTTCTAAGGCCTCCTCTGTTGATTTTTTCAATTCCCCTCCAATCACTTCACATTGAAAACAGTTGGTAATAAAGTGACTGACTCTTCCGTCAGGGTAAATAAATGTCTGTGAGCTTGGATCTGAATAAACTCCAATCATTTTAGAGACTTTAACAGTTAATCCGGTTTCCTCTTTTATTTCTCTTATTATCGCTTGTTCAACTGATTCACCAGGTTCCACATGTCCTGAAGGTATGCCCCATTGACCATTGTCAGCACGCTTCATTAATAAAACCGAACTTAAATCTTTGATTATTATTCCAGCGACTCCAGCTTTAACTTGTTCTGTCCATTGATAATCTGGTTTCTCACGTACTTCTATCTTAACTTCACTATCGAACAAATACTTCAAATCGCGGATCACAACATCTGGATTTCTAAAGTCATGTTCTACAGGAAATAAAGTATTTTGATCAGAAACTAAGATAGAAGGTATACCCATTCGGTTCGCTCCAATAATATCTGTCTCAGGTGTATCTCCAATCATGACGCATCTTTCTCTGTCTTCAAAGGACTCAAGTACTTTTTCAAATATTGAAGACTCCGGTTTTCCAATGATGATGGGCTCTTTATCTGCTCCCGTTTTAACAGCCTCAACTATGGCACCTGTAGCTGGAGCTGGTCCTTTAGCGGTGGGAAATGTTTTATCCCCATTTGTAGCAATAAATGAAGCCCCACTGCGGATGAGATTTACCGCCTTATGTATATCTTGAAAAGTAATATTGTGATCCCATCCAATGACAACAGCCTCTGCTAGGTCTTCTTCAAGATCAATACCAGCTTTTTGAATCTCGCTTTTAAGTTCATCATTTCCTAATATATATGCTCTCTTTATTCCAGCCTTAACAAGGTAATTAGCTGTTGCCCACCCCGAAGTAATCACTTCATCAATACTTGCTGAAAAACCGAGTTTATGAAGCCTTTTAACAATCGTTTCTCTTGTAACACAGGGATCATTCGTTAAAAAACGAATGGATTTCTTTTCTTCACGGAGGCGTTTTAAAGAAGAAACAGCTTCTGGTAAAGCTTTGTCTCCTATATAAATTACTCCGTCTAAATCGAATAAAAATACATCATATTTCTTATAGATCATCGTAACACTCCTTAAGTAGTTGTCTCTTGATTAATAATTGAGCGATACGCGAAATGATTTGTAGGCCCTTGTCCCTTCCCAATCCCTATAGGATGTTTAATGGCTGCTGAAATAAATTCTTTTCCAGTTGCTACTGATTCTGGTATACTGTGCTGCTTTGCTAGCTCTGCAGTGATGACAGCAGAAAAAGTACAGCCTGTCCCATGGGTATGTTTTGTATCAAAGCGAGGGGAAACAAATTCCTCGAAGGCCTCATCAAAATACATAATATCACGAGCTTCTCCGTTCATATGCCCCCCTTTTACGACAGCACTCTTTGCCCCGTATACTTCCACAATTTCTTTAGCAGCATCACGCATCTGCTGTATCGTTTTTATTGATTTGCCGATGATTACTTCCGCTTCTGGAATATTTGGTGTAATAACAGTTGTTTGAGGTATTAATAATTTTTTCAAATGATTAACGGCATCCTTATGAAGCAGATGATGTCCGCTTTTAGCAACCATAACTGGGTCCATCACATACGATTGGATATTAGCCGCTTTTAATTTTTCAGCTATTAGTTCAATAATTTCCACACTTGCAAGCATACCGGTTTTTACAGCATCCGGTTTTATGTCTCCAATGACACAGTCTATTTGCTGAGATATATTATTCAGAGATACCTCCTCAAAACTTTTCACACCAAGTGTGTTTTGAGCAACAACTGATGTAATAACAGCCATTCCATATACTTGCTGCTCCTGAAAGGTTTTTAGGTCTGCATGAATTCCTGCTCCCCCGGTTGGATCTGTTCCAGCAATCGAAAGTGCTTTGTAGATATCCGTCAACTTATACTCCTCCTTTAGGTAGGTTTAACCGCTTCAAAAATGATAAAAGGTGGATATTCCTTTTCGCTTTTCCAATTATTAAATTTAAATTTTTGTTCGATAGCCTTTAACTGCTCTCCGTCAATTTCCTTTAACGTTGGTTCTAGTAAAGTTACACTTTCAAAACCTGCACTAGATAAAAGCTTATAGTACATTGACTTCGGCCAATGAAAGTCATTTAAAATTAAATCCTCTTGTTCAGGAACATGAAGCCACTCATTTCTTTCTTCTCCATAAGAATATTCTTTCCCCGGTATTCCGTTGCGAAAGGTTGAAAATTCTATTCCAGTTGAATCAGGGTTGGTATCGAGTATAACAAAAGAAGCACCCGGTTTTAACACACGAAAAATTTCATCCATAATTCTTTTGATACGTTGATCACTCTCTGTATTAATAAAGACGTAACAGGCCATAGCAGCATCAACTGAATGATCTGGTAAGAAGGAAAGATTATCATGTTCAATTAAATGATAGTCAACATGTGGATGCTTTCTTTTTGTCTTTGCTATATCTAACATTTTACTTGATTCATCTACTGCGATTACATTGCAATCTATTCTTTCAGCTAACCTATATGCTACCTTTCCGGGACCACAGCCAAAATCGAGCACCTTTTTAATATCCGCTTTATCAAATTTACGAAAAACATACTCAAAACCTAATGTTTGTTCTAAAACGTCGTTATAAGCATCGAATTTACCAGCAACACTGTCTTCTTTCCAAGAAGTTTTCATTAAATTCCCTCCTTTTGTTTAGTTGAGAAGTAATTAAACCACTTATTTCTAACAAAAAATTGATAAATAGGAAGTAACCCTTGAAATAGAGAATGATCCATATCTCGTTTATAAGCAATATGCTGATATATACTGAAAAGTAAAAGAATCTGTTTCCAATATTCAGGTAAGTCTAGAGTTTCAATATCCTGCTTTGACATTGAAATTTGATCTTTTCTAAGCAAAACCTCATATTCTAAAACTGTTTCGATGAAGGCCCAATTATTCCCGGCAGGCATTTTAGGAAATTCAAAAGCCGCGATATCATGATGGGTTTTAGCTTCCTCAAGTACTGTTTTTGCCCATTCGTTGTCCGATTCGTAAATATGAATAGAACCAACATTATGGAAATATTCCCCGACTTCTAAACGAAGTTCTCTCGCCATTAATTCTTGCATAAATGTAAAAGAGAACAGATCACTAATCATTCCTCGAAATGCATCATTTGCACGCATGACGGAAGACATGTATAACTTGTTTTCTCTTATGAAAAATTGCAAACCGATTGTACAAGAAACATCAATGTTTCCTGAAACGAAGAGTTCCGAGGCATCAAATATTTGAATAAAAGCCCTTTTTGAATCAACGTCTTCTTGTGTCAAAAGATTTTTTATTCTATTCCATTGATTTAATTTTGCGTTTCCAAATTCAAATATTTTAGGCCCATACGCAGTACCTGTTAATGTTTTTTTATTCATTGAATATAAAGGCATTTTTTTATTGTAATAACTAATAAAATCTAAGTTGTTATTCCCCGATAAATACCATAAAACTTCAGCAAAATTAAACACGATATTTGTTTTTCTAGAGGGTAAGTAAGTGACACGTTCTATTGGATTTTCAAGGGTCAGATGATAGTTCAATTTTTCTTTGCTTTTTTGTCCACGCGGTGAATTCAAAAATTCAGGGTTGTAATAGATGTCATACAGGGTTTCCATATATGCTTCATGAAAAGTTTTCTTTCTCATTTAGATTCCACCCTTTATTTTATAAGGATACTTTTAATCTTCTTTAATAAATCATCGGTATCTTTAAAATGAATGTATTCAACATCAGCTACTACATTTAACCCTTGGATTAAGAATGCATAATCCCTATCATTTTCTAGTAATAACACTATCTTTTTTTTCAAGGCAGAAGCCCATCCAATTTCTATATGAGTTCCAGGAGAAGCCGGTGAGCCAGGAAAAGCTACAAAAAGGTCGCAAGTGCTTATTTCATCAAAATCAATTTTAGTGCATTGTTGGGGTGTCATGAAATCTTTCCCCCATCCTTCTCGCTTATGGGCATTATGAACTAACCATCCTTCATTTTCAAAAAAAGAAATTAACGACTCTAACTTTCCCCTTTCATGTAAACTCATCAATCCGGTATTCTCATCTACTAAACTTTTAAAAGGCCCTGCTAAAAAAACTTTTTTAGTTGTCACTTTAATATCATCCTTTCAAATAAATAAAGCCACTTTCATATGGAAAGTGGCTTAAATATAGATAAGATAAAAAAATCTCTCTAATTTTTTCACTTCCCTACGTTGGTGTTAACCAAATCAGGTTCAAAGGGTCAGGACTTATGTCTCTTCTCAGCTTCTAAAAGCTCCCCCAGTGGATAAAATATAAATATTTACTTTAATTCTAAACTATTCCATACCACTTGTCAAACAATGATAGGATTAACGTTGAACCCTACGTATCAACCGACAAAAGTTTTTTTGAAAGTTAACCATGAGTTGCATTTGATGGCATGTCATGGCTACGCCTAGAGAGATTCTCTAATGTAGTAGCAAAAAATGCCGATATAGTTCGCTATTTTTTAATTAGTTTTAGTTTCCCATCAAGTAAAAGGATATTACCTAATAAAATTAACCGATAACAGTAAGCTCCCTAAAAAACAAGTTAATTGTTTATCTCTTTAACGCAACAAAAACGGATAACCTGTGAGTGGCATTGAAATCAGTTTGATTGATGTCCTCAAATCAGAAAACGAAGATGTCATCGACACCATCCAGCTCAACATGGAGCTTGAAAAAGTGAAAAAATACATCGACATCCTGGACGGCAGAGAAAAAGAAGTCATCGTCGGCCGCTTCGGCCTTGATTTGAAGAAAGAAAAGACGCAGCGGGAGATTGCGAAGGAGCTTGGGATTTCGCGGAGCTATGTGTCGCGGATTGAGAAGCGCGCGCTGATGAAGATGTTTCATGAGTTTTACCGGGCGGAGAAGGAGAAGCGGAAGAAGGCGAAGGGGAAATGATGCCGCAGAAGCCGGTCTATAGTTCCGGCTTCTATTTCATTAAACTCTCAATTAAAGTGAAATCAGTTACAAAATACCTTTATTTCAAGCATTTGAAAATTCAGCAAATGAAATATACAGCTAAGTTATTGAAGAATCTATTTTTCAACAAAAAAAGCTTATGAAGCTTTAAGCCATTTCATAAGCTTTTTTGTTTTGGTTTATTAAATATCAACTGCTATTAGTTTTATGCTCACTTTTCCCTCCTTATCAGCTGAACATAAAGTGAACGCCCAATTTAACCAACTGCTTTCCCTTTATGCTTCTATTTTTTTAAAAAACCTTGGCAAATGCTCTTTATGCGCTTCCAGCATTTCATCTAAAATCGCTTTGCCGATTTTATCAGAAGGGACAAGCGGATTGATCGTCATTGCAAGTAAAACTGTATCATAGCTGCCCGTTACAGCAGCTTCTGCGGCTACTCGTTCAAATGACTTGATTTGCTGGACGAGTCCCCGGACTGCAACTGGCAGATCGCCATGTACGATTGGCCTTGGACCTTCCTTTGTAATCACACAGCTTACTTCAACCGCAGAGTCATCCGGAATACTTGCAATCGCTCCATTGTTGATTGTATTAACCGGCTGGATATCACGCTTATCATTATAAATAGACGAAATGAGACGAACGGCTGCATCACTGTAATACGCTCCGCCACGCTCCTCTAATTGAGGAGGTTTAACGGCCAGATCAGGGTCTTTGTACAGCTCAAATAATTCCTCTTCAAGCTTCTGAACAACTTCCGCTCTCGTTGTTCCCTTTTTATAATTTTCCAATTCTTTTTGCAGCATCTCATCTGTCTTATAATAGTACATATGATATGGACAGGTTAGCACATTTAAGGCTCTAATAAATTCCGGCTCCCAGCCTTGCCCTTCGATGTTTTTTACAAAACTGCTGTTCTCCGGATCTGACAACAGCTCCATGACTTTCTCTTTTACGCTGACTCCGTCGACGTATACATCCAATCCATATACCATATGATTGAGACCGGCGAAATCAATGCGAACCCGTGAATGATCGACATCCAAGAGCTTGGCGATCCCCATCTCAATTCCGATTGGAACATTGCATAATCCGACGATTTTCTTATGGTCAGTGTAGCGAAGAACAGCTTCGGTTACCATGCCGGCAGGATTTGTAAAGTTGATTAACCAAGCATCCGGACATAGCTCTTTCATATCTTTTACAATATCCAATATAACCGGAATGGTCCGCAGTCCCTTAAACAATCCACCCGGTCCGTTTGTTTCTTGGCCTAAAACCCCGTGACTCAAAGGTATTCTTTCATCCTTTGCACGAGCATCAAGCAGCCCTACGCGAAACTGAGTCGTAACAAAATCGGCATTGTGCAGAGCTGCTCTTCTGTCAAGCGTTAAATGGATTTCAATTGGAAGACCGGCTTTTTCAATCATTCTTTTCGCAAGGTTTCCGACGATTTCCAATTTTTCTTTTCCCGCTTCAATATCTACCAGCCATAACTCTCTAACCGGCAATTCATCGTACCGTTTGATAAACCCTTCTACTAATTCTGGAGTATAACTCGATCCCCCGCCAATCGTGACAATTTTAATGCCTTGTACCATCCTCTTTACACCTCCGGGTAATTTTAGCAAAAGTACTTATGGATAAATTGTATCTGCAGATGAGCAAGCCGGTAAATAAGCCGGAAACATGTTGTTTTTAATCACACAAGAAGTCATTTGTTGCACATATGTAACACTATGTTTCTTATGAAGCAGATATGCTAAGGTGGAGTTAGCAGAAAGGGTCAAGGGAAGGAGAAGCCCGCATACATGTTTACACACGAGATCATCGCTTCGTTTAATGAACTGGAAACTTCTTTATATAATTACATTTGTAATAATGGCGAGAAAGTCGTCTATATGCGAATCCGTGAATTGGCAGATGAAACCCACGTATCAACAGCCTCCATTTTGCGTTTTTGCAAAAAATTAAATTGTGAGGGTTTTTCGGAATTTAAAGTAAAGCTTAAAATGCAGTTAGAAGAAGATAAAAAGACTGTATTAAAGAGTTCCCAACATTCGGTAGCCGAATTTTTTGAAAGAACATTAAAAGGAGACATAGAAGAAAAGATTAAGGAGGCTGCGCTTCTAGTTGCCAAAGCAGAGAGCGTCATTTTTATCGGCGTAGGAAGCTCAGGTATTCTTGCCGAGTATGGAGCAAGGTACTTCTCATGTTTAGGCAAATTTTCAATGTATATCAAAGATCCTTACTTTCCAACACATTCCCAATTTCGCCGCAATAGCATAACAATTGCTTTATCCGTCTCAGGTGAAGGCCATTCTACAGTCACTCATCTTCATCAGCTCAAGCAAGAAGGAAGTAAAGTGATCAGTATTACAAATCATAAGCACTCCACCATTGCCAAAATATCCGACATTAATATTGCGTATTACGTGACGGAAGAGTGGTTTGAAAATGCTAATATTACTACGCAAATCCCCGTAATGTATATTCTGGAATCAATGGCTCGCGAAATATATAAGCTTAGTAATAAAGACTAGCATTGATACCTTCGGCCTGATTTAGTATCGACTTGTGATTTTCCTTAAGCAAAAGCGGTCAACTCTTCACACTTTAAAAAACGCATAATCTCTAGTAGTAAACGAAATTTCGCTCATCGATGTCCTCAGGACCGGAAAACGAAGACGTTATCGACACCATCCAGCTCAGGCACAGAGCTTGAAAAAGCGAAAAAATATATCGACCCAGAAAAAGGAGTCATCGTCGGCCGCTTCGGCATTGATTTGCAAAAAGAGAAGACGCAACGCGAAATCGCGAAGGAGCTCGGGATTTCGCGCTGCGTTGTGTCGCGGACCTGAGAAACGGAGATGTTTCATGAGTTTTATCGGGCGGAGGAGGCGAAGGGGAAATAATGTCATAGAAGCCGGTCTGAAAATCCGACTTCCATTCATTCCTACCTAGCCCTCAATAAAGCGGGAGCTTGTTATCCTGACAGAAGCCTGTTGAAGTTACCCTTTAATTTTCTTCCGAATTTACTTGTGTTGCAATAATGTTTATAACATTTTTCATAAATTTCTCTTTTGTTAATGAAGCATTCCCTCCACCTTGGGCGAACATTTTATTTCCTCCACCTTTTCCATCAATAAGGGAAAGGCTTTCTTGCATGAGGGCTTTCATGTCCATGTTATTTGCTTCTCCTCGCCCGCAAACCAATTGGAAGCGATTATCGTTTTCTGATAAGAAAAAAATAAGGGCCCGTTTTTCTCGATCAGCAATCATTTTTGCTAGCTTTTGAAGTTCTTGAATCGATCGATCTGAAAACGTTTCGATCACCATGACAGTATCATGTTGAATGGTGTTTTTGGCTAATAATTCATTGGCTTCATACTGAAGGTTTTTTTCATTAGATTCTAGAAGCGCTTTGTCTAGCTTCTTTACATTTTCAAGCAATCGTTTGACAGCTTCGCTTAATTCCCCTTCAGGACGATTAAGTAATCCAGTCAATTCAACGATTACCTTTTGTTTTTGATCGAAATGGGTTATGACCCGATTTCCGCATACAAAATACAGACGAATTTTTTTCCTCTGTCTTTCCCAATTCAATACTTTTATTGCTCCGACTTCCCCTGTAGCGCTCGGGTGTGTTCCGCCGCATCCGTTGTAATCAAATTTATCAATTATGACAAGACGAATATTTTCTTTTACAGATGGGAGTTTACGAATCGGATAATTTACTAAGTCATCATATTCTACCCACTTTGCGACGATGGACCTGTTTTCCATAATTATCTCGTTTGCAAGCTTCTCTGCTTTGCCTGCCATTTCCTCTGTTAATTCTGATACATTAAGGTCAATGGTAACCGTTTCATTTCCAAGATGGAATCCAACTGTATGAATATCGTATAACTGCGCGAATGCCGCCGACAAAATATGCTGCCCGGTGTGCTGTTGCATGTGATCAAAACGCCGTTCCCAATCAATAACCCCA
>Ga0180436_10004057_pt1 | contig 13284 bp, 13 predicted proteins | sample SS_ome_2_FD_132434 | JGI IMG/M metagenome (GOLD analysis project Ga0180436, IMG submission 132434) | Hypersaline lake sediment archaeal communities from the Salton Sea, California, USA - SS_3_S_2 metaG | ecosystem: Environmental > Aquatic > Non-marine Saline and Alkaline > Hypersaline >...
AACCTAAGACGCCCTCTCCTGCATGAGGCAGCTGATCAGGGACGTATTGCCGGTTTCAACGCCGTTAATGGTCCTCAATGTTTTCAGGAGCGAGTCCCGCTCTCCATCACTTTCTGCGAACCGAATATCGCTTTCGCCGGCCAACGGCATAAGGAGCTTGAGGAGAAAGGCGTTGATTTTGTCACCGGTAAAGTAAGTTTTGAAGGCCAAGGCAGGTCTATTATCAAGCTTGAGGAAATCGGTGCCTTGCATATCTATGCCGATCGGTCATCAGGCAAGTTGCTCGGCACAGAAATATTTGCCCCGGACGGCGAACATCTTGCCCATCTCATATCCTGGGCCATCAGCTGCAATCTTACGGTACATGAGACACTGGCATTGCCCTTCTATCATCCAGTGATTGAAGAGGGTTTACGCACCGCCATTCGTGACGCAGCGCATCAGGTGGAAGCACCGGCAAACCTGCTGGAAGTCCTTCGCTGTAAAGACACCCCGATACGCTGATAGGCTCTTCCGATTTGAAAAGAAGTGGCCAAAGATGAAATACATTCACTCCCCCGGGTCAAGAATGAACCTTTTACTGATGAGTTTATTGTAAAATCTTTTTCCATTCTCCGGACGAATAAAATGTCGATATGCTTTAACGGCAAAAACGGAAGGGTTGAGATCATGGAAAAGACTGGTGATTTCAACCTCGCTGGTAAACCCCTCATTATTGATTTCTTTCAATATTTTGTTACGAAGGCTGCCGGGCATCAGAGAAAACTGGGTTGTATAGGCAATATATTCTGAAGCAGCAATTCGGCCTCTATTTTTATCCAGAAGATCAATGGTAAGGGCGTGAGTGACCTCATGAACAATAAAACTTGTATGAAGTTCTCTTGAAAGTTTGAGGCCGCAAAAGCACTCCCCGCTGTATAGCCGTTGGCAATGAGCATAAGACAGTACACGTATTTCTCTGAGCCGATGATCATAGATTCCCAGATACAATTTCTGGTGCTGCAGTCCATCAAACCCATCGGTGAGAAAAATATTGAAGGTATCCTGAACATCAAGTCCAGCATTTTTCAAAAAAGCGAGTGTCTCCATAGTCGCTTTGCATGCAAACCGAATATCATGTAGCTCTTCTGCATAAACAAGAACATTGGTAGACGGGCATCGGGCCGGTTGCCCAGCCAACCCCCTGCTGCATAACAACGGCATGACAGCTATGAGGACAGCAGGAATTATATGCAATATTATCAGTCGTTTCATAGCACACCAACAACAAGGTAGTTGGTTAGCGGCTCTGGTTGAAAAGACGATTGCTTTCCTATCAATTTCTCGTCTGGTCAATTATAAGGTAATCACTTCGTTAGGTGTTTCATACAATCGGCCCGGTACCGCCGAAAATTCTCCCCCCCTGATTAGTCCTCTTACTGCCCACTGGCCGACGTGGGCTGCACTCTCCCGCGACAGCTCTGCTCAGCGAGGGAAAGGCATCTGAAAATTGTTCAAACGGACAATGGCAGGAAGAATCCAGGCGCTCAGGAATAGATATTCAAGAAAGATTGGAACTGCTTCCAGACCCTGACATAAGGTCTCGCACGAATCTTGTACCAGTAGAGGGACGTAACAGAAAAACAGTGATACTGAGATTATCTGAAGTATTCGTCTGCTATCAACCATGACCACCCCAAATGGTTTAATTCAAAGGATGATAGAGAGGTTACCCATGACAGACTCATATTATTAATGCCAACCTTGAAAAATTCGGATTTTCATTCAAAATCAAGGCGCGAATGAGAGCTCTGCAGTGAGATTGGTCCCGTGTTTTGATTCTATCTATAAGGACATATTTTTATAGAGAAATACGAGTCGGTTCATCTCTGCGTGGACAATTTCAAAACCGTTTCCAGAGAGTATCCTGTTTACTTCATTAAAGGTGCTTTCTTTGCTGATGCCTCTTTCAGGTCCGCAATCAACAGAAATATACGTGACTCTGTCCAATACCGGAACTGCTCCTTCCAATATCTCAGGTTCAGCTCCCTCTGCCTCGATTTTCAGGATTTGTATTCTTTGAATATCATTTTTTTCTATGAACGTAACCAGCGTTACCGCTTCAATTTTCTTAATGGTTGAATAATTATTCATTTTCACAAGAGAGCTATCACCCTCATTGGGCTTTGAATAGAGCTCGAGGAGGCAATTTTCATTCCACAAAGCGCTGCTTTTAAATTCCGGATCTCCTCCAAAAATATTTCGATTGCAGCACTCAACTTCAAGATTTTCAGGTTCCACCGGAAAGTAGCGCAATTCGTTCTTTTTTGCCCAGAACCCGAGCTCACCGATATTTGCCCCGCAGTCTATAAATACATCGCCCGCCTCACAATCGACCATATCAAACAGATATTCTTTGACGAGCTTATCTAATCTGCTGGAAATCCCCCTTTTATAGAGATTGTGCCTGTTTCTCCGACAGATAATAATCTGCTCATTATCATGGTCTGTAACGCTGTATAAATGTTTGTTTTCTGTCGTATGTATTCTATGCTTCTTCCCTCTGATCAGGTTTCTACAATTTGTCAGGCTGCAAAATAGAGATGATGGGATATTATCGTAAATACAATTATATAGTTTCATAAGACCCAAGAGGTTCGGATTATTTCTCACCCGTTAAACATGTAATTCCGGTTGGTTGGTCGGCTCTGTTTTCTGCCAGAATACGCCAGAATAGTCTTGATACATTTCTTCTTTTATGCCAGTAGTTTCGCGAAAATCCATGAGGGCTTTTCGGGCACCTTTCAGCAGCCAGTCATCCAGTATCAGGTAGCCGCCGACCTCAAGCTTGTGATAGAGCTGCTCCAGAACCGTCATGGTGGAGCCATACATGTCACCATCAAGCCTCAAAACTGACAGTCTGTCGATATCAGCGGTTTCCAGGGAGTCTTCAAAAAATCCCTTCACGAATACAACGTGTTCTGAGAGAAGATTGAACTGTTGGAAATTTGCTTTTACCTCTTCCACGCTCACTGCCAGCTCATCTCTGGTATGATGGGTGTCGCCCTTGTCCAGAGGATATTTTTCTGAGTCCGGAGGCGGCAGTCCCTCAAAAGAATCCGCAACAAAAACTTTCCTGCCATCTACGTTATATGCCTCTAGAATACCAGACAAATAGATGGTTGCCCCACCTCTCCAGACTCCAGTTTCGATAAAATCACCCGGGATATTATTTTTCAGGCATTGTTCGGTGCAATATCGAATCGTATCGAGCTTGTGTGGAGCGAGCATCGTAACACGTTGGTCCAGTAACTCCTGCTTCAACGACTCCAGGAATAGCCCTTCCTTGTTCGCAGTTTCGAGCTGATAATCATCATGTACCTTAATGTTATATTTATGAGCATAAACAGATATTTTTTTCAGTTTATTCCTCTCGTATTTCTGCTTTTTACGCTCAGATCTTATCCTGTTAAAAGCCCTGATGATACTCATGCGAAAGACCTCTCCATCCCTTCAAATTGGCAGTTGCAAGCAGTTTCTACCGAAACATTCTGATATCACTGCATTCAGCAGCACCAAGGTGCCTGCTCTTTCGTACACGCACCAATGGAATCTTTAATGTCACAGAAGTAAATGAAAATCAATCTTCTTACAGGTTATTTGCAGATATAGAGCAGCCCCCCCCCATAACGCAGTCCGGGCACTAGATAAGTACCTTCAGATTCAGCTTTTCTGAAACCCAATAGAGCAGAGGAGCGTCCGGTATCCGTTCAGGTTGGGGGAGGCTCACCGCATCTGTTATCTAGGCGGGATATCGTTCTTCCTTCCACGGGTCGGCGGAATTACTGAATCCCCTGCTTTCCCAATATCCAGGTTCATCATGAGCGGTGACTTTGATGGCCTCCAGCCACTTGGCGCTCTTGTAGAAGTAGCGATCAGGAATCACGACACGAACAGGCGCGCCATGCGCCCGCTGCAGTTTCTCGTCAAAAAACCTGTGCGCCAAAATCACATGCTCCTGTTGGGTATCACTGATGGGCACGTTGCTCGAGTAGCCTTCAGCAGCCTCAAGGACTATAAACTTTGCGCAATTTGTGGGCTTTACCATATCCATGATGGTTTCCAGGCGCACACCAGTCCAACTGGAATCCAGAAGCGTCCAACCGGTGACACAATGAACATCACAGACGATTTGAACCTGGTCCAGATTCAGCAGGTCTTCATAGGAGAGGACGATCGGCTTTTCAACCTCACCATGGATGCGCACGCTCCAGTCCGCTCCCACAGCGGTTCCAGGTCTGCCTCCCATATCCAGTATTTTTTCTACCGCATGCTGCCCGGGAGGAAGCCGGGACTTGCCATCAGGTCTGATGCTGGTTGCCAATTCGTGTTGCTTCGCATCCGACAGCTTGATAAAAATTCCAGGCAAACCCAAATTCACTATGGTTCCGCCTGCTGCTGCCAGGAATGTGCGCCTGGAGAATCTCCCACCCTTTTGCATCCAATCTCCTGTTCTCGTTTTTGTTGGATTGAAGCCTAACCCACTGGAAATGATGAATAAATAATCATCAGCTGGGGAAATTCGAACTGAATCATATGGCATACTCTAATGATCCTGGACTTTTCTGCAGCTGCCACTATCTGAACCATAGGATAAAAATCGAAAATTCAAAGAGCGCCTTTCCCCGGCGCAAAGAACTATTTTTTCCGCCCCCACAGCTCACTAAGTCATCAACCCTTCGCCCTTCTTGCCCCACATGGGCAAATATACCTAATCATTTTATGCATTTATATTGTTGATAACGATCTAATTTTCTGATACAAAATTATTTTGTAGAGGCAGCCTTTGCAGGGAGTACAGGGACTGGAAAGAGCCCATTTTTCTCATCTCAATAGTGAATTGTAACGCTGATTGATACGTTTCCATGATAGCCTTCATCGAGAAATATCCAACGTTTATAACAATCAGAATCGACGGCGAAGGTCTGGTTGATAAACGCGTATTGGTTGTTAAACCCGGTGAACAACTAAAGTTAAACGATCTACACTTTTCTTATGATGAGCTGAGACTCGGCCCCCAGGTCATTCTCGTCAACTCGGTTGGATAAGGACGTCTTATCAGACACATTTTTTCCTTTCTCTCCAACGGATAAACCTTTACCGGACCAGGATTTTCATACTGCAGGGTTGTTGCCAGTGCACCTCTTTTCCTGCTATAACTATATCCGGTTTTCTCAGCAACAGAGGAGCAGTGAATGGATTTCGGCAAAGAGCTGGGTGTCATAGCAGGTTTTCTGATCCTTTCCTATGTCTTGGGAGGAGCGGCGTGGGTTGCTTCAAAAACCTATGTCAAATTAATAGGCGAGATTGACGGCACGGATTGGAAATACTGGGTCAAAACTATCGCCGTCGGTGCGTTGCTGTATTGGCTGATTATCGTATTCGAACCAGAGATGATAACAAGGCTCTTGCGCTAGTGCAGCGTTTCCAGGAAGTTCAGCTACCCGTGACATTCCCCCGTTGCGTGCGTCTGGTTCTACACTTCAATTTTTACCCCATATGACTGGCCTGCAGTCGGCGTAAGTCAAGAAGCCAGCTTCTTGTATAACGTCCAGCTTTCTTCCGTGGTTATCTGTACTCCAAGTTCACCGACCAGGATTTTCCGAAGATGTTCTGTACTGTTTATCTCGATCTTTTGGGTACCAGACCGTGAGATGACCCAATACTGCAAATCACGCAAGGACCGAGTTTCATGGTCCAGGATCAGCGACACTACCAGGTGATTAACAAATGCAGCATCAGGATGTCGGTGCGAATAGAAGTGACCCAGCTCGCAGTCAGCCTGACCATAGCGTGAAAGCTCAAAGCGGTATAGCGAGAAGAAATCCCCATCCTTGAGAACCTGCATATGGTATTCACCAGGCTGTTTCTCAGCAATGCGAAACACCTTATCACGATCACTCGACTCTACTGCTCCCATGGGAACCGGAATAGCGGGTCCTAGAGAACCGAAGCCCACGTCGATTACGTACTGACGCCCTTCATTCACGACTGTTGAAATTCGATGTGTTAATCCAGGATGCGTGTCTTGATTGTGAATGACTCTTGCCAGATACAGGTTGGGCGAAAACCCGAGCTCCTCCAGGACTTCGTAAAAGAACCCATTCTGCTCAAAACAATACCCGCCGCGGCGCTGGATAACTATTCTCCGATACAACGAATCGAAATCAAGCGGCAAATCATCATCGAGCTGGCATCCCACGCTGCTGAAAGCAAACAGGGATAGATGCCGAGCAACGGCATCTTTTAAAAATTGAAAGTCCAGGTTGCGGCCGTCTAAACCAAGAGCCTGTAGATACGTGTGAACCATTTCAGATCGTTTTTTCATGTTCGCAGCTGATTTGTTTTTGGAAGATTGCACTGTGACCGCCAACCGTCGGCACCTTTACACCGCAGATTGGTCCAGGCCATACCGGCTATACCAGACGTTTATCGGTCTTTTTCCGTATATCTTTCCCCTGTCTTGTTTTTTCCCAGCAGCTCAAGAATTGTGCATGCTCGTTAAACCATTACTTTCCAGGCTTACCGATATATAATCTATGGATACCGCTTCAACTATGGTGAAATGACAACCCCTCAGCGCAGAGGTGCTCCCACATGTCAGGCATAATTCTGCATGCAGAACCCGGTGTCGTAATGAATTGGGATGATTTCCAGACCCAAAGACCGCCTTTCTCTATCGCTCTTGACGGATACGTTTCCGGTATATCGAAATATTCTCCGGCAGGACCATTCGCAAACTTCAACCATCATGAAGGAGTCGACCGTCTCTCGACCCGCAGCACCTGCATGCAGCTGTTTCTTTCCATTAAACTTGGATTGTTTAACTCATTCAAAAGGGAAGGCAAACCTTTTGCCCATGTTTTTGTAAATGATGCCGATCAAGATGTGTGTTTATCTTACTGGCTTATGAGTAATCCTGATAAGGTTGCAACGTTAACCTGGGAAGACCCATTTACCAGGTTTCTGGTGATTGAGGACTTTATAGACGCATCTGCCGGGGCGTATCCATTTGATGACTCACATAAACCAGATTCATTATTGAAGAAGCTGGCATGGGTATTTGAGCCCTATACCGCTGCCAGAAGCGAGAGAAGACTCCATTTGATGAATGGCCAGGATTTGATCGGGTTGATCGAGGCTGTCTATCATCGCATCACCCTGTTCACGGAAAACAGGAGCCAGAGTATAGAAATAGATGCAGAACCAGAAATTATCGGGGGTGGGCCCGGTTGGAAAATGATCGTGGAAAGAAGCGGCTACGGGAGAACCAAAATTTATGCGTCCGGTACCGGGGCATTTGTCGGCATGAGAAAACGCAGTGACGGCAACTATACCTATGTTTTAGGCAAGATGTCCCCGTATATATCATTCCCGCTGGTCAAAATCTATGAAGCCCTGAACAATAGCGAGAACCTCAAATCGGTAGACAACGTGTGGGGCGGGAGTGATCTTATTGGCGGATCGCCCCGAAAAACGGGCAGCCGCCTGTCACCCCCGGAAGTTGAACAAATCGTAAATCAGGTGATCCAGACTCCCGAAGGGGCTTAACAAAATAGCCTCGAAGAAAAAATTCCATTAAAAAGCAAGCCGAAATTGACCTTGAGCCATACCTGCATTTGGAGCGGGCTCTGTAATCGGCATTGTTTCTTTCAGATCGCCCGGCTTTTTCTTTTGCATCGCCCATATCCTATCAGTAAAATTAAATCAGTGGACTAATCCAATGGGGGTCAATCATGCGATACGGTGCAATGAACTTTCCTGTTCTGCCCATCCTGGACGAAATCAACACGTTTGCCGGCTTGGGTTTTGATTATCTTGAACTGACAATGGACCAGCCGGAGGCCCATTACAGTCTTGTATCAGAAAACATCAAGGATATTTCCAAAGCGCTGCGAAACCACGATATGGGAATTGTCTGCCACCTTCCGACTTTTGTCAGCCCTGCGGACCTGACTGACAGTATCAGGCGTGCATCGGTTACCGAAATGAAAAGATCATTGTCCGTGGCAGCAGATCTGGGAGCGGAAAAAGTGGTATTGCACCCTCCGATGATTGGCGGCATGGGAGCTTTCGTTCCAGAAAAAGCCAAGGGGTATGCGTATGATTTTTTGTCGGAGATGGTGATTCACTCCGAAATGCTCGGCCTTACCATCTGCCTCGAAAATATGATGCCAAGAAATGGCTTCGGAGTTGAGCCTGATGAACTGGAAACCATTTTCAACACCTTCCCGTCATTGCAATTTACGCTTGATACCGGACATGCCAACCTTCACAGCAGAGGATCAAAACGCCTGTCAGAGTTAGCCAGGAGATTCGGTGACAAAATTGCACATGTTCACCTGAGCGACAATCGCGGAGTACACGATGACCATTTTCCCCTGGGTGCGGGGACAATAGACTTTCGTGGACTGGCGCGGGATCTGGAGACGGCTGCTTATGATGGAACCGCCACCTTTGAGATTTTCGACAACGACCGGCAGTTGCTCGCGGAAAGCCGGGAGTATTGGGAAAAATTGGTTGCGAGATAGAGACAGCCAAAACAGTTAGATTCATCAGTTATCGAGCCCCGTCTGCTCTGGACGGTTGAGTGAATCGGTCACATGTGCTGAAGAAGCAGATTGATTTCTCTATTTTTTAGAACTATAATAACAGGTTGGCGTAAGCCTGCTGCTGCAGGTGTCAGGAGATAGCCTATAGCAATTATTAACTGTCGAATACTTCCAGGAGGATTTAAACCATGGCAACGAAACCAGTCAGTGTCAGTCTTCTGCAGCCAAAAACGGGATCTGAAGATGCCTATTTTGCAGAAAGAGACAAAAAGCTTCTTAAGGAATGCCGTGAAAAGGCAGCTAAAGAAGCTAATACGCAATACAGCGAAGAACACAAGTATCATTGCTTCCGCTGCGGTACACCGAGTTTGGTAGAAATTGATGAAGGCAATGTAAAAATCGATATATGCGTAAATGAAAATTGTGGAGCTATCCATTTAGATCCCGGAGAATTGAAGGAGATTATAAAAAATCAGGAATCCCTTCAATCAACAAGAAAAGCCTTTTTCTCTATTTTTAAGTAAAAGCGAAAACAACAATCAATTTTATGGGCTGAGGCAAGGCAACCACCCCTTGCCTCAGCTGCAAAACAGCTTCTGTCCAGACACAAATCAACAGGGAGAGTCTGCCGGCAGCAGAGCCCAGTGAAGATACGTATGCTTATCTGAACTCCACATTGGAAAACATCATAGGACATGCAGGAACGAAGACGATCTCCGAGTTTCAGCAACTTCTCAAGAGGAATATTGGAGTTACATCAATCGTGAGTAATCACCCCCCCGACCATCAGCTTCCTTCCTGCAGATAGTCAGGAATTTCCCGTCTACATCGATGATATCACCGGGTTATAAAAATACTTGTTCTATCTTGTAAACTCCCATAGCATAAGCACGGTTCCCCATAATCCCGACTTCTTTTGTCTCAAGATCCCAACCTACAACTTTTGTCTTAGCGAAGCCTTTAACTCTTCCTCGTACAATTCTCCCCGAGATTGCAGCAGAGTCTGGCGACGCCTAGCATCCTCCCCTGGGCTGTGCTATCTAAAGGTTGTTCCCGCGCATCTCATGCCGCTGATGTACGGGAATAGTATGCAATTTCATTGACCGATGTAACGATTGAGATTAGAAATGGCACTCTGAACGCAGACTTCAGGGTGTGAGTGAATCGAGTACATAATTTTTCTTCAGGACCAATAGTAATGACCTGGTACCGCAGCTTTATTGTCAATACGCCTGTTATAAACAGCCTGGTCGCGGGCATTCGTTACCGTTACTTTCTCTTCAACCTGAATAGGATAGACAACCGTGAGAAGGAAAAGATGGTCGATGGCTTAGGGATCGCAATACCCCCAGCAAAACTGCGTTACCGAGTTCACGGAGATCTTGAATCTCAAGCTTTTTTAAACGTTGGGAAAGCTATCGCAACCAATATAAAGAATCAACTCGGGCGATGTGGCCTGAAACTGGAAGATTTTCAGCGTGTACTCGACTTTGGCTGTGGAAGTGCACGAGTCCTGAGGTATTTCATAACTGCATATCCAGACAAGAATTACACCGGGATCGATATTGACGAGGAATTAATCGATTGGTGTAAAAACAATATTGATACTGTTGACTGGCATCAAACACCGTTTCTCCCTCCCACTGAACTGGCCTCGAGCTCATTTGATTTTATTTATGGAATCTCTGTATTTACCCATCTCGATCAAGAGTACCAAAAAGCCTGGCTGCAGGAGCTGCGAAGAATTATCAAACCTGATGGAGCAATCTTCTTGACCACACATGGGAAACCCTACCTGCATACACTAGAGCTTGATAAACTTCAGTCGCTTGAATTTCAAAAAAACGAGTTTTTGTTTATCAAGCGTGAAAGTGGCAAGTATAGACTTGATGGACTGCCTGATTTTTACCAGACAGCAGTTCAGACTCAAAACCAGATACAAAAAGCCTGGACAGATAATTTCAAGATAATCGGCTTTTTCGAGGGTGCAGTCAACCAGATTCAAGATGCTGTCATTCTTAAACCGCTGAATGTCAATAACGAACAATCCTAGTCTGGATGGATAATACTCTCTTATAGATAATATCCGGCGGATCCTCTTTGACAGAATTCAGTCTGTTCCAGAATTTTTCCCGGCCTCCCCTCAAAATCCGCAGATCCCCGCGTGAAGATTTCCCTCATCCGGTTCCCCAGAAGACACACGCTCTGCGGCTGCGCTATACGTGTCCAGGACAAATATTGAGAATTGAAAATACACGCACAATCGCATACCATAGATAATCACTGCATTAATCCTTAGCGTTGCCACAACCGGTGAACTGCATGGTCGTCACCCAAGACCATTCGATATGGGCTGGGTATGGGCCCCAAAAGGTCGTTTTGGAAAAGGATGCCACGGGTACGCAGTATGCCCTCCTGCTCGTCAGGACATTTCTTACCCCAAACGATAACGAGGACGCATATCAGCACATGACTGATCGATACTCAGAAGCATTTATAGTTGAAGACAAGGACTGCATATCAGAAATCAACGATACGCTCCCCAAACTTCTAGAAACGTATATCATTGTAAAGTGGATGGAAATCGACTGAGGGAGGTTCGCCATGAGTCTGCAGGGCGGTTCGAAACCAGGAACGCGCCGGGACTGTCCGGCCGAATTGGAGCTGATCATCGTTCCCCGCACCGTCGATATCGGCGGATTCGAGGTGCACCGGGCCCTGCCGTCTCAGGACCGGCAGACCGTCGGCCCCTTTATCTTCTGGGACCAGATGGGCCCCGGGCGATTCGAACCCGGGCACGGTGTGGATGTACGTCCCCATCCCCATATCGGCCTTTCCACTGTCACCTACCTCTTCGAAGGGAGTCTCGATCACAAGGATTCCCTGGGTAATGCGGTGCGTATCGTACCAGGAGACGTCAACCTGATGAGCGCAGGCAGAGGCATCGTGCACTCGGAACGCACCGGCGCCGATATTCGGCTGCATCGGTCCCGCTTGTCCGGCATCCAGTCATGGCTCGCCCAGCCAGCCGCGTGCGAGGAAGGAGATCCGGCTTTTACCCATTTTCAAGCGGACGTTTTCCCGACCTTTGAGAGCAGTCTTATTTCCGGAAAACTGCTCCTGGGCGAATTCGAGGGCAACGCGTCACCCGTCCCCCTGCAGTGGCAAACCCTGTACCTGGAAGTGCGGATCAAACAAGGGGGAATATTCAAGATTCCACCGATAATCGAAGAGCGCGCGCTGCATCTGGTGCGCGGTGAAATGGAGATTGATAATCTGGTTTATGGGAGTCGGCAGATGGTGGTGCTGCGCCCCGGCCACGAGGTGGTCCTGAAAGCCCGCGACGATCTGCATGTATTGCTGTTGGGCGGGGCTCCACTCGATGGACCCCGATACATCTGGTGGAATCTCGTCTCCTCCTCGGTGGAGAAAATCAAGAGCGCTGCCGCGGACTGGAAAAACAACAAATTTGCGACCGTTCCGGGCGATGAGGAGGAATTCATCCCCCTGCCTACTCTGGCTTTCCCGGAACCATAGCAGCATGACGACTTCCCTGCTTCGAACCTGGACCCGATCGCCCCTCCCGCAGGGGAAGAAGTTTGCACGCGACAATCGGACCCGCTTCGCAAATGGTCGTGAGCTGGATAGAATTCTGGCAGACAAGCCTCAGAAAAATACTCCTGGGGTTCACAACAAGATACCTATCGAAAAAGAGCAGCCAATGTGTCCTGAATTTCGCGTGACGATTTCTATGGTAGATTTTGCAAGTAAAACTCATTCATGATAATTCATGGAGCTATCCGATTCACCGGCTGCGCGATGAACTTGCAAAAGCCGGCGTAATAGAGCTTCTGTTCACAAAGTTCGACAACTTTCTCCATGCACATGGTTTCCGGGCACAAAAAGGCCAGATTGTTGATGTCAGCATTGTTCGCGTTCCCACGCAGCGCAACACGCGGCTAGAGAACAAGGATATAAAAGAAGGAAAATCCATATCATCCTGGTCCAAAGCAAAGAGAAGGCAGAAAGATACCGCTGGACGCTGGACGAAGAAAAACGGTAAATCGTTCTTTGGGTACAAGAACCACGTCTCCATCGATGTCGGGCACAAATTTATTCGCAGCTGTGATGTGACTGATGCGGGCGTTCATGACAGCCAGATATTTACCGAGTTGCTTGATCCGAGCAATACCAGCAAAGATGTGTGGGCTGATTCGGCATATCGATCTGAGACCGCCTTGCAAGCGTTGCAGGATCAGGGATTTCGCGAACATATCCAGCGCAAAGGCTGCCGGCATAAGAAGCTGACAGCCCGCGAGAAACAAGGCAATCGGAGTCGAGCACGAATACGATGTCGAGTTGAACATGTCTTTGGAGTTATGGCAATGCATACCGGCGCCACGGTGATGCGTGGTATCGGCGCAGTCCGTATTAAGGCCGAGATCGGAGTGCGGAACATGGCCTATAACATGACCAGATTTGCCATGTTGGCTTCTCCGTAAATGGATTAATCCGCTTATAGTGCGGAAATATGCCGATGCCGGATATGAATCGGACCTATAAACGGTTAAAATTCTCCTCAAAAGGACAGAAATCGTAAAAGTTGGTGTCCGCTAAGCGCATTACAAAATATCAGTGCTTGAAAAACGGATTATTCAAGGTTCCCTTAGGTATTTCTACCTATTGTTTTCTG
>Ga0180436_10004061_pt1 | contig 13279 bp, 8 predicted proteins | sample SS_ome_2_FD_132434 | JGI IMG/M metagenome (GOLD analysis project Ga0180436, IMG submission 132434) | Hypersaline lake sediment archaeal communities from the Salton Sea, California, USA - SS_3_S_2 metaG | ecosystem: Environmental > Aquatic > Non-marine Saline and Alkaline > Hypersaline > Sediment...
CCAGACTCCACTCCCAAAGATGAGAGAATCTCGTTCCAATTGCGAAAGTGCTGCTCAGCCAGGATCTCGGTGGGCGCCATAAATGCAACTTGCAGATTATTCTCCGCAGCGTAGAGTGCCGCGAGGATCGCCACAACCGTCTTGCCGCACCCGACGTCGCCGTGCATCAGGCGCGACATCGGCGTTTCGAGCTGCATGTCAGCAATTAGTTCCTTGATAACACGCGACTGGCCGGTCGTCAGCTTGAACGGTAACGAGTCCTTGAGTCGGGTCATCAGTTCGCCGGGAGGAGCGTACTTCTGCGGTTTGCTGGCGACCGCTCTCCTGCTGCGGTTTCCAAACACGAGGAACTGGAATGCTAACAGCTCGTCGAAGGCCAGTCTTCGGCGACATTGTTCGACTTGGTCGCGATGATCGGGGTAGTGGGCCTTGTGGATAGCTTCGTGGAGGCCGAGCAGGTTGGTACCCGCAAGATCGCCCGATGGCAGCGGGTCCTGGATTTCCTCGCCAAGATTCTCGAATACAAACGAGGTGACGCGCCTAATGCCTTTGCTGTTGAGACCCACCTTGGTCAGTTCCGCCGTTTGCGGATAGACCGGCACGATGCGGCCGGCGTGGATCATAGCATCGCCGTCATCGTCGAGTCGTTCCAGGTCGGGGTGCAGCATCTGATGGCCCATGAAGTAGCTGACTGTACCCGTCGCCGCCCAGACCTGATCCTTCTTGAAGACCCTTTCCCAGAACCGGATGCCGCCGAACCAGAGCAGCGAGATGTGGCCGGTTTCGTCCTCCAGAATCATCTCGTAGCGGCGACGTCGACCGTGGAGCAAACCGTGGGCGCGAACCCGCCCGACAACCGTGACGGTCTCGTCCACTTGCGCCTTGTTGATGGGGACAACGGTGGTACGATCGAGATAGTGCCGCGGGAGGTACATCAGGATATCCCGGACCGTGACCAGGTTAAACTTGGCCAGGGCCTCGGCTTTTTTGGGGCCGACGCCTTTGACGTACTGGAGGGGTGAATCTAGTTGTAACTTAGCCACCTTGTATGGTGGCACCAGAACGTGCGTTTAGTCAATGACAAAGTGTGGGGGGGCCCGTGGTCAGCCAATGGACTGAGTCTACATCGATTCTGGTCAAGCTACCGATGAGCAATCCCTCCCGTCAACAGGCGCCTCATTTCGAGCAGTTTGCGGTACAATGGCGCGCCAACCATGCGACCTTGCGAATCGACCCACGCGTAGGATCCCTCTTGACGAGAACTAAAGCTGCTTAAGAGATCGTCAATCTGACTCAGAATCTTGTTTCGATCATACACATCGTTTATGATCGAGACCTGAGACGGATGGATTGCAACCTTTCCAAACATCCCAATCGATCTAGTGTAATGGCATTCCTCTGAGACCAGTTCCAGAGTGCCGTCTCCGACATAGGGTGTGATAGCGTCTATAACACAGACATGATGCTCACGCGATGTAAGTAGGATCTCAAACAGTATGGCAGACAGTGGCGATGGCTGGCACAGGCACCGAGGCCTATCTATGTAGAGCTCCGCGCAGAAATCCTCATATCCAACGGTAAGGAAGTCGAGTGGATTCATTTCAGAGATGATGGGCTTCCTACTTCGATACCCCTTCAAGGTTTCTATGGCTACAAATACTTGGTCACACCCCGAGAGGTCACGTGCTCGATCAATCTCCCCCGGGTCTTCGACTTTGGTCATCGCCAGGAAATCCATCTCTAGATCGTGGGTCAGTCGGAGGTCCTCTGCCCAATACTCGGTCGAAGCAGAGTTTATGCGCACGCCCACTAAGTACTTGCTCCGGATTTCAGCGGAGTTCGATGCCAAGAATTCGAAGAGCTTCTCACGAGCAACGGACTTCAGCATAGGCGAAACAGCATCTTCGAGATCGAAGATGACCGCATCGGGTTTGTCAGGTCCCTCCAAGACCAGCGTTCTTGCTAAGAAGTTGTCATTGCTTGCTGGCATGATCAAGAGAGATCTGACATCATATGGGTTAAACATTCGCAACCTTCTCCTCCAAGAGCTTGAGAAAACCGACGACTACCCTTTTCCTTTCATCTGTGGCAGTTGGATTGGAGAGCGGCATGCCCGGTGTGGAAACTTCCTCGACCAGCGAGCGAATCTCATCCGGTGCGTCAAGCCACTCAAGTACGCGACCTGCTGAACCTTTTGCGTCCACAGCATCGTCCTCATCAAACGGGGAGTTCGATGCACTATGAACGTTGTAAACATTCCATTTCACTGCGTACGCTAAGAACGCCTCCATCACTCTATCTTCTGAAATGTCTTCTCTTACCGGTTTGTAACTGCAGGTATGCCCTGAAGTCTGCCAGGACTTTGCGCGAACGAATCCATCTTCGATGCTTCTCCGACACGATACTATGCCGAAGTTGCCGTCTAGCACTTCTTGGAGGGTAAACGTACGGTCCCCCACGCCGCGTGGGAAATCACCGTATAATGATCTATGGTGCAGTCTTCGGTGACGAGCCGCGTAGGGGGCCCAATGCCTGATTGTGTTAGCATCATGAAGCAGGATCTGGAGTGGGAACTGACCACTCCTGGTCCAAGCTGGCTTAACCGGACAAGACGAGTAGAACGGCCTGAACGACCTGGTGGTGAAGGAAAAGGACTCTGAGACGTTGTCGATCGTTCTCTCTATTGCGTCCAGAATCGTCGGGTCCAGTTCGTCATAAAGGAGAACAATATCAATGTCGTTCGGACTCGCATCTCTCCTTAAATCTACCGTACTTCCCACAACCGAAAAGTACTCAGCACCCTTAGAAGCTTGTTCGTCTGCTCTCAATGCCTTTGCAATCGCCCAAGCCACAGCCATCAAGTACGCGCTCCTGTTGTCCGCCCAAAACTGTCTCTGTATATCGTCAAGAGCTTGTTCAGCAGACACATCAGCCCTTCCTGTCATTTTCAGACAATCTGACATGTAGTTTCTAACGCCTTCAGCAAAAACCGAACTCTCATACACACCGATTCCGAAGGATGCTGGCGAGTTGTCCGGTTGTGTGGTGACATCAGGCAGGTCTCCTGTGAGCTGAGGAAATGTAACGACGGTTGTATCGTCTACTACAGTATAGTTCGCAAATGCTTGCCCCATATCGGAAGAGCTATCGGTCAGAACTAAGTGAGTCTGCATTCGCTCCGGTCCATAGTCTTTCTGCAAATTCAGACAGTGAGCTGCGAAGTACACGTCGATGGGGCGTGCAATAGCCACGTATCTATTGACCGAAGGCCTGTGATCACGATCGCGTTCAAGGAAGCGCAGGATTAGATCCCTTTGTGGAGCTATTGGATTGGTGTGCACGAATGTTTGTCGTATGTCCGCTGGTGCATTCTGCAGTGACAGCAGTTCAGATAGCGTTGTTCGCAGGTCACCGAGTTTAGCTAGTCTTGCGATCTTCTGAACTGACTGGTTAGCATCGGGATGGGTAAATGTCGCTTGATCTGCGCTCGACAGATCTTCTTTCTTCCATTGGCGCTGGCGCTTGCCTTCCATGTTGTAGTACAATAGAAAGGCCGTCAGGGCAGATGTTAGAACCACCGCCATTGCGATGTATGCCCAAATTCGGTGCTGTTCGGGAAGTTGAACGACAGCCAGACCGAACGAAGCTTCCACTAAGATGGTTACTAACATTAAGAACTTGATCTGGGGTGATTTCACCGCGTCGATAATCTTCCATCTGCTGCCGGTCGGCGCCATGCAACCTCCTCATACTTGCCAATGAGGCCCCCTACGAATGTCGTATTGTTACTTCAAAGTAACTGGCGCTGCCCTGAAGTCAAGTCCAATCATGATATGGCTACTTCGCAGCCTCAGCGAATCAGTCGACCGCGGCAAAAACCGCTGAGGGAGCGATCTGAACGAAACCACGGTAGTGTAGTCCAAATAGATAGGCAGACTTGCTCTTAAGCGGAAGGGGTGGGAATCGAACCCACCGGGGACAGCTCTGCCCCCCTCACGGCTTTGAAGGCCGGGACCGCCACCAGACAGCATCCACTTCCGGGGACAGTATAATGCAACCCGGGTGAGGACGCAATAGGGGCAGACGAGACGTCTGCCGCCCACGGTATGCGGGGATTGGCAAGAGGGCGAGATGTCAGGTCTCGGGGAGACCTGACCTACTATGAACGGCGGCACCGAGGACGGAGCCGCCCTACAAGAGATCGCAGTTTCCGCGATTGGTCGCGCTTGATATTCAAGTCTCGCCGCGGCGCGAAGCTGAAGAAGTGTCCGTGACACCGGCACCGAGGACGGAGCCGCCCTACAAAAGATCGCCGTTACCGAGATTAGACGCGCTTAGTACCCAAGTTTCGCCGCGGCGCGAAGCGGTAGAAGTGTCCGTGACACCGGTCCGGCCGACTTCCCAGCCGACCGGACACACAGGAAAGAGAACAGAAAGATGACCGAAGAAGAGGTTAGTCGATACCCTTCATTACCTCTTCGGCCAGGGCTTCGAGACGGCGTTCGGGAATCGCCGCCCATGATTCAACCAGAAAATCGGTACTCGCACTGCAAATCATCGACACCTTGGCCGCCGACTCTTCGTCCGGCGCCTCATAGATATCCATAAAATCCCAGCCCCCGAACAATGCGTAACTCGCGAGGAACTTCACCTCGGGACATTTTCTCTGGACCCGTTCCATCCAGGCCTTGCGCTTTTTAGGTCCTTTGGCTCCTGCCATTACCTCACCAACACCCGGCCCGGTAGGACATAGTCTGGACATCAAGACAAATGTCTTCATATTCCGCCTCCTGCCGAAATGGCCACAGCCTATAGCAGCCAGACTACATGCCCGCTTTATCGAACTAATTCGCCGGCCCGAAACGGCCGCGACCTGATTGTCGTGATGTGATCAGAAGATGCTTAATCCTAATTCAATATAGTCAATGCGATCGATTATGCACGTGTTTTTTTTGGAGAAGACGATGAGGTGCCCCAGGGCTTGCCCTGGGATTTCTTGTAGGGAAGAACCTTCTTAGGTTCTGCCATCCTACACGCATCGCATTGGCAGAACCCGAAGCGGGTTCTTCCCTACTTTGTCGTCCATGGAGTCATTGCGAGGAGCGTAGCGACGCGGCAATCTACAGGACCGAGCATTGAGATTGCTTCGCTTCGCTCGCAATGACTCGGTCGGTGTCAGCGACAAGGGCGGCGCCGGCCTCCTGCCTTCAATCTTTCGGTTTGGGCTCGGGATCGACGTGGGTGATCACCCGTTCGACATCGGAGACTTCGTCGAGAATGCGAGCCTCTACCGCCTTGGCTATCGCATGCCCCTCGCGCACACTGATATCCGGATCGACCACGACATGTAGCTCGACCTGGATTCGGGGACCTGAGTAACGGGCGCGTAGATCGTGGACTTCGTGGACATCGGGCACTTGAGCCGCGACTTCGAGAAGCTGGTTCTGGATTTTCTGGTCCGGCGCGGTATCGACAAACTCCTTGACCGCTCCCCAGACCAGTTTGGCGCCCACCCGGGCAACGAAGTAGGTAACGATGATGGCGGCAAGAGAATCGGCCAGCACCCAGTCGGGATCGATATAAGCGCCGGTAACACCAATCAACACTGCCACCGAACTGAGAGCATCGGTGCGATGATGCCAGGCGTTGCCGATAAGAGCCATCGAGCGAATCCTCTTCCCTACCGCCCGCGTGTACCAATAGAGCGCCTCTTTCGCGAGAATACTGAAGGCCGCCACGGCTATAGTCAGAGGACCGGGGTTCGACTGCTCCTGGTTGTAAATGCTGTCAATCGAGTCGTAAGCAATCCCCCCTGCAATCAACAGAAGGATGAAACCGGTGAACATCGAAGACAAGGTCTCTATACGACCGTGGCCGTAATGATGCGACTCATCCTCTTCCTTGCGCCCCCATTTGAGCCCCAGCCAGACCACGATGTCGGATGCGAGATCAGAGAACGAATGGACACCGTCGGCAATCAACGCCTGCGAGCGACCGGCATAACCAACCACCAGCTTGAGCACGGCCAGGAGGATATTCACCCCCATACCGACACCGGTTACAACCAGTCCGGCACGGAGATCCCTGTCTTTGGAGGATTCTGACACGTTCGGTTGAGCTCCAGGATTGATGATTGTCCTGGGAGGGAATGAAGGTCAGGGAGGTCAGCCCGTCAACAACTGTTACAGCGAGCGGACGGCCAGTTTCTGAGGATCTTCGAGCAATATGTGCTCTTTGATAGTGAATGCCTCGGCGTACTTCACGCCCACCAGTTGCCCGAGTTGTGCGGCGCGCGTACGCATGAGATCGTAGATATCCAGACCCGGCTGGAAGATGTGCTTGGCTGTCACCGGATTTCCGAACTGCGATTTGTAGGCCGCCACCGCTTCGCACTTACGTTCGAACTGCTCGGTGATATCAACCAGGAAGGAATAGTCGGTGTTGCGGAAGTAAGAAGCATAGGCAACTTTGCGTGGACGGAACGGCTCACCCGGGACGTCGAGTTTCTTCAGTCCGGCCAAAAAACAGGCGTCGTAGCCGAGTCGTGAGCAGGCCAGGTGGTCGGGGTGGCGTTGATCCCAGTGCGGGAGAATCACGAACTCCGGACGCAAGCGACGGATGACCTCAGCAATCTTCAGCTTGTTCTCCTGATCATAAGACACCGCCGAATCAGGCATACCTAGGTTCACCCGTTTGGCCAGCCCCATGACTTCGCCCGCTGCGGCGGCCTCGGCAGCACGGTCGTTCTCGTCGCCGAGAGTTCCCATCTCGCCCGACGTCAGGTCCAGCACGGCGGTCTTGCGGCCCTGTTCGGCCATCTTGATCATGAACCCGCCGGACGTGATTTCGATATCATCCGGATGAGCGGCAATCGCCAGAATGTCAAAGTCGTGATCAGGCACCCAGGATCTCCTCGTAGAATTGCTCATATTCGCCGACAATCTTTTCAGCACCGAAGCGTTCGACCGCCGACTTGGCAGCCGACTCCTTGAACTCCTTCAGACGTTTGGTATCGCGCAGCAGAGCTATAGATGCCCGCGCCATGGAGGTGGTGTCACCAACCGGTAGAAGGAACCCGTTGCGGAAGTCCTCGACTACTTCGACCAGCCCGGTACCGGAAGTTCCGATCACCGGCACACCGCAAGCCAAAGCCTCCAGAGCAGCCAATCCGAACGATTCCTCTTCCGAAGGAAGCAGGAAGATATCCGAGCACGGCAGCACTGCCTCTACCCGACTCTGGTTGCCCAGGAAAATGACCTTGTCACCGAGGCCTTTCTTCTTGATCTGGCGACGGGTGAGAATCGTATCCGGTCCTTCACCGATCAGCAGCAGTTTGGCCGGAAGTTCGGCGGTAATTTTCTCGAATATGTCTATCACATCCAGCGTCCGTTTTACGGGCCGGAAATTGGAAACGTGCGTGATCAGAAACTCGTCGTCCTCTACAAACTCTGTCCGCTGGCAATGGCTAGACTGCGGCTTGAAGCGGGTGCCGTCGAAGAAGTTGTGCACCACTCGGATATCCTTGTCTAGCTTGAAGACTTCCTTGGTCTCCTCGGCCAGGTAATTGGAAACAGCAGTCAGTCCGTCAGACGTCTGAATCGAAAAACGGGTGATGTCATAGTAGGAAGGGTCGGTTCCCACCAGGGTGATGTCGGTACCGTGCAAGGTGGTGATAATCTTCGGCTGTTTGGTGTCGCCGTTCTGCGACATCAGCTGACGCGCCAGATAGGCGCAAGTTGCGTGCGGGATAGCATAGTGAACATGCATGACATCAAGTTCGAAGTTGCGAGCTACTTCGGCCATCTTGGCGGCAAGAGTCAGCGTATAAGGCGGATACTTGAAGAGCGGGTAGGCGGTCGTTTCCACACCGTGGTACATCAGATTGGTCTGATAACGATCAAGACGAAACGGCAGCGCATAGGAAACGAAATGTACCTGGTGCCCTTTCTGAGCCAGTTGCTGTCCCAGTTCCGTAGCCACGATTCCTGAACCGCCGGCGACGGGATAACAAGTGATTCCGATTTTCATTAGAATTGGTACTCCGTCATATCAATCATCTGATGATCGCTGATTTCGCTTTGCAGGCGATCATAAAGCCAGGGCATGAACTGCATGCCATACTTGGACAAGAAGTACACCACGTTTAACGCTCGCTCCTGGAGGCCGCGACAAGTGTACAGTGTATTGTAGAGCCGATATATCTTCTGCCGCGTGTCGTTGGATCGCTTCTTGTGCGATGCAAACGCCTTGGCCTCAAGGTTCTTCAGCGCAAACTCGATCTTTCCTCGGGTTTGCTCGGCAAACTTGGTCAAGTTCTTGTCAAATCCCAGAGCATCCTGAGTAAAGCTGTCAAGATGGTAGTCGATATCCCCTTTGAGAATCACAAATCCCTTCTCGACATCTCCGGGAAAGGTCAACGCCAGGACGCGGTTTATTATCTGTTCAACATCACCGGCTAGCTCACGGAAGGCGATGTGATGGAAGTCGATCTGCTCCTTGAACCGTCGCTCCACTATCGTGGCGGTCGGTCGCGCCTTGTAGTAGGGAGTCGCCAGGTCAAAGATCGAAAACAGCCCGTTCATCTGGGCCAGGTAGGCAATCTCAGCCGGTCCGCCCTTCTGGCTGAGCACCGGAAAAAGGTAAGACTGCATCACCGGGCGAGTCATGACATCGGGTGAAAACAGCTCCGGCTTCTCCTCGATCATCGCCAGTAATTCGTCGGTAGACAATGACCGTTCGCCAATCTCGAAGCTACCGTTGTTGCGAAGCACCGGAAGACGCCCATCCAGGTTGCAGAACAAGTGTGTCGAGTTGTCCGGCTTTTCGACCTGAATGTGATAGCCGTTTGCGGTCAATCGCTGATTGGTGTCGACAATCGAGCTGCGGATGTCGTCCAGTCTCTCAACCAATCGCTTGAAGAACGGGATCGCCAGTCTCTTCGCCGATTGATCCCCGGGGGAAAACAGCACCAGGCCAAACTGGCCACACAGAACCGACATGATCTTGCCAAAGGAGTCTACCAGCGTGTCCTCGCCGGAGTAGCTCTTGTCGATGATATCGTATAGCTCCGGGGTGAAATCGGTCTCACCGAGAGTCTCTATTACTGCAGCCTTGGCGGCATCCAGCTGTTCCCGGTCGGCAAACTGCACGTCGGATGTGGGTATTGGCTTGTCGGGAGGGGTCGCATACTCGACTTTGACGATCTCCCCCTGTCGATCGACCAGGTAGGTGTGATTGGCTTCCTCAAAATCATGATCGTCGCCGGCAATCCAGAACACCGGGATGATCTGACGCTTGAGCTGTTGCGAGTACTCCTGGGCGGCCTTAATCACCCCCAGAGCCTTCATGAGAACCAGCAGCGGCCCCGTGAACAAGCCGGCCTGCTGACCGGTGAACACACACAGGGCGTGTTCGTTACGAAGCAGCTCGATGTTGGCCAGGGTCTTCTCAGATGCACCGTATCGAAGATTCTGCTCCTTGAGAATGTCGGCCAACGTCTCGCGATCGTAGTCAACCTGAAACAGCTCCTGGGGAACCGCCTCCAAAGACCGAGCAGAGAAAAAGCTTAGTGCTTTTTCTCTGCCGGCGACAAAGTCGAGATAGAAGTCGGAGTAGCCCATCCCCTTAAAGGGGGGAACATGACAGTTCATTCAGTCACTTTCTCTAGCTGCGGAAGGACCGCTTCGGTCTTCTCGCGGCGTCCGAAGAAAAACGCGAACACATCGTCAATGATCGTATAAACCACCGGCACCACCACCAGGGTGAGCAGTGTCGAGGAAATCATACCTCCAATAACCGCCTGAGCCATACCGGCACGGAACTCCGATCCGGCACCAATCTCCAGGGCCAACGGCAACATACCAAAGACCGTGGCGAAGGTGGTCATCAAAATCGGGCGGAGTCTGACCGGTCCGGCAATAAGCACGGCGTCGGTTCTTGAAACACCCTTATCGCGTTGTTGTTTCACGAAATCGATCAGGAGAATGGCGTTCTTGGTTACCAATCCCATCAACATCACGATCCCGATCAGCGACATAATCGAAATTGTCGAATCAAATGCCCACAATCCGAGAATTGCACCTACCAAAGCCAAAGGCAGCGAGAGCATAATCGACAGCGGGTCGAAGAACGACTCATACTGCGAGGCCAGTAACAGGTAGATGAAGACCACCGAAAGGAACAGGGCGATCATGATATTCCTGAACGACTCGATCATGATCTCCTGAGTACCGAACGGCACGATCTCATAACCGGGCGGCAGTTCGATTTCAGCCGCAGCTCTTTCGAGTACCTGGCCGGCCACCGTACCGCCGGCAAAGCCGGTCAGAACGTTTGCGTTGACTCGCGCTTCGCGCTGACGATCGGCTCGCAGGAAGTTACCAATCGCAGTAGACTTCTCCAACGTGGCAACGCGATCCAAAGGAACCAGGAAATTGTCCTTGCCGTCAATCTCTTTTGTCGAGGCGACCAGAATGCGCCCAATATCCTCGGAAGAAGCACGGTACTTGTCATCCAACTGGATGCGGACATCGTACTCCTCGTCCCCTTCGCGGAATCGGGTCACGACTTCACCTTCGACCAGTGTCCGAACAGTCGTCGGTACTGTCGCCAAACTCAGCCCGAGGTCATCGGCGGCGTTGCGATCGACCGTCACCTGAATCTCAGGCTTGCCTTCTTCAAGGGTGTTGTCGATATCGGTAGCACCGGGAGTCTCACGCACAATTTGTTCGACTCTTCGGACCAGTTCGCGCACGCGATCCAGATCGTCTCCACGAATGGAGACTTCCACCGGCTTTCCGGAGCCGCCACCGTCACTATTGGCCAAACCAACCGAGTAGAGAATACCCGGGATATCGGCGAGGAGTACGCGCATGGAGTCGGAGATCTGAAGGGCCGACAGTTCACGGTCGTCCGCCGGAGTCATGTTGAGGAAGATGAATCCCTCGGTGACGGGACTGTTGGCGCCGCCAATCGAGACATAGCGACTGTTGATCTCTTCGATGCCGCTGATGGCCTCCTCAACCTCGGCGAACCTGGCCGAAGTCGTCTCCAGATCGGTTCCCGGCGGAGTCTTGATACTGATCATCGTCTTGCCGGCATCCGCCTGGGGAATGAACTCCATCGGCAGCTGCGGGGCTATCACCACCAGCACTGCCACGAACAGCGCGGTAGCAGCCGTCATGGTCAGGAAGCGATGCCTCAGAGACCAGGCCAGGAGATCCTTGTAGACTGGTTTCATTGAATCGAAAGCGCGGTTCCACAAGTTCAGGAACGAGAAGATGGCGCCAATGAAACCTTTCCTGCGCTTGCCGCCGCCTTCCATCGATTCACCCGGCTTCAACATTCTCGAAGAGAGCATCGGGGTGAGCGAGAAGGCCACGAAGAGCGAAATCAAAACTGCAAACGCAACGGTCATACCAAACGAATAAAAGAAGCGACCGACGATGCCTTCCATGAAGGCGACCGGCAGGAACACCACCATAATTGAGAAGGTGGTGGCCATAACCGCTAATCCAATCTCCTTGGTTCCGGCGACAGCCGCCTGAATAGGAGATTTACCCTCGTCAAGGTGGCGGTAGATGTTCTCCACCACCACGATGGCATCGTCGATTAGAATTCCGACGGATAACGATATTCCTAGCAGTGTCATGAAGTTGATGGTAAAGCCCAGGAAGTTCATGAACGTGAAGGTGGCGACAATCGAAATCGGAATCGACACTCCGGTGATGAAAGTCGGACGCCAGCTGAGCAGGAACAGGAAGATCACAATAACCGCCAGGGTGGTACCCACCATGATGTTGTTGTTCACTTCGTGAATGGAGTCCTCGATCCAGCCGGACTCGTCGTTTACGATCTTGATGCTGATATCGGGAGGTAGCTCTTCCTGGAGTTGAACTATCACTTCGCGCGACTTCTGAGCCATCGCGACAACGTTCGAACCGGACTGCTTGACCAGCTCGAGACCGACCGCTGGGTCACCGTTAAGACGCGACAGCGATCGCTGCTCGACGACTGTATCGAGAACCGTAGCGATATCGGTCAGATAGATGGGCGTGCCCGACTTGTTTGTCACGACCACCGAATCAAACTGCGATACACGAGTGATCTTGCCCAACATCCGGACCAGATACTCACGCGAGGATTCTTCCACCCGACCGCCTGGAATTTCCAGGTTGGCGGCGGTGACAGCGTACCTGACGTCATCGATCGTGATCTCGTACGATTCCATCTTGATCGGATCCAGGGCGACGCGGATTTCGCGTTCCGAGGCACCGATCATACGCACCGAGCCGATCCCTGAGATGATCTCGAGACGAGGCTTGATCTTGTCTTTGACCAGCTCGGTGATCTCTTTGGGAGAACGACGACCTGAGACGGCCAGCGAGATGATCGCCTGGGCGTCCGGATCGTGCTGGCTCACGATCGGCTCCTCGATATCTTCGGGAAGAGTCGCACGAATTTGAGAGACCTTCTCCCGGACATCCTGAGCCGCTACGGCTCCGTCTATCTCGAGGTCAAACTCAACGAACACCAGTGAAATTCCTTCGCGCGACTCACTGATGATATGTCTTACCCCCGAGATCTGATTGACCGCCTCTTCAACGTACTCGGTCACCTCCGTTTCAACGGCTTCGGCCGAAGCACCCGGATAGACCGTTTGTACCACTACGAAGGGAAAGTCAACGTCGGGGAACATCTCCACCGGCAGCTCCATGTATGAGAATGCCCCCAGCACCAGCAGGGCCAGGATCATCATGGTAGCGAATACCGGACGATTGACTGATATTTCTGAAAGCTTCATTCGGCTTAGCTCTCCACTTCGATGATTTTCACTTTGAAGCCATCGTCTAGATAGGTCTGGCCGAGCGTAACCAGGGTATCCCCGGTGCTCAGGCCTTCCCGGACCACTACGTGCCCGTTGAGGTCGGCTCCCAGTGTGAGCGTGCGCTTGTCGGCGGTGCCGTTGTAAACCACAAAGGCCACGTTCTGGTTGTCGAGCAGGAGTACCGCTCCGCGGTCGACAACGATCACATCGTCGAGCTCCTCGAGCGTGATCCCCACGGCTACGAACAGTCCGGGACTAAAAGCCCCCGAAGCGTTGTCCATGGCAACCTCTACCTGGAAGGCCCGGGTCTCCGGATCGGCCGAGCGGGCGATCGATACGACTTCACCAACTCCGGTTTCGTCGACGCCCTCGGCGTTGACCGTCACCTTGGCACCCTGCAAGAAGTAGTCGATGTCTCGAGCGTTGACAGCGAGTTTGATTCGCAGCTTGTCA
>Ga0180436_10004064_pt1 | contig 13263 bp, 10 predicted proteins | sample SS_ome_2_FD_132434 | JGI IMG/M metagenome (GOLD analysis project Ga0180436, IMG submission 132434) | Hypersaline lake sediment archaeal communities from the Salton Sea, California, USA - SS_3_S_2 metaG | ecosystem: Environmental > Aquatic > Non-marine Saline and Alkaline > Hypersaline >...
CCCCTCATCAGCCACGGACACCTCCATACCTGACACGTAAACCTGGAAGCAGCTTCCGCTTCCGACCTCGGTATGGACTGTTTTTGTCAATCCAAAAGGGGGCCACTTGTTTACCGAAAACAGGGCCAGTTGAGCTGACTTGCTTGAACCTTGACAATCGAAAACAGGGCCATGTGTTTGCCGAAAACGGGGCCAGTCGTCGTAGTCGGGGCTGTGGGCAGTGTGGGCAGGCGGTCGTTTCGGCTGTCCACACTGCCCACAGCCCGTCAGTCTGCGGCCTCTGCAGCTTCGCGCTGCATCCTTTCCCGGAACCGATAGGACTCGCCAATGAACTCCAGGATGTGTGCGTGGTGAGTAAGCCTGTCGAGTAGCGCGGCCGTCAACTGTTCGTCACCGAATACCTTGGTCCATTCGGCGAAGCGTAGGTTGGTGGTCACGATTGTCGCTACCCGCTCGTACAGGGCGGAGCAAAGCTGGAACATAACGTGAGCCCCGTTTGTCGAGAGAGGGATGAAGCCCAACTCATCCATCACGATGAGGCGGTACTTGAGCAAGGATGTTATGAGCTGGGACAGGCGACGCTCGTCTTGGGCCAGTGCCAGTTCGTTAACCAGGGCGGCGGCGTTGTAGAAGCGTACCTTGAGACCCTTTCTGCAAGCAGCTAGGGCAATGCTGGTAGCCAAGTGGGTCTTCCCTAAACCCGGGTTGCCAACCATGATGATCGACTGAGCCTGTCCAATGAAACTACCTTGCGCCAGTTCCGCTATGCGCTCCTTCGATGGGCTCGCGATGCACGAGAAATCGAAGTCGGCGAGTTCCTTCAGCACCGGGAATCGAGCCCCATTGATGCGCCGGGTGGTGCGATTCCGCTTTCGTTGAGCGATCTCTTGCTCAGCTAGCGCCAAGAGGAAGCGGTCGTACGAATGACCTGCCTGAGCCGCCTCTTCGGCGAACTTGCGATAGTTCGCTAGGAAGGTGGGAAGCTTCAAGGTCTTGAGATGAGACTCCAGAAGCACGTTCTCGCTCATCGATCACCTCGCTCCTGAGCTCAACAACTGGTCATAGTGGCTTAAGTCAAGTTCTTGGGAACCCACCCCAACGAGCTGAGGCCATTGACTCAAATCCAGGGCGGAAATCGATGCCGCGGGTTCAGTCAGTTGCCGCAAGCACAGCTGAATACCATCCAAGTGTCCGCAGCTGTATGCCAAGGCTTGCTTCACGGCCTCGGCAATCAGATCCGGTGGATACTCTTTGTGAAGTCGAAGGACCCGAATGAACTCCCTCACCCCTTTGCTGTCAGGCCACTTCTTCCGGAGATGGTCCAACAAGTCTTCATAGATCGGCGGCCAGCTTTCCCGCCAACGACGCACGGGTTTGGCGTGATCGAATGCCCCTGGACGCTGTTCGAGCAACGGCAAGTAGTGCAAGGGATCCAGGATGTCTCGCTTCCGATCGTAGCACCGCGGATGGCTAGCCAGCACCTTGTCCAGGTGAAGGATCTGGATGCGGAAGGGATAAGCCTTGAGGACCACGTTCTCGCTGTATGTTTTGTCGCAAGGCACCGAGTATCGATTGGTCTCATACTCCACCTGGCTGTAGCCGTTGATGGAGACTTCCTTGCTGACGCAACAATCAAAGTCCCACGTAGGCAACCCCAGCAGATACGGCTTCTCTATCTTCCAAGCCTCGCCGATGGTCACTGGTTGACGATCGACCCGTCGATCATCATCCGTCCTGCAGGCTCCCAGCAAATGCTCGTTCAGCTCCTGAAAGGAACCAAAGCTAGGAACACCAGCCAGGTAGTTACGTCGCCCAAACCCCACGCCTTTCTCTACGCGCCCCTTCTCGTTGCCCTGTCCAGGTGTGCAGAAGCGGCTCTCAAACAGGTAATGGCTGCGGAAGAGGATGAAGCGCTCTTGCTCTTGTCGGTTGCGTCCCTCCAAGATGCGGAACACAGCCGCTTTCAAGTTGTCGTAACTGATCCGCTTGGGAACCCCTTCGAAGAAATGAAACGCCCTCACGTGGCCCTCGAAGAAGGCTTCCTGTCTCTGCGTCGGAAAAGCCATGACGAAAAGCCGCCGGGAATAGCAGAGTCGCAAGCAGAACAGCTGGACGGTAATCTCTGCACCGTTCATGACCACCCGAGCTTCACCCCAGTCCATCTGGCCGTCCTCACCCGGATCGAACTCCAGCGGGATGTACACTTTGCGTCTCTTCTGCTCTCGTCGTTTCTCTGCTATGTACCCGCGTACTCGCGATTCGCTCCCAGCATATCCCTTCTTTCTGAGCTCCTCGTAGATCTTGCGGCCTGTTCTGCGCTGCTTCCGCGGCAGTCTCTCGTTCTCCTCCAGGAACTCATCGATCTGAGCCATATACGGACCCAACACCGGTGCACGCCTCGCCCTCTTGAGAGTGTAGCTCGCCGGCTCCGTCGACTCGATCATCTTCTTCACCGTGTCCCGGGAATGGTGCAGCTCCCGTGCGATCTCCCGAATGCTCTTGCCTTCTACGTGGTACGCCCGCCGTATCCGTTCTCTCTCATCCACCTTGATCATGTCTCCCTCCAGTATCATCAGGTTGTTGCCTTCATGATACTGGAATCTCGCTCAGGTGGCCCTGTTTTCGACAGTCAGAATCACCCCCGGTGGCCCTGTATTAGATTATCAAAAACACTGGTTGCCCGGCTGAGCGAAGCGACGTATACTATAACGCCCTGACGAGATAGTCCCAACGTGCCGCCGTTGTGAGGCCGGATGGACAGCCCTTGCCGTGGCTGTCGCAGCCGAAAGGAACACGCTAATGGCTATCACCGAAGTAGATGATCTCTTCGCTTACCACGAGTTCATGCGCCTTAGCGAACACGCCCTTTACGAAGCCTACAAAGAGAGCCTACGCGCCAAAGACGTCTTCCACGCCATCTTCAACGGAGAGATCCTCGAGCACTACCCACGGCGCAAGCGCGTGTTGATTGTTGGACCAAGTATGGGCTTCGATCTTCAAATCCACGTGGTGTGCGAGTACGCCAACCGAGACGAACTCGTTGCCATCACCGTCTACATCCCCGATAGACCTCGCTGGACCACGGATCGCGCCCGTGCCTGACACCGGAAGCTTGCAGAACGCGGCGCCATCTGAACCTCAACTGTCCTCAGCTGGCATAGTTCGTTGACTCCCCCTATAATAACTGCCACTTTCATCGCGCGAGCACGGCGATGGTCAGTCAGGACAAGACCAATCCTCGTGCAATACGCCAGAGATTGAGAAGGAGATATCATGCCCAGCTACCAGCGTCCCCCCGGAACCCTCGACACGCTGCCCGAGGAACAAGCTTACTGGTTCCGTCTCCGGAGCCACACCAAGCATCTCGCTGAGCTGGCTGGCTTCGAGCGCATCGACACGCCCATCTTCGAGGCGACCGAGGTTTTCGCCCGCGGCATAGGCGAGGGTACTGATGTGGTGGACAAAGAAATGTACACCTTCACCGACAAGGGCGGAAGAGATCTGACGCTCCGCCCTGAGTTCACTGCCGGGGTCGTCCGAGCCTACATCGAGAACGGGCTCCACGTCGAGGTCACGCCCCAGAAGCTCTACTCCATCGGCTCCACCTTCCGCTATGACCGGCCCCAGGCCGGACGCTACCGTCAGTTCACTCAGTTCAACGCCGAAATCCTCGGCGAGCAAGACCCGGCCGCCGATTTGGAGATCATGACTCTGGTCTGGGACATGTACGCCGGCCTGGGATTCCCGGATCTGGAGTTCCAACTCAACTCCACCGGGTGCCCCCGCTGCCGACCAGCGTACGTCGAGGCCCTGCGCGGGTACTACCAGGGACACGCCAAGGAGACTTGCAAGGACTGTCAGCGCCGTTTGGAGCGCAGCCCGCTGCGCGTCCTTGACTGCAAGGAGGATGCCTGCCAGCCCATCATCGAGAATGCCCCTCGGATCATCGACTATCTCTGCGATGAGTGCCGGGAGCACTTCACCAGCCTGCGCAGCTACCTGGATTTGTTGGACCGCCGCTACGTGCTCAACCATCGACTCGTCCGCGGACTGGACTACTACACAAAGACAGTCTTCGAGGTGTGGGCCTCAGGCATCGGCGCGCAGAGCGCCCTCTGCGGCGGCGGACGCTACGATGGACTCGCGGAGCTCCTGGGTGGACCCGAGACGCCAGGGGTCGGCGTCGCCGTCGGCCTGGAGCGGATCGTGATTATGCTGAAGGAGCTGGAGATCGCGCCCCCTTCCCCACCCAGGCCACAGGTCTTCCTCGCCTATCTGGGACAGCGCCCCCGGGAGAGATCCCTGGTACTCATGGACGAGCTTCGCCGGGCCGACGTCGGGGTCTTCTTCGCCATGGGCAAGGATCGCGGCTTGAGGAGTCAGCTCCGAGAGGCAGACAAGCGCAGCGTCCGGTACACGGTAATCCTCGGTGAGAACGAACTGGACAGCGGGATGGCCACGGTGCGGGACATGAAATCAGGGGACCAGACGGACGTCGGTCTCAACCTGCTCGTCCGCTGGCTCAAAGAGCGCGTCTGAGCCGCATCAACCAGGACGTCAACCTGCGGCGGCCCGAGCCCCCGGTGACTACCACAGAGGCCCGGGACGTCATCCCAGTACTCTTCGGCGAAAACCCTCCGCCGGTTGCGGAACCAGCGCCGGTTGAGTAGCTTTGTAGCGCCAGCGGAAAAGTGTATCGAAACCAAGCGTCTTCTGCCCCAAGAGGCACTTCGACAAACCGCTTGGCTTCGACGCCGTGCCGAGCTTGTCACTTGCACTGAGCTTGTCGAAGTGAAGCATACGTCGCTTCGCTCCCACTCAGCCGGCGCTCTCCACCAGCCCTTAACTGGGGAGGGATCCACGCCTGCGTGTACTAGTCCGGATGTGCAAGACCCCTCCCAAACTTCCGACCCCTCGCCCCTTGCGTCCCGGGGTCAGCTCTTGCTCGTGACGATGCCCCAGATTTCCTTGACCGTAGGCCGCTTTCCGTAGATCAGAAGCCCCACCCGGAAGAGCTTCGCGCCGACCCATAGGGCGCCCGGAATTGAGGCCGCCAACACCGCGATGCTGCCTGCCACGTCCATCCAGGGCACCTCCGCCAATGGCAGCCTGAGCATCATCATCGTGGCCGCCGTCAAGGGGAAGAAGCTTAGGATGCGTGCAACCAGGGCATTGGGGTTAGCGAATAGAAAACCACTGAGCATATAGGGAATCGCCGCGAAGAAACTGAAGAAGCCCGCCAGTTGCTGGCTCTCCTGCATCGTCGTCCCCAACGCCCCGATCCCCGCCATGAGAATCGCGTAGAGCGTGTAACCAAGTAGGTAGTAGACGACGCCCAGAACCATGACCCGGATCGGAATGACGAGCGCTCCGGCCGCCGCCACTATGGCCACCAAGCCTCCGCTGAAGGCTATGGCGCTCAGGAGCCAGACCACCACCTGTGTCAGGCCCACGGCTCCCAATCCCATCACCTTCCCCGCCATCAACTCCATCGGCTGAACGGAAGAGATGATGAGCTCCACCACACGCGTCTCCTTCTCCGTGGCCACGCTCCGCAGCAAGTAGCCCGACGACACGAAGATCGTCATGATTAAGAAGAAAGACAGCATGTACGGGACGACGAAGGTGAAGACGAAGCTCAACGGTCCTTCACCGCGCGTCTCGCCGCCCGAGATAACGCGCGACTCCGGCCGTAGGGGCCGAGCAGTTCTCTCGCGGATCTCTTCGTCGACCCGCCCAGCTAACAGGTGCTCGACCATGAACGCCCGGACGTCCGACGAATCGCCTACTTCCACCGCGCCGAAGCCGCTCCCAACGGTGAGCACAACCACGCGCCCCGTCTCCAGATAATCCTCCGGGACTAGCAAGGCCGCCGAGATCTCGCCCGACTCCACTGCATCGGAGGCAGCCCCCTCACTAAGGAAGGGCACAAAATCCTCCCCATACTCCGGGCGGATCGGCGAGAAGAACCCGGACTCATCCACGACCCCGATCGGTTGGTCGGCTCCTTCGAACTGCCTCGCCAGGAAGTCACCTATCTGCCGCGTCTCGCCCCCTAGCAGCATAGCCAGGAGGAGCCCCACGACACCCAGCGCGGGCACAGCGGCCGTCATAATGATGAATCCCAGCCGCCTGACGCTCGTCAGGTACTCATGTCGAGCGATGACCCATATCTTGCCCCAGTCCATGGCTCTAGGTCTCCTCCCTCCCAACCACCTCGACAAAGATATCCTCCAGGGGCACGGGCGCGACCTCAAACTCACGAACGTCGATACGCCGTTCGACCAGGTGCCGTAGGACGTCCTGAGGGTCGACGCCCTCGTCGAGGGTCAAGTTGAAGGCCCCATCATCCGCCTCCACCAAGAGCACCCCTGGGATCTCCCCCGCCAGATGGGACACCGTCTCGCGGGATCGGAGGCGAACCGTGTTGGGCGCATGCTCCTCCTTGATCGCATCCAGGTGGTCGTAGAGTACCGCTCGCCCGTGGTGGATCAGCAGAATCCGGTCACACAACGCCTCCACCAGATTCATCTGGTGGGTACTGAGCACAATCGTCTTGCCCGCTTCCCGAAGGTCGTCGACGAAACCCTTGAGCCGTTCCGTGTTGACAGGGTCCAGCCCTTGAAACGGCTCATCAAGAATGAGCAAGTCCGGATCGTGGACCAGGCTGGCAATAAACTGGAGTCGCTGCTGCATGCCCCGACTCAGATCCTTGACTTTCCGGTCGGCCCACTCGTCCAGGTCGACGCGCTCGAGCAGGGCCCATCCACGGCGCCGTGCATCTGCTCGCGACACCCCCTTCAGCTCAGCCAGATAGATCAGGGTGTCCAGGACCTTGACGTCACGGAAAAGCCCTCGTTCCTCTGGCAGGTAGCCGACCCGCTCTTTAGCATCCGCCGGCCGGGCCCCCAGAACGGTCACCTCCCCCTCGTCCGGCTGCAAGATATCCATGATGATGCGGATCGTGGTCGTCTTGCCCGCGCCATTGGGCCCCAGGAGACCGAACAACTCCCCCTTGGACACCTCGAACGAGAGCTCGTCGACAGCGACAACCTCACGGTAACGTTTCACGAGACCCGCAACGTGAATCACCATCATCTGTTCCTCACCCACCAACCTGACCCCATCCAGGCGAAAGCCTGCCCATTCCGGGGCAGACGCGCCCATGCAGAAGCAAGACCCGGCGTCAACCGGGTCTTACACCAGACCTCCATCCATCGTCCACCTGCGAAACGCGAGAACGCGCCCTACCGCACTAGAATCGCCGCCACAAATCCTCGACGTCAAGATCCGACGCGATATCCATCTGCATTTCCAGCAAGGCTCGATAGCTCTCCCGAGTCTCCTCGGTCATAGCGTGGGCCTCGTCCGGATGCCGGGCCGCAAAGGCGGCGATCATCACCACGATCATGGCTGCCAGACCGGTGAACGAGGGCACGTTCGTCTGCGTTGGGCCCGGGCAGATGATGGACGTCTCTGCCTCCAGTGCCGCCGCCGCGACCGATGACGCAGCCAGCACAAAGGTCCTTGCACCGCGCTCGCGCGCAAAGCGAACTGCGCTCGCCGTATCCAGGTCCATGCCCGACAGCGAGAACCCTATCACGAGATCGTCCTGTCCAATCTCCTTGAGATTGGTAGCCGCCTCGAGCGGGTCAGTCGCGACGCTGACTGCTGAGAGCCCGATCTCACGCAGCGCGCCGGCGCACAGACCGGCCAGATAGACGCACAGCCCCTGCCCTACGACCCAGATCTGATTGGCATCCAACAGGGTCGGAAGCAGTGCGTTGACCTGCTCTGAGAGACGGTCCTGCGTCAGCTCCAAATTGTGCTTCTCGTTGCCCAGCAGACTGCGGAAGAGCTGCAAATCGTCGGCAGCTTCGAGGTCCGCCGTGTAAGAGGCCTTCAGCTCCGCCCTGACGACCGCTTGAATCTCCTTGCTCAACTCACGGAAACCCGTGTATCCCAACTCCTGAGCGAAGCGCACGACTGTCGCGGCATCCACGCCCAGGCGATTGGCTAGCTCCGTCGCTGTCATGAACGCGGCGTCGAGCTGATTCTGGAGCATGAAATCTGCCAGCTTCCGAAAACTTGGCGTCAAATCATCGTAGTTCTGTTGGATCTTCTCGCGAAACATCGTCACATCTCCTTCTGCACTGACAACACAGGGAAGCTCACAGACCTCGGCTCCTTCCCGGGCGTGCGGCGGAGCGGCTCGGTGACATAGTGGAGGGTTGATGGAGAACGAGCTGACCCCTGAGCACGGCCGGGGAGTAAGGTGCGCTGAACACCCCCTCGTAGATTGCGCTTATTCTACCATGAGTACAGGTAAATTGCAAAAGCATGCCTCCGACCACTCTGCAAAGTCCCAGTCACAGACGAGCCCCACCCATCCGCGACGGGCGTAGCAGAAGGGGCGGCGGATCGAGCCCTTGGGGGAGACGGACAGTTTGACATGCTCATTGCCCGTGCTATAATCCCGGCGCTTTGGCGACTACAGCAGACGGTGAGGCTCTAGCAGGCCGCGAGTGTCGCTTCAGTAAGCTCTGGGCCCCCGTCGTGGGGCTGACGGCGCTGGCGGGGGCGCTCCGGATCATCCACCTGGCTGGTATGCCTCCAGGGCTCTATCACGATGAAGCCATCAACGGCCTCGACGCACTCCGAGTTCTGCGAGGCAGCTATCCCGTCTATTTTCCTGCCAACCACGGTCGCGAGCCCCTTTTTCTCTACCTCGTCGCCGTCGCCGTCAAGGCCGTAGGACGGACTCCCGGTGCGGTCCGTCTGCCGGCTGCCGTATGTGGGACCCTCACCATCCCCGTTACCTTCTGGATGACCCGGGCCTGGTTCAAGCGCTCCACGGCGCTCCTCAGTGCCGCCATCATGACCGCGATGCTCTGGCACGTCCATCTCAGTCGCACCGGCTTCAGGGCTGTCACACTCCCGCTCATGGTCGGTAGTTTTCTGGCCGTCATCGGTCATGCCCTCCGATCTCAACGCCCACTGACCTGGGCCGCAGCCGGTGCGCTTTACGGCCTCTCCTTCTACTCCTACGTCGCCGTCCGCTTCACCCCCGTCCCCTTGCTCGGCCTCGGCGTCTACCTGCTGTGTATCCGGAGAGGGCGCGATCTCTGGCCGGGCGTGCTGTGCTTCGCGGGTGGCGCCCTCCTATGCCTCCTCCCCCTGGCCATCTACACCCTCGGCCACTGGCACGTAGTCATGGGCCGACCGTCCCAGGTCTCGATCATCAACCCCGCGGTGAATGGAGGAGCATTCTGGCGCACGCTCTGGAGCCACGTGGTCCGGACTATGGGCATGTTCTTCGTGCGCGGGGACACCATCGCCCGCCACAACGTCCCCGGGCGACCCGTCTTCACCGTGCCTCTGGGAGCAGCGATGGTTCTAGGCACCGCGCGAGCCGGGGTGCGTGCTCGAGGGGGTGACGCCGGCTCGGCCCTTGTCTTGGTCTGGCTTGCAGGGATGCTAGTTCCCACTGTGGCTGCCGCCGATGCTCCCCACTTCCTACGCGCCGTGGGTATACTGCCGGTTCTCGCTATCCTCCCGGCGCTGGGCATCGAGACTTTGCTGGATGCGCACGTGCAGAAAGGCTCTCGGGTCTACCCCGCGATTCTCATCGCCCTTGCCCTGGCCTATGGCCTGGGGTCGACCGTGCGGGACTACTTTGTCAACTACGCGCAGAGCGCCGACACCCGCTACGCCTTCGAGTCAGCTGCTGTGGAGTTGGCATCCGAGATCAATCGCTTCACCGGGACAGGCTGGGACGGTCAAGCGCTCAACGACGGCATACCTCCCGTCGACGCGGGGCGCCGCGTCCTCGTCGACAGGCGACTATGGGAAGCTTGGGACGCCGTCCCCTTTCTCGTTCCCCAGCAGGAGAGTGTAACCCTCATCCAGCCCAAGTCTCCCCAGCCACTGGAGGAAGCTGACCACGTGCTCCTTCTCCTCTGGCCCTATGGCGATCTCGAGCCCCAGCTGGCCGCGCTCCCCCGGCCAGCCACCATCAAGGTAGATGTCGGCCCGCTGACCAGAGGGGATCTGGAGGACGAACCCTATCCGGCCTACGCCGCCTACGAGATCGGGCCGGGGGCAGATCCCACGGCCGATGTCGCGGGCCGCTTTCGGGACACGCGCTCTCGGGACACCCGCTTTCGGGACACCCTCTCTCTCGTCGACTACAGCGTCGACGTGACCAGCGGCGACCTGCGGCGTTCGTACACGGTCCAGCTGAACTGGCGAGCTGAAATGGCGCCGTCCGCGGACTACACAGCCTTTGTCTATCTCTGCGACGAACGCTGCACTGCATCCACCATCCTGGCGCAGGACGACGCCCAGCCTGGCACAACGTTCTACCCGACGAGTCTTTGGCGTCCTGGGGTCGTCGTCGTCGACACCCGCACATTGCACCTTCCGGCAACGGCCCCACCCACCGTGACAGTTGGCGTGGGGTTGTACGCATGGCCCAACATGGAACGCCTTGCAATCACCGAGCCGCCAGGACCGTGGCTCGACGACATCCTCCTTATCCCGACCGCTGACTGAGATGATGAATCGCAGCGACCGAGTGGTCTCCCTTCTCTTGCTCGTGGCCTTCTCCTCCCTCTATTTCGCCACGACGACGGGCATCACATGCAGCAACGACGGGAGCCACTATGCTCTTACCCGAGCTCTGGCCGAGGAAGGGCGTTTCACCATCGGCACATACGACGACTACGCCGAGGGTAACGACGTGGCCCGGCGGGACGGTGTGCTCTACAGCGACCGGCCCCCCGGCACAGCCCTGGTTGCCGCCGCGTTCTACAAGCTCGGTGGCCTCCTACCCCAGCCCCTTGATCCCCTTCCTTCCCGCCACGATGCAGAAAACCCTCGTCTTCTCTACGTTATGCTCGTCCCCGTGTTGGCCGGGGCCGCTGGGCTCATTCTCACCTACCTCACCCTCCGCCTCCTTGGTATCTCGACCTTCAGCGCTCTGACCACCGCCGTGGTCCTGGGCCTGGGCACCGTACACTGGAAGTACAGCAGTGTCCTCTTCTCACACGCTGTCTCCGGTTTTCTGGTCGTGCTCATCATCTACCTGACAGCGCGGCTGACGCGGGAAGCCGCGCGCACGCGCCATCTGTCCGCCGTCCTGGGCTTCCTGACAGGCTGCGCCGTGCTCGTGGAGTACTCCAATGCCCTTTTGATCCCCGCCATCGCCCTCTATGTCTGGACGGCGATGCAGCAGGGGACAGCCCGAGCGAAAGCCATCCAGATCGGGCTCTTCGGCCTGGGAGGCCTTGTCCCTGCCGCATTCCTGGGCTTCTACAACACCGTCAATTTCGGCAGCCCGTTTTCCCTCTCTTACGATTATGCCATCAACTATCCCTGGGCGGGCAACCTCGTCGAGACCTTCAGCTTCCCCATCCACCGCGGTCTCATCGCTATCCTCTACTGGGGAGTGGGAGGCGGCTGGTGCAACCCGACCTGCTACAACCAGGGGGTTCTCCTCCTCTCGCCCGTCCTTCTCCTCTCCCTTTTCGGCATCGGTGCCTTCTTCCGCCGAGCGCCGCGCTTCGCATCGCTCACACTCGGCCTCTTTCTCGTGTACGTTGCCATCTTTGCGATGCACCGGACCTTCCACGGCTTCACGGCCGACAGCCGCTACCTGACACCCTTCCTCGCCCTGTGGACCCTTCCCCTGGGCTTCTTCGTCGAGCGGATCGACCGCACCAGTGGACGCCGCCCCTGGCGCGCCGTCGCGACCATGATCCTCTACGGCCTGCTCTTTCTCTCCGTGCGTAACGCGTTCCTTCATATTGGCACGTCCTACAACTACAATCTGGATCTCGGCAAGCTGTCTACGCTAGTCGCTTCGCCGGCGAATTGGGCCTACCTGCTCCGTGAGGTCTTTCCCAATGCCAGGAACCTCCCGCTGCTCTGGCTATTCGAGGGCATAGTCGCCATTGTCGGGACGGCGGTATGGTGGGTAGGCATGGGGCGACGCAGAAGCCGGTAGCCGGGGCTTTGTGTTTTTGTTCGAATGTGCTAAAATCACAAGCCGATTACGACTATGAGGGGCACCACAGCCGATTCACCGTCTATCGGCCCCAAAATCTGCAGGACACCTGGAACGTTGAGTCAGACCATTTGCAGGTTTCTTGAAGACACGTTTCGATCGAGGAGGATGAAGGTGGTCAAGAACAATATGCACCCGATGTTGAGGGGGCTTCTCCTGGTCAGCATGGTGACGACGGTACTGCTCGCCGTGGCCCCGTCGCAAACCCTGGCCCAGCAGGACAATCTCCTGAAGAATAGTGGATTTGAGCAGGGTTGGTACGACATCAGCGGCACCCAGCAGTGTCCGAATCACTGGGACATGGGCTGGACCGAGGGTATCGCTATGGGCAATGCAAACAGCGTCACAGCCCGTCCAGAGAGCAGAGTGCTCCCCCGGACCCAGGTTCCACCGGACGAGCACGATCTCTACTACTGGGACGGGGATTACACGCTAAAGATGTTCTGGGCTAGGGCTCCCATCCACATCTCGGTTTTCCAGGACGTCGGTGGCCTCGAGGTGGGGCGCGAGTACCGCTTCGTCGTCCCCACCTACATCGATACCTTCGAGTGGGACAAGGGCAAGAACATCCCCACGGACCCCTTCGCGGCCGAGGTTCGACTGGGCGCTGGCCCGGCGGGCGCCAACTGGCAGGATGCCAACGCCATCAATTTCAGCAATTGGGCAAACCCGACCAACACTTCCCCCTACTACCTGGCGCGTACCACCCTCCAGTTTAAGTTCGTTGCGACAGAACCGCAGATGAGGGTCTTCGTCGAGTTCAAATCAAAATGGACCCTGGACAACAACGGTATCTTTATGGATGCCCTGAGGCTGGAACCCCTGGAGATGGCCGCCTCGCCCACGCCGACGGCGCCCCCTCCGCCGCCCACGCCAACGCCGGGGCCTTCCCCCACGCCTCTCCCCACTCCGACCCCACGTCCCGACGGGTCCATCGTCCACGTGGTGCAGACCGGAGACACGCTGGGAGCCATCGCCTTGCAGTACGACATCACGGTGGATCAGCTCCTAGAGCTCAACGCGGGCTCCATCGGCGACAACAATCTGATCAGGACCGGTCAGGAGCTGGTCGTCTCCACCCCCAGCGAGGCGCCAACGTCTACGCCCCTTCCCGAGCCCCCGACGGCGACACCACAACCTGAAGGAGAGGGTTCGGGTGAGTCGAGTGAGTCGGGCGAGTCCGGCGAGTCCGGCGA
>Ga0180436_10004065_pt1 | contig 13262 bp, 10 predicted proteins | sample SS_ome_2_FD_132434 | JGI IMG/M metagenome (GOLD analysis project Ga0180436, IMG submission 132434) | Hypersaline lake sediment archaeal communities from the Salton Sea, California, USA - SS_3_S_2 metaG | ecosystem: Environmental > Aquatic > Non-marine Saline and Alkaline > Hypersaline >...
CCTCGGGCCGGACGACCGGATCACGGTCGTATCCTTCGCCGACGACATGATCACCCACATCGCGGGCGAATCCGCGTCCGACGGCGGCCGCGACAAGGCCCTGCACGAGATCGGCCTGATCACGCCGCGCGGCTGCACGGACCTGTGCGGCGGATGGCGGACCGGTGTCGAACTCCTGGACGGCCTGGACCTGCCGGGCGCCCAGCGCCGGGCGGTGATCCTCTCGGACGGACACGCCAACCGCGGCGTCACCGACCCCGAACAGCTCGGCCTCGAGGCCGCCGCAGCCCGGGACCGCGGTGTCTACACCACGTCCGTCGGCATCGGCGACGGCTACAGCACCACCCAGCTGCTCGCCCTGTGCGAGAACGGCGGCGGCCATCTCCACCACGCGGCCCGCCCCCAGGAGATCATCGAGGTCGTCCTCGGCGAACTGGGCCAGATCCTGACCACGGTGGCCGAGGGCGTCCGCCTGCGCCTGGACCTGCCCAGCGGCGTCACGGCCGCGGCGGTGGGCCCCTTCCCCACCCATGACGGGGCCGGCGGCCAGGTCGTCGATGTTGGCACGTTCATCTCGGGCGCGCGCCGCCGAATCCCCATCCGCCTGCACTGCCCCCCCGCCGCCGTCGGCGACCGCCTGACGGTCCTGGTGACGCCCACCTGGCGCGCGCCCGGCGACGAGGCGGAACAGACGGGCGCCACCCTGGACGTGGGCCTGCTCTACGCCCCCGTCGATGAGGTGGCCACCGAACGGCCGGACACGGCCGCGTGCCTGGAGATCGGCCGGGCCTGGCAGCGCGAACTGATCGACCGAGCCACCGCCATGGTCGAGGAGGGCGACCGCGAAGGCGCCAGGAGCTTCCTCGACGAGGCCCGCGGCGACTTCGCCGACTACCTGCGCGACCTTCCCGGCGGCGAGGAGGTCCTCGCCGGGCTGGACCATTTCAGACACAGGCTCCAGCGCTCGTTCTCCCAGGGACTGGCCAAGGAGGTCCGGTGCTGCCTGAGGCAGGATTCGACGCTCGTCTCCGATCTGCGCTGGAGCGCGTCTTTCTGCATGGAGGACATCGACAAGATGGGTTGAGTTCGTCGGGGTGAGGGCCCGGCCGGGAATCCGGCCCGGCGGGTTCTCGTTCTGCGGCCCCGGCCGCTTCGAGGAGTGGGGTGGTCGGGGCACTTCCAGCGGAATAGCAGAGATACTCGTGACTATACTCAAAAAGGCTTCGATTAACGTGTCGTGAGCTGTTGGGGCTCCGGAACTGGATATGCTATCCTGCCTGAACTATTCATCGCTGAATATGAGGTGGAGAATTGTCTCGCGAGAATCCTGGATGCCCATTCTGTATCATCGACAGCACTTCGTTCGTCGCAGAGAACGACTCCTGTTTCGCGATACGAGATGGCTTCCCGGTAGCACCCGGGCACACGCTCATCGTGCCACGCCGCCATGTTGCCTCTTTCTTTGACCTAACCGCTGATGAGAAGCAGGACATGGTATCCCTCATCGATGATGTAAAGCTGGACATCGAGCAGAGCCAAAGCCCGGACGGATACAACATCGGCATCAACGACGGTGAGATCGCTGGACAAACTGTGATGCACGTGCATCTGCACGTGATACCTCGCCGAGCTGGCGACGTGACGGATCCGCGAGGTGGTATTAGGTGGATCCTGCCGACCAAGGCACCTTACTGGAATGACGAGACATGACAGCAGCAAGTGATCGGGGGGCCATAGATCTGGCGGAGCGACTGCTCACCCTTCTCGAGGAAGGCGGCTTCGCGGCGACGTATAAGTACGCTGTCCTGCTGGCCATCATGGATGTCTGTATGGAACGGACTTCCGCCAATGGTCTGGCCCCCGACACGATCACTACACGACAGCTAGCCGAACGCGTAACCGAACTCTATTGGCCCCACTCGTTACCATATATCACCAGAGGGCATGATAAGGTCCTTTTGCAGAACACCGCCAGGAACGCACAGGCGGTGGTCATCTCCAGGATTACCAAATTTCGTGAATTATATGCACCAGATCCAGGCGTGCCCATCTCCAGGGCCCGCTCCGCAACCGGCAACCGTTTCGAAACCCTCTTACGCTTCGTGGAGTGGAAGCTGATCGAGATGCCCCTCCCGAGGCTGCAGCATATCGGCCACCACGAGGATCGATTCCTTTACAAAATCAACTGGGACCGGAGTATCAAGCCTCGACTGGTCAAGGCCTACCAGCGAGGTGATAATGACGAATTCGACAACCGCATCATGTTGAGACCGTCTGTCGGCGAACATCTCGTCAGTCTGCATGGCCTGCTGAGACCGATCATTCACCGGCGATGGGCGGCCATGGTCGCAAGAATCAACCGGCTAGAGGAAGCTCGTCTCGAATCTTTTCTGTTCGGAGAAGAGCGCATATCAATGGAGCCAGTCCGCAATCTCCTCAAAGAAATCCAGAGAGGACGATGCTTTTTCTGTCACAAGGATATCCGTGGAGCCGCCGAAGTGGATCACTTCATCCCTTGGGCTCGGTATCCAGATAACGGGCTGGACAACCTCGTCCTGACTCATGCTTTGTGCAACCAGGCAAAAAGGCACTACCTCGCTTGCGAGGATCATGTTGAGCGCTGGGTTGATCGATTTTCAGATCGTGAATACAACGAGATTATCGCATCTGGGGCGAGATCTCTCTCATGGGACAGAAACATCGAAAGGACTCTAGGCATCGGAAGAGCTATCTATCTACGGCTTCCAGCTCATGCGAATCTGTGGATATCCGGGAAGGATTTTTCAGGTGCTGACCCGGAGCGACTTCAGTCTGTATTGAGATGAGTATGTCGCTGTCATGGCCGAGCCAATACAAGTTCAGGTATCTAGTCAATACTTACACCGCATTCTTGAACAACTCATACCGTTCCTCGACATATTCCCGGCCTGGCTGCATTTCATGGCGCGAAGGTAAATAGAGCTTAGTGCCATTCATTTCCTGCAAACCATACTTCAACATGGGACCATCCACTTCTTGCAGAATATCAGATCGAATCTCGACTTCAAGATTTGGACGAATACCTAGGATGTGCCTATCAAATGCAGCATGATGGATCTTGCACAGTGCCAGGCCATTGGGGACAACTGGCTCTCCATGTAGATCTGAATCTGGTACGATATGGGCAGCATCAAGCAGTTCAGCGTGCTTCAGCCTGCACACGGCACAGCGGTTTCTATATGCCCGCAAAACACGTGAGCGAAACTTATACTGATGAAGACGTCGTACTGTGATTGCAGTTACATACTTACGCCTGGCCTCATGAACATGGTTTGGCTGGTCACCATGTCCAGCAGCGGCGATCATGTGATCATCAATCGATACTTTGAATGAAAGAGATGCTGGGTCATCCCCAACAACGTACACAGGCCATGTTGGCAAATACTCACCCTTTTCGATCCCAAAGAAATAGATCAACGGAACGTTCCCCTGCATCGCGGCACGTAGCCCTACATTATCCCGATGAAAAGGATCATCCCCGCGATAGCGGTAGATGAGCCGCCCGTCTGCATCGATGCCATCACTATAGGGTGCTGGCTTGTTTGGCTTGGGCGGTGCAGTAGTTATACTAATTGGAATGAGCTCTAGTACTTTTGGCTTCCAAATTCCGCTGGGCCCCAGAAGCGAAATGACCTCTCCTCGATAGCGCATTCCTGACTTGAGGAGTTGCCAGGGTAGAACTTCACCATAGCGATCAGATGCAGCTTGCAGGAACTCGAATGCACACTGTCTTATCTCCGAATCGATTGCATAGTCGCTCAAGGATATTACCTCACTCGATAAGTCAACTCACGCTGAGGGCATGTCAATATACAAATACTCTCGATGTTTCTATCTGGAATCAACATATGATGTCACGACTTCAGGATGATAGGCTAATCCAGTCACAGCACCGTGCTTGACGCCAACGATTTCCCCTTTGCATCGAGCTAGTATCTCTATTCCATTCCCTATCTCCAATACACGAGGGGCGCGAATAAAAGCCCCCTGAATGGTCTCCCGAGTCGTAACGAGTTCCACCTCTCCAATAAACGACTCCACCTGCCGTCCATATCCATTCCGTCGCACTAGCATATCCAGCAACCCCAACGGCCGCACCCCATGCCGTCCCTCCTCCTCCTCAATCCGCGTCGCCAGCATGATCAGCCCCGCGCAGGTCCCCAGGATCGACTTGCCCGCAGCTGCGAAATCCAGGATCGGCTGCCTCAACCCCACCTTGTCGATGAGACGCGTCATCGTCGTGCTTTCGCCACCGGGGATGATTAGGCTACGAACGCCCGCGAGCTCACCCGGCCGTCGCACGCGCTTATGCGCGATCCCTTGGCGGCCAAGGGACTGCTCGTGAAGTTCGAAATCGCCCTGGAGGGCCAGGACGCCGACTGGGAGCTCGTCGGGCACTTGGGCTCCTAGAGGCTAGGTTTGGAAACGCCTCCACGTGGAGGTGTTTTTGGTCTCTCGATCAAAAACGCCCAACCCGGCGAAGCCGAGCCGGGCGCTTGTGTTCATCAGGCGGCGGGGCGAGCTACCAACCCCGACTCGCCATCTTCTCCTCTTCAGGCATCGACGCCACGTCCAACCCCTCCATGGCCTCCCCCAGATCCATGCTGATCTCCAGCAACTTCTGGGGATCGTCATAGTAGGTGACGGCCTGCACGATCGCCTCGGCCCGGGGCTTGGGATCGTTGCTCTTGAAGATCCCCGATCCCACGAACACCGTCTCCGCGCCGAGCTGCATCATCAAGCTCGCGTCCGCCGGCGTCGCCACCCCGCCGGCCGCAAAGTTCGGCACCGGCAGCTTTCCGAGCTTGGCCGTCTCCAGCACGATGTGATACGGCGCGCCGAGAGTCTTCGCCTCGGCCATCAGCTCGTCTTCGCGCAGCACCGTCAGCCTCCGGATCGCCTCCTGCACCGTACGCATGTGCCGCACCGCCTCCACGATGTTGCCGCTGCCGGCCTCGCCCTTGGTCCGGATCATCGCGGCGCCCTCGCCGATGCGCCGCAGCGCCTCGCCCAGGTCGCGGCATCCGCACACGAACGGCACCTTGAACGGCCACTTGTCCACGTGGTTCTTCTCGTCGGCCGGTGTCAGCACCTCGCTCTCGTCCACGAAGTCGATCCCCAGCGCCTCGAGGATCTGCGCCTCCGCGAAGTGTCCGATCCGACACTTCGCCATGACCGGGATGGAGACCATCTCCTGGATCTCCTTGATCATCTTGGGCTGGCTCATCCGGGCGATGCCGCCGTCCTTGCGGATGTCGGCGGGGATGCGTTCGAGGGCCATCACCGCGACCGCGCCGGCCTCTTCGGCGATCTTGGCCTGTTCGGCGTTGGTGACGTCCATGATGCAGCCGCCCTTGAGCATTTCGGCCAGGCCGACCTTCAGCTTCATGCGCTCCTGGATCTTCTCGTTGTTCCACGGCGTCGTCATGGCGCGTCTCCCTTCTGTCAGTAGGCCTGTGCGAACAGCACGCGTTTGTGGCTGGGCTTGCCGCATCTGATGCAGGCGCCCTCTTCGTCTTCCGCGTCGAGCGGGATGTTGCGGATCGTGACCTTGGTCTCGTCCTGGATGGCTTCCTCGCAGTCCCTGTCGCCGCAGTGGTGGCAGTGGGCGAAGCCGCCTTCGTTCGTGTACAGGGCCTGGAATTCGTCCCAGGTGTCCAGGCGGTGGGTGTTCTTCTGCATGCGCTCGGCGGCCGCGTCGAAGAGCTCCTGCTGCATGCGCTCCAGGTGGGCCTCGACGGCCTGGCCGAGTTCGGCCAGGGGCACCTTGTGCTTTTCGCCGTCGTGCCGCGTGGCCAGGATGCAGGCGTCGTCGGCCACGTCGCGGGGGCCGAGCTCCAGCCTGATGGGCACGCCCTTGCGTTCCCATTCGCCGTACTTCCAGCCGGGGCGCATGTTGTCGCGGTCGTCGATGTGTACGAGGCCGGCGATGGGTTTGAGCGCGCCGGCGAGCTCCTTGGCCTTTTCGAGCACCAGTGCGCGCTCATCGTCCTTCCGCCAGATCGGCACGATCACCACCTTGCGCTGCGCCAGCTCCGGCGGCAGCACCAGACCCTTGTCGTCGCTGTGGCACATGATCAGGCCGCCGATCAGCCGCGTGCTGACGCCCCAGCTCGTGGCCCACACGTAGTCCTGGCCGCCGTCGGCGTCCTGGAACTTCACGTCGAAGGCCTTGGCGAAGTTCTGGCCGAGGTCGTGGCTGGTGCCGGCCTGCAGGGCCTTGTTGTCCTGCATCATGGCCTCGATGGAGAAGGTCTCCACGGCGCCGGCGAAGCGTTCGCGTTCGGTCTTGGCGCCCACGATCACGGGCATGGCCATCATGTCCTCGGCGAACCAGCGGTAGCACTCGAGCATGCGCAGGGTCTCCTCGCGCGCCTCTTCGGGCGTGGCGTGCGCCGTATGGCCTTCTTGCCAGAGGAACTCCGTGGTCCTCAGGAACAGCCGGGTGCGCATCTCCCACCGCATGACGTTGGCCCACTGGTTGATCAGCAGGGGCAGGTCGCGGTAGCTCATGATCCACTTGCGGTACTGGTTCCAGATCACCGTCTCGCTCGTCGGACGGATGATCAGCTCCTCCTCGAGCTTCGACGCCGGATCGGGCTCAACCGAGGGCTTGCCGTCCCTGGTGACGGAGCGAAGCCTGGAGTGGGTCACGATGGCGCATTCCTTGGCGAAGCCCTCCACGTGCTCCGCCTCCTTCGCGAGGAAGCTCTTGGGGATCAGCAGCGGGAAGTAGGCGTTGACGTGGCCGAGCTCCTTGAAGCGGTCGTCCAGCAGCCGCTGCATGCTCTCCCAGATGGCGTAGCCGTTGGGACGGATCACCATGCAGCCGCGCACGGGGCTGACCTCGGCCAGCTCGGCCTGCTGGATCACGTCCTGGTACCAGCGCGAGTAGTCCTCGCTGCGCTTGCAGATGTCACCCATGGGGTCCTTTCCCGGTAATGGCGTGAATATGGGGCGGCGGGGGCCGCCGTGAGACAAGATAACACCTGGAACCGCCTCGGGAAAGGCGGCGGTAAGCCCTCTTCCCACCTCCCGGCGAGCCTGGTCTACCTTCCGACAGGACATCGATGACCCGCCCGCGCATGGGCGTCGCGAAGGGCCGCAGGGCAGGAGGTCCGGAGACCCGTAGCGTCGCGACGGCCCGCCACAGGAGGTGGCGGGCCGTCGCCCCGTGCGCGGGCGGGTCATCGATGTCCGCTGTCAGAAGCGATAGACCACGCGCGCCGTCCCGAACCCCATCTTCTGATCGTCGGTATCGTTCGTATGGCTTTCTGGAAGGTAACTGGCCATCACATCCAGCCGCAGGTCCGCCGTGAGCTCCGCCCCCACCATCAGCCACAACTCCACATAGGTGAAATCGCTGTACAGCGACAGTTCCTCCACCTCTCCGGGGCCGACCTCCGGTTCGGTCTCGTCGTAGTCGCGCTGTCCGATCTCCAGTGTGAGCGACGCGCTCAGCGCCGCGCCGTAGTGGTCGAGGCCGCCGCGGGCGCCGAGCTGACGGTAGGATTCGCCCTCGGTGTCGGAGGACAGGGACTCGCCGGCGGCGCCGAGCTGCCAGGCGGGGCCGAACACGCCGCCGCCTTCCAGGCGCAGGTGGGTCTCCCAGCGGGTCTGGTCGGTGTAGGCGCCCCAGGTGTCGTCGTAGCGCCAGGACTCGTGGCCCAGTTCGGCGGCCAGACGCAGGCCGCTCTCGCTCAGCGGGAGCGCGGCCTCGGCCTGTGTCCAGTGGCTCCAGGACGAGGGGCGAACGGCCGTGTTCTCGATCTTGCGGCGTTCGGTGCGGTGGTAGACGCGGCCGGTGGGGCCCAGGAAGGCGTTGTGGTCGTACTCGAACTCGGCGCCGAGGCTCTCGCGGCCGATGTCCGTGGTGTCTGGGTAGGCGCGCTTGCCGGCGCGCAGGCCGAGGCGCCAGTTGCGGCGGGCGTCGCGGCCGGCCTTCAGGTAGGCCGCCACGTTGCCGTCGTTGCGGTCGACCTCCAGCTCCGACGGAGTGTCGTAGCGTAGGGTCGAGCCCCAGGCCCGCAGCTCGCCGGCCAGGCGACCGTCCGGGGACACGGTCCAGCGGCCCTTGAGGCGGCCCTCGAGACTGTCGCTGGTCAGGTAGTAGTCGCTCTGGCGGTTGTACCAGGTGCCCTGCAGCTCGCCGTCGAGGCGCAGGGTGGCGCGGCGGGCGTCGGGGCGGTGGGCGTAGCCCCATTCCATGCGGCCGCGGTTGCGCTCGGAGCCCACCGAGATCTGGGGGCGCACCCGCCATTCGTGGCGGGCCCGGCCCTCGGTGCGGCCTTCGGCCGACAGGGTCATCTCGAATTCGCTGATGGTCTCGGTGGTATCCTCGAGGGCGAGGGCGTAGGTCTGGATGTAGGTGTCGTAGCCCGAACTCAGGGTGGTCCGCCAAGCAAACTCGCCCGCCGTGTCACGCTGTTGGGCGAGGGGTGCAGCGTCAGACGACACGACGGGCGAGGTATCTGAATAACCGAAAAGTAAGGATAACCCTGACTCGTTCGGTGTAACGATACTATCAGCACCCGCTTGTGATGTCAAATCAAAAACGCCCCCACCCCTGACGGCGGGGACGCCGAACGCGGTGGACAGGACCGCGATTGAGATCAGGACCCGAGCCGTCACCGTGTCCTCTCGACGGATTGGCGCAACAGGTTCAGGGCGGTGCGGATGCTGCGCAGGGCCGGTTCGAGTTCGCCGTCCGCCAGGACGTCCCGGGCCTGGTCGCGCAGGGCCCGCGCCCGATCGAGCAGGCGACGGGCCTCGGGGTCGTCGGAGCCGCGGACGGTTTCGGCCGCACGCTCGAACTGCTCGTCGAAATGCTCGATCTGGTCCTGCACGCCCGCGGCGTCGGGCGCGGGGCCGAGCTGGCGCAGCACGCTCTGGGCCTGGGTCCGGGCCTGGCGGGCGAAGCGCAGGGCCTGCAGCGGCGCCTGGTCGGCCAGGGCGCGGCGGGCGCGGCCCAGGTTCTCCTCGGCGCGGCCGAGCAGGTCGGACAGGGCCGGGTCGTTCACGTCGTCGAGGCGGTCGGCGGCCAGGGCGATCAGGTCCGCGGTGCGGTCGAGTTCCCGTTCGAGCTGGTCGGCGCCGCCGGCCTCGAAGAGCAGCCGCGCCGCGCGCTTGAGCTGGGTCTCGGCCGACTGCAGCAGGTTGAAGGCCTGCTGGTAGTGGGTCTGGCGGTACTGCTCGCGCGCCCGCTGATAGAGCCGCTCGGCCTCGTGGACGAAGCGCATGGCCTGGGCGTTGTCCGTCTCCTGGGCCCGCTCCTTGACCTGTTCGTAGAGCTCCATCAGACGGTCGAGGTAGTTGCGCACGCGCTCCTGGTAGTTCCGGGAACCGCGGGCGATGCGCTCGGCTTGTTCGGCGGCATCCCGGGCGCGCAACGACATGGCGGCCGCGATGCCGGGACGGTCGGCGCTGAGCTGGTTGCGCGCCGTCCGCTGCTGCTGCAGGGCGACCGTGAAGATGCGGCGAGCCTGTTCGCTGTCGCTCTCCTGGATCAGGGGGGCGATCTCCTGGAGGATCTCGTCGGTGCGGTCGAGCACCTCGGGGGCGGCGTCGACGGCGGGTTGACCCGCTTGGTACTGGGCGGCTGCGGGGCCGACCGCCAGGGTGGTCAGCAGGGCCATGGCCGCCAGGACCACCGGCCGCAGGCGCCTCGTTCTATCGGTCTTCATGAAGCTCATGTCTCGAATCCTTGTTGGAGGTTGGCTTCCGACCGGGGTGGAGCAACCTGCGGGCCACGCGCCGCCGAAGGCGGTCTGTCTTGTAAATGACATCACGACTACTGGTTACAGAGTCACGATTCTATGACGTCCCGAATCCGCCTGTACCACCAGGTACAGACGAACCGCCCCGGACATCACTCACCTTCCAGGCCCAGCAGCTTCAGCCGCGAGTACAAGGTGCGGCGGGTGATGCCGAGCAGGCGGGCGGCTTCGGATTTGTTGCCGCCGGCGCGCTGGAGAGCGGCTCGGATGAGACGACGTTCGTTGTCGGCGAGGTCCAGGTCGCCTCCGGGATCGACTGCGGGCGGCGCGCCAGGTGCGCCGCCCGCGCCGACATCCAGCATGATGTGCTCCGGCCTCAGGCTCTCGGCACCCGCCAGGATATGCGCCCGCTCGATCACGTTGCGCAGCTCGCGCACGTTGCCGGGCCAGCCGTAGCCGCGCAGACGCGTCAGCACTTCGGCGGGCAGGTGCGGCGTCTCGCGTCCGAAGCGCGCCAGGAAGTGCAGGGCCAGCTTCTCCAGGTCGTCGAGGTGCTCGCGCAGGGGCGGCACGTCGACGGGGATCACCATCAGCCGGTAGTAGAGATCCTCGCGGAAGGCGCCCGCGGCGATGGCCTCCTCCAGGGGGCGGTTGGTGGCCGCCAGCACGCGCACGTCCACCTGCCGCTCGCGGGGGTCGCCCACGCGGTTGATCTTGCGGGCCTCGAGCACGCGCAGCAGCTTGGCCTGCACGCCGGCGCCCGCCTCGCCGATCTCGTCCAGGAACAGGGTGCCGCCCGAGGCGGCCTCGAAGAGGCCCTCCTTGTCGCTGTCGGCGCCGGTGAAGGCGCCCTTGCGGTAGCCGAAGAGCTCCGACTCGAGCAGGGTCTCGGGAATGGCGGCGCAGTTGACGGCCACGAAGGGCCCGCCCGCGCGCGCGCTGGCCTCGTGGACGGCCCGCGCGGCCACCTCCTTGCCGGCGCCGCTCTCGCCGCGGATCATCACCGTGGCGTCGCTGGGCGCCACGCGGCCGATGAGGTCGCGCAGGGCCCGCATGGGCGCGCTGTCGCCCAGCAGGCCGCGCTCGCCCGAGAGCTTGCGCATCGCCTGGCGCAGGGAGCGGTTCTCGCGGCGCAACGCCGCGCCCTCCAGGGCGCGGTCCACGGCCAGTTTCACTTCCTCGGCCTTCCAGGGCTTCTTGATGTAGGTGAAGGCCCCGCGTTCCATGGCCGCCACGGCCGTCTCGTAGTCGGCGTAGGCGGTCTGCATGATCACCGGCGTGTCGGGGTCGGCCGCCTTGACGCCGTCGATGACCTGCAGGCCGTCCACGGGCTCCATGCGCAGGTCCGTGAGGACCAGGTCGAAGGCCTGGTCCTCCAGCGCCGCGAGGGCCGAGGCCCCGTCGCTCATCTCCACGACCTCGTGCCCCTCCCCCTCGAGCTGGAAGCGCAGGAGCTGGGTGTTCCGCTGTTCGTCGTCCACCACGAGAATCCGTGCCATGCTATCGGTCCTCCTGCGGCTCGTGCAGCGGCAGCCGCACCTCGGCCACCGCGCCCGGGCCGTCGTCGCGATCGCGCAGGCCGATCGTGCCGCGATGCTCGGTCACCACCTGGCGCACCATGGCCAGGCCCAGGCCGCTGCCCTTCTCCTTGGTGGTGCGGAAGGGCTCGAAGATCTCATCCTCGGACAGGCCGCCCAGTCCCGTGCCCTCGTCCAGGACCCGCAGCACGGCCTCGGCGTCCTCGCGCGCCAGGCGCACGGTGACGCGGCCGCCCTCGGGCATGGCGTCGCGGGCGTTGAGCAGCAGGTTGAGCATGACCTGCTGCAGGCTGGGGTTGTCGCCGGACACCGTGAGCGGCCCGTCGTCGATCTCGACGGCCAGCTCCGCGCCGGACGCGGCCAGCTCGCGCTCGGCCAGGCGCGCGGAGCGGCGCACCAGCTTGGCCAGGTCCAGGGGCTCGGACTCGAGGCCGCTGCCGCCCCTGCCGAAGGTCAGGTAGCGGGTCAGGATGCGGTCGAGCCGGTCCACCTCGTCGGGGATGTAGTCGAGGGTCGGCAGGTCGATGCCCGCCTCGCGCAGGCGCTGGGCCTGGATCTCGCCGGCGCCCCGGATGATGCCCAGGGGATTGCGGATCTCGTGGGCGATGCCGGCGGTCATGCGGCCCATGGTCGCCAGGTTCTCCTGCCGCAGCATGGCGGTGCGGGCCCCGATCAGGGCGCGTTGCTGGCGCGAGAGCAGCCAGGCCATCAGGCTCAGGAACGCCAGCACCAGGCCGGCGGTCAGCCACGCGGCGCGGCGCAGAGCGGTCAGGGCGTCCAGGAAATCCGCCTCGGCCTCGGCCGTGATCACGCCCGCGACCCGGCCCCGGGAGTTCCAGACCGGGGCGTGGGCGCTCTTCTGCATCAGGTCGCCGGAGCGGTAGAGGCGGCTGGGGGTGGCGAAGCCCTCCCGGGCCGAGGCCACCGCCGCCGGATCCAGGTCCCAGTACACGTTCAGGTCGCCCTTGGCCTGGCGGCGCACCGCCGAGACCAGGACGAAGCCGTCGGCGTCGCAGAGGACGAGCTCGGACAGGTCGTTCTCGCGGCGCACCTGCTCCAGGCGCGAGCGCAGCCACAGGAAGTCCAGGGATTCCTGGGTGTCGTAGCTCCAGACGGCCAGCGAATCGCCGTCGACCAGGTAGGAGGCGGTCACCGCCACGCCGGCCAGGCGCTCGCCCAGGGCCTCGTCCAGGCTGTCGCGGGAGCGGCCGTAGAGGTGGGACAGGGACAGGGCCACCGCCAGCATGATGGCGAGGTAGGCGGCCACGCCGGTCCAGATCCGGCGGCGCGTGCCCCTGGCGGCGGCGGGTTCCATCAGTCCCGCGCCTCCTCTCCGGCGGCCGACTGCTCGCGCGCGTGGTAGCTCGAGCGCACCAGCGGGCCCGATTCCACCCAGGGCAGGCCCATCTCGCGGCCGGCGCGGGCGAGGTCGGTGAATTCCTCGGGGGGGACGAAGCGCACGACCTCGTGATGCTGCGGCGTGGGCTGGAGATACTGGCCGATGGTGACGATGTCCACCCCTTGGTCGTTGCAGGTGCGGAGCACGTCCAGGACTTCTTCGTGAGTCTCGCCCAGCCCGAGCATGATCCCCGTCTTGACCTTCATCTTGCCGCCGCGGGCGTCCGACCATTGTCTTGCGGCGCGGAGCACCGTGAGCGAGCGGCGGTGGTCCGCCTGGGGGCGGACCTCCGGATCCAGGCGCGGCACCGTCTCGAGGTTATGAGCGAAGACCTGCGGTTCGGCGGCGAAGACCTTCTGGTACTGCAGCGGCAGGCCCAGGAAGTCCGGCGTGAGCACCTCCACGCCGCAGCCGGGATTCAGGCGCCGGATCCAGCGGATGGTGGCCGCGAAGTGGGCCGCGCCGCCGTCGGGATGCTCGTCGCGGTTGACCGAGGTCACCACGGCGAACTTCAGACCCAGATGCTTCACGGCCTCGGCCACGCGCCGGGGCTCCTCGGGCTCGAGGGCC
>Ga0180436_10004067_pt1 | contig 13251 bp, 12 predicted proteins | sample SS_ome_2_FD_132434 | JGI IMG/M metagenome (GOLD analysis project Ga0180436, IMG submission 132434) | Hypersaline lake sediment archaeal communities from the Salton Sea, California, USA - SS_3_S_2 metaG | ecosystem: Environmental > Aquatic > Non-marine Saline and Alkaline > Hypersaline >...
ACTCACCAAGTCCCGGAGGCCATGAAGGCCAAGTTCAAGGAGGCTGGGATGGACCTCGACAAGATGCGGCCGCTGACGCGCGAGCAGGTCATCGCCCTGCGCGAGCGCGGCGAGTCGCCCGATCAGGCCGACCTCAGCGGCGTCGATCTGTCCGAGCTGGATCTGAGCGGCGCCGATTTCAGCCGCTGCAAGCTGGGCCGGACCGCCTTCCGCAAGGCCAAGCTGGACGGCGCGCGCTTCACCAAGGCGATGGGGCAAGGCGCCGACTTCAGCGGTGCCTCGCTGGTCGGCGCGGAGTTCGGTCAGGCCATGCTGAAGGAGGCGATCTTCAAGCAGGCCAACCTGCAGCAAGCCAACTTTGACCGCGCCATGATCAACGGGGCCGTCTTGGACGGCGCCGACCTGCGCGAGGCCCGCTTCCACATGAGCATGCTGAAGCAGGCGAGCATGAAGGGGGCGGATTTTCGCGCTGCCCGCTTCGAGCTGACCACGATGGGCGGCGATGCGACCAAGGCCGATTTCAGCGGTATCCGCACCAAGCAGCTTCAGGCCGACCGCATGACCCTGGATGGTGCCAGTTTCGCCGGCGCGACCCTGTTCCGGACGATGTTCCAACGCAGCAAGGGTGAGAAGGTCAACTTCCGCGACGGGGACCTGCGCAAGCTGCGCCTGGCGATCGACTCCGAGCTACCCGGCGCGGATTTCTCCGGCGCGGACCTGCGCGGGGCCGGGCTGCGCCAGTCCGACCTCAGCGGCGCCGACTTCAGCCGGGCGCGGCTCGACACCGCCGTCATCGACAACTGCTACATGCCCGGCGCCAAGCTCTACAAGGCCAGCGCCCGGCGCACGCGGCTGCGCAACAACAATCTGGAAGGAGCCGATCTGCGCTTCGTCAACCTCTTCAGCGGCTCGGTGGGCAAGACCCGCTTGGTCCAGGCCGATCTGCGTGGTGCCCACCTCTATGGCGCGGACCTATACAAGGTGGTGATGGGCAAGACGCGTCTGGACGGCATCAACCTGCGGCGGACCCTGCTCGAGGGGCATGAGGACCTGCTCAAGTGAATCGGATGGATCGACCAGCACTGCAGGCGGCGCTGGACGCCGGCCGGCGGATCGAGCAGGCGGACCTCTCCGGCCTGGATCTGCGAGAGGCCGACCTCAACGGCGCCTCGTTTCGCAACTGCTCCTTCGTCGGCAGCGACCTGCGCGGCGCCAGCCTGACCAAGGCGACGCTGACGAACTGTGATTTCTCGAACGCCTGCTTCGCCGGAACCCAGCTCGAACAGCTGATGGGCCGCGGGCTGAGGTTCGCCGGCGCCGACTTCTCGGCGGCGCGGGTGCACCGCTGCATGCTTCAGCATTCGGATTTCTCCGACGCCAACCTACAAGGCTTCACCATCAGCTGGACCATGTGTCAGCACGGCAACTTCACCGGCGCCGATCTGCGTGGGGCCGTCTTGGAGAAGGCCATTCTCAATCATGCCTGTCTCGCGCGGGCCAACCTGGAAGACGCTCGCCTGATCCGCACGACCTTCATCGACGCCGATCTGCAAGGTATCTCGCTGAAGCGGGCCAATCTGTTCAAATGCGTGCTGCGCGGGGCGAGCCTGATCGATCAGGACTTCTCCGGGGCGCACCTGGATGTGGTTCAATTCGACGGTGCCCTGCTGCAGCGGGCGCGGTTTACCGGCTCGCGCTTGAGCCTGTCGAACTTCTCGGGGGCCGATCTGACCAGCGCGGACCTCTCCGAAACCGAGGCTGAGCGCTGCCTATTTAGTGGTGCCATCCTGAAGCAAGCCTGCCTCTCGAAGGCCCGCTTGGCCAGATCCGTCTTCAACGGGAGTGATGCCGCGCTAGCGGATTTCAGCCATGCCACACTGACCGGATCAATATTCAAAGAGAGTCATTGTCATGCGACCAATTTCCAGGGGGCTGACCTAAGCCATACGGACTTTTCTCACGCTGACCTGACCATGGCCAACCTGAGCGGGAGTCGGCTCTATCAGGTGAGGTTCCACCAGACCCTCGACAACGATGCGCGATTTGACGGCGCCTTGGTGGTGCCGCAACAGATCGATGACGACTTTGCCCAGGCCGAGGCCTGGAAGCCACCGCCGGATTGATCGCGGCCTCCGCCTGCAACGCCCTGCCCGACACGAGAGGCCGTGCAAACGAGGCCACCACCCCATAGGAGAGAAACCATGCCGATGAGCCAAGGCGCGACCAAGCCCGATCCGCAGCCGGTTCTGAGTGAAGGCTGGGTCGAAACGACGGCCAACGATCAGCTTCGGATCACGACCGAGCAAGGTCGCTACGCCGCGCGCAAGGCGGCCAGTTGTCTGCTGATGCCCAAGCCCGGCGATCAGGTGCTGCTCTCGATCCATTCAGCCTCGGTCTATGTGCTCGCCGTCTTGGAGCAGGCCGATCCAGAGGCGTCCCAGATCAACCTGCCGGGAGAGGCCAGCATCCGGGCCGGCAGCAACCTGCACCTGTCAGCAACGCAGGCGCTGAGCTGTGCATCGCAGACCCTGTCAGTCGGCGCTGAACAGGCCGAGATCTCGATCGAGCGCACCCAGTTCATCGGCAACCTGGTGGCGCTCCAGGCGGAGCGCATCCGCAGCGTCTTCAGCAGCGCGGATCAGATCTATCGCAGGCTCAGTCAGCGGATGGTCGAGTATTTCCGCGTCACGCAAGAGCACGAGGAAACACAGGCCAACTCGTCGCGCAAACTGGTCGAGGAGGACCTGTCTTTGCAAAGCCGGAATACCCACATCATTTCCGAAGAAAATGTCAAGGTCGACGGCGAACTGGTCCAACTAGGCTAGCTGACGGACAACAGACAGAGGAGCAACCAATGTTTGGACTGACCATGGGGCCGGGCATGAACATGGCCGAGGCCGACGTCTGCCTGACGCCGGACGGCCCGATTCCGGTGCCGATTCCGTACCCGAACCTGCAGGAGACCTCGACCACGGCCCCGGCAGCCGAGACGGTGCTGTTCGACTGCGCGCCGGCGCTGAACCAAAGCTCGATTGGCCTCGTCTCCGAGGGCGATGACGCTGGCGTGCTGCTCGGCGTGGTCTCCCACATGATCTCCGGTGAAGCCTTCTACATCGTCGGCTGCACCACCATCATCACCGACGGTATGCCGCAACAGCGGCTCACCAGTGTTACCGGGCAGAACGCCCTTGGCGAGCTGCCGAATATCGTCGGTAGCTGTACACTGCCCAGTCAGGAGACGGTACTCACGCTAGGTTAGGCATGAGCGCCGAAACTCCTCCGCTCAATGCAGATGCGAAACCAAGCCCCGAGCCGCCGGGTTGCGGACGCAGGGGCCGCATATAACCGTTGCACCTGATTGGCGGGCAAAACGCGCAAAAAAAATCAGGATTGACAGGCTCAACCTGTCAGCGGTCAGGGCAAATAGCTCTAGCACCCAGGGGGACGGCCTGCACCATGGATTTACAGCCGCGTATCCAGTTAATATAGGCGGCTGTCAAATGCATCCGCACCCACTGCCCAATACGGCCTCAATGCCGTCACCAGGCAGCGGTCAACCCTGATTCAGGAGCCTACTATGGCCGAGCAGCTCACGCTCTCTATCATCAAGCCTAATGCCGTTGCCAAGAATGCCATCGGCGCCATCTGCGGCCGTTTCGAGCAGGCCGGCCTGCGGATCGTTGCCGCTCGCATGCTGCACATGAGCCTCGAGCAGGCCAGCGCCTTCTATGCCGAGCATCAGGGCAAGGGCTTCTTCGATGAGCTAGTCGGCTTCATGACCTCCGGTCCGGTGCTGGTCATGGCGTTGCAGGGCGAGGACGCCATCGCCAAGAACCGCGAGCTGATGGGCGCCACCAACCCCGCTAACGCCGCGCCCGGCACCATCCGCGCTGACTTTGCCGACTCCTTTACCGAAAATGCCGTGCACGGCTCTGATGCACCAGAGACGGCCGAGCGCGAGATCGGCTTCTTCTTCCCTGACGGCATCTGCAAACGTACCCGCTGAGCCGCCCCACCAAGCGCCTGCCCGAGAAGACGACTCGAATGATGCCAGCCGCCCCCAGCGCCAGCAGGGATCCGCGTATCCCATTGCTCGATCTCGATCGACCCGGTATCGAGGGGCTCACCACGGGCTGGGGCTTCAAGCCCTTCCATGGCCGCAACCTGTTCCGCTGGGTGCATAAACATGGCGTCTCTGACCTCGATGCCATGTCGGACCTCTCCAAGGCACTGCGCGCGCGCCTGGCCGCCGAGACCCAAATCAACCTGCCGCGGGTTGCACTGGAGAAGCCCTCCGCCGACGGCACCATCAAATGGCTGTTCGACCTGCACGACGGCCAACGCGTCGAGACCGTCTACATTCCCGAGGAGAGCCGCAGCACCCTCTGCGTCTCCTCGCAGGTCGGCTGCGCCCTCGACTGCCGCTTCTGCGCCACCGCCCGACAGGGCTTCAGCCGTAACCTCAGCACCGGCGAGATCATCGCTCAGGTCTGGCATGCCACCCGCGCGCTTGGCAAGCCACCGACCAATGTCGTCATGATGGGCATGGGCGAGCCACTGGCCAACTTCGACGCCGTGGTCAAGGCAATGGCGATCATGCAGGACGACTTCGCCTACATGCTCGCCAAGACCCGGGTGACGCTATCGACATCCGGCATCGTGCCGAATATCTACCGACTCGCCGAGGTCAGCGAGGTCTCATTAGCCGTCTCGCTGCATGCGCCGGACAATGCCCTGCGCGACGAACTCGTTCCGATCAACCGCAAGTATCCACTGGAGCAACTGATCCCCGCCTGCAAGGCCTACTTGCGTGGCGAGCCGCGTCGGCGCATCACCTGGGAATATGTCATGCTCAAGGACGTCAACGACAGTGACCGGCATGCCAAGGCACTGATCCGGCTGCTCGAAGGCACGCCCTCCAAGGTCAACCTGATCCCATTCAACCCCTTTCCGGGCAGCGGCTTTGCAACCAGCGACCCGGAACGGATCGAGGCCTTCCGGCAACGGCTCAAACGCTCCGGCCTAGTCGCGACGACGCGCAAGACCCGCGGCGACGAGATCGCCGCCGCCTGCGGACAGCTGGTCGGGCAAGTGCAAAATCGCCGGCTCAGGCATCCCGGAGCCGTGCTTCCCGTTAGCCTTAGTCGCTGATGCAGCCTCCCCCCGGAAACCACCGATGAACCGCCGTCGGTCGATGCTGATCCGCCGCATAAGCCCGCTCGTGCTCATACTCAGCCTCACGGTCGCTGGCTGTGCGGGTGGCTTTGGCTTCAAGAAGCACAGCGAGGTACCCGAGGGCGAAAGCCCGGCCGATCTCTATGTCGACCTCGCCACCGAATACATCCAACGCGGTCAGCTCGACACCGCCCTCGGGCGCGCTCAACAGGCAGTCGAGGCAGACCGCAAGAGCGCACGCGCACACTACATCCTCGCTATCGTCTATCAGCGTTTAGGCGATCGGCAGAAGGCGCAACGAGAGATCGCTGAAGCCGTCAAGCGCGCACCCAAGAACCCGGACTACCGCAATGCCTGGGGCGCCATGCTCTGCGCCGACGGCCAATACGAGGCCGGCCTGCGTGAGATCAAGTCGGCCCTAACCGACCCGCTCTACGAAGGACCAGAGATAGCCCTGATGAATGCCGCGGACTGCTCACGCCAAGCGGGCCGCCGCGGCGATGCCGAACGCTATCTGCGGCAAGCGCTAGAGCGCAATCCCAACTTCGGGCCGGCACTTCTCGAACTCTCCAAGCACAGCTACCAGCGTGGTGATTTCCAAAGCGCAAGATCCTTGATGGCGCGTTATTCTCGCATCGGCGCAACCACCCCCGAGGCGCTATTGCTCGCAGCCCGGATTGAGCGTCAGCTCGGTAATGTCAAGCTGGCGCGCACCCTCGAGAACGCCCTCCGCGCCCGCTATCCCAATGCCCCCGAGGTAACCGAACTGTGACCACAGCCGAAGAGGCCGACGCTCTCAACCCCCAAGCGCTCACTCCTGGCAATGATGCTCCCGCATCCAGTCCAGACTCTCCCGGGCAACAGCTCCGGCAGGCCCGGGAGGCGCGCAAGTTGGATACCTCCCAAGTCGCCACCTCGCTGCGCCTCGCACCTCGAGCGATTGCGGCGATTGAGCAAGATGACTACGCGCAGCTCCCGAGCCCCGTCTTCATCGCTGGCTACATCCGCAGCTACGCAAAACTCGTTGGACTCGACCCCGAGCCGTTGGTCGAGCGCTTCCGCCAGCTGCATCCAAAGGCCGAATCACCCGCGCCCCATATCACCTCCAATCAGCACAAAGCAAGCGAGCGCAAAGCAAGCGAGCGCAAAGCAAGCGAGCGCAAAGCAAGCGAGCGCAAAGCAAGCGAGCGCAAAGCAAGCGAACTCAAAGAGAACGAACTCGAAGAAGGCGAGCACGAAGGCGGCGGCTTAGCAGTCTTTCTGATCACGGTCTTGGTGATCCTCGCGGTCGCCGCTGGTGGTTACGGCTGGTGGGTCTCGCGGCCAGGGCAAGGTCTCAATGCCCCCGAACAAGCAACGATGGCGCCAGAGCCCAATGAGGATCTGGACCTGGAGCTTGATCGCCAGGCCGATCAAGAGCCAGGCCCGACAACAACCGCGGCGCCAACCGCGGATGAGGCGGCGACGCAACCACCAACCTCAAGCAGCGAGCGCCAACCGACAGCCAGGATCGAGACCCGCATCAACCCAGCGGCGGCAAGCCTGCCAGCCACGCCAGGTTCAGCCGGCCAAACAGCAGCGCAAACCGATACGGATGGCCCGGCCAGCGAACAAGTCAGACCAGCGCGGACCAGCGCATTCGATCAGCCAGACAGATCGGCCCCTGAAGCGACCACTGAGCCAACCACGGCCTCGCCAGAAGACCTCGCCACCGACACAACAACGGCCGTTGCTAGCCAACCCCCAGGCATCGCGTCGCCACTGCCAAGACCACCGAGTCTCGCCGAAGAACGCCCCAGGCTCACCCGGACCACACCGGAATCCGCCGCCGCAACGGCAGAGTCTGCCGCCGCAACAACAGCGACCAGGCCCGACAACGCCCCTGAGACAACCACTGACGCCGACATTGACGAGCCCGCCGAGGCCGCCGTCGTGCTCAACTTCAGCGGCCCTTGCTGGGTTGATATTCGCGACAGCACCGGCAAGGTCTTACTGTTTGGCGAGATGGCCCGGGACGACCGCGAGATCCTCGGCGGTCAGCCCCCTTATACACTCGTGCTTGGCAACACCGCTGCCGCTGAACTCAGCGTCGCTGGACAGCCCTATGACCTAAGCGCGGTCTCCCGTGGTAACGTGGCCCGCTTCAAGCTCGATCCAGCCGAGATCATCGCCCAAAACACAGACGCCAGCGCCAGCGAGACGTCCAACGCCGGCGCCGGCGAGACAACGAACGATTAGGACAGCACTGATGGCAAGGCAGACCCCACTGCGGGCAATCCGCGGGATGCACGACCTGCTCCCCGATGACAGCGCCCGCTGGCAACAGCTCGAAGACCGCGCGCGCACCCTGCTCGAACGCTATGGCTACCAAGAGATGCGCACGCCGCTCGTCGAGCAGAGCGAACTGTTCAAGCGCTCCATCGGCGAGGTCACCGACATCGTCGAAAAGGAGATGTACAGCTTCGCCGACCGTGGCGGCGACCAACTCAGCCTGCGGCCTGAAGGCACCGCCAGCTGCGTGCGCGCGGCCATCGAACACAGCCTGCTCGACCAGCCACGCCGCATCTGGTACCGCGGGCCAATGTTCCGCCGCGAACGTCCGCAGCGCGGGCGCTATCGCCAGTTCCACCAGATCGGCGTCGAGGTCTTCGGCCTCGCCGGCCCGGATATCGACCTCGAGGTGATCCTGCTCACGCGCCGACTCTGGGCCGCGCTCGGCTTGACCGACCTCCGGCTCGAACTCAACAGCCTCGGCGATAGCCAAGAGCGGGCGGTCTATCGCGAGCAACTCGTCACCTATCTCAAGCAGCACCAAGACCGTCTCGACGACGACAGCCGCCGGCGCCTAGAGACCAATCCGCTGCGTGTACTAGACTCGAAGAACCCGGACCTCGCCGAACTCATCGCCGCGGCACCGAGCCTCGCCGATGCCCTTGGCAGTGAATCGCGCGCGCACTTCGAGGCCCTCTGCGCCGGGCTCGAGCGCGCTGGCCTGCCCTACCAGATCAACCCCAGGCTCGTACGCGGGCTCGACTACTACAACCGCACCGTCTTTGAATGGATCACCGACGCACTCGGCGCCCAAGGCACCGTCTGCGCCGGCGGCCGCTACGATGGCCTCGTCGAACAGCTCGGCGGCAAAGCCACGCCAGCGGTAGGCTTCGCGCTCGGCCTCGAGCGCCTGCTCGAGCTGAGTCAGACAGAGCCACCACCAAGCACCGATGCCTACCTCATCGCCGTCGGCGAGCAAGCCACTGCCGCCGCCATGCCCATCGCCGAACAGATCCGCGACGCCCTACCCCAGCTAAGGCTGATCTGCCACTGCGGCGGCGGCAGCTTCAAAAGCCAATTCAAGCGCGCCGACCGCAGCGGCGCCACGGTTGCCCTCGTCCTTGGCGACGACGAACTCGCCCAGCAACGCATCGGCATCAAACCGCTACGCACCCCCAACGGACAAGCCCCCCAAGCCAAGGCCGAGCAAACCAGCGTCGCCCTCAACGCCCTAGCGGATCAACTACCCAACTACCTCTAACCACTAACCACTAAAACCAAGGACTCCCATGGCCGAGCTGACCACAGACGACGAAAAGGTCGAAGCAATCAAAAAATGGTGGAAGGAAAACGGCGTGGCAGTCGTCACCGGCATCCTCATTGGCCTAGCTGCCGTATTCGGCTGGCGCGCCTGGATCAATCACCAAGATCAGGTCGGACAGCGCGCCTCACTAGCCTTCGAGCAGCTGCTGATGGCCGCCAGCAGTGGCCAGAGCGAATCGGCCATCAAACAGGCCGAGGCCTTGGCCGACGACCACTCCGGAACCCCCTATGTCGCCTTGGCCGACCTCGCGCTGGCCAAGGTCCAGGTCGAGCAGAACGATCTTGAAGGCGCCGCCGCGGCCTTGCGCTCCGCCGTTGAGCGAGCCCCAGACCCAAGTCTGGCAACCCTGGCCGCGTTCCGACTGGCCCGCGTCTTGATTGCCAGCGAGGCGCTCGACGAGGCACTCAGGGTCATCGAGCGCCATGATGACGGCGGCGCCTTCAGCGCCGACTTCGCTGGCCTGCGTGGCGACATCGCACTCGCCAAGGGCCAAGTCGCCGCGGCACGGACTGCCTATGAGGCCGCGCTCGACGGTAACGCGGGCCTTTCGCGGCTGATCGAACTCAAGCTGCAGGATCTACCCGCCGCGGCCAATCCGGCCTCTTAACCAGCTTAAGCACCATGAACGCCCATCGCCCCCCGCGCATTCAACGCCGAACACTCCTCATCGGCCTAGGTAGCGCCCTGCTCCTGCAAGGCTGCGGCAGCCTCGGGCTGGGCTGGCTGGGCCTAGGTCGCGAGAAAGACCCCCATCCGCCTACGGAACTCACCAAGACCGCGCCGCAAGAGGTGCGGATAAGCACTCTATGGACAACAGACATCGGCAAGGGCAACGACGGCCGCGCCCTGAGCCTAAGACCCGCCGTTATCGGCAATCGCGTCTACGCTGCCGACCATAGTGGCACCATCGCCGCACTCAACGCAGCCGATGGCCGCCTGCTCTGGGAGCGCAAGATGCGCATCCCCTTTAGCGGCGGTCCGGATGTCGATGGCGAGCACCTTGCGGTTGGCGCCTCCAACGGCGAACTCTTGCTCCTCTCAACCCGAGACGGCAGCCAGCGCTGGCGCGTCCAACTTGGCAGCGAGATCCTCTCCGTGCCACGCATCATCGGCGACCTCGTCGTGGTGCATACCATCGACGACAGCGTCTATGGTATCGACCTCAACGAGGGTAGCGAGCGCTGGCGTTTCGGCTATCAAGCGCCGATCCTGACCCTGCGCGGCAGCAGCAGCCCAACCGCCGGCCCCGAAGGCATCATCGTCGGCGTCTCTAGCGGCCGCCTGGTCTATCTGGACCCAGCGCAGGGGCTACCGATCTGGGAGGTCGTGGTCTCACCACCCAGCGGCCGCACCGAACTCGAGCGCATCGCCGACATCGATACCGACCCAGTCGTCCTCGGCGACCAAGTCTTCGTCGCCAGCTTCAATGGTGATCTCGCCGCGGTCGAGATCAACGGCGGCGCGGTGCTCTGGCGGCGTGAACTCTCCGCCCACGCCGGCTTAGCGGCAACCCCAGAAGCGCTCTACATCACTGACTCCAATGATCAGCTCTGGGCCGCCGACCCCACCGATGGCGCCGGACGCTGGCGCCAAGACGCCCTCCGCTATCGGCAGCTAACGGCGCCGGTCGTGATCGGCAACGCGCTCGCGGTTGGTGACCTCGAGGGCTATGTACACTGGGTCTCTCGCCGCGACGGTCGCTTACTGGGCCGCGAGCGCGTCGCCAAGGCCGCGGTTGCCTCAACGCCGGTGGTCGCCGGTGAAACGCTCTACCTGCAGTTGGAGAATGGGACCATCGCCGCCCTGCGTGCAACCGGAGCCGCGAGTCGCACCACCAGCAGCGCTGACCCAAGCGCTTCGGCGAGGCCAAGCGCAAGCGCCGCAAGCCCAGGTGCCGAGCCGCCCATCCCCTTGGAGCGGAATTGACCCGCATGCTCCCGGTCATCGCGCTGGTAGGCCGACCCAACGTCGGCAAGTCGACCCTGTTCAATCGGCTCACCCGCACCCGCGATGCGCTGGTCGCTGACATCCCAGGGTTAACGCGCGACCGCAAATACGGTATCGGCCGCGTCGGGCCGGCAGCCTACGTGGTGGTCGACACCGGCGGCATCAGCGGTGGCGACGGCATCGAGGCGCTGAGCGAGCAGCAGGTGCGCATTGCCATCAACGAGGCCGACCAGATCCTGTTCCTGGTCGACACCCGCGATGGCACCACCGCGGGTGACCTGGAGATCGCCGCCCAACTGCGCCGCACCGGTAAGCCAATCACCCTCGTCGCCAACAAGGTCGACCACCTAGACTGGAATCTAGCCGCCACTGAGCTACACCAGCTCGGGCTCGGCGATCCACAACCGATCGCCGCCATCCAAGGGCGCGGGGTCTCGGCCCTGATGACGCTGGTGCTGGCAAATCTTCCCAACACTGAGGAGTCAGCGCCCCGCGACGAGGATCAAGCCGCCACCCGAGTCGCGATCGTCGGGCGGCCCAACGCCGGTAAATCGACCCTTATCAACCGGCTCCTCGGCGAGGAGCGCGTCGTCGTCTTCGACAGCCCCGGTACCACCCGCGACAGCATCGAGATCCCGTTCGCCATTGGCGAGCGCCATTACCGACTCATCGATACCGCCGGCATGCGGCGCCGGGCGCGGATCAACGAGCCCATCGAGCATTACAGCGTGGTCAAGACGCTACAGGCCATCGAGGCCTGCCATGTCGCCATCCTGGTGCTCGATGCCCATGCCGGGATCGGCGAGCAAGACGCCACCCTCGCCGCTCACCTGATCGACAGCGGCCGGGCGCTCGTCCTCGCGGTGAACAAATGGGACGGCCTCACCCCCGATGAACGGGCAGCCCTGAAGTCAACCATCGAGCGCCGACTCGCCTTTCTCGGCTTCGCCGAACAGCACCTGATCTCGGCGCTGCATGGTAGCGGGGTCGGTCTGCTGCTAGAGGCGGTCGATCGCGCCTATGCCAGCGCCATGCGCACACTCCCGACCCCGCTGTTGACACGGCTGCTCGAAGATGCGGTGCGGGAGCATTCGCCGCCCCTGGTGCATGGGCGCCGGATCAAGCTACGCTACGCCCACCAGGGTGGCCGCAATCCGCCGATCATCGTCATCCACGGTAATCAGACCGAGGCCCTACCCGAGAGCTATCAGCGCTATCTGATCAAACGCCTGCGCGAGGCACTGCGGCTGCCAGGCACACCGCTACGCCTGGAACTCAAGAGCGGCACCAATCCCTTTGCCGGACGCAAGAACGAGCTAACGCCGCGTCAGCGCCAGAAGCGTGGCCGGCTGCGCGCCTTCGCCAAACGCAAGCGCTAGCCCCTCGTTGCCGCCGATGCCGTCCGCGGGCTAGGCCCAATCGCGCTTGGCGGAATCAGGGTCAAAATCGCGGCGAGGGTTTGGTGACGAATGGACGCACGCAGTTCAGCGGTACGGCTAGCGTCCGCCTGGTCGGGATCGGCGCAGACCAGCTCGCAAAGGGCATCGGTCGGGGCCTCGAAATCGCAGTGACCAGCATCCTCGATCCGCATCAAACGCGCCCGCGACGACGCCGCGAAGACCGCGCGCGCATTGTCCTTGGCATTGCAAGCACCCGGCTCCCCGGCCAGACCAATCAACGGCTTATCCAAGTCACGCGCGGCACGCTCGCCGATCCCTTGGGTATCGACCAGATCCAAGGTCACCACGCCCAAGGCATGAGGGTCATTGCGAGCCGCCACCAGCGCCGCCAGCGCACCGGCTGAGAAGCCAACATAGATCACCGGCTGAACACCATCGAGATGACGCGCAAGGGCGATCATATCCAATCCATTTTGCAGATGCCCGCCATCCCAGAAGCGCATGTTGCAGAAGTCCAAGGTGGCCACCGGAATCCCCGCCGCGGCAATGGTCTCCGCCAGCCCCGCCATCCGCTGCTGCGAGCGCAGGAAACCATGACCCAGGATCCCCCGTATCGACGCTTGCGCGGCTGACCCCGTCACGGCCGGCCGGTACAGCCGATAATGCAGCGCACAACCGGTTGACGAGTTGAGCACGCCCGCAACCGGCAAGCGCTCAAGAGACCGCTGCCCATCCAGACCAGGATGAGCGTTGCCGACAGCGGAATCGCGCGGCGCGAAGATCAGGCTCGAACAGCCGACCAGCGCGAGCAGAACCGCTAGCAGCGACAGCGATAATTGAAAGCCAGGCCAGCGCATTGCGATCAGGATCTCGGGAAAAAATCGATCACATCGGCTAGGCTCAGTGAGGAATGCAACCATCACCAGGGAATCTGATCATGCCATCAAGAAAAATCATCGCCGTCCTCTCAATCCTGCTAGGCATCGCCGCGATCGCCCTGCCCTACTTCTTCGGGACCCTTGCGGTTTCGGTACTCGGCGGCGTCATGCTAGCTAGCGGTCTGATCTCGCTGTTCTTTGTGATCGATGCACGCCGACAAGGTTTACCTGTGAGCGTCTTCGGCCCCTGGGCGCA
>Ga0180436_10004068_pt1 | contig 13251 bp, 11 predicted proteins | sample SS_ome_2_FD_132434 | JGI IMG/M metagenome (GOLD analysis project Ga0180436, IMG submission 132434) | Hypersaline lake sediment archaeal communities from the Salton Sea, California, USA - SS_3_S_2 metaG | ecosystem: Environmental > Aquatic > Non-marine Saline and Alkaline > Hypersaline >...
CATCAAGGAGGTCCACGATGGTGAGAAAGCCGCTGGTGTGTCTGTTGTCGCTGGCCTTGAGTCTTCTCCTCGTTGCGTTGTTCGCCCGGACCGTGCGCGCTGACCCGGTGCCTCCGGCCCCCTCTGACGTTTCCGCCCCATCTGGGACCTGCGTCGATGGCATCCAGGACAGTGGGGCCGCGTACCGCATCTGTATGCCGCTCGGTGATTGGAACGGCGACCTCGTTGTTTACGCCCATGGCTACGTCGCCATCTACCGCCCGGTGGGGATTCCCGAGGATCAGATGTCCCTGCCGGGGTATCCCCTGACCGTGGATGAGATGGTCAACGGGCTGGGCTATGCCTTCGCGGCGTCCAGCTACTACACCAACGGTCTTGCCGTGTTGCCCGCCCTCTCAGACCTGGTCGACCTGGTTGACATCTTCGCCCAGAAGCAGACCACGCCTACCAACGTCCTCCTCGCCGGTGTCTCCGAAGGCGGCCTCATCACCGCTCTGGCGGTGGAGCAGCGCCCTGACGTCTTCGACGGCGGCCTGGCCATGTGCGGGCCGTACGGAAGCTTTCTCGATCAGACTGACTACCTCGGTGACTTCCGCGTCCTCTTCGACTACTTCTTTCCCGGCATCGTGCCGGGCAGCCCCGTGAGCATCCCGGCGAGCCTGATGGCGGACTGGGAGACCTCCACCTACTCCACCACGGTGCTCCCGGTGCTGGAGGATCCTGCCAACGCTGTCTCCATCACGCAGATTCTGCAGATGGTCGGCATCCCTCCCTATGCCTACGATCCCCCCACCAGCACCGCATCCATGGAGCGCCTGCTCTGGTACAGCGTCTACGCCACCAATGACGCCACGGCCAAACTGGGCGGACAGCCGTTTGACAACATGGACCGCGTCTACACTGGATCGAACGACGACGTCGCGCTGAACCAGGCCGTGGCGCGCTTCAGCGCCGATCCCGTGGCGGTTGGCGAGCTCGAGGCGAACTACATCCCTTCCGGTGCCCTGACCGTCCCCCTCGTCATGATGCACACCACCGGCGATGCCCTCGTCCCCTATCGCCAGGCCCAGCTCTATCGGAGTAGCGTGCTCCGATCCGACACCCTTGCCTTGCACGACCTTATGACCGTCGAGCGGTACGGGCACTGCAGCTTCACCTCCGGCGAGGTCTTCCTGGCGTTCGCGACCCTGGACGATCGCATTGCCAATCCGCGTCCGTACCAGCCGGTCCAACGGGTCTTCGTGCCCCTGGTGGTCAGGGATAGCTGAGCGCAGCCACACACAGAGACAGGGCCGGGAGCTCGCCCGGCCCTGTCTGATGTGCTGAGATGCGCCCGTGGCTGCGGCCCTACTTGATGATCAGCGGCATATAGAGTGTCGCTTCTACGAGCGGCAGGAGCGTGCCGGGTGTACCGCTTGGGAGGGCGAACACGCCTACCGGCTGGTTGGTGCCGTCGCCCACCGCGAAGACCGAGAGGATGTCGCCATCGTTGAAGGTGGCGGGCATCGGATCGATCAGCGTGACGGTGCCGTCAGCGTTGGTTATCTTCAGGTCGTATCTGCCCTCGGCGAGCGGGATGGCGTTGGCAATGGTGTCGTACGGCACATCGTCGAACCCCGGCAGGATCGTGCCGTTCTGCAGCCGCACATCCGCATATGTGGCCGTCGCCCCCACGGCGAACGGCGCCAGGTGCCCGATGCGGACCTTGGCGTAGCCGCTGATCGGTGGCGTGTTGTCGTCCACCAGCAGCTCTAGGGCCACCGGCCAGTTGTTGGCGCCACCCACGGCCACGGCCGTGAAGTCCATCGCGTGTGTCAGGTTGACCGTCGCGCTGATCGCCGGTGTGGGGCTACTGCCGGGGTAGACCTGCACCAGGTTCCAGCCCGCCGGCACCGGCAGGTAGCCTGTGGAGTCCGCGAAGGCCACGTTGGTCAGTACATCCATATGGTTGAGCGTGACGGTCACCACCGTACCGGGATCCGGTGCGAAGGGCGCCAGGTGCGCCAGCTGCAGGCTCGCAGCCAGCGGCAGCAGGCCACCGGGTGCCCCCAGTGGCAGAGCATATCCGCCCACCGGCTGGTTGACACCGTCACCCACCGCGAAGATCGACACGATGTCCCCGTCGTCTAGCGTCACGGGTAGCGGGTCGATCAGCGTGACGCTCCCGTCGGCGCTGGTGATCTTCAGATCGGCGGTGCCGGCGGGTATTGGTGTGAAGGGTGCGATCAGCCCGTAGGGTACGTTGTCGGCGACGATCGTGCCGTCCTGCAGGCGGATATCGGCGAACGTGGCTAAGGCCCCCGTTGCGAACGGTGCCACGTGCCCTACTCTGACGTGCGCAAAGCCGGGTGCAGGCGCAGTGTCATCGTCGGTCAGCAGCTTCAGCGCCAGGGGCCAGCTGTTGGCCCCGCCCACGGCCACCGCCGTGTACTTCGTATCCGGTTGCAGATCCACGGTCGCACTGATCGCCGGCGTCGCGCTCGCACCGGGGAAGACCTGCAGCTGCGTGCTCCCCACCGGGGCGTTCAGGTACCCGGTTGAGTCGGCGAATTCGACGTCCGTGAGGATGGCCACCCCGTTCACCGTGACCGTGACCGCCGTGCCTGGATCCATCGCAAAGGGCGCCAGATGCGCAATCTGGAGCTTGGGTGCCAGCGGGAGCAGGCCCCCAGGCGTGCCGCTGGGCCAGCCAAAGGCGCCCAGGGGTTGGTTGACGCCGTCACCCACCGCGAAGACCGACACGATGTCGCCCCCGCTGAGCGTGATGGGTGCCGGATCGATCAGCACGACGCTCCCGTCTGCGCTGGTCACCATCAGGTCGGCGGTGCCTGCGGGCAGAAGTGTGTGCAGGCCGATGAGCCCGTAGGGAACGTCATCGACAAGTACTGTGCCGTCCTGCAGCCGTATGTCTGCGGTGGCCAGCGGACCCGCTGCAAACGGGGCCAGGTGGCCCATGCGCACCTTGGCGAAGCCGGGTAGGGGGGCGGCGTTATCATCGTCGACCAGCTTCAACTCCAGGGGCCACCCGTTGGCCCCGCCGACGGCGACGGCCGTGAAGTCCATGCCGTCAGTCAAGACGACCGTCGTGCTGATCGCCGGCGTGGGGCTGCTGCCGGGGTAGATCTGCACCAGATGGGGACCGCCCGGTACCGGGAGGTATCCCCTCGAGTCGACGAATGCCAGGGCGGTCAGGACGGGTATGCCGTCCACGGTCACAGTGACTGCGGTGTTGGGGTCCATCGCGAAGGGGGCCAGATGTGCGATCTGCAAGTTCGCTGCATCTGGGGCTGCCGGAGCTGTTGGACCCAGCGTGTTGGGCAGGAATGCGTCTTCGGGAATGGCGCTAGCCGCCACGGTCTGCGCGCAGACCAGGGCTACGCCCACGACAAGCAAGGGAACCGCTGTCACGATCCAGCGTCTGCTGATTCTTCGGTTCATTGGTGTGCCTTCCATAGTGCGCTTTGTTCTAAGATCTTGTGATAGATGTATCTTGGTGCGTAATCCATTGCCCAGGTCGGCGATAGGTCCTCCTTGTTCGGTACGCGGACGTCAGATCCGCCGGGGTGCTGGAAGCAACGAAGGCATCTGTGGTGCAGGCCCGGTTGGGCGGGGGCGGCAGGATGGGTCCAGGAGGCGAGTTGGTGAGGAGGTGGACTGCGCTGGTGGTGCGTTAGGTGCTGGGAGACTGTACGTTCCCGCTCACTCATGATACGAAGTTGCGGTGCCCGTGTCAAGAAGGCTATCGGGACGAGTCTGTTGCCCTCCTTGCTGGACTGCCATCTGCGACCTTGCCGCTTCGCGCATCGCGCGCACGCCCTCCACCGGCAGCCCCCGTGCCACACCGTCCCGGATGAAGAGGTCGAGCAGGGCCATCGTCTGGTCCCGGGTCTTGGTGTAGTGAAACTGCATGTACCGCTCCAGATCGAAGGGCGTGAACCGCGGCAGCACCAGCGATGCTGCGTAGAGGATTGCCGGGGAGAGTGCGATTCGCAGCAGCCCGCGCGTGATGGCGCCTGGTCTCACCAACTGCGTGGCGATCGCCTCCTGGGCGCATTGGGCGACTCCGGCTAGCCATTGGCCTCGCCGCAATCGCTTGAACGACCACGCGGACTGTTCCAGTCCGACCGCCAGCGCCGAGAGCAGCGCCGTCGTGGCCCCCTGCATCGCCTGGAACTCCGGCCCCTTCGCCACCGCGCGAAGCCCGCCCGCCGCCATCACCTGCGCCACCCCCTGGACCGCCGCGCCCTCGCCCATCAGCGGGATCGACGCCCCCGGCGGCATCCAATAGGTCACGCCCCCGGGCCGGCCCCCGCCATCCCCCAGGTCCCCCTGCCACGCGGTAAACGTGATGCCGCCGAAAACCGTTCGCTCCCTGACAGCATCGGGGAGCGCAAGCTCCCTTCGGTTGCCTTCCGGGGCAAAGAGGATGATCTGTTCTGCGGGCACCGCGGCCAGGAACTCGCGGAACCAGTCCGTGGTGAACACCGTCGACGGCGTGGCGAACCAAATCTGGTCCGGCGCAAACCGCCGGCTCTCCGCTATGTCTGTCACCACCGCATACCCATCCAACCGGTGCTCGACCGGCCTACGCCTGTGCCGGTGCGAGGTCGCGGTGACCGGCAACCCGCCGCTCTTCAGCGCCCGCCTCAGCCGTTCCGCCGAACGCGGTCGCGCATAGAACGCCGGCTCCACCCCCGCCCGCCGCAGATGCAACCCCAACACCTGCCCCACCGCGCCGGGGCCTACCATCAGGACCTTCATCAAGCACTCTCCCCTTTCAGGCGTCGTCGCTGCCGGGCCACGCCACGGACGCTAGCCCCGGGATTCAGCCTACCGCTAGCCGTGCAGCGGCCCAGCCGTCGTGTCGACGGCTGGGCGCCTACTCCCCATACCCCGGATCCACCTTCTCCACGTTCATCCAATACACCAGCTCCATCACCCGGATCGCCCACGGGAACGGCAACACCCGGCCTACCAGCACCGCCAGCTTGTCAATGAACCCGATGACGATCACCCGCCGGCCCCGCATGATCGCGGGGTAAGCCCGCGCCGCCACCTGCGCCGGCGTCATCATCGTCCGCCGCGCGAACGGCGTCACCTTTTGCCCGGCACCCGCCTGGAACTCCGTCACCGTCCCGCCCGGGTGTAATCCGCTCACGACCACATTCGTGCCGCGCAGCTCATAGCGCAGCAGGTCCGTGAATGCCCGCACATACTGCTTCGTGCCCGTGTAGACCGAGAAGTTTGGCAGCGGTGTGTAGCCGCCCACCGACCCCACGTTCACCACGTGGCTGGCCTCCCCGTGGGCCAGCATATGCGGCACAAAGGCGTGACACAGCGCCGTCAGCGCCTCGACGTTCAGCGCGATCACCTGCCGCACGTGCGCCGCGCTCAGCTCCGTGAACCTCTGGTACGGGCTCATTCCCGCGTTGTTCACCAGCACGTGCACGGTGCCGAGCGTGCGCTCCGCCTCGCCTAGCAACGTCTGCGCCGCTCCCGACAATGTGATATCCAGCGCATACGGGATGACCTCCGCGCCTTGCCCCGCCATCTCCTCCGCCAGCGCCACCAGCAGCGCCTCCCGCCGCGCCACCGCCATCACGCGATGCCCCGCCAGCGCAAACCTCGCCGCCAACGCCCGCCCGATCCCCGACGATGCGCCCGTGATGATGACGTTCATGGAGGGCCTCCGGTGCTAAGACTGCATCTTGAGTGACGCGTGATGAGTGATGAGTCACGAGTGACAGGTAACGCATAGTGCGCTGCGCCTGATCCACATGCCCTATCACTTGTCGGGCAACGCAAACCCGCACGCGCCCCGTCGAGCCGGCCATCACTCGTCACCTGCTTCTCTGCCTACTCTAGACCATCCGCCGCAGGGGTCCAGCGGCCTTCTCGGGCGTACGCCCTGGCCGTCGCGCCGTTTGCATCCCCACCCATCGAGCCTACACTCATCCGACCGTGCCCGCGATGCTCAACAGGGGTGGCAGCCATCACCGCTTCGTCGTAGGCCCCACCCAAGACTGTGTCGGTTTCTCATCAGCAGGCGATCCATGGGAAAGGGAGGCAACGTATGACGATCCTCAACCGTAGGACGTTCGCGATCAAGCCGGGAAAGATGCGTGAGGCGGTGGCTGTGCTGCAGCAGGCGCATGCTGCCTACGATGGGTACGACGGCCCGGTCCGCGTCTACTCGTCCATGTTTGGCGACGCGGATCTGCTTCAGGCAGAATACGAGTATGACACCTTGGCTGACTACGAAGCCATGTGGGCAGCCTGGGGGCAGTCGCCCGTTGCCGCCGAACTGATGGCTTCGATGAGCCCCCTCGAGGTGCGGGCGCACAACAACGCTCTTCGCGACGTTGTCGCCGCGAACGACGTGGATGGCTCGGCGAACCGCATCGCAATCCGGTACGTGCGATGGCCGGAAGGCCCCGGCTGGGCAGACGTTCCCGCTGCCGACATCGCCGAGTTTGTGGAGCCGGGAGAGGTCGTGGCACGGCTCTCGTCACCTCACACGGGATGGTGGGGCGAGATCACGCTGGAGATGGAGTTTGTCAGCCTTGCCGACTTCGAAGCCAGACAGGCTGAGTGGATGGCCCGCCCGACCAGCGCGGCCTACAATGAGGCGCAGATCGCGCGGCTCCGACCGGGCGGGCGTGTCGAGGTCTGGCTGATCCATCACTAGGTCTGTGTCGCGGGCGCGGACATGATCTAGTCCCTTGGGGCCCGGCTGCACGGCCGCCCCCCGACTGGCTGGCCTTCCACTCCTGAGGAGACATCACTATGGCTGATCAAGAGCGCGTTGACCACGAGCTCCCGGTGGATATCCTGCAGTCAGTGCTCCGCACAGGTATCGGAGACCGGACAGCCACGATCACCGGCATCAGCGCAGCTTTGCTGCCGAACCAGGGAAACAGCGGGAACCAGCTGTTCCGGGCCGATGTGACCTGGACTGGGCAGATGGGTCCTGCTGCGGCTAGTTGGGTTGTCAAGCACTGGCGCCCCGGGGGCTTCACGAGTGCCTTCATGGATATCCGCGTCCCATTGGAGGCACTGGCCTGGGAGCACGGCCTTCTCCAATCCGCCATGGTGCCCGATGGGTTGGCCATACCCTTCGTTGGCGCTACCATCGACGAGGCTGGCGACGCCGCGTGGATCGTGATGGAGGATGTCGGCGATGACCTCGATGCCCTGAGCGAGTCCGACGCCGCGGATGACAGGACCGAGCTGGCTCGGATCGTGCTTGACAGAATGGCTCGCTGGCACGCCGCCTGGGAGCGTCCGGACTGCCAGGCCACGCTCGCCGCGTGCCCTTGGTTGACCACCCAGGAGACCCGTCTTCGCTGCGGGGCCGACACCTATGCGAGTTGCCTGGAAGATGCGCCGCAGCCCGTGAGGCCGATCCCGCCCCTGATGACCGAGGTCCTCTGCCCGCCCACACGAGACTTCCTCGCCGGCTTGCCCAAAGCACACCGGCGCACCTGGCGTACCCTCTTGCACCAACGCAACGCGCTCATCGAGGCCTGCGCCGACCTGCCCCAGACCTTGATCCATGGCGATCTCTGGCTGGGTAACGCAGGCATAGGCCGGCGGGCCGGCGACAGAGAGGTGGTGCTCATCGACTGGGAATGGATCGGACGAGGGTCAGCCGCCTTCGACGTTCGGCTGCTGATCGCGAGCATCGCGGGACACGGCCATATGTCCGACGCGGCCCGGACTCTGGCCGATCACTACTTCCACCGCTACCGGACCCACGGCGGATCGCGGATGGACCGATCGATGTGGGAGCGCGCCTTTGATCTTGCCGGCATCTTCGAGGCTGTCCGAGTGTTCCCGTTCTTCGCGGGCGGTGCCCTCAACGAGGACAGCAGGTTCTACGGCTGGGCCGATGCGGCAACCATCAGCGCCCGCATCGACGAGGCCACCGAGGCCATGGGTAGATGGCTCGGCAGGGTGTGACGATCGCGGGTCGCGGTGACTGGGCGCCGACCATCTACGGTGTGACAACCGAAGCCTGCCGAGGAATCTCTGGCTGACTGGGACATCTAATCGCGTACACGGACCCATGTCTGCCATCTGAGTGAGGAGGAACCCATGCGTGTCGCCACAGTCTGTATGAACGCCAAACTCGACACAGCCGCCAGCCGCGAGCGGATGGCGGACTACATCCGCCAGGCTGCCGAGCGAGATGCTGACCTCATCTTCTTCCCGGAGTGCGTGCTGCAGCAGAACCCGGGCTGGGGCAGATCGACCATACGCCCACGCCCGACGAACTGGCCTACGTGTCCCGCACGGCAGAGCCCATACTGGGCGATAGCACCGCGTGGCTGGCGGCGCGAGTAGCTGAGTCGTCCATCCACGTCGTCTACAGGATCACGGAGAGTGCCGGTGGGCTGTTGTACAATGCCAGCGTGCTGCTGGGTCCTGACGGCATCCTTGGTTTCCACCGCAAGCACAAGCTGTGGGACGCGGCCACCGGGGGCAACGAGCATCTCACGTGGGCCGCCGGCAGCACGCCCGGCGTGGTCGTCCCCGGTCCCCTGGGCAGAATCGGCTTGCTGACCTGCATCGAGATGGGGTACGGGCTTGGACCCGGGCTGGCGAGCCAGGGTGCCGATCTCATCGCGACCGCCTTAGCCTGGCCCGCGTTCGCCGGAACGATGTACGACGACGCTGTTCGCGCCACAGCGCGCGAGAGCGCCGTGTGGCACGTTGTCGCCAACCAGGTGGGTACGGTGGGACACGCGGCCGACTACGGGCACAGCAGCATCGTGGATCCGTCAGGGAACGTGGTGGCGGATACCGTGACCGAGGAGGGCATGGTTGTCTCGGAGCTCGACCAACCCAGAGATTGAGGTTGACCTGCGTGTCCCCAGGCTGCGCGTGGTCAGCGACTAGGGCGGAGAGACGCTGTCCCCGTGTCGCTTAGTCGATGCCGAACGCCCGCCTCAAGGCTCGGGCGGAATCGGCCGAGGCCATCTGGACCTCCTCAACGGGTGGCTGTGTGACCAGGTTGTAGAAGGCGTGCACGACGCCCTCGTATCTGCGCACATCCGCCCGCACACCTGCCGCCGCGAGCGCCTCGCCGTACGCCTCTCCCTCATCGCGCAGCGGATCGAACTCAGCGGTCAGGATGAGGGCGGGAGGCAGGCCAGTTAGGTCACCCGCATGGATCGGCGACGCCTCAGGATTGGTCCGTTCGCGCGGGTCAGGAACATAGCAGTCCCAAGCCCATTCCGTGAAGCTCCCGGTCAGAAGGTAGCCTTCTCTGTAGTCCTGGTGTGACGGTCTGCTGAAGTCCGTATCGATCGCCGGGTAGACGAGCAGCTGGAGTGCGAGCGGCAATCCAGCGTTACGGGCGCGGAGTGCCACGCACGCAGCCAGGTTCCCGCCCGCGCTATCGCCGCCGACGGCGATCTGGCCGGGATCGATCCCCAACTCAACCGCGGAGTCCGTCACCCACCTCACGCCAGCATAGCAATCATCCAGAGCCCCCGGGAACGGCGTCTCTGGCGCCAGCCGGTAGTCAACAGAAACGACGGCGCATCCCACATCGTTCGACAGTCTGCGGCAGGTGAGTTCGGCCTCGTCCAACCCCCCTGCCACCCAGCCGCCGCCGTGGAACCAGACCAGCACAGGCAGGTCCCTTGCGTAGACTGGGTAGTAGACGCGGATCGGGATGGGTCCCGCCGGTCCCTGGATCTCTCTATCCTCCACGCGCTCGATGGCGGGCAGGACCTCCGACGGCGGCGCCATCGAGCGCATAAAGGCACGAGTTATCGCTGGCCCGCCGCTGTGCATGTCGGTCAGCCCTGCACCCTTGAGCGCCTGACCGAACCTCTCCAACACCTGTCGCATCACTGGGTGTAGTTCACTCATCTGCGCCTCCAACTCCCCCGCAATCGCTCGGAACTGCGCCGGCGCGGCCTCGAGGTCCCCCAAGATCTCCGTCGCCAGCACATCCGGCTCGCGCAGATTCACCGTCGCCTCCAGCGACTCGTCGCGAATTCAGAGGAACGTCGGGTTCACCATGTCGCGCGCCGGGGGGGTGACCACTGGCAATGACGACCCTCTCTCCCCCTCGGCACGCTACAGACCAACCAGCTCCAGCCAGTACAAGAAAAGGAAAATCAATGCTGCTACCGGAACGACGACCACCCAGTCATTGACGTTGAGCAGCCGCGGCAGAGTCAGATCGCCAAAGTCACCCTTCTTCAGAATGCTCCGACCGAGTCGGGGATAGAGAGCGGCAAACAGACCAGCGCCGATCAAGATGCCTGCCAGTCCGCCGACAGTGGCATCCAGGTAACCGTTGCCGACTGCGCCTGCAATGGTGCCGGGACAATAACCCAACACGGCAAAGCCAACGCCAAAGATCAGCCCGCCAACGATGTTCTTGCCGACTGAACCTGGTTTGGGATAGAGCTCTACCCATCCCAGGGCTTTCATGAAGTGGATGCCGATCATCCCAGTCAGAACTGCGGACAGCATGATCTTGAGCACGGTGAAATCGGTGAGCAGAAGCTGCCCGACAATCACATCGTACTTCGTTGCGCCACCTTTCTGGAGCAGAAAGCCGAACACCGTACCGAACGCCAAACCCCAAGCCAGGGGAGATCTGTCTGTTCTGGGTGGAATCATCGATTTGATTACCTGCATGTTTCCCACCTTAACCGATCACTCTAAAGATGAGCTGCGCCATCAAGATGCCGCCGATGAAGAAACAGATGGCGGAAATCCAGCTCGAGACAGCTAGCTGTAGCGTTCCGCTGATGCCGTGACCGCTGGTGCATCCGTCTGCCCAGCGCGCACCGAAACCGAGGCAGATGCCGCCACCCAGCGCAACGATGATCCGCAGTACCGGGTCGCTGCCAAACGCGGCTGCCCAGATCGAGGGAACCCACTGCCAACTGAAATCACCGGACAGCAACGCCGAGATCAACGACCCTATTGTGATGCCCACAACCAGCATCCATTGCCAGTCGACAACGAGTCTTGTCTTTCGGTAGTATGGCTTCAGATCGACCGCCCCCCCGAGAAGGAGCTTCTCGAGCATGCCGCTAGCCTTGGCAAAGGTCGTGGAACATGCGATCGGTTTCCTGGAGATCAGGAAGCTGAACCAGCTCAACACCCCGATGCCGATTCCCACTGCATAGGGCGACCAGCGTACTCTGGTTAGGAATCCCATAGGACTACCCCCTCGACTGCTATGGTGTATCCCAGTGCCGTTTTACCGCACGGAGGTTTGTGGCGGATCTTGATCCATGTGGGTTTACACAGACCCGGCACTCCCTGGTGTATCCGGCAGCGCTGTAGCCTGACATGCCACCAGCAACGTTGTACACATCTGCGAACCCATGCTGCTTCAGAATACTGGCGCCGAGACCGGAACGGTTGCCCGTGCTACAGATAAGGATGGTCGTCCTAGCCCTGTTGAGCTCACTATGGCGGGTGCGAAGATCGGACACCTGGATATTGATAGCGCCTTTGATATGGTTGTCCTCATACTCCAGTGGCGCACGCACGTCTAGGAGCACGAAGTCTGCCTCACCGGTGACCATATCGTGCAATTCCTCGACAGAAATCAGGGGGACATGGCTGGTCCTGAATCCTGCGACGGCCCAGGCGACCATGCCACCATCTAGGTAACCGACAATGCGGTCCACTCCCACTCGGCGGGCCCAGGTATTGGCTTCGAGCGCTTTCTGATAGTCACCAGCAACGAGCAGAACATCCTGGTCCGTCGGCAAGACCCAGCCGGCGAAAGCGGGGAAATTCCCGTTGAGATCAAGGTGCCAGGCGCCCGGGATGTGTTGACCGCCAAAGCTATGGTAACCGCGTACATCGAGCACCAGAGTACCTGAATCCTGCGCCCGCTGGCTGAATTGAGCCGCGCTAAGTTCTTCCATATTGGGCAGATCGGCAACCAGATCTGGCCCATTGCGGTTGATATCGCTACAGCGGCTGAAATGATCCGGGGCCGGCGGCATGTTCTGTGTGAGTGATCTAATGAACGCAGACTCGTCCTGGATCTTCAACGCCGAGTTGAAGTTGCGCTCATAGCCGATGGTGGTGCGCCATTTGGCGCCCATTGCACGGCCGCACAATGAACCGGCACCATGCGCGGGATACACTTCCACATAGTCGGGCAGCCTGAGGATTTTGTCGTGCAAGCTATGGAAGAGCCTTCCTGCCAGTTCTTCAGCCATATCCGGGAACAGATCAGGTCGCCCCACATCTCCGACAAACAGCGTATCTCCCACGAACACCCCGACCGGATTCTCCGATCGGGATTTGTCGACTACGACATAACTGAGATGTTCCGGGGTATGGCCTGGTGTCTCCAGAACTTGCAGAACCATGTCTTCCAGTTCAATGGAATCGCCTTCGGCCAGGGGAACATGATCGAAGCTGCACTTCGCTGATTCCGCTATGTAGATCTTCGCGCCAGTCTTCTCTGCGAGATCCATGTGGCCGGAGATGAAATCGGCGTGAAGATGGGTTTGGACAATGTGGGTAATATCCACACCCAAAGCGCGGGCTGCAGTGATGTAGCCATCCACATCCCGTTGGGGATCGATCACAGCGCAGGTGTTCTTACCTGCAAGAATATAGGAGCTATGTGCGATCTTGCCGATGAAGAAGTGTCTGAGTAGCATGGAGATTCTCCTCTCAAGCTCAACCAAGTCGGAGCGCATCGCTTTTCGCGATCTACGACCAGTCTCTGCAAGTGCTGTACTCCTAGAGTCTAGCCTTGCTCTACAGATAGAGCAAACAGAACACGGTCACCACAATCACGATGAAGAGCAGCGTCATTCCTCCGCCAGCTTTGACATAGTCTGCAGTACGGTAACCTCCGGACGACATCAGCAGCGCATTGACCTGGTGAGTGGGCAACACGAATGAATTTGCCGCACATACGGCCGCCATCAATGCCAGAGGACGGGGATCGAATCCACCAATTCGCGCCATGTTCATGACCAGCGGCGCCAAGACCACGATAGCACCCACGTTGGACATGAACAGGGAAAACAGAGTGGACAACACCGCAATGGTCAAAACCAGGAATACCGGATGCCTTCCCTCAACCAGCGTCATCATCTGCTCAGCCAGAAACGGAGCGGTCCCGGTTTTCTGCATAGCGACGCCCAAGGGAATGAGCCCAGCCACCAGGAAAACAACCTTCCACTCGATGGATCTATAGGCTTCCTGGATGTCAAGTACCCGTGTCAGCACCATTGCGATTGC
>Ga0180436_10004069_pt1 | contig 13249 bp, 12 predicted proteins | sample SS_ome_2_FD_132434 | JGI IMG/M metagenome (GOLD analysis project Ga0180436, IMG submission 132434) | Hypersaline lake sediment archaeal communities from the Salton Sea, California, USA - SS_3_S_2 metaG | ecosystem: Environmental > Aquatic > Non-marine Saline and Alkaline > Hypersaline >...
GCTGTACCTGGCGGTGCAGCCCCTCATGGCCTTCGCACCGGGCGTCGCCATCACCCTCGCGGTGCTCGGCTTCAACCTGCTGGGGGACGGGCTGCGCGACGTGCTCGATCCGACGTTGCGGACCTGAGGCGCGTGCGCGTCCTGGAGCGGAGCCTCCGGGTTCCCACGACCCCCGAGGTCACCTGGGCATGCTTCCTGGAGGCGCTGTGGATCGGCGGCGGTGGCTTCGGGCCGCGCCCCGTGATCGAGGCCCGCGGCGACCCCGACGGCCGCGGCTGCACGCGCCGCATCGGCATCGGCGCGCGCGGGGTGCGCGAGCGCATCGTCACCACCCGCTACCCACGCCAACTCGAGTACCGCGTCGTCAACCCGTCCTGGACGACGTTCCCTGTCACCCACCACCGGGGCACCGTGGGCTTCGTCGCGGTCGACGGCGGCACCGAGGTGCGCTGGCGCGTCGAGCTCGTCCCGAGGCCTGGCGCCGGCGCCCTGGTCGTCGCGCTGACGCGCCTCGTGATCGGGCGCTACCTGCGCGCGCTGGCGCGTGCCTGCCCGGACCGCGCGGCTTGACCCCCGGCCCCCGCGGCGCTTGACACCGGCGGCGGCCTCGTCTACCGTGCGGGCGCGACCGGCGTCTCCGGCCGCCCTCGGAAGGAGGTGGTGCCATGGGATTCACCCCTGCACCCGATCACCGCCGCTCCGAGACCGATCCTGCGCGCTGAGCCACGGCCGGCCCGGGACCCCGGTCCTCGGCCCCCCTCAGCCCCGCGTCGGGCCCACCCGACGCACGGCCCGTCGGCCTCTCGGCCGCCCGGGCGCGCAGGAGGACCTGCCCTGAAACGACCGTTCGACACGGATTCGACCGCCCCCTCCCACGAACCCTTCGCCCGTCGCCGCGACCGCCGCAAGCCGCGCGGACGCCTGCGCGCCGACGACCTGATCCCCGACCGCGACGCGGCCGCCCCCGTCCCCGAGATCGTCTGGCTGCTCGAGCGCGGCTACCTCGACGGCATCGAGGGCGAGCTCAAGAGCGGCAAGGAGGCCACCGTCTACCTGGGGCGCACGCGCCTCGGGCTCGCCGCCGTGAAGGTGTACCGCGACCGGAGCGTGCGTTCGTTCAAGGACGACGGCCGCTACCGCGCGGGCCGCTACGTCGGCGACGCACGCATCGAGAAGGCCATGGCCCAGCACAGCGCCGTCGGTCGCCGCGCCCAGGCGCGCCTGTGGGCCGCCCACGAGTACGCCATGCTCTGGCGCCTGCGCGACGCCGGGGTCCCCGTGCCGGAGCCGCTCGTGGGCCCGCACGCCTCCGACATCGGCGACGCCGGCGAGGTCGTGCTCATGCGCTTCGTCGGCGACGAGCACGGGCCGGCCCCACGGCTCGCCGACCTGCGCCTGGCGCCGGAGGACGCGCGCCGCGCGTTCGACGGCGCCGTGCGCGGCCTCGCGGGGCTGTGGCGCGCGGGCGTCGTGCACGGCGACTACTCGACCTACAACCTGCTGTGGTGGCGGGACGAGGTCGTCGTCATCGACCTACCGCAGGCGGTGGAGGCCGACCACCGCGAGGCCCGCTCGCTGCTGGCGCGCGACGCCGCGTCGCTGTGCACCACGTTCCGGCACCACGGCGTGGAGGCGCGGCCGGAGACGGTGCTGCGCAGCGTGACGTCGGGGTCGCGCGCGTGACGCGCCCCTTCGGCGACCTCACCCCCGCCGGCCAGCAGCGCCGCCTGGCGCGGCTCGCCGCCGACGCCCTGGCGGCCTACGACCTGCGGGTGGCGGGCGTGCGCGTGCACGCCTCCGGCACCAACCTGCTCTACCGCGTCCTGACCGACGCGGGCGAGCGCCTCATCCTGCGGATGGCGGTCCCCGGCTGGCGCACGCTCGCCGACCTGCAGGCCGAGGCGGCCTGGCTCGAGGCGCTGTCGCGCGACACCGACATCGGCGCGCCGGCCGTCGTCCGCGCGCGCGACGGCGAGCCCGTGCGGGCGATGACCGCGCCCGGGGTGCCCGGCACCTGGCATGCGACGCTGATGACGTGGGTCGAGGGCCGCTCGCTCGCCCACCACCTCGACGCGACGAACCTCGCGCGGCTCGGCGAGCTCTTCGCCCGGCTGCACCTCCACGGTCAGGCGTGGACGCCGCCGGCCGGCTTCAGCCGGCGGCGCTTCGAGGCGTTCCTGTCGCGCGGCGAGCCCGACGCGCTGTTCGAGGGGGGTGCGATCGACGAACTGGGGAGCGACGACCGCGCGGCGTTCGTGGCGGCGCGCGGCTGGGTCGAGCGGGCCTACGCCGGCCTCGATCCGGCCGACCTGCGGGTCATCCACTGCGACCTGTGGCACGAGAACGTCAGGCTCCACCGCGGGCGGCTGCGCCCCTTCGACTTCGAGGACACCGTCTGGGGCTACCGCCTGCACGACCTCGCCATGGGCCTACTGGACCTGCTGAAGACCGTCGGGCCCGAGCGCACCCCGGACCTGCTGGCGGCCTGCCGCGACGGCTACGAGCGGCGCCTGGCGTGGCCCGAGGGCGACCTCGAGGTGCTGCAGATCGGCCGCCTGCTGTGGCAGGCGAACTGGGTCGCGCGCTTCCAGCGGGCGTCGTTCGGCGCCATGGGGGCGGCGCTCGGGCGGGCGTTCCGGGGGTTCGAGGAGGGCGGGGCGTTGCGGCTGCCCGACTGAGCCCGCGACCTAGATCCACCGCGTCGGCGGCCGCTCCACGGCCCGCCCCTTCCACGTCGCGCGCCGCAGCGTGCCGGCGACGAACGAGCGGACGGCCACGACCAGGAAGCCGACGAACGTCAGGGGGTAGGCGAGGGCCGGCCAGAGCGGCAGGCGCAGCCGGGCGTAGGTGAACGTCCACTGCACCAGCGCGAGCGCGACGACCGTGGCCAGCAGCGTCGGTGTCGCGGGCACGCGCGACGGCAGCGCGGCGTGGAACGCCAAGAGCGCGATCGGCGTGAGGTACGCGTACGTGAGGAAGCCCCACACGAAGGCGTAGGGGAGGATGGCGTAGCCGAAGGCCGCGAAGAGGTTCTTGGCGAAGCCGGCGGACGCTTCGCGTCCGTTGCGGTACATGCGGCAGGCGACGACGTCGGTCGCATCCAGGATGCGGCAGCTCAGGCCCGCGCGTGCGACGGCGCGTGCGAGGTCGAGGTCGTCGACCACGCTGGCGCGGACCGCCTCGTGCCCGCCGATGGCGTCGTACGCCGCGCGACGGAAGGCCATGAGCTGCCCCACGGCGCGGGCGACGGGCGCGCGGCGCCACACGAGGTGGGCGGCCAGCGGCGTGAACGCGAGGAAGGCCCAGTAGAAGAGCGGGACGAGCAGCGCCTCGCCCGGTGTCCCCAGGACCTGCCGCGGCAGGCCGGAGAGCAGGTCCGCCCGGCTCGCCCGCAGGGCGCCCACGATCCGGTCGACCGCGTCCGGCGGACCGAAGACCGTGTCGGCGTCCGCGAACAGGAGGACGTCGCCGCGGGCGGCCTGCGAGAGCTGGTGGCACGCCCAGTTCTTGCCCGTCCAGCCGCTCGGCGGCTCCTCGCCCGCCAGGACGACGAGGCGGCCGTCGCCCGCCCGCACCCGCTCGGCCTCCAGGACGGTCCGCGTGTCGTCCTCCGAGCGGTCGTCGAGCACGATGACCTCGAGGCGGGGGTAGGTCTGCGCGAGCAGCGAGCGGACGCAGGCCCCGACGTTCGCCGCCTCGTTGCGTGCCGGCACGAGCAGCGAGACGAGCGGCCGGGCGACGCTCCCGTCGGCGACGGAGACGCCGGGGCGCCGCGGCCGCGGGCGGCGGGGCCGCACGAGCACGGCCGCGTTGCTGAAGACGACGAGCAGCACGACGACCTGGAACGCGAGGATGCCCGCGAGCCCATCGCCGGCCAGCCACAGGAGCAGACCGTCGATCACCGCGACGCGGCCTCCGGGCGTCGCCGCCGACGCGGCGGCCGCGCGAGCTCGACGCGGTGCTTCCACAGGATGACGGCGGATTGGAGCAGGAGCGTGACGATCGGCCAGCCGCCAGGGACCCACAGGAGCACGCCGACGAGCATGGCCGCGAGCGCCGCCGCCACCGCCCAGGCGCTAGGGGTGACCAGCAGCGTGGCGACCACGATCGAGCCGACGGCGACGAGGGGGACCGTCCACACCGTCAGGCCGATCCAGGTGCCGAGCGTGACCGCCAGCGCCTTGCCGCCCCGGAACCGGAGGAAGGGCGAGAACGCCGCGCCGGCCACCGCCAGGGCCGGGACCGGCGCCAGCGACCAGCCGCCCAGGCCGAGCGCGTCGCGCGCGAATGCGATCGGCAGGACGCCCTTGGTCACGTCGAGGAGCAGCGCGGCGACGCCCAACCCGACGCCGCCGGCGCGGAAGGCGTTCGTGGCGCCCGGGTTGCCGTCGCCCACCTCACGGATGTCGCGCCGGGCCACGAGGCGCCCGAGCCACAGCGAGAACGGCAGCGAGCCGCTCAGGAAGGCCACGAGCCACGCCAACGCGACGATCGCCCACGGGCTCGATGATGAAAGGTCCACGGAACCGCCGCCTCTGGGGGCATGCTACCCCGTGCCGCGCCGACCGGCCGCGAGCGGGTGGTACGATCCACCGTCGCCGACGCGAAGGACCGCCTCCTTGCGGGCCCGGGCGCGGTGCAACGCCTGGTGGCCGCGGCGGCGCCTCGAGGAGGTCCACCATGGACGTGCTCACCATCGCGATCGTCGCCTTCGGCACGCTGGAGCTCCTCAACGTCCTGACGCTCTACCTGGCGCCCGGTTCGCGCCGCGGCAACGCCCTGGGCGTGTTCCGCGCCTACGAGCGCTCGAAGCGCGACCCCGAGGTCCACGCGCTGGTGCGCTACCTCGTCGACTGGGTCGCCGGCACGAAGCTCATCTTCATCGTGCTGCTCATCGGCATCGTCATCACCGGCTCGCCCGAGACCAAGGTGTTCAGCGCCATCGCCCTCATCTTCTCGATCCTGACGTTCTACTCGCGCCTCTACCCGGCCATCACGCGCATGGACGAGGCCGGCCAGATCGTGCCGCGGGGCTACTCGCGGACCCTGGCCGCCATGATCGCCTCGTTCGTGGTCGTGTTCGCCGTCGCGGTCGTGGTGGTGCTGGTGGGGTACGCCCGCGCATGAGGCTCGACCCCGACACGGTGCGGGAGGTCTGGTCGCGCACCTACAACACCCACGGCAAGCCCGACTGGTCGCACATCTTCCCGTACTACCGCGACGACGTCGTCTTCCAGGACGCCATCCAACGCGTCGAGGGGCGCGAGGCCTTCGAGGCCCTGTGCCACCGCCTCGCCAAGCGCTGCCGCGAGTTGAACATGCACATCGTCGACGTGTCGCAGACGGGCGACGTCATCTTCCTCGAGTGGGAGATGACGCTCATGTTCGAGCGCTACCCCAGCTCGGTCCTCTACGGCTGCACCAAACTCACCCTCGACGACGACGGCCTGATCGCCCGCCAGCGCGACTACTACGACCTGTGGGGCGACATCTTCGACAACATCCCGCGCTTCGCCAACATCTACCGCCGCTTCATGCGGCGCCGGTTCGGGTAGGCCGTGTTCCGCTACCTGCGCGAATACCAGATGGCCGACATGCGCGACATGCTGCGCCACCAGCGGGCGCCGCACCAGCGGACGACGGCCTCGCTGGCGGGGAAGACGGTCGTCATCTCGGGGTCCACCTCCGGCGTCGGGCTGGCGGCCGCGCGCGAGATCGCGCGCCATGGTGGGAACCTCGTGCTGCTGGCGCGCAACGAGGCGAAGGCGCGGGCCGTGCGGGCGGAGCTCGAGCGCGACTTCGGCGCGGAGGTCGCGGTGTTCCTGGCCGACTTCGCGCGGCTGGCGGAGGTCGAGCGCGTCGCCCACGAGTTGCTCGACGCCCTCGAGCGGATCGACGTCCTCATCAACAGCGCGGGGGTCCACTCCACGCGCCGGATCCACACGGAGGAGGGCCACGAGCTCTCCTTCTGCGTCAACCACCTCGCCCCCTTCCTCCTCACCCAGCGGCTGATCCCGCGCATGCGGGCGGCGGGCGCCGGGCGCATCATCCAGGTGAACTCCCAGGGTCACCGCTTCGCCGGCGTGAACCTCGGGGACCTGGCGTGGCGCCGGCGACCCTACATCGGGCTGCGCGCCTACGGCGCCTCGAAGACGGCGCAGCTGCTGTCGGTGTGGGAGTTCGCCGACCGCCTCGCGGGGAGCGGCGTGACGATCGTCGCGATGCATCCCGGGGAGGTCCGCACGGGCATCGGCAGCAACAACGGACCGCTGTACCGTTGGGTCCAGAGCCGGGTGCTGGGCCGCTGGCTGGGCGACGCGCGCGTCTCCGGCGAGTCGCTGCACACCCTCGCGGCCGCGCCGGAACTCGCCGGCGTGTCCGGCCGCTACTTCAACCGCACCCACCTCGAGAAGCCGGCGCCGCACGCGCTGGATCGCGACGTGGGGCGCCGCCTGTGGGAGAAGACGATGGAGCTGACGGGGTCGACCGATGGTGCATGACGTCGTGGTCGTGGGCGGCGGCGCGGCGGGCCTGACCGCCGCGGCGTACGCCGCCCGCGCGGGCCGCACGGTGGCGCTCTTCGACCGGCAGGCCAAGCTCGGGGGCCTCGTCCAGTCGGTCGAGCGCGACGGCTTCGTCTTCGACATGGGCCTGCGGGCCGTCGAGAACGCGGGCATCGTCCTGCCCATGCTCGAGGAGCTCGGCCTGCGGCTGGACTACGTGCGCAGCCCGGTGTCGATCGGCATCGAGGACGACCTCATCCGCGTCGACGCCCCGGCCTCGCTGGCCGACTACCGCGACCTGCTGGTGCGGACGTACCCCGAGAGCGCCGCCGACGTCGACCGCATCATGGCGCTGATCCGCCGCATCATGCGCGACATGGACGTCCTGTACGGCATCGACAACCCGCTGTTCAAGGACGTCATGCGCGACCGGCGCTACCTCTTCGGGACGCTGCTGCCGTGGATGTTCCGCTTCGTGGCCACCATCGGGCGCATCAACCGCATGTCGGGCCCGGTGGAGGACCTGCTCGCCGAGCTGACCGACGACGACGCGCTCAGGAGCATCATCGGCCAGCACTTCTTCAAGGGGACGCCGGCCTTCTTCGCCATGAGCTACTTCAGCGTCTACCTCGACTACCTCTACCCCCGCGGCGGCACGGCGGCCCTCATGGGGCTGCTGGACGGCTACGTCCGCGAGCGCGGGGTGGACGTGCGGACGGAGCTCCCGATCGTGGCCGTCGACCCGGAGGCGCGCACGGTCACCGACCGCGACGGCGGCGTCCACGGCTACCGCGCGCTCGTCTGGTGCGGCGACCTCAAGGCGCTCTACCGCGCCATCGACACGTCGGCGATCCCGGATCCCGCCCTGGCGAGCGCCATCGCCGCCCGGCGCGACGAGCTCGAGGCCAGCCACGGCAGCGACTCGGTGCTCTCGCTCTTCCTCTCGGTCGATGAGCCGCCCGAGACGTTCGCGGCGATCTCCGAGGGGCACCTGTTCTACTCGCCCGACGCCCGCGGCCTCGGCGACCTGCACACGCGGGGACTCGAGGCGCTGCTGGCGCGGCACGCCGACGGCCCGCTGCCCGCGGACGCCGTGAGGGCGTACTTGGGCGCGTACTTCGCGCGCACGACCTACGAGGTCTCGATCCCGGTCCTCAAGGACCCCACCCTGGCGCCCCCGGGGAAGACGGGGCTCATCGTCTCCACCCTGTTCGACTACACGCTCACCCGCCGGATCCGCGAGGCCGGCTGGTACGACCGCTTCCGCGACGACGCCGCCGACGCGATGACCGCGGCGCTCGAGCGGCTCTACCCGGGGCTGGGCACGAAGGTCCTCTCGCGCTTCATGGCGACGCCGCTCACCCTCGAGTCCTACACCGGCAACAGCGACGGCTCCATCTTCGGCTGGGCCTTCGGCACCGGCCGCATGCCGGCCGTGCACCAGATGCAGAAGGTGTCGCGCTCGGTCCTCACGCCCATCCCCGGTGTCCTGCAGGCCGGGCAGTGGGCCTACGCCCCCGGCGGCGTGCCGATGGCGTTCCTCACCGGGAAGCTGGCGGCGGAGCGGGCGGGGAAGGGGCTGCGGCGGTGAGGGCGGGCCCGGCGGGTTGATGTCCAGGCGGACGGCGGCTCAGCCGCACCCGCAGCCGACGCAGCCGCCCCCCGCGAGACCCGCCAGCCGCCGCTCGATCGCCAGCGACGTCGGCGTGACGGCGAGCCCCCCGAGCGAGGTACAGCGGTGCTCGCGCGGCATGCGTTCGGCCACGGCCTTGGCGGCGTCGACGACCTCGTCGAGGGGGATGAGCGGGTCGAAACCGGCGAGCGCCATGTTGGCGCAGGCGAGCGCGTTGGCGGCCGCCATGACGTTCTTGCCCAGGCAGGGCGCCTCGACGCGGTTGGCGACGGGGTCGCAGATGAGCCCGAGCATGCTCTGCAGCGCCATGGAGGCCGCCGCCAGCGCCTGGTCGCGGGTGCCGTCGGCGAGGGTGACGAGGGCGGCCGCCGCCATGCAGGCCGCGGCGCCGCCCTCCGCCTGGCAGCCGCCCACCTCGGCGGCGAAGGTCCAGCGGGTGGTGAAGACGACGCCGACGAGCCCGGCGGCGAGCATGGCGCGGGCCATGTCCTCCTCCGACGCCCCCAGCGTCTCGGCCATCGCGATGACGGCGCCCGGTAGCCCCGCGCACGCACCCGCGGTCGGGGCGGCGACGATGACGCCCATCGCGCTCTTCACCTCCATCAACGCGGTGACGTAGAGCACCATGCGGTTGAGGGCCCCGCCGTCGAGCAGGCGGCCGGCCTCCATGGCGCCGCGGAACCCGCCGCTCTGGTGCCCGAGGACGCGGTCCTCGTAGCGCGTGCCCGCGATGCCGTGGTCGATCGAGCGCCGCAACAGGCGCACGAGGTCGACCATCCGCGCCACGACCTCGTCCTCGGCGAAGCCGCTGCGCGCCGTCTCGTAGTCGATCGCCAGCCGCCACAGCGGCGTGTGGCGGTCGCCGTCGTGCGCCAGCAGCTCCTCGCTGCCGCGGAACGGTAGCCGGACGCCGCGGCGTGAGGGCACGGGCAGCACGCGGCCGAGCCGCCGCACGCGCCGCGGCGCCAGGTCGGCGAGCTCCGTGTCGGGCACGAAGCCGGCGGCCTCGACCTGGACGAGCAGACCGTCCGGCGTCTCGTGGACGAGGACCTCGTCGGCCCCGAGGCCGCCCGCGAGCCGCTCGGCCGCCGCGCGCTGCGCGCGGTCGAGCCACACGAGCGTCTCGGCGTAGCCGCCGTCCATGCGTAGGGCGACCCCGTCGATCGACAGGACCTCCATCATCCCGCCGCCGGTGGAGATCGCGATGAGCGCGTGCGCCTCGCGCGCGTTCCGCAGGGTGAGACGGTAGGTGTTCGGGTGCGGGTCGCCGACGTCCACGGTCTCGATGCGCAGCCGGATGCCCGCGTCGGCGAGCGCGCGGGCCGAGTCCGGCAGGCGCTCGTCGTCGGCCTCCCAGCCGAGCAGGCCGCCGAAGAGGCCCATGTCGGAACCCTGGCTCTCGTGGGTCGTGGGCAGGGATCCCTCGCGGTCGAACTCCACCAGGACCTCGTCGATGTCGCCGTCCATGAGGTCGCGCGCCAGCCGCCCGATGCGCAGCGCGGCCGCGCAGTGCGAGCTCGACGGCCCCCGCATGACCGGCCCGATGACGTCGTTGAAGATGCTGATGTCCGGCATGCGGCATCGTAGCAGCGGCGTCGACCCCGGCCGATGCCGGCCGCGCCGGCCGCGTCGTCGTTCGACCTCAAGCCCCCAGCGTCTCGGCCCAGCGCACGAAGCGCTCCCCGTCGGCCAACGGCGGGCCGTGCCCGAAGCAGACCAATCGGGGTCGCAGGGCGGCGACCTTGAGGATGGAGCGGCGGTTCTGCGCCGGATCCCGCGTGACGAACCGCGACGGTTCGCGCAGGCCGGGGTGCAGCGACAGGGGGTTGCGGTAGGAGGCGACGTCGCCGAGGATGAGGACCCGGTCGGCCTCGCGCCAGAGCGAGATGTGACCGGGTGTGTGGCCGGGTGTCTCGACGACGACGAAGTCCGCGACGCGATCGCCCTCGCGCAGCGCGCGCGCCACGGGCTGGCCGGGACCGCCGAGGTGCGCGGCGAGGCGGAAGAGCCGGCGGCGCCGGCGCCCGCGCCAGGCCGACGAGAAGTCGGCCTTCTCCGCCGCCTCTCGGTCCGCGGCGCCGCACCACAGCGGGATGGCGCGTTCGGTGCACAGCGCCGCGGTCGCCCCCTGATGGTCGGGGTGGGCGTGGGTGAGCAGGTGGGCGGTCAGCGGGCGCCCCGCGAGCTCCGTGAGTAGGCGCCCCTCGGTCATCGCGGCGCCGGCGTCGACGAGGACGTCGCCGACGACGTAGGCGTTCAGGCCGTTCAGCGGCAGCAGGGGCAGCTGCCACACGTGGGGGGCGAGTTCGACCAAGGGCGCGGGACCTCCCCTCGGGGCTCGGACCGGGCGACTCGCTCAGCTGGCCGGGGCGGTGCCGGCGGTCCGGGCAGGCGATGCGCGGGGCCCGAGAACCGGCCTCGTCCATTGTCCCGCCGCGGGGGCGTCGCGCGGGTCGCGTCGCGCACCCGGGCGCCCTGCGGCGCTTCTCCGCGCCCGGGCGCGGTCGCCCCTTGGGCGTGGCGGCACCCGACCGGGCGTGACGTCCGCGTCGTGCGGCCGGCGATGCCGTGGGGTCGGCCCGCCGGACGACGATCAGCGATCGTGTGGCTGCAGCGGCGTCACCTCACCCGTCGCCGGATCGATCGTTCCGACGGGGCGGGCGAGCGTCTCGCGGCCCGCCAGGTCGATGCGCTCACCCGTCGCCAGGCCGCCGGGCCCCGGCAGGGCGTACGGGTCGGCGGCGGACGGGTCCACCTGGTAGCCGAGATCGGCCAGCGACGCCACGGTGACGACGCTCAGCGGGTTGGGGGCACCGACGCTCAACCAGCCGGTCATGAGTTCGTCGCCGAACGTGCCCTCGTCCCAGTGTCCGCAGCGGGTGCCGACGCCGCCCTCGTCCTCGACGGGTACGTTCCCGGGGCCCCCGAGGCCGCGCCAGGCGGCGACCGCCTCGCCGCCGACGAACGTGGGGGGCACCACGAAGCCGCTGGCCGCGCGGCAGCTGGCCGCCGCGCCCTCCGCCACGTAGTCCAGGAGGTCGAAGTAGGGCGATCCCTCCCACAGGGTCCCGAAGCCCAGGACGTGACCGAGCTCGTGGATGATCGTCGTGGTCAACGAGCCGCTCGCCTCGAGGGCGGCGACGTCGAGGGCGTCGAGCGCCAGGATGCCGACGGCCGTGAGGCCGGCGTCGCCGCCGGGCCCGCGCAGCAGGCAGGGACCCGCGTAGCCCAGCACCCCGCCCGCGCCCTCGGTGAAGCTCGTGACGAACACCGTGACGTCGTCGATGGTGCCCGCGTACCCGGGTTCCCCCTGGCCGCAGCTGGCGTTCGCCGGCAGGTCGACCGTCAGGTCCACCAGGTCGCCGACGACCACTTCGCTCCAACGCGCGGCGGCGGCCCCGAACGCGGCCATCTGGGTCGGCGTGAAGAGGTGATCGTAGAACACCAGTTCGATGCCGAAGCCGCTAGGGGGCGGTGGCGGGGGAGGCGGTGGCGGCGGGGGCGGGGGAGGGGCCTCCTCGCGGCGCACGCTGCGGCTGTCACTGGTGGCGTTGCCGGCGGCGTCGCGCGCCGTGACCGTCACCCGCGTGTCGCCGAGGGACAGCGGGATGGGCCCGCAGGGGTAGGCGTCGCCCGCGGGGGGCCCGCAGGCGCCGGTCGCCCCGTGGTCGGTGACGAAACCCACGCGCGTGACGCCGCGGTCGTCGACGGCGACCGCGGTGAGCAGGATCGACGCGTTCGTCACCGTGGCGCCGTCGTCCACGCCGGTGACGGTGAGCGTGGGCGCCGTCACGTCGGGCGCCTCGCGGCGCACGCGCCGGACGACCGACGTCGCGTTGCCGAGCGTGTCCGTCGCCGTGATCGTGACGTGCGCCTCGCCGAGCGGGAGCGGGATGGGCCCGCAGGGGTAGGCGTCGCCGCTGGGGGGCCCGCAGGCGCCCGTGGCGCCATGGTCCGTCGCGAAGGTCACGGTGGCCACGCCGCTGGGGTCGCTGGCGACGGCGGTCGGCGTGACCGACTCGGCCGTGACCACCGCGCCATCGTCGAGCCCCAGGACCGCCAGCGTGGGCGGTGCCTCGTCTGGGTGCCTTCGCTGCACGCTCAGCAACAGCGAGGCCACGTTCCCGGCGCGGTCGAAGGCGCGCAGCAGCAGCGCGTTGTCGCCGACGACCAACTGGATCGGCCCGCAGGCGTGCTCGGCGCCGGTCGTCGGCGGGCAGGCGCCGGCGGCGCCATGGTCCGTGAGGAACGTGACCCCCGCGACGCCGCCCGCATCCGTCGCCACGACGGCGATCGTGATGGTCTCGGCGGCGACGGCGCCGCCGTCGAGGAAGCCCGATGCCGCCAGGTTGGGCGGTGTGGTGTCGTTCGAGGTGCCGCAGGCGCCGATCGACAGCGCTAGCGCGAGCAGCGTCGACCATGCCGCGAGGACCCCGCGGCGCCCAGGTTCTTCCCCCTCACGCGCGGCTCGGGCCGCGGTCGGCCGGTTCCGGGAACCGGTTCTCACGCCTCACGGTAGCACGGTGCCCGCGCGACGGCCCGGCCACATGCGTCGGGCGACGAAGGACCCGAGCGGCCTCCGGGAACCGACGCCCGTGCGCCGCGGTCCTGGCGTGGGGCTCGTCGGGGCGCTATCCTGGTACCAACCAGAGCGGCGACGCGAGGCGGATCCCACGGAAGGAGGTGGGTCCTCGCGTCGCGCGCCGCCGCTCGCCAGACCGGCGTACGGCCTACCCGTTCTTGGCCCCGCGCTCGTGGTCACGGCGCCGGCCCGGACTCCAAACGCCCGGCGGGGCCGCTTGGAGGAAGGGGATGAAACGCCTCGTTGGGTCCCTCGGCTTGGCGCTGGCGGCCTTGCTGGTCGTGCTGATCGCCTGCACGCAGACGCCCCCCGTCACGCCGAGCCTGACCGTCGCCCCCCCGAGCGTCACGCTGACCGCCGGTGGGAGCGGACAGGTCTTCACGGCCACACTTCAGCACAGCAGCGACACGGTCTTCTGGAGCCTCTCCGGCGCCGGCACCCTCTCCGCGGCGAGCGGTCCGACGACGACGTACACGCCGCCGGCGTCGGTGGCGGCGACCGAGACGGTGACGGTCACGGCGACCGCCGGTA
>Ga0180436_10004071_pt1 | contig 13245 bp, 6 predicted proteins | sample SS_ome_2_FD_132434 | JGI IMG/M metagenome (GOLD analysis project Ga0180436, IMG submission 132434) | Hypersaline lake sediment archaeal communities from the Salton Sea, California, USA - SS_3_S_2 metaG | ecosystem: Environmental > Aquatic > Non-marine Saline and Alkaline > Hypersaline > Sediment...
ACGATCCGCGCGGCGTAGCGCCGGCAGGGCAGGGCGCCGTCGAGGAACGCGCCCGGCGCGATGTGCCAGGGACCGCGCGGGCTGTCGGCCACCAGGTAATGCGTGCCGGTGACCGGGCCGCCGGGGGTTCGCTCGGCCTGGTTCTTGGAGAAGTGCTCGGCCGAGGTACAGAACAGGCAATACCAGCGCCCGCCCGCCTGGAAGACCTGCGGCACTTCGAGCTGGCCGTAGCCGCCGGCGAAGACCGGGGGCTGAAGCGCCCAGGTGTGCAGGTCGGGCGAGGTGGCAAAGCCGATCGCGCCGCCGGCGTTGGGCTCGGCCACACCCGAGACGCGGGCGGTGAAATACATCAGCCAGCCGTCGCCGTCGGGATCGCGCATCACCCAGGGGTCGCGCATGGCGCGGTCGTGCCAGAAGCCGCGGGCGTGGTCGGCCTCGTAGACCGCGGCGTGCCGCCCGGCGAGGTCGAGGCAGAAGCCGTCGCCGACCCGCTCCCAGGCGTGCAGATCGCGCGAGGTGGCGTGGCCGATGCGCTGGTAGAGCCCTTCTTCGGACTTACGCGAGCCGGTGTAGAACAGGTGCCACAGCCCGTCGTCGTCGGCGACCACCGAGCCGGTCCAGGTGGTGAAGTCGTCCCAGGCCTCGGTTTCGGACGGGGCGAAACAGGTGCCGAGGTGTTCCCATGTCACCAGGTCGTCGGAGGTCGCGTGGCCCTGGCTGACGTTGAAGTGGCGCAGATCGGGATTGATCAGCGACTTGTTGGCCTTGAGGAAGAAGGCGTGCCAGCGCGCGCCGTCATGGGCATACCAGCTGTCCCAGATCCATTGCTTGTCGAGGGCTAGAACCATGGCGCTATCCTTTCACCCCGGTCGAGGCGATCGAGGCGATGAAGGCGCGTTGCAGCACCAGGTAGAACACCAGCACCGGCACCGAGATCAGGGTGAGATAGGCCATCAGCTCGCCCCAGGCCACGTCGAGCTGAAAGAAGTAGCCCAGCCCCACCATGATCGGCCGGTGCGCCTCGTCCTGCACCACGATCAGCGGCCAGAGATACTGGTTGTTGTACATCATCAGCGACTTCAGGATCGCCGCGGTGGCGACGACCGGCCCCGACAGCGGCATCACCACCTTGCGGTAGACCTGGAACCAGCTCGCCCCCTCGGCCCGCGCCGCCTCGATCAGTTCCTTGGGCAGATCCTTGAAATACTGCACGAACAGGAACACCGTGAGCGCATCGACGATCCAGGGGATGATCTGCACCCGGTAGGTGTTGAGCCAGCCCCACTCGATGCCGTCCATCCCGATCCACGGCAGGCGCGAGACCTGCAGCAGCAGCGGGATCGCGATGGTTTCGAACGGGATGATCAGGGTGGCGAGGATGATCGACAGCACGAGGTCGCGCCCCGTCCAGTTCAGGAAGGTCAGCGCGAAGGCCGCGATCGAGCAGATCACCAGCGAGCTGGTCACGGTCACGACGGTGACGAAGACCGAGTTCAGCATGAACCGCCCGATCGGCGCGCGGTCGAAGGCGGCGTAGTAGTTGTCGAGGCTGATGTCGCCCACGGGCAGGAAGGCGCGCAGGCTGCCGGTGTCCTGCAGCAGCTGCAGGTCCGGTTTCAGCGACGACACCATCATGAAGATCAGCGGAAAGATGAAGACGGCCGCGACGAGCACGAGCACGGCATAGCGCACCGCGAGCCGGAGACCGGTGTTTTCAAGAGCAACTTGAGCCATCAGTCGCGCTCCCGTGTGAGGTACCGCTGGGTCAGCGAGATCACCAGCACGATGAGGAACAGGATCACCGAGATCGTCGAGCCGCCGGAGATGTCCTGCTTGCCGTAGCCGCGCTGGACGGTCTGGAACACCAGCGTCTGGGTCGAATCGAGCGGGCCGCCCTTGGTCATCACGTCGATCTGAACGAACAGCGCGAAGGCCTGCATGGTGATCACGATGAGCACGAGGATCGCGGTGTTGCGCAGGCCCGGCCAGGTCACGTAGCGGAAGGTCTGCCAGCGCGACGAGCCTTCGATCGCTGCCACCTCGTAGAGCGTCGGGTTGATCGTCTGCAGCCCCGACAGCCAGATCACCATGTGAAAGCCCATGCCCTGCCAGGCCGACATGAAGATGATCGACCCCAGCGCCGTATCGGTGCGCCCGAGCCAGTCTATCGGTTCGAACAGCCCGAAGCTGAGCGCCAGCAGGATGTTGTTGAGCAGGCCGTCGTCACCGGAATAGATGAACCGCCACAGGAGCGCGATCACCACCATGGAGATCACGACCGGCATGAAATAGATCGTTCGGAATATGTTGATTCCGCGTAATTTCTGGTTGATGAGCAGGGCCAGGAGCAGGGCGCCACCGCCCTGCAGGGGCACGATGAACAGCACGAAGGTGAGCGTGTTCACCAGCGCCTTCATGAACACCACGTCCTTGGCCACCACCACCTTGGCGGTCTCGCCCGATTGCCATCGGAACCATTCGCGCATGCCCTTGTACTGCGGATAGTCCGGGTTGCGCGTGATGGTGCGCACGCGCGGATACTGGATCTCGCCGTCGGCGTCCCGGATCACCGCCCCGCTCTCGTCGCGTTCCGGTTCGATTGTGATCACCGAAAGTTTCAGCAGGTTCTCGTAGTTCTGCAGCCCGACGAACTCGGTCGGGTTGGGCGAGATCAGCCGCTGGTTGGTCAGCGAGAAGTAGAACGCCAGGAAGAACGGCAGGATGATGAAGGTGGTGATTAGGGCGAAGGCCGGCAGGGCGAACCCCCACCCGACCCGGTTCGAACGCATGAGTTTCGAGGCCATCGGCAACCTCCGGCGACATGGCGGTCATGAAGTGGAGGCCCGCGCCGAAGCGCGGACCCCCGGGAGGATATCAGTGGCCGTATCCGTTGTTTTTCTCGATATCGGCGTTGATCTCGTCAACGGCCGCATCGAGCGAGTCGGCGACGTCCGCGCCGTTCGCGATATCGGCGAGCGTTTTCTCGAACACCTTGGCCGCGACCACGTAGCCCGGGCTCACCGGGCGCACGAGCGCCTGCGCCTCGGACAGACCGTAGAACACGGCGAGCGGACCGCCCTCCTTGTAGTTCTCGGTCATCGCCGCCGCCGACTTGGTGGCCGGGATCAGGCCGATGCCGTCGGAGAAGGCCGCGAGGTACTTGTCCTGCGTGGCGAATTTGATGAATTCGGCCGCGCCCTCGGGATGTTCCGAAGCCGCCGAGATGCCGAACTGCCAGCTCGCCGCGCCGATCTTCGGGCCGTTGCCGAAGTCGGGCGCCGGCAGGAATACCACGTCGTCAACCTCGGCGAGCGTGGCCACCGCGGCCCAGTTGCCGTTCCACTGGAAGGCATAGTCTCCGTCGATGAACCCGGTATCGCGATTGGCCGGGTCCTGGCTGGTGCCCGGAGCATAGCCCTCGGTGAACAGGCTTTGCCACCATTCACCGAATTCCATCGCCGCCTCGCCGTTCAGCACGCCTTCGGCGGTCTGGTAGGTCGAGCGGTCGACGATGTCGCCGCCGAAGCTCTGCAGGAAGGGCGAGAAGGCATAAGGATACCACTCGCCGGTCCAGGCCATGCCCGGATCGAAGGCGTATTCATAGTTGCCCGAGGCCTTGGCGGCCTCCAGCGCGGCCATGAATTCCTCGCCGGTCCAGGGCTCGTCGAGCGTCGGCGTGCGCAGGCCCAGCTCCTCGAGGGTCGACTGCCGGGCATAGAGCCCGATCGCCGCGTCCCACAGGCCGATCGAGTAGAGCTTGCCGTCCCAGATGCCCTTGGTGCCGGGCAGGAAGTCGTCGAACTCGGCCTCGTCGATCGGCAGCGGCTGCATGTAGCCCGACCAGGCCCAGTTCGGCATGATCGGGCCGTCCACGTCGATGATGTCGGGCAGGTTGCCCGCCAGCGCCGCGGCGACGATGGAGTCGTTGTAGCTTTCCTGCGGGAAGCTCTCGATGGTGACCGCCCAGTCCGACTGGCTGGCGTTGAACTCATCGACGATCTGGTTGATGATCGCGCTTTCGACCTCGTTGCCGGCGCCGTGATACCACATGCTGAGCTCGGTCTGGGCAAGTGCGCCGCCCGCAAGCAGTGCAAACATGCTCGCGACGGCGGTTGTTTTCGTGAAATGTCTCATTGAAGTTCCTCCCTTTGATGAGATGGTGTCTTCCCCAGCGCCCTCGGCTCAAGCGGCGGGACTGACTCACGCCAGATCACCTCGCCGCCAACGATTTCAGGCGTCGGGGAATACGGTTCCGTGTCGGCGACGACAGACAGGAGTCGTTCCGCCGCACGTTTGCCCATTTCCAGATAGGGCAATTCAACGGTTGTGAGCCGTGGGAACAGAGAGTCGGAGATCGCGCGGTAGTCATCGTAGCCCGCCACCGCGATATCGTCAGGCAATTCGACACCGCGAGACCGCAGCATGCCATAGGCCCGCATCGCCATCCGGTCGTTGCCGCAGCAGATCGCAGTGGGTGCGTCGGCGAGCGACAGGACAGCGTCCAGCGCATCCCACAGGCAGACGGCCTGCGCCTCGGTGTCGTCGTCTGCCGTATCGGCCGGCACGACGAGGGCAGGATCGTAGGCGATGCCCGCCTCTTCCAGTGCGGCGCGATACCCGGCGGTTCTCAAAGGCGTTGCATCCAGATGGTCTGCGAGGGTCAGGTAGGCGATGCGCCGATGTCCCTTCGCGATGATCTCGCGCACAAGGCGGTACTGGCCGCCGTGATCATCAGGCACCACAGCGGGCGTTCCGGCCTCGTCGTAGCAGTTTGCCAACACCACCCGCGGCGTGCCGACGAGCGGCGGCAGCGCCACCTTTCGGTGATAGTCGGCCACGTAGATGATGCCCTCGACCCGATGCTCGACGAAGGTGCGCATCAGGCTCGGAATGCGATCGCTCCGGCCCCCGGTGTCGGAGATCAGTAGCGTCTTGCCGGAGCCGTTCAGGCCCTGCTGAACCCCTTGGACGATGAAAATGTCGGGCAGGCCCGACATCACCGGGTTCTGCGGACTGAGGCTGATGGCGCCGGTCACCAGCCCAATCAGGCCGGACCGGTGTGAGCGCATGGTACGGGCTGCGGACGACGGCACATAACCCAGATCGTTGATGGCCTTTTCGACGGCTTCGCGGGTCTTCTTGCCGACCGGAGCGTCGCCATTCAGCACCCGGCTCACCGTTTTCGGTGAGACATTTGCGGCTTTGGCGACATCGTAGATCGTCGACATAAGTCCTCCCTGTCACGACGGCCACCGCGTGCCATCTGTCGGGCACAGTCTGATGACATCGGTGTCATGACACCGATGTCATAGCGCGACTCACCCCGTCCTGTCAAGGAATCCCGGAATTTGCCTGAGGGCGGCGCTTTCCAAAAACTGCCACGCAGGAGCGTGGCAACCGATGGAATGGGCTTGGCTCGGTGCGCGCGACGCGCCTATTCGACGGTCTGCGAAAGCGCGCTCAACCCTTCGTCCGCCCCGGCCAGGGAGAACCGGAACACCAGCGGATCGACCGCCAGCGACGGCCGATATCCGGCGATCACGCCTGTCTCCGCAGATGCCAGCGCCGCAAGGTCATCCGGCTCGATCTCCAGCAGCGCCTCGCACAGATCGCGGGTGCAGGATTGCCAGGTGAACTCGTAGCGCTTGTCGGCATCTTCCGGTTTGAAGGCAAAGCCGGACGGGAAATACACCCCGTTCGGCACCCGCGCAGCGATGAAAGTGCCGCTGCCGTCGCCGGAGGTGAAGGCCAGAAGTTCGGCGAGAAACGCATTGTCCTGGGTGCGCACGAGCCGCTGGGTGAGTACGCAGGCGGTTTCACCGACCGCGATGGCCTCGCAGGTTACCGTCCACGCCCCGAATTGCTGGCCATTGGCCACCCGGGGCGTCTCGGCCTCAGTGCTGCCAGCCTCTTGCGCCATGGCCGGGGATGTCGCGGCAAGGACCGCCACCATTAAAACTGAACGGGTTGTCCGCATGAAAGGCTCCTCCCTATGCCCGGCCGCTCCGGTCATCAGAACTGCAACGACACCGCACCGGCGATCACTGGCCGCGTGCTCGGCGTCGTCCATCCGGTGATCGCGGTGGTGATCGGTTTCGCCACGTAGAGATCGCCGAACAGGCTGCCATCTTCGTTGCCGAAGCTCACACCGAGGCCGATAGAACTCGCCAGCCCCAGCCCGGTATCGGTCGCGTCGAACGCTTCGCCGATGTCGGCAAAGGCGAAAGGCCGAAGCGAGAACCCGTCGCCCAGGGTGAACGGCGTCGTCTTTTCCACCTGTGCCCGGACCGCGTAGCCACTGTCACCCACGGCGAGCCCCGTGGGATAGCCGCGCACGGCGTAGGGCGCCGTGGTCGTGAAGGTGCGCTGCGAAGGCTGTGTGCCGGTGATGTTCTTCTGGCCCTGCAATGAGACCGAGCCGAAGACGTCCTCGCCCAGCAGGGTGGTGAAGGTCGCATTGCCACTCACGGCCGCATAGGTGTTGCCGGTGGTGCTGGCGACGGCGTCATCATAGGTGCCGGCGGCAAGCTGCACGCTGCCGGAGAAGGTCCAGCTTTCGCCGCGGGTGAAGGCCGAGGCGCCGAGCGTCACCTCGCCGCCGACCTGGTCGAGGGTCGGCACGCCGGAAAGCTCGGCCATCTCCGCGAAGGCGGAGACCGATGCCGACAGGCTGAACTGAAGATCGTTCCGCGCGATGATCGGGAAATTCACGCCCGCGGTGGCGCTGCGCACCGAGCCGAGCACGCTCGGAGTCTCAAGGCTGGCCGATTCCGAGCCGAGCAGGCTGAGCGACAGGCGCGCGCCGGAAGGCGCCACCGCTGCCGAGTAGTCGAGAGACAACGACCTCAAGCCGGGCCGCAGGATGCCCCCGAGTACCAGCGGGTCATTCCAGCCGAAGAGCCCGTTGATCCGGTGGCTGATGCTGAGTTGCGGTTCGCCGTAGGCGGGCGAGCCGTAGTTGTCGAGCGAGATCGTGGTCTGGTGCCGCGGGATCTCCGGGACGTTGACGAGGATATCGACCTCACCCGTCCCTGTGTCGACAGGCGTATAGGTAAGGGTCAGCCCGTCGGTCACGCCAAGGCGTTCGACGCGCTCCGAAACGCCCGCCGCATCCGCCGGCACGTCGCGCGGCAGGTTCATCCGGTGACGCAGGTAGGCGTTCGACATCACCGGCGTGCCGCCGCGCACGTCACCGACCCTGGGCTCGTAGAATGCGACGGTCAGCGTGCCGCGACCGGGGTTGAAACCTTGCAGTACCACCTGTGAGAGGCTGTAGCCGCGCGCGGTGTAGAGCACGTTCAGCGCCTGCGCGATCGCGGCCGCCTGGCTGCGCCGATACCGCTTTCCGACCAGCTGCGCCTCGGCCCGGGCTAGGGCGTCTTCGTCCAGCAGGCGGGAGCTGTTGGCGAACACGATATCGCGCAGGACAAAGGTGGTCGGCGGCGCCGGCGCAGCAACCCGCGTGGGCCGCGGCACGCTTTGCGTGGCTTGGGGCGCAGCCTGGGCGGGCGCCGTCTCGGCGGCCTCGGCGGCCGCCGCGGCTTCCGGGGCCGGTCCGTCATCGGCGTCATCGGCAGGATCGACCTGGGCGTCCACTGCGCTTCCGGGATCAAGCTCAATCCCCTGGCCGTGTGCGGGAAGGAGGCAAAAAAAAGCGGCCGTGAATGCCGAGAGAAAGGAAAGGGATCTGATCATCACTTCGTACTTATGCTGGTCGAACGCTCAACACGACTGGCCGCGACATTAGCTCGAATCGGTTGCCAGACGTAGCGTGTGGAACGGGTTGGGCGACGGTGTTGCAGCATTGCGTCATCGACCGGTTGCCGCTCACCGTTCCCGGGCTTCATCTTCCTCGTTCTCCTCGTCGCCTTCCGTGGCTTCCTCTTCCTCTTTCTCCTCGTCGTCCGGGATGCCGTTCCGGTTCAGATCATTCGGCGGAGCTTTGACTTGCGGTGCCGGCGGAACGGTTCGGCTGTCCGCTCCCGTCGGCTTGCCGTCACCCCCGGGGTCGCCGCCGGTGCCGTCAGACCCACCCGGATCGCCACCGGTGCCGCCCGTGTCACCACCGGTTCCACCCGTGTCGCCATCGCTGCCGCCGGTTCCAGCGTCGCCGCCATCGCCACCGGTATTCCCGCCCGTGCCGCCAGTGTCGCCGGTATCGCCCCCGGTGCCACCGGACCCGCCCGTGTCACTGTCATCACCCCCGGTGCCACCGGAACCACCGGTATCGCCACCTGTCCCGCCAGTATCGCCACCTGTGCCACCGGTGTCGCCGCCTGCCCCACCGGTATCACCGCCTGTCCCGCCCGTATCACCGCCTGTCCCGCCGGTATCGCCGCCGGAGCCACCGCTTCCACCCGACCCATCGGAATCTCCACCGGACCCGCCGGCATCACCACCAGAGCCACCGGTATCGCCACCCGAGCCGTCGCCACCCGAGCCGCCGGTATCGCCGCCGCTGCCACCCGATCCCCCCCCGGTTCCGCTCGCAACGTCGAAAACCGGATAGAGCGCCGGCGATTGCGCGGCCGGGTCGGGCAAGGTGTCGAGCGGGTCGTCCCGGCCGAAGTCATTATCGCCCGTGAGATCGCCGCTGACGTTCACCTCCTCGCCAACCGGCGTTCCCAGGAGGTCGAGGTCCAGATCGCCGAGAATACGCAGCGCAACCGCACCATCGCGCGACACCGCGTAGCCGATGGCAAGCGAGTCGTCGGAGGCCAGGCGAATGTCTTGTGCGGCGGCCATGTCGATGCGGCTGTTGTCCGTCCGGGTCAGACCGAGCGCGTCGCCGCGCGCGATGCCACCGATCGCGCCGTCGATCGCCGTCAGGATGATTCGGCCATCGGCCTCGACCAGGTCCGACCCGGCCGAGCGGATATCGCCGGCAACCGAAGTGAGCGAGACAAGCTTCCCGTCCACACCCACGATCGGGCCGAGCAGCCCAAGGTTCTCGTCGACCATGAGGTCGACATAGGCACCGCCACCGGTGAGCCCGGCCACGATCAGGCTGCCCTCGGCCCGCAGGTGCGCCTCCCCGGACCCGGCCTTCAGCGACAGCGTTTCGGCCGCGAGACGAAGCGGGGCGTCGGTGGTGCCAAGCGCTCCACCAGCGGTGAGGGACAGCACGCTGCCGGCATCGAAGGTGAGATGCCGGATATCCGTCTCGATCAGGCTGCCGGCGATATCGAGCACAACGGCATCGCCCGCGGCAAAGGCTGCCGTGGCCGCCGACGGCGGGGCGTCCGGGCGGGTGACCGTCACCGACCCGTCGGTTTGCAGGTTCAACTCGCCATCCGCAACCGCGACCCGATCCACCACGAGATCCCCCCCGGTCACGCTCAGATCGCTATCATCCCGGGCCGTCGCCGAGAGCATGCCGCCGGGCGCGAGCATCTCGAACGCAAGCGCCAGGCCGCCGGCGGCCGACAGTTCGAGATCGCGGGCGAGAATGTCGATCCGGCCGGCACCCGGCATGCCGGTGATGTTGCCTTCGGCCGATTCGAGCGACACCAGCCCGGGGCTGTAGATCTCGTCGACGCGAAGCAGCGGCGAGCGGCTGTAGAGATGGATGTCCCCCAGGGCGCGCGCGGCCAGCCGGCCGCCGGCGGGGTGGTTCACCCCGAGCGGCAGCGCCGCCGACCCGATCCCGCCGCCGGCAGCCTCGAGCAGGATCGACTGCCCCCGCGCGCCGACGCCCCCGGGAACGGCCATGATCGCGCCAGAGGTGCGCAGGTAGGCGTCCGACACCGCGCCGAGCTCGGCCAGGGTCACGTCGGTTTCGCTGCCGATGTAGGCGTGGCGCCCGGCGCTCGCGTCCAGCTGGCCACGAACGGTGACGTCGAGGTCCTCGTTGCGGCGGATGATCACCTGGTCATCTTCGATGATCACGTCGGACCGCGTGGCGGTAAACAACACCATCCGTTCGGCGTCCGTCAGCGTCGAGCCGGCGGGCTTTGTGATCGAGTCGTCCGGCGCGCCGATATCGAGACCGGCGGAAAGGGTCACGTCGTTACCGATGACGTTGGCATTCTCAATGGTGATCTGGGTGTCGAGCACCGGCAGGATCAGGTCGCGGCGGAAAGCGGCCTCGATCTCGGTGGTGGTGAAATAGGCGCTTTCGCGGATCTCCGCCGCCTGTTCGGGGGTGAAGCTGAAGACGTAGGCGTCATTGAAATCCTTGCCGGCGAACTCGGCCGCCAATGCGTGGAACCGTTCGTTCTGCCGGCCCTCGAGTTCGTTGATCTCGGCATTGGTGAGCCCGTTGGCGATCATTTTCGCGCGGTCGTCGACGGAATACTGGTAGGCGACAAAGTCGGGGTCGTAGCGCTCGTGTCCCGTCATCTCGCCGGTATCGGGATCGATCCTCTCAAGCCGCGACCACCATTCGAAATACTCGCCCGTCCGCCGCTCGACCTCGCGCTCAAGCACCGGGTCGGCATTGAGTTTCTCGAGCGCAAGCGCCTCGGCAACGGCCTCCGTCTGCGCATCCGACGGTTCGTAGACGTAATCGGGGTTGAACCCGTCCGCGGCAAACTGGGCGGCTGCGGCGTGGAAGGCTTCCGTTCGCTCCTGCACAAGGTTCTCGATCTCGCCGCCGGTGAGGCCCTTCTTGCCGAGCAGGATGCGCTTCTCCTCCTCGGAGACATCGAGCACCAGCGACGGATCATAGTCGCGCACGTCGATCACCTTGCCACTGGCGTCGTCATAGACCACCAACCAGTTCCACCAGTCAAAGTAGGCAGAGGTTTCCTGATCGACGATCTTGTCGAGCGCGGCCACCAGGTCGGCCTTGGTGACTTCCGTCAGGCTCTCGTTGTCGATCAGGTGCAACTCGTCCCAGAGCGCGGCGCGCAGTTCGGCCTGGGCCCGGCGGTCGGCCGTCTCGAACGGGTCGTCATCTCGGATCGAGCCGGTCTCGGCGGTGAGGCGCACGTCGCCGGTCTGCGACCGCACCTCCTCGATCTTCATGCTGCTGTCGCGGGAGGTGAGGTCGATATCGCCGTAGGCCTGCACGTAGAGCGTATCGAGCGCCTCGACGAAGAGCCGCGGCTGCCCGAACTGCCCCACCGGCGCGACACCGATGCTGCCACCCTCGGCGAGCAGGTCGACATTGCCGCCCGAGATGGTCCCGTTCCACGGCGGGATCGTGATCGAGCCCTCGGCTTCAAGCTGGATATCGTAGGTACCGGTGCTCTCGGCGTTGCCCACCTTGAGATCGCCGGTCGAATTGCGCAGCCGGATCTCGCCCGCCGCTTCGACGTAGACATCCACCTCATCACCGGACAGCTGCATCACTTCCGGCGCGCTGCGGCTGCTGGCGGCGCCGAGCAATTCGTTCTCGTAGGCCTCGCTGCCGGCCTCGAGATCGGCGCCGGTGCGCCGGCCGAACAGCTCGCGCGGGTCGAGTGCCTCGGTGATCCGGAAGCTGCGCGGCGCGAAGCCCGACCCCGACTGGCCCGCCACGTTGCCGCCAGAGACGAAGTTGATCGCGTCGCCGGTCAGAATGACATCCGGCGCGGTCGACAGGATATCGCCGCCGGCGTTCACCTCGATCGCGCCCTCGCGCACGGCAACGTTGTCGGCGAAGAGCACGGCGCCCGGCGTTTCGATCTCGGCCCGGGCCGAGCCGTGGCCCTGCATGTCGAGCGCGATGTCGCGGTCGGCGCGCACCTGGTGGGTATAGATCCGGCGCTCGGTGAAGGTGTAAACCTCCGTGCTGTCGAACTTGCGCCGCTTCTTCCAGAATACCTTGAGCGGGTCGAACCAGGAAACCTCCACCCACTCCTGCCCCCCGGGTGCCGGAACCATGTTTGTGCTCTCGTCGAAGCGAGAGGTCTCGAGTTGGAACTCGTAGTCCGCCGCGCCCGGGTCATTTGCCAGGTATCCGGCTTCGGGTCGGTTCGGCAACTCGATGGGCGTTTCCGTCGCCGCGATTGTTTCCGTCGGCCCGGGCTGCGCAGGACCATCCTCGGAGAGGCGGTTTTGCGTGATGAAATAGTTCGTGGCTTCCGTGACTCGCGTGTCGACGGCCTTGGTGAACCGCAGCACCTTGCCGTCGACCACGTCGTAGGCCGGGATGTCCTGGACGAACCGCGTGATCGCGCCGGGCTCGTTGGTGTCGATCCGATAGAGCGTGCCCCCGCCCAGCGCGGTGCCGGCCACGATCTCGGTCGTGAGGTATTGCGGCGCCTGGCCAAAGGCGGTCGGGTTCAGCACCACGTTCTTGTCGATCAGCCGGATCGTGCCCTGCACCCCGCCTTCGGGGCCAAGGTCGATGCGGGAGAACTGCAGGTCGCGCGTGCTGTCGCTGGTCACATCCAGCTGCCCGTAGCCGTTGGCCGCGATGATCTCGCCGCCCCCGGTCGAGACGAGCTTGCCGGCGATCTCGATGTAACCGCCCTTGGTCAGGATCGGCGCGACTTCGAGCACGTCGGTCACCGGGTTGTAGCTGACCGCGACGTTGCCGGTCATGTAGGGCTCGCCGTCCAACTGGGTCGGGTTGTTCAACCCGATGATCTCGATGTTCGTGCTGTCCGGGTCGCTGCCGACCGGTTGGCCTCGCAGCGGCCGATAGAGCGGCTCAACCGACAAGCCACCGATACCATCGAGAACGCTGTCGATCCCGGCGTCGATGGTGAGCGACCAGTCGGTGATGCCCGACTGGATGCGGCCGTTGATGTTCAGCGTATCGGCATAGATGAAGATGTTGCCCAGTGCCGTGACCGAGCCACCGCCCGGCTGGATCGGCAGGCTCTGCGACGTCGACGGGCCGCCGCCGAAATGGATACTTGCATTGATCAGGGCGTCGCCAAGCGACAAGCCCTCGAAGAACACCTGGTGGTAAACCCAATCCCAGTATTCCTCACGTTCAGCGAACACGTCCTGATACAGGCCGCGCGGATCCTGGGTGATGTGGGTCAACGGATCGGAGGGGGCGAGGAAGAAGTCGCCGCCCGAATCGATCGTCACCGAGCGCGCGTTGATGTCGCCGCCGAAGACGTAGACGCTGCCGTCGATGGTGCTGATCTCGACATGGCCCTCGAGGTTCTCGATCGCGCCGGTGACATAGGTGTCGGCGGTGACTTCACCGGTCGAGAGCCGGGTGTTGCGCAGCACGATGTTGGGCCGGGCCACGTCGGAATTGCTCGCCAAAAGGGTGTAGAGCGGCAGGTCAACGGCGCCGCCAACCGGGCTCACGATGGCCGCGCCCAGCGCGATCAACTCATCGAGCGTGCTCACTTCGAC
>Ga0180436_10004073_pt1 | contig 13240 bp, 9 predicted proteins | sample SS_ome_2_FD_132434 | JGI IMG/M metagenome (GOLD analysis project Ga0180436, IMG submission 132434) | Hypersaline lake sediment archaeal communities from the Salton Sea, California, USA - SS_3_S_2 metaG | ecosystem: Environmental > Aquatic > Non-marine Saline and Alkaline > Hypersaline > Sediment...
CTGACGGTGGGGTAAATCAGATAGATCGCAGGCTCTTTCCGCCGGAACTCTTTCGGGAGCTCGAACGGTTTCGTCTTCCCTTCCGTTCGCGGCCGGTGGGACGATACGAGGGCATACACCGGTCTCGAAGGTTCGGCGACAGCCTCGAGTTTGCAGAGCTCCGGCCCTATCTCCCGGGTGACGATCTGCGCAGCGTCGACTGGAACGCCTATCGACGCCTGGGGAAACTCTTTGTCCGCCGGTACGAGGCGGAGCGAAATCGGCATATTTCCGTTTTGATAGACACGAGTGCCTCCATGGCGGTGCCGCCGGAGCGGTTTAACGCCGCTCGCCGGCTCGCCGGAGCGATCGCGGTGGTGGCGCATCGCGAAATGGACCACGTGCGGGTGTTTCCGTTCTCGGATCATCTCGTGGAAGACCACCGGCGGACCGCCCGGGGCGGAACTCCTCTGGAGCTGCTGGCGTATCTGTCTGCTCTCGGGACCGGCGGCGAAACGGGACTCGCCGCGGTACTGCGGGCGCTGCCGGCGGCGTGCCCGCGGGGATCTGCAGTGGTTTTGATCAGCGACTTTTTCGATTCTGCGGGTCCGACGGAGGGTCTCGAGGCGGTCGCGGCACACGCGATCGATCTTACCTGTATACATTCAGTTTCACCGGAAGAACGACGGACGGATCGACGGGGACGGCTGGAACTCGTGGACAGCGAGACCGGCGTAACCCGATCGGTAACGATGGATCGCCACCTTCGCGACGCTTACGTGGAGGAGATCGACCGGTGGAGCGCCGAGCTTTCGGCGGAGCTCGCCCGGGTGGACGCCCGATATCTGCGCGTCTCCTCGGATACGCCGGTCCCCGAGATCCTCCGGGAGCTCTCGCTATGAACGCCATGGTATCACCCGTTGCCCTCGTCGTAGCCGCGCTTATCATCCCGCTGGCGATCTTGCATTTTCTCATTCGGGAACGGCGCCGGCGGATCGTGGCGTCCCTGTTGATCTGGATGCGACTGGAGCAGCGTCTCGCCCGGCGCAGGCGCCTTCTCTCCCACATTAACCGCCATCTGATTGTGCAGTCGCTGGTGCTCGCTCTCCTGGCAACGGCGCTTGGTGATCCGCGCATACCCGGTGGACCCGACGCGACCGGGGACCTGCTGATCCTGGTCGATACAAGCGCGAGCATGGGTGCCCTGGATGGCGGCGTGTCCCGCATCGAGAGTGCCCGCCGGGCGGTTCGGGGCGTACTCCGGGATATCCCGGATTCGGCGAGGGTGCATCTCTCGGAGTCACGGAGCCGTCTCGTGTCGCACGGATCGTTCTCGGCCACCGATCCCGCCCTGGTGGACGAGGTGGAGCGGCTTGTGGCGCACGACGAGGAGGGAAACCTGGTCGAGACCCTTGCGGAGGCGCGTGTAACGGCGGAGCGGGCAGGGGCGCAGCTTCTGGTCTACACCGACGGTACGGAATCGCTCCCGCCGGGATTTATACCGGAAGAGGACGGCCTGGTGATGCTGGTCGGCGGGGCTACCGTACGCAACCTGGGCATTCTGGCGTTCGCCCTCCGGCGGGACGAGCGAGGTACCTCCCGAGCGCTGGTGTCAGTGTTCAACGGCGGATCCCGACGCGACGCCGCCACGGTGATCGTGGACGGAGCCGAACCGGAGACGGTGGAGCTCGCCGTGGGCGAACGCGTCGATCTGGTGATCCCGGTCGAAGCGATCAGGCACGATGCGGTTGCGGTGGCTGCGCGTTTGGAGACGGACGACCAGGACGCTCTGGCTGCCGACAACCAGGCAACCGCGATCGTCGGCGGGACGCCTCCGCGTTCTATCGTGTATATCGGGCCGCGGAACCTTTTTCTCGATGCGGCACTCGGGAACGTTCCGGGAACACGCGTTTTTTATTTGGATCGGTATCCGGACGATCTCGGAATGGACCTGGTCCGGGGCGCCGATCTTCTGGTGCTTCACCGCATCGATAACGCCCCGGTAACCGGTGGACGCGTGCTTTCGGTGCTCTCGACGATCGCGGGCGTACCGGTGAGCCCTGCGGGTATCCTGGAGGGAACGGTAGCCGGGCGGTGGTCGGCGGATAACGTTCTTCGTTCGACCGGCGTCGGAGTACCGCCGGAGTTCGCCGTCGAAAACCCGATCGCCTACCGACTGGACGAGATCGCGCAACCCCTGGTGACCGTGGACGGCGAGGCGATCGCCTGGACGCGGGAGGGCGTCGATCTGTCGATCGTACACCTGGGTTTTGCGTTAGAGCGGAGCGCTCTTCCCGTGAGCGAGGAGTTTCCACTTTTTGTATACCGTCTTGTTCGGCATTTGGGTCTGGACAACGCGGCGGGAACCTTCGGGTCGTACCGCACGGGCCGGACGATTCCGCTTCCCGGGAATGATCCGATGGTGGAACTACCGGAGGGGCGTCTTGTTCGTCCGGAGCGGATCGACGGCACCAACACGCTTGTAGATACCTCCCGACAGGGAGTCTACCGGATACGCGACGGCGAACGGGTCTATCCCGTGGCGTTCAATCTCGCGTCCCGGAGGGAATCGCAGATCCTGCGATTACCGGAAAACCGAACGTTCCCGGCGGCCACCGAGGGGAGTCCCGTATTGGACGCGTTTTCTTCAGCCGAGGGTGGCCGCTCGATGGCGGGGTTTTTCATCGTGCTGGCGGTACTGTTGCTTGTGATCGACTCACTGCACTGGGTGCGAACCACGGGATCGCCCGGGATCGATTGGCCTGCTCTGGTCGGCAGAGTTTTGGTGGCGATGCTCCTGGGTATTGCGCTTTTCGATCTTCCGTTGCGCCGGACCGATACCGACATAACGACGGCCTACCTGGTGGACGTGTCCGGTAGCACGTCGACCGAGGCGCGCCGCCGGGCGTTCTCCATTGTTTTATCCTCCCGCGAGTTGAATCAGAACGACGAGGACGCGCGACTGTTTCTGTTTGCCGGCGACGTGGCCGCCCGGGAGTTTTCGTCGGAATCGGAGCCGATTCTCAGGCTCCAGCCCGACCAGACGCGGATCGACCGAGCGATTCGAGTAGCCGCCGCCTCGCTTCCTGCGACGGGCGATCGCCGCATCATCCTCCTCTCGGACGGAAACCAGACCGCCGGTTCCGCGGGACAAGCTGTCGAGGATGCGCACAGCGCGGGGATTCGTATCTCCACGATCGCCGTGGGGGGAGGCCGTCGCGATCCCGCCGATGCGGTGCTGTCTGGGTTATCGGTACCCTCGGCGATTCCACCGGAGGGTATCTACGAGATTGTTGTTGCGATATCCGGCGGTACCGGCCCCGGGATCCTTCGGATCGAACGAAACGGCGCTCAGATCGCGGAGAGAGAACTGCTGCTGGATGGACCCGACGCGATCGTCCGGATTCCCGATCGGGCTCCGGCGGTCGGGATAGTGCGGTACCGGGCGGTTCTTGAATCGGCGATCGATCCGGTCGTTCAGAACAACGACTACCGAGCGATCACCCGTGTGGACGGACCCGCATCGATCCTCTATATCGGCCCGGAATCGGATCGTCCCTTTGCGCGGGCGCTCCGTGCCGGCGGGAGCGCTCTTCGCGAGATTTCGCCGGCGGAGCTGTCGCGGAATCCTCTGGATCTGCTTCCCTACCGCGCGATCGTCCTGGACGACCTGGCGGCGTCATCGCTCTCGATTTCCCATATGGAAGCGCTGGAACGGTACGTCCGCGAGATCGGCGGCGGTGTGGTCTTTCTCGGAGGTCCCCGTTCTCTCGCCGCGGGAGACTACCGGGGTACCGCCGTGGAGGAGTTGCTTCCGCTCAGCATGGACGTGGCGATGCCCGTGCAGATTCCGAGCCTGACGATGCTGTTTCTCATCGATAAATCCGGTAGCATGAACTCCTCCTCCCGCCGCGACGTAAGCAAGCTCCGGGTGGTTCAGGAGGCGGTGCTGGCGTCGCTGGAAGTGATGCAGCCGAACCAGCTCGTGGGGGTCATGAGCTTCGATTCCGACTACGAACTCATCGTTCCGCTGACTAGGGCCGGTGATCGTACAACGATAGTCGACGGTATCCGCACGCTCGCCGGTGGTGGTGGTACGGTACTGGATGCAGCACTGCAGGAGGCGGGCCGGATTCTCGGGGCAACCGAGAGCGGCGTTCGGCATATCGTGATTCTCTCGGACGGTCTTGTCCGGGACGCCCCGTTTCGTCCGCTGGTTCGATCGCTCCGGGAGGGATCGATCACCGTTTCTACGATCAGCGTGGGGAACGACGCCGATCGCGAACTGATGCGCCTCGTTGCCGAGGAGGGAGCCGGTCGGAGTTACCACAGCGACGGCCTCGACGATATACCGCGGATCTTTGCGGAGGAAGCCAACCTGGTTTCCCGGATGATCGCCGTGGAAGAAACAATCTTTCCCTCGTCCACGCGCGATGCGGAAGCGCTCGGTCTCGCTCTGGACCCGCTCCCGCCGGTGGACGGGTTTGTCCTTACCTATCCCAAGGCGCCAACGCGCCGGCTCTGGAGCGCTGCCGAGGGGCAGCCGCTCCTGGCGGTCTGGCGATATGGGCTCGGTCGAAGCGCCGCATTTACCTCGTCCCTGGACGCGGTTTGGGGACGACGTTGGGTCGAATGGTCCGAGCTGCCCAGGTTTGCAGCGCAGCTTCTCGACTGGGTCGGCGGTCCCTCCGGTTCTCTGCTGATAGAAGCCGAACGGGAGGCGGAAACGATCACCGTACGCCTGGAGGATTCCGCCTGGACCGATCGGTCCGGTGCCCTGCGCCCGCCGGTGCTGTCGATTCTCGACGGATCCGGCACGATTACCCTGGGAGAGATGGCCGCTCGCGCACCGGGATCATACGAATACCGCGCGACTTCATCCGCGGACGTGGTGGTTCGAGTGGACGGTGCCGACGGGGTGTCGGCGTTTGATCCCGTCGCTCTTGCGCCGCCGCAGGAATACCGGCAGGTTTCCGTAAACCGACCCCTTCTTGCGGAGCTTGCCCGTCGCGGCGGCGGTGTGTTTCTCGATGCCCCCGTGTCGGAAGTACCGATTGATATACTGCCGGCGTTAGAGTCTTCGATCGCAGCCCGCGGTCCCCTGCGACGCCTCGCCCTCCTGGGTGCCGCGATCGTCCTGGTGATCGAAGTCGCCTATTCGCTTGCGCGCCGACGAAGCCGGTCGTACACTTGAAGAGGAGGACCGCATGCAGACCAAACATTTCCTTCACTTGCTCGACGCGGAGCTTGCCAGTTGTTCCGAGGACCTCTTCGATCTCGAGGATCTGCTCAAGTCGCGCTTTGAGACGATGGAGATAACTCATTACGTCTACATGGAAAACGACGCCCTCCTCAAGCGCGAGGTCGCCGGCGTCAACCGGATCCGTGCCCACGTCCAGGCGATCGATCCCGCGTCATTCACCGACGCCGATGAGCTCGCCACGGGGATTCGTCAGGCGGCGCGGACGATCATCGCGGAGTACCAGCTCCCGGAGGCTGTCCTCGCCCTTGTGGACCGTAAGATCGAGGCGGTCCGACGATTTCTCGCGGTGGCGGTCTAAGGGCGACGCGACTCTATGAGCACTTTGTTAGCCTCGTTTTAACACAACTCTTTTTATTTACAAACAAATTGTTAACTGAGAAATAACACTCTCTTCATTGTCGATTAACGGGCTCCGTAAATCGTATGGCTAAATCTAGTCTCAATCCCAAGAGGAGGATTACATGAACAATTTTGCCAAAATCGGCCTGCTTGTGCTGGTCGGCGCGGCGCTCGTGCTTGTTGGTTGTGGTAGCGATTCCACGACTAACGTAGACGACAATGGTGTGGTCGTTGGTGACGTGCTCACCGGCGGCTTTGTTGTAACCGTCGACGATACTGCCGGTGGATACATCGCAACTCGCGCCTTTGACGGTGATGATGATGGTGCTATGGATGGTGCAGAGGACGAGTATCAGGCGTTCATCATCGGAGAGTTCTCTCAGGATCTTACCCTTGACCGCACGGTATTTGACGCGGACGGACGTCCGGCGGCCGACGCAGATAATGTGGCGTTTTACCTCGGCGGCGCGGTTTATATCGGCGACAACGAGGGCCTCGATATAACCCTCACGATCCCTGCGGGCACGCTTATCAAGGGCGAAGTAAGCTCCACCAATCCGGGGCTCCTCGTGATCACCCGCGGCGCGAAGATCGACGCTCAGGGCACGGCGGCAAACCCGATCGTTATGACCTCTGCTCGTGACGCCGGTTCTCGTGCTCCTGGAGACTGGGGCGGACTCGTAATTAACGGGTATGCGCCGGTCCAGGGCGGTACCGCCGAGGGTGAAGGAAGCACCGGCACCTACGGTGGCGACGATGCGGACGACGATAGCGGCGTTCTTGAGTACATTGTTCTCCAGTTTGCCGGTACGCTCTTTACTCCGGACAACGAGCTCAACGGAATCGCCTTCCAGGGCGTCGGTAGCGGTACCGAAGTCGACTACATCCAGATTCACAAGAACGCCGACGACGGTGTCGAGTTCTTTGGCGGTAGCGTCGCGGCGAAGCACCTTGTGCTGACCGGCATTCAGGACGACGGTCTCGACTACGACGACGGTTGGACCGGTTCGGCTCAGTTTGTGGTCATCCATCAGTACGGCGACGGCGGAAACGCGATCGAGGCCGACGGTGACGCTGAGGACGGAATCGCCCCAGCGGACCCGATTCTTGCCAACTTCACCATCATCGGTGCGACCGGCGACAATGGTCCCAACTTCAAGAGTGCCGCCGAGGGCGAGCTCTGGAACAGCATCATTGTGAACTACCCGACCGGTACCGTGGCCCTCGCGGAAGCGACCGACGACCAGCCGACCATTGCCTATGCCGGTGTCGGTATCAGCTCGGTTGATGCTATCAGCGGCGCTGTTGACTGGGCGGCCGCTGTTGGTTCGACGGGTAACTTCTACAGCGCTACCGAATCGGATATCGTGACCGGTCTCGACTACTCCATCACCGCTCCCGATTACGTACCGGCGACGCTCGGTGGTGCGACGGCGCAGACCCTCCCGACCGCGGATAAAGCGGGCAACGCGATCACCGCGACTGACTACCTCGGCGCAATCAACGTTGGTGGCACCGACTGGACCAGCGGCTGGACGGCGTACCCCGAAAACTAAGCTTCGGCTTCGGTTTTTCTGAGATTCAAAGCTGCTCTGCAATCCCTTCGGGGGTTGCAGAGCGTTTTTTCGAACCGAAATATCATCAGATCATTGTGAAAGACCATATGAATAGGGCAAAACGTAATATTCGAGGACGGACGGCACGGATCGCGACGGTAGCGCTGGTTCTGGCGCTGGCGCCGGTGCTCGTGTTCCCACAGACAACCCAGGAGGTCCTCTCCAACCTGGCGACGCAGATCGCTCAGCGGCGCGCCCGGGTGGAGACGCTCTCCGAGGAGGTCGCGCAGACGCGAGAATCCTACAACGAGCAGCTGCGCTCCCTGGCGGCGCAGATCGCCGACGTAGAGGTGCAGATCAACCGCGAGCGATTGCAGCTGCAGCAGCTCGATCAGGACCTTGCTCGCTTGCAGGCGGAAATCGCCGCGGCGGAGGGATCGGTTACCGATGTTGAACCGATCGTTCGGAACGCCCTGGCGGCCTACCGTAACTACGTCAATACGGCGCTTCCCTTTCAGCGGGAGGATCGCCTCGACGAGATCGCCAACCTCGAGCAGGTGCTGGATGATGGCAACGTAGAACCGCGGACCGTGCTCACACGTCTTTGGAACACGGTACAGAGCGAGTTCCGGATGACCGGTGAGTCCGGCTTGTTCAGACAGACCATCGAGGTGGGCGGGGAGTCGCAGCTTGCGGAGGTTGCACGCCTCGGGATGGTGCTGATGTACTTCCGGACCTTTGACGATCGCTACGGCTACGTGGTGCCGGCGGGAAACGGACGCTGGGAGTACCTGCTTGCGACCGACCGGGAGGAAGCGCGGCAGATCAGCGAGCTCTTTGAAGCGCTCCGGCGCAACCTGCGGGAGGGATTTTTCAGTCTGCCCAATCCGTACGGAGAGGAGCTGTAATATGAGACGGTATCTGTTTGTTCCGCCCGTCGCCGCTTTTGCGCTCTCGTTTCTTCTCGTTTCCGGGTTCGTTTTTGGACAGGACGGCGAGCAGACGCAGGGCGAGGAGATGGATTCGGCCCTCGTCAGCGCATACCAGCGGGAGTTCGTGTTTCTCAACAACGAGATCCAGATTCTGGAAGATCGCCTCGCCGAGGTCGAGCGAGACGGGTCGGCCCGGGTTCGCCAGGCGCGATCACGACTGGACCAACTGGAAGCGGAACTTCTGAGCGTGGCGGCCCAGGTGGACCGGAGAACCGAGGAAGTTCGCATCATTGAGGAAGAAAGCTTTGATGTGCGCGATGCCGATGACGCCCTTCGCAACATCGTGACCCAGTCCACAAGCCGTCTCCGTGAGGCGGACCGACCGTCCTTTGCGGAAAGCGGTATCCTGCCGTCCGGGACCGATCTCTCCGAGGGTGACCGGCTTGCTCTCGAGCTGGGCTACGTGTTCGACGAGTCCTTTGCGGTTCTTCAGGAGCTCGGACGCGTTCGCGTTGCGGAACTACCGTTCTTTCTCGAGGATGGACGGCAGGTTCAGGGACGGGTAGCACAGGTGGGTCAGATAGGGGCTCTCGGGATCGCTCCCGACGGCGCCGGTACGCTGGCACCCGCCGGCGGGGGGCTTCTCCGTCTGGTGGATCGATCCACCGGGGACATCGCGGAGGCGCTCGTAAACGGTACCGCCTCGCCGGATACGCTGCCGATATACCTCTACGAATCGCTCGATACACTGGTGGAAACCGACCGGAGCGGCTCCTTCGCGGATACCGTGGAAGGCGGCGGAATCATCGGTCTCGTGATCATCGCGATCGGGATCGTGACGGTTATTCTTGTGGTTATCCGTATTGTGCTGCTTGCCACGGTGGGCGGTGCAAAGGAGGCGACGATTCAGCGTGCCGTGAAGGCGCTGGAGAAGAAGAACTTCGATGATGCCCTGGTTGCGGTGAAGTCGCTCAAGGGAGCCGCCGGACGCGTGCTCAGCGCGACGATCGAGGGGCTTCGGGTGGATCCCGAGCATATCGAGGACGTGATTTCCGAGAGCGTCCTCAACGAGCAGCCCCGCATCGACCGATTTCGATCCACCATTAGCGTCTTTGCCGCGGTGGCGCCCCTGCTGGGGCTTCTCGGTACGGTAACGGGTATGATCGCCACTTTTGACGTAATCACCCAGTTTGGTACGGGCGATCCCGGTCTGCTGTCGGGCGGTATCTCCGAGGCGTTGATAACGACGCAGTTCGGTCTCACCGTAGCGATTCCGGCGCTGCTGGTCGGCAACCTTCTCTCGTCCTGGGCCGATCGGATCACATCGAATCTGGAGATCTCGGCGCTTCGTATGGTGAATACGGTCACCGGCTATGAGGGAACGGGAGCGGCGTAAACGCCATGGACGGAACCGCGGAACTGACCTTCGTTGAAGAGCTGGGACGGATCATTGCCGACGGCGGATTTGTAATGCCGCCCCTGGTGGTGTTTGCCGTGCTGCTGTGGCTCGGGATCGGGTACCGGGCGATGACGCTCCATCGTGGGAGTGGTCTCCCGGTGCGAACGATTCTATCGAACGCCATAAGCGGTTCGATAACCAGGACGAAAGGCTACGTTGATACGGCGGCGGTGGTGGCGGCAGAAACCGCGCGGCGCGCACGGGGTGACCTCCGGCGCGTACTCGATGAGGAACTGTTTTTTATCGATGAACGATTGAGCCGCTATCGAACACTGGTGCGGACGATCGTCGTGATCGCGCCTCTGGCGGGGCTTCTCGGGACGGTGACCGGTATGATCGAGATGTTTCAGTCTCTCGGTGATCAGACCTTTTACTCCCAGAGCGGCGGTGTCGCCAACGGGATTTCGCAGGCGCTCCTGACGACGCAGTTCGGACTGATGATCGCGATACCGGGCATGATCGTTGGTCGACTTATGGATCGCCGCGAGGATTCGATGCACGCCGAAATCGTCCAGATAAAGGAACTCATCGTGAGTCAGCGAGGAGAAAAAAGCGCATGAAGCTTCTACCGCGAAAACATGAGCCGGAAGATCTCAACATCTCTCCGTTGATCGATATGGTGTTTATCCTGCTGATCTTCTTTGCGGTATCCACCACCTTTGTAAAGGATCTGCAGGTGGAGCTGGAGCGGCCCAACGCGCAAACCTCCGCCGCCGCTTCGAGCAAGTCTGTTCGCGTCTACATCGACCGGGCCGGTTCGGTCTACGTGGACGAGCAGCCGGTCAACTCCTGGATGGTGCAAAGTGTGGTGCGCGATCTCCTGGCGATCTCCGCCTCCGATACGGTGCTGGTGATCGCCGATCGCCTCACGCCGACGGAATTGCTCATTGAGGTCGTGGACCAGGCAAAACTCGCCGGCGCCGCCGAGGTCGGTGTAGCTACGGAGCTGCGATGACCGTCAAACGATCGGTGGTTGGTCGCCCCACGCTTCTCAGAGCCGTGGGAATACTCGCGATAACTGCGCTCGGGAGCGGTATGGTGTTGGCCGGTCTCGTGGTGATGAACCGGATCAGCCACACGCCCGAGTCGGACGACGTGGGACCGGTGGTGGACTTTACCGTTCCACCGCCTCCGCCGCCGCCTCCTCCTCCGGAACGGAGTGAGCCGCCGCAGCGGACTCGCCGAAGTACACAACCGGCGCTGGCGCCGCCGCCGGACCTGGGGGCCAACCTCTCGGGTATAGCCGTGGAGCTGCCCGGGATCGAGACGCAGACCGTCGATACGGTGGCGGAGTCGCTCCTGGGAGACCTGGACGATGTAGCGTTAACGGAAGACGCGGTGGATACGCCCCCGTCCTTCCGGAACCGGGTTGTCCCGGAGTACCCGGAACGCGCCCGGCAGCGAGAGATCGAGGGGCAGGTGCTGGTCTCTGCGCTGATCGGTACGGACGGCCGTGTTCAATCATCGCAGATTCTCGAGTCCAATCCCCCGGGCATCTTTGAAGACGCCGTCATGGCGGCGCTCTCACAGTCGACCTTTGAGCCCGCTTCCTATCGCGGAAATCCCGTGGAAGCGTGGGTGAACATACCCTTTCCCTTCAGGTTGAATTGATATGCCTAGTTCTATTGGTCGTCAGTTTGTTCTCTTCGCCGCGCTCTCGTTGGTTGTTGTGGCGAGTGCGGTCGCCGGTGGACAGTCCGAAGGCGGAACGGGTGGGGGAACCGGTACCGGAGAGGATATCGACTATATCGGAATAGCCGCAGTTATGATTCGGGACGGCAACTACGAGCGGGCGGAACGGGCGCTTCAAGAGGTCGACCTTGCCGATGAGGAAATCGATCTCCAGCGGTACTATACGCTGAGCGGGCTTCTCGCGCTTCGTCGCGGCGAAAACGACCAAGCGATCGAGGCGTTTACCGCCGCCACCGAGGCGGGGCAGACCGATCCGAGCATCAACGTGTACCTTGCGCAGGCGTACTCGGCGGAAGGACGATACGAGGAGTCGATCGAGGCGATCGATCGCGTACCGAATCTCGCGCAGTTTCCGGCGTTGTACAGTCTCCTCGCGGAAGGATACTGGCGTACCGATCAGAAGGATCGTGCCTACGATACGCTGGATCGTGCTATCGACCTCTTCCCGAGTCAGGCGCAGTTTCTCCGACAGCAGATATTCTACCTTATCGAACTCAACCTGACACAGGCGGCGGTGGAGAAGAGCCGTCTCTACATCGAGCGTCTCGAGGACGATCCCGCCGCGTACGTTACGGTGGGTGAGGCCTTGCGCCGCGGCGGCGATCCCCAGGTGGCGGTAGAGACACTTGAGATGGGTCGCCTTCTTCATCCGGGTAATCGTCAGATTCACCTCGCCCTCGCGCAGGCGTACCTCGATCTCGGACACTCCCGCAGTGCCGGTGCGATGGTGGAGCGTGCGGCGGCGTACGACGCGTCGCTCTATTTTGAGGCGGCGGAAATCTACCGACGTGCCGGAGAGTTTGAGCGAGCCCTGTATCTCAACTCTCTGGTTATAGAGGAAGAACGAAAGGCGATCCAGCGATTTCATATTCTTCTGGCGATGGAGCGCTACGAATCGGCGGTTGCGTTGGAATCGCGTCTCGACCGTGTCGGTGCCCTGGTCGACGATGCCAACCGTTACGCTATGGCGTTCGCGCTCTTTCAGACACGCCAGTTTGAACGCGCGATCGACTACATCAACCGGATCGAGGGGTCCGACTACTTCCGCCGAGCTACGCAGCTCCGGCAGGCGATCGAAACGGTGCGGGATGCCGAATCTTTGGAGGTTGGATGATCACGAGGATGGACAATAGGAAGCGACTGATACTCTGGGCGACTGTTCTTTTTCTCGTCGGCGGCGCGATCTGGGGTCAGGTAAACCTCGGCGAGGTGCAGATCTACGTCTTCTCCCGGATGGGCCTACCCCTGGAGGGGGCCTATGTTGAGATCGACGGTCAACGCTACCTCTCGGACGTGAACGGACTGATCGATTTTGTCAGTCCCGCCGGTACGCAACGGTTTACGATCTATCAGGACGGCACGCCGATCGGAATCGTGGAGGTTCCGGTGCGAGCCGCCCAGGCCACGGAGGTTATCATTACGGCGTCGGACGCGCCGGTGGTCCAGTCGGAACAGGACCTCCGCGAAGAGATCGAGAGCGAGGGACGCGTCCAGATCGATGAGAGTGCGCCGCGAGGTGCGATCGAGGGAACGATCGTCGATATCGAGAACGAGGAACCGGTCGAACGGGCCACGATCATCTTTCGCGGTGTCGATTTTGAGACGACCACCGATGAGGATGGCCGATTTGTCGCCGAGTTGCCCGTGGGGACCTATTCGTTCTCTGTTATTCACCCGGATTTTTCGACACAGACGCAGGACAACGTAGCGGTTGCCCAAGGCGAGACGACGACACTCTCGGTGACGCTTACGCCCTCAGAGATCGAACTCGATGAGGTGCCGGTCTTCGCCTCGGAGGAGGTGATCGTCCAGGGCGGAATCGCCAATCTCATCGAGGAGACGCGCAACTCCGCGGTCGTCCTCAACCTGATCGGCGCCGAACAGATCGGCCGGACCGGTGACTCCGACGCCGCGGCGGCGCTCAGTCGCGTGACGGGGCTCACCGTGCTCGACGGTAGATTTGTCTATGTTCGCGGGATGGGTGAGCGCTATTCGAGATCTCTCCTCAAAGGTGCCCGTC
>Ga0180436_10004075_pt1 | contig 13239 bp, 15 predicted proteins | sample SS_ome_2_FD_132434 | JGI IMG/M metagenome (GOLD analysis project Ga0180436, IMG submission 132434) | Hypersaline lake sediment archaeal communities from the Salton Sea, California, USA - SS_3_S_2 metaG | ecosystem: Environmental > Aquatic > Non-marine Saline and Alkaline > Hypersaline >...
GACCCGGAACAGTCGCAGCCGATCCATGTCCAGCCGCGTGATGGGGTTCTCGGCGATGTACTCGGGCGCGATGAAATCCGCGGCTGCGTCCCACTGGCTCCAGCGAACGATCGTTTCGTATTGTTTGAACGCCTCGCCGCGGCTCTGGTCGATCTGGTTGGCGCTGCAGGCCGCGATGGCCACGGCGAACAGAATGGTTGCGAAGGCCAGGGTGTGCCGGGTGAAACTCCTTTTCGGTTCAGCTTTCATGTTCCCTCTCGCAGGACGTCGGGTTTCCGGCGATTGTAACGCATCGTCGTCGTCGTGCCGTCAGTCCCGGCCCGCCGGCGCGCATTCACCCTCGGTGAAACGTTCGATGCCCGCTGCGCGGGCGGTGCAGGGATTGGAATACGTGACGCCGTCGCAGCCGCAAACCGGTCGCCATTCCATGGTGCAAACCACGGGCTCTTGCGGCGGATTCGGCTTGCATGCGGCAGCGGGATCGACCACGGGTTCAGCTGTGGCAACGCCCGCGCTGGCGGGTTCCGCGGCCGCGTGCCGGCCGAAATTCTGCCAGGCGATGCTGCCCCAGGAAAGCGCGATCAGGACCAGGCAGAAGAATACCGCGGCAGAACCCATATCCTTGGCGCGTCCGGAGAGGGCGTGGGGTTCGTGCCCGATGCGGTCAACGACCGATTCGATGGCCGAATTCAGCAGCTCGACCACGAGCACGAGGAAGAGGGGGGCGACCAGGAGCAGCCACTGCACCGAGTCGTTCGCCACGAAGAACGACAGCGGCAGCAACACCACGATCAGGGCTACCTCCTGCCGAAAGGCCGCCTCGTTCCGCCAGACTGCGCGAATGCCCTTTGCAGAATAGCCGGCAGCATCCACCAGGCGCTCCAGCCCTGTCTTGCCCGGTTTCATTCGACGCCACCGGCGCGGGTGTAAAGCCCGTCGAAGATCATGCTCCAGTTGGCGCCGCCATCCTGGCTGGCCTCCCACAACTGCCGCACGGTGCCGTCTTCGTTCGGTGTCCAGGCGATCCGGTGCCGGACGATTCCCTTGCCGCCCGGCGCAGGCCTCTCGCCTTCCAGGACCATCGCGCCGTCGACGATGCCGCCATCCAGCAACAGCAGGGTTCCGCTCGCGTCGACCCAGGTCTGGTGCCAGGCCTGGCGCTCACGGTCGTAGATGTTGAAGCTGCTGCCGGTAATTCCCCCCGGGCCGGCGCCCTGCCAGTTTTCCTGCAGAACGCAGCCGCCCTGGGTGGCGACGATGGAATTGGTTCCGGCCGGCGTTTCGTTCGAGGTGACTTCCCACTCGCCCAGCCAGAAATCGAACTGCCGGTACTCCGGTGCGGTGCAACGAGAAGGCGCGGCCGCGGCAACTTCGTCCTGGGCGGCCAGCGGAGCAGGGAGTGACAGCAATACGGCAAACAGGAAGGTCGGCGTCGTGCGCATGGCGAATCCTCGTTCAGGGGGCAACCATGCTACCATTCGGCGCTTCGTGATTTGAATAGGCTGACCCCGATGCTCAAGATCGCATCCTGGAACGTGAACTCCCTGAACGTCCGCCTGCCGCAGGTGCTGGCCTGGTGCGCCGACGCCGTGCCCGACGTGCTCGCGCTGCAGGAAACCAAGCTGATGGACGATCGTTTCCCGGTGGACGAGTGGGGCGCCGCCGGTTTTCACAGCGTTTTTTCCGGTCAGAAAACCTACAACGGCGTGGCGATCCTGAGCCGCGAACCGGCGGCGGACGTCGTCACGGACATCCCGGGCCTGGACGATCCGCAACGGCGGATCCTGGCGGCGACCGTCGGCGGTGTCCGCATCGTGAACCTGTACGTCGTCAACGGCTCGGAGGTCGGAACCGAGAAGTTCGCGTACAAGCTTCACTGGCTGGAAAAGGTGACGGAGTGGCTGGCCGGTGAAAGGAAACAGCATGAGAACCTGGTGGTTCTCGGCGATTTCAACATCGCCCCGGACGACCGCGACGTGTACGACCCGGATGGCTGGCGCGAAAAGATTCTCTGCAGCACGCCGGAGCGCGAGGCGCTGGGGCGCATCCTCGACCTGGGGCTGGTCGATACGTTCCGCCTGTTCGAGCAGGAAGAGCGCGTATGGAGCTGGTGGGATTACCGGATGAACATGTTCCGCCGCAAGCTCGGTTTGCGCATCGACCTGGTGCTGGCCTCCGGCGCCATGGCGAAGCGCTGCACCGCGAGCTACATCGACATCGAACCCAGGCGCCAGGAGCGCCCCTCCGACCACGCCCCCGCCATCGCCGAGTTCGACCTGTAGCAGGCGCGTAAGCGGCGACCTGTAAGAGCGGGCTTGCCCGCGATCGATCTCCGCATGTAGCCCCGCCACCCGCACCGCCCAGCCCCTCCGGCAGCTGGTTCAGCGGCCCTTCGGGCTGCCCTCGCATTCGTCCCGCATGGACGGGACCGCGCCGGAGGGCCATCCTGACCCTTCGGCGCTCGATCGGCCGTCCGGGCCAAAGGCAATGAGCCGCTGCGCGACTGCATGATTTGCGTGTATAGCGACACGCAACGCCCTATGCGGGCCGAACACTCGGCGCTTCCCTTTAGGCTTGCCGAACGGGCTGGGCGGCACGGGCGGCTCCGTGCCATGTAGGAGGCGCGTAAGCGGCGACCGCATGTTCTGGAATTGAAAAAGGGCGCCGAAAGGCGCCCTTTTCGTCGCGGCTAACGCCCCTCCTACACGGAATGGCGTGCCACTATTTAGCGACAACAACGGTCAGTACGTCGGGACCTCGGGGTCGATTTCCATCGACCAGGCGTGGATGCCGCCGGCCACGTTGTTGACGTCGGTAAAGCCCTTCTTGCGGAAGTACTCGGCGGCGCCCATGCTGGAGTTGCCGTGGTGGCAGAGAAACGCCAACCCGGAGTCCTTCGGCATGGCCTCGAGCTTCGCCATCAGGTCGCGGTCCAGAGCCAGTGCGCCATCAATCGACGCCCGTGCGCGTTCCGCGTCGCCGCGTATGTCGACCAGGGTGACATTGCCTGCTTTCATGCGCTCGGCCAGTTCCTGGACGGTCATCTGCTTGACCGGGGCCGGCGCGCCCGGCAGGTCGATGGTCAGGCCTTCGCCGCGCACGTTCGATACCCAGTCGATGGTCGCGCCGCGCGCGCGCTGGGCGGTGCCGATATCCATGAAGACCTTCATGCCGTTGCTCTCGGCGACGATTTCGTGGCCCTGCGGCGGGCCCATGTCGAACCGTGCTTCCCAGTTGGCGTCCACGTTGAAGAACAGGCCGACGCCTTGATGGCCTTCCATCACTTCGCGGATTTTCTCGGCCGCGGTGTCGGTGATCGTGATCTCCGGCGGAGTGCGGTCCGGGGCTTCCGCGCCCAGAACCTGGTGCAGTTCGCCCGAATTCAGCATGCTGAGCACGATGTCGCAGCCGCCCATCAGTTCGCCCCCGATGTAAAGCTGCGGAATGGTCGGCCAGTTGCCGTATGCCTTGATGCCCTCACGGATTTCCGGGTCGTCCAGCACGTTCACCGCCAGGTAATCGGGGACCACGCTGTCCAGCGCGGCGACCGTCTTGGCCGAGAAACCGCACATCGGTTGCTGCCGGGTGCCCTTCATGAACAGGACGACGTTGTTGTCCTTGACGTAAGCTTCGATCTTTTCGCGTACCGCTTGGCTGAGTTCCATAGGTTGTTCCGTATTCGCTGTGGCCGCGCTGCGCGCGTCCCTTGAGTTGATTCGTCAGGGTGATATGGCGATAGCTGGCGCGGATATCAAGAATCGTCCCAGCCGTAATCGATGGTAATTTCCCGGCCCGCCGGAATGTTCTCGAGGGCATAGCAGCGCAGGCCGTCCATTTCCGCGTTCGGTGCGGCGGAATGATTCAGGAAGCGCATGTCGTTCTGCCCGTCGTAGCCAGTCCAGCCGCCGCCGGAATCCTCTTCGACCCACAGGACATAGGTTCCGTCTTCCTCGACCCGCGGGCCTTCGTAGACGCCGATCAGTTCTCCGGCAGCCAGCTCGCGCGCCGCGAACAATCCCTTGCCGTGGATCGGCGAGTCGGCGACGTAGGCCCGCCGGTCGTTCCTGCCTTGCTCCATGATCAGCGGTGCGTGGGCTCGCCGTGGCAGTCCGCAACCAGTTTGCGGCTGTCTTCGTCGTAGACCAGGTCACCCGGGAAAGCCACCGTGTGGCCGCGTGGAATGACCTGCTGGATGTGGGCATGGATATCGTTCAGCCCGGCGGGTTGCAGCGGGTAGTAGTGGCGCACCGCCCCGTCCTCGACCACGGAAATTGCCAGCGTGCCCAGTTCGCCGAAGCTGTGTTCCGTCACGCAGACGGAGTTTTCGGTGGCCGGCGGGCCGGCCTCGGAGAACCAGGTTCCGCGCAGCGGTTCACCGGTTTCCGGATGAAAGAAACGGACCGGCACCGCGTGGGCGTTGAGCGTCGTCAGGTACTGGCGCACTTCGCGTGTCCATTCCGCGTAGCTTTCGGCCAGTGCCCGTCGGCCGGCCGGCCGGGAGGCGCCGGCGCCGCGCGTGGCCCAGTAGTCGAAGCTCTGGAAAGGCGCGTGCACGGCGCCGTCCCTCCATTCGAACGGAATGCCGTGCGCACTTTCCACTGCCAGCGTTTCCTTCCGCTCCGCCAGGGCGGCGTCGAGAAGGTCCCAGAGCGCCAGGAAACCGAAATGGTCGAGTTGCAAACGCAACATGGCGCGCAGGTCGGTCAGCGTCATCATGCGTGCGTGCTGCACGGTGACGTCGAATGCGGATTGCAGCCAGTTGGCGGAGTGGGGCGAGAGTTGGCCTTCTTCCAGGAATCGGTATTCCATGGCCTGCCCCAGGGCTTCCACCTGCCCGGCCGGGCCGTGCAGGACGACCGGCAGCAATTGCAACAGGCCGGGCGGGATATCCGGGTCGGGCTGCAGGGCTTTGACCGGCAACAGGCCTTCGCGGGCGCCGATGCTCACGAGTCCGGGCCGGAAACCCTCTTCCCCGAGGTCGAGGCACACGTCTTCGAGCGCCGCGAACACCGGGTAGCCGGGGCGCAGCACCTGGGTCTGGTCCAGCAGCACGCCCGCGGTGATGAGGCTGCACGATGCGACCTCGGGCAACAAAGCCTTCAGATCGGCCGCCAGGTGCGACAGCAGTTGTTCGGCGTCGCGCTCGCCGAGCACGGCGGGGCGGGTGGCATCGGGCCCGTAGTATCGCGTCGCGTCGGTTTCGACGGCCACGAGCATGCGGTAAAACGTCGTGTCGCCCATGGCCGCCCCTAGAGCTTGTCCTCGCGCACCAGTTCACTCGCCCGCATGACGGCGGCGCGGAACTGTCCCGGCCGGCCGGGCACGCGGTACAGGTGGCCCTTCTGTTCGAATCGCAGGTATCCGTCTTCCGGGGTGTGGACGCGGCCCTCGAGAGAGAAGGGCAGGCTGTCGGTATCGCCGCTCTCCAGCGACCGCAGCGGGTCCAGGGCGGATTCGTCGGGTTGGCTGCGGTCCGTGACACGCTCGCTGCTGTTCGCGTCGATCGGCAGTTTCTCCCGCCGCAGAAGATGCGCCAGCTCGGCAGGCTCGAGCGTCACGCGAACCTCGAACTCGTCGACGTTCATTTTCACGCCGTTCTGGTTGGCGATGTCGTAGCTGGTTTCCAGCGAGCCGCCGTCAAGCGTCATGGTGGCTATGGAAACGAAGGGCGCGCGCCCGGTGATGAGCTTGGGACCGCAGGCGACCGCGGTCAGCGCCAGCGTGAATACCAGCAGCCAGCGCGCGCCGCGCAGCACGGCGGGTTCGTTTTTCAATCGTTGTGCAAATGGCATGTTACTCGGTGCTCCGGTTCTTCGTCCGGTGTGCCAGGCAAGCTGCGCTCTTCCGGCGTTTCGCGCGCACAGATCTCGCTGGCCTCCGGGCACCGGTTATGAAACACGCAGCCGGGCGGGGGAGTCAAGGGCGACGGGGTTTCGCCGGAAAGAATTCGCGGCGGCGGCAGCCCCGGGTCGGGCACGGGGATCGCAGCCAGCAAGGCCCGGGTGTAGGGGTGGGCGGGAGCGGCGAAGATTCGTCGCGTGGCGCCGGATTCGAGCAGGCGGCCGGCGTAGAACACGGCGACCGAGTCCGCCAAGCGGCGCACGACGGCGAGGTCGTGCGATACGAACAGGAAGGCCACGCCGCGCCGGCGCCGTATCTGCCGGACCAGTTCCACCAGCCGGGTTTGCAGGCTGACGTCCAGCGACGAAAAGGGTTCGTCGGCGACGACCAGTTCCGGGCCGGAGATCAGGGCGCGCGCCAGTGCGACGCGCTGGCGCTGCCCGCCCGACAGTTCGTGCGGGTAGCGGGTCAACAGGCTGGCGTCCAGTTCCACCTCCGCCAGCGCCTCGGCGGCCATCCGCGCCCGGGAGCCACGGTCGCCGATGCCGAATTGCTCGAGCGGTTCCAGCAGCGTTTGCAGGACGCGGCGGCGTGGACTCAGGGAGGCCAACGGATCCTGAAAAACCGCCTGCACGGCGCGTCGCGTCTTTTGCAGCGCCGGTCGGTCCATGGCCAGGATGTCCTCGCCGCGGAACAAGACCTGTCCGGCGGCGGCCGGCACCAGGCCCAGGATCGCCTGCGCCAGCGAGGTTTTGCCCGAGCCCGATTCGCCGACCAGGGCCACGACGCCGCCGGCCGGAATGTCCAGGCTGACGTTGCGCACGGCGGTCAGCGACGGACCGCCGGGCTGACGGAACTCGACGGTCAGCCCGCGCACGCTGAGCAGGGGCGCCGATGGTCGCCCGTTCATCCTGACAGCCCCCGGGCCGCAGCGATCAGCGCGCGGCTGTAGTCATGCGTGGGCGCCCGGAACAAGTCGCCCACACCGGCCTCTTCCACGATGCGTCCCCGCTGCATCACCAGGGCCCGGTCGGCGTAGTGGGCCACCACGCCGAGGTCATGGGTGATCAGGAGAACGGCCGTTCCGGCTTCCTGGCCCAGCCGGACCAGGTCTTCCAGTACCTGCGCCTGGGTGGTCACGTCCAGCGCGGTCGTCGGTTCGTCGGCGATCAGCACTTGCGGTCGGCAGGCCATGGCCATGGCCAGTAGAACACGCTGGCGCATGCCGCCGGACAGTTCGTGCGGGTAGCGCCGCATCACCCTGTCCGGGTCGGGCATGCCCAGTCGTCGCAGCATGGCCTCCGCGGAGTTCGATGCCTCGCGCCGGGATTGGCCCCGGTGCCGACGGAACGGGGTCGTCAGCTGGTTGCCGACCCGGAAGACGGGGTCGAGGGCCGTCATCGGTTCCTGGAAGACCATCGAAAGGTCGCGGCCCCGGACCCGGCGCATCGCCTCCGCGCCGAGCCGGGCCAGGTTCACGTCACCCAGCCGGATTTCATCCGCTTCCAACCGGGCCAGGCCGGACGGAAGCAGACCCATGATGGCCTCGGCGGTCTTGGATTTGCCGCAGCCCGATTCGCCCACCAGCGCCAGCACCTCGCCGGCGGCGAGGTCGAAAGAGACCCCGTCGACGACCGTCTGCTCTGCGCGCCCGTCGCGCAGGAACACGGAGAGCTTGCGTACGCTGAGGACGGTCGCGCTCACAGCGACGCCTGCCTCGGGTCCATCGCGTCCTGCAGGGCGTCGGCGAGCAGGTTGAATCCCATCAGCAATGCGAACAGCATGCCGGATGCCGCCGCGAAATTCGCGAAGTGCCCGGCGGGCACCTCCTGCGTGCTTTCCGCCAGCATCAGGCCCCAGCTGACGCCGTCCTGCACGCCCAGGCCGAGGAAGCTGAGGATGACCTCGGTCTTGATCGCCGCGACGAGGGCCAGGGTGCCCTGCACCAGCAGGATGTGGCTGGTGTTCGGCAGCACGTGGCGCAGCAGGATTCTCGCGTCGGACAGGCCGACCGTCCGGGCCGCGCGCACGAAGTCCTGCCCGCGGAGCTTGAGCACCTCGGCGCGAACCAGGCGTCCGGTGGTCGTCCAGAACGTGGCGACCATCGCCAGGTGCATCGCCCAGGGCCGGCCCTGCAGGGCATAGGCCACCGCGGCCACGAAAAGGTAGAAGGGGATGGCGTCCAGCACGCCCTTCAGCCACATCACCGTGCCGTCGACCCAGGTTCGCGCGTACCAGCCGGAGAGCGCGCCCAGTGCGGCGCCGAGCAAGGTAGACAGAACGGCCACCACGAGACCGATTTCGAAGGCCGTGCGCACGCTGTAGACGGAGCGTTCGAAGATGTCCTGGCCCAGGACGTTGGTGCCGAACCAGTGCTCGGCCCCCGGTGATTCCCAGCGGCCGCCGGAGGCGTCCGCCCAGCCCTGGCCGAGAACGCCCGCCCAGACCCCGGCCGCCAGCAGCAGGAAAACGCCAACGATCAGCAGGCCCGCGACCCCCGCCGGGTCGCCTTTCAGGCGGCTCCAGGTTTCCACGCGCCCGTTCACCGGGCCACCCTCGGGTCGAGCAGGCGGTAAAGCAGCTCGGTGGCGGTCTGGATCAGGACGAACGCCACCGCGGTCAGGCCGACCACGGCTTTGAGCACCGGCTGGTCGCCGCTGGTGATCGCCTCGAACGTCGCCTGGCCGATTCCCGGAATGCCGAAGTAGGACTCGAGCAGCAGGCTTCCGGAAATGACCACCAGCGGTATCGAGAACATGATCCGCGTGACGATCGGCACCATGCTGTTTTTCAGCACGTGCTTCCAGAGGATCAGGCGTTCCGGTGCGCCGAAGGCGCGGGCCGTGCGGATGTGGTCCTTGCCGTACTCCTCCACGAACAGCGCCCGGTAGAAACGCGTGTTGTAGCCCACGGTGACGAAGACCAGCGCCAGCGTCGGCACGGTCACGTACTGCAGGTAGGAAACGAATCCGTCCACCTGCCATCCCCGCACGGGGAAGAGGTCCAGGCCGTACGGTGTGCTTAGCAACACCTGGAAGGCAATGATCACCACCAGGAAACTGATGCTCATCGCGGTGACCGAGAGCACGGTGACCACGCGGTCGCCCCAGCGGCCGCGGTGCCGCGCGGCCGTCAGGCCCAGGGCGATGCCCAGCAGGTTGCCGAGCAGGAAGCCGGGGATCATCAGCAGCAGCGAGACCGGAACGGTGCGCGCCAGCAGCGCGCGGACCGATTCGCCCGAAGCATTGGAAGCGCCGAGGTCGAGCGTCGCCAGTTCCCGGAGATACTCGCCGTAGCGCTGCCAGAAGGGCTGGTCGTAGCCGAGCTGGCGGCGGACGTCCTCGATCTGCTCGGGGCTGGCGTTCTTGCCGATCAGGGTATAGGTCTGGTCCGGGCCGAACCACACCATCAGCAGGAAGCTGATGAAGGTGACGCCCAGTACCAGCAGCACACCGTTCAGCAGCTTGCTTGCCACAGACCTCATCAGTGACGCGGTTCTCCTTCTGCAGCCGCGACGAAGGGGAAGTAGAAGCCGCCGACGAAGGAACGGTCGGGCAGCATCGTCACGTTGCGGTCCCACAGCAGGATCAGCGTGCGAGAAATACCGCTGATCGTGGCGCAGTCATCGAGCAGCAAGCGGTTCATGCTCCGGTACATGGAGGTCCGCATCGGCGACGGCGCCATCGTCGCGGCAGCCCGGTAGAGCCGGTCGTACTCGGGGTTGTCGTAGTTCGCGCTGTTCGAACCCGGCGTGGCGTTCGGGCCATAGAACAACTGCATGGTGTTTTCCGCATCCGGGTAGTCCATGGTCCAGCCGGTGGTGATGAGCATCACTTCCCGGTTCAGGTAGGCCCGGGCATAGTCCCCGTACGTGGCGAAGGTCAGCGGACGGATCTTCTCCGGCGGGTAGCCGATTTCGCCCATGAAGCTGCGGAACTGTTCGAACATCTGGCGCTCGGTGACACTGGACGGGAAACCGTACTCGAGTTCCGGCAGGTTGCCGGCGTGCCAGCCCGCATCGCCCAGCAGCTTGCGCGCAGCTTTCAGGTCACGGCGAATCCACTCATCACCGTTCGAGGGGTCGAACTCCTCGGCGACCGGCGGGATGATGCCAGGGAACACCTGGCCGATGCCATAGTAAAACACTTCGTTGCGCCGATCCCAGTCGAACGCCTTGACGATGGCGCAGCGCAGCGCGGCGTTGCGTGCGTTCTGGACGGGGTCCGTGTGCCGCCCGATGCGCGGATCGTCCATGTTGAAGTCGGTGTGCACGAAACCCGATTCGAGGTTCGCGGCCAACTGGTAATGCTCCGCCAGCTCTGCCGTCAGCGCCGCCGGTTGGCGCGAGGAAAGGATGCGGTCGAATTGCGTGACTGGAGCTTTGATGAAATCGACTTCGCCGGCGATGAACGCATTCCAGCGGGCCGCGTCCTCCGCGATGAAGCTGACCTCGATGCGATCGGTGAGCGGCGGGACAAGTCCCTCCAGCACTTCGAGACCGAGGTGCCCCTGCGTCGCGGCGTCGAAACCCTCGTCCGCAAGGCTGAAAGGCTGTTGGCGGAAGCCCTGGTTTCGAGCCAGGACGGCGCCGGAACTGTCGAAGCGTTGCAGGCGGTAAGGGCCCGAGCCGACCGGGCGAATGGCGAACTCCGCGCCGTACTTTTCCACGGCTTCGCGCGGCACGATGGCCGCAAAGCCCTGGGCCAGCGTGTGCGTGAACTGCGGGAACGGCGAGACCAGCTGGACCTGAACCGTGTGTTCGTCCAGCGCACGGAGGCCAGGGACTTCCTGGTCGTAGTCGGCGCCGCGTTCCGCCCACTGCGCCATGCCGACGATCCGGTCCTGCCACAGCCAGCTGCCCTGCGAACGTGTCTTCGGGTCGAAATGGCGCTTCATCGAATAGACGAAATCCTGCGCCGTGACGGCCCGGCCCTGTCCGCCGGGGAAGGCCGGGTCATCGATGAAGCGGGCATCGGGGCGCAGCCGGATCGTATAGATCAGCCCGTCGGCTGAAACCCTCGGCATGGCCTCGGCCAGGTTGGGGGTGAGTTGGTACGGCCGGGCCAGGTACTTGTAGCGGTAGAGCGTGTCGAACAGGCTGACCGTCAGCATTTTGGCATAGACATTGGAGGCCTGCGCCGGGTCCAGGCTGCGCGGGGCGCCGTCCATCGCATGCCGATAGACGCTGGCCGCGGACGGCTGATCGCCGGACGGTCCCCCGGTGTCGCAGGCGGCCAGCAGCAGCGCGAAGCCTGCTGCCAGCGCCAGCGCGATGGTGTGCCGTCGACGCATCAGAAATCCTCCAGCAGGGCGTCGTAATCCGGCGCGGGCGGGTCGCCGTCGTAAATCTTGAACTCGCGGTTCTGCAGGTAGACGTCACGAATCAGGACGTAGGGGTCGGCGGCCTCTTCGGCCTGCTGGTCGAACGGCAGCAGTTCGGCGCGGAGGGTGACCAGGTCGACCACGATCAGGGAGTAACTGTTCTTCTCCCGGGCGAGGTAACTCAGGGGATGGAAATAGCCGTAAAAGCTGCGGCCGAGAAAGTCCCGCACCGTGTAGGGTCCGAACAGCGGCATGACCAGGTAGCGGCTTTCGCTCCAGCCCCAGACGGCCAGGGTCTGGCCGAAGTCCTCCTCGTAGCGCGGTATGCCTTCACGGGTCGCGACGTCGAAGAACCCCCCCAGGCCCACCGTCGTGTTGATCAGGAAGCGCGTCGTTGCCTGGACCGAGTCCCCGAACTTGCCCTGCAGGACCAGGTTCAGGAAATCGACCGGGAAGGAAAGGTTGCGGAAAAAATTGCGCACGCCCCGCTGAGGCGCATCGGGCATGACGGCATCGTAGCCCCGGGCGACCGGGCGCATCACGTAGCGGTCGAGCTCCATGTTAAAAGCGTGGATCTTGCGGTTGTAGGCCTCCCACGGGTCGCGCTCGGGGTCGCTGGGCGTGATCGGCTGCCCGGCGCAACCGGCCAGCAGCGCGGCCAGCGAAAGCACGGCCAGCCATTGTGACAAACGACCTGGCGTCATGCTTCGTCCCGCCCCGCCAGGCCCAGCAACGGCATGGCATTACACAGCCTGGCGAGGCGCTGCAGGCCTGTTGGGGCACCGTGGATGACCAGGCAGTTGCCCACCGCCGAGTGGCGGGCCTGCCATTCCAGCAGCAGGGCCAGGCCGGCGCTGTCCACGTTGGAGACGTTACCGAGGTCGATGCGCCGCAGGATTGCTCCGTCGTGCAGACGTTTCTCCATCGCCGCGTACAGTCCCGGGCAGCTGTCGAACGTCAGCGGGCCGGCGATCTTCGCTTCGCCTTCCGGGTCGATCTGCAGGGTGCACTCCTCGCTCATCGCCTCATCCGTGCGCCGCCTCGCGGCTCATTCTTCCAGGACGATGTTACCTTCCCGTATGTCCCGGGTCACTTGGTCGATGCCCTTGCTGGCGACCAGCGGGCCGATCTGGTTGCGGTAGGTCATCACGTAGGAGATGCCCTCGATGGTTACGTCGAAGGCCTTCCAGCCGAGGTCCGTTTTGCGAAAAGCGAAGTCGACCGGCACCTGGCTGCCGTTATCCAGCATGAAGCGGGTTCGTACGCGGGTGAGTTTCTCGGTGTTCTTTCCTTTCAGCGGCAGGATGTCGATCTGCTCCTCGGCATTGAAGCGCAGCAGCCCGTCGGCATAGCGGGCCAGCAGGTGGTCGCTCATCGCGCCGGCGAAGGCGTCCAGTTGTTCCTTGGTCGCATCGCGGCCGGCCCGGCCGAGAATCAGGCGCGCCGAGTATTCGGTGTCGATCAGCGGCAGCATGTCGCGGTTGATCATTTCCCGCAGGGCTTCCGGGTCGGCGGTGAACTCCTCCCGGCGCTCGTTGAGCGCGGTCATGGCGGAGACAGTGGCCTCCTCGACGATCACCGGGGGCTCGCGTGGGTCGATAGCGGGATTGGCCGAGACGGTCGCGGCGCTTGCCGCGGCCAGTAGAATCAGGATGAGTTTCTTCACTGTTCTTCGCTTCCTGTGCCGGCGCCGAAAATGAACTTGCCTATGACCTGCTCGAGGACGAAGGCTGACTGCGTGATGAACAGTTCGTCGCCGTCCTGCAGCATGTCCGGGGCTCCGCCGGGTTCGAGCCCCACGTAGCGGTCTCCCAGCACGCCCGAAGTCAGGATCGAGGCCCCCGTATCGGAGGGAATCTCGTTGAACCTCTGGGCGATGTTCATGGTGACCAGTGCTTCGAATGAGACCGGATCCAGCTCGATTGATTCCACGATCCCGACCGCGACGCCGCCGATCTTGACCGGCGCCCGTTCGCGCAGGTCGGCCACGTTCTGGAAACGCGCCGTCACCGTGTAGGTGTTGTCGCCGATGTTGCGGCCGTAATTGGTGGCCGAGGTCGCCAGCCAGACCATCGC
>Ga0180436_10004076_pt1 | contig 13238 bp, 7 predicted proteins | sample SS_ome_2_FD_132434 | JGI IMG/M metagenome (GOLD analysis project Ga0180436, IMG submission 132434) | Hypersaline lake sediment archaeal communities from the Salton Sea, California, USA - SS_3_S_2 metaG | ecosystem: Environmental > Aquatic > Non-marine Saline and Alkaline > Hypersaline > Sediment...
CCGTAGTTCGCGAGCCACTCGCCGCCGTCGTTCGCGTGCGGCCACAGCCAGTCGCTCGGGTCCTCGCGCTCCCAGGTCGAGCCGAGTCGCTGCCGGAAGTTGTCCGACACGACCGCGTCCTCGATCCGCGCGGCGAACGCGCCGTCGACGAGGATCCCGACCTTGAAGCCGCTGACGCGCGGTGCGACGAGGCGGTTGCGCTGCCCGCGCACCACGATGCCGGTGCCCGCGTAGGCGTCGGGGAGGGTCCCGGGCGCCGAGCCCCGCAGCGTGCCCGAGCAGACGACCACGAGGTCGTCGCCGTGCACGTGCACGACGCCGTCGCCGTTCGCGTCGAGGACCGGCTCGCCCGTGAACACGAGACGGCAAGAGCGATCGACCACCGTGTCGTCGGCCGTGACGCGGACCTCGGGGAGCACGTCGGCCTCTTGCGGCGCGGGCGCGGTCGCGAGGAGCAGGAGTGCGGTCTTGATCATGGGCGGATCAGGTGTAGCAACGGACCTCGTACACGCGCGCCTGCGGCGAGCCGTTCGTGCGCGTGACGCGCAGGCGCACGGCGCGGACCGAGCGCGGCTCGAAGTCGTGACGGCGCAGGCGCTGGTGGTTGTTCGTGACGGACGCGACGATCTCCTCGCCGTGCTCGGTGCGCACGACGACCTCGTAGTCCGCCACCGTCTCCGGCTGCGGGCCACGGACCACGGCGCGCCCGCTCTGGGCCGAGAGGGTCAGCTCGCGGTGGAAGCCCGAGCAGAACGTCACCTGCACCCGCGACAGCTCGACCGGCGCGTCCCATGCGAGCTCGATCCAGGCCTCGCCGTGCCCCGAGTCGCCGCCCAGCTCCGCGCCCCACCGATGCGTCCACGCGCCCGGGAGGTCCCGCACGTGACCGTCGATCACGTGCCCGGGCGCGGCCTCGGGCAGGTGGTGCGACGCGCCCACCGTCGCGCGCCGAGCGTGGTCGAGCGAGTCGGCGTTCGTCACACCACGAATGGTCTGATCGTCCCGCAGGAGCCGCTGCTGCAGCTCGGGCATCCACGACGCGCGCAACGCCGCCGGGTCGACGCCCTTCTCGACGCACAGCGCCGCCGCCGTCCCCACGGCCTGCCCCATCGCCGCGCAGGTCGCCATCACGCGCGTCGAGGTGAACGCCACGTGCGAGTTCGAGGCGTTGCGCCCCGCGAAGAAGAGGTTCGACACGTTCGCGCTGTAGAGCGCCTCGAAGGCGACGTTGTACGGCTCTGGGACCGGCTTGCTGTAGTACGGCGGCTGGTCCCAGACGTCGAAGCCGCCGGGCGGGTGCTCGTCGAAGCCCCACCCACCGATCGAGACGCCGTCGTCGCGGTCCTTCCACCCGCCCTCCAGATCGTGCTGCGTCTGCACGTGCGCCCCGGTGAAGCGCCGGCTCTCGCGCTTGCCCGGCACCATCCCGACCGTCTCGAGCGCCCAGTTCGCGCTGTCGGGGCGCTCGCCCGAGTTCTTGATCCAGTCCCACACCCCCAGGACGATCCGCAGCAGCTCGAAGCGCAGCTCCTCGTTCTGGCGGATGACGTCGTACTCACCGCCGAGCTCGATCCACCAGTAGCCGTACTCGTAGTTCCCGCGCGGGATCCCGCGGAACAGCAGGTCGTCCTCGGTGATCTCGCGCGCCCACGGCGGCGCCGTGAACGGGACCGGACCCTCGTGCTCGCGCGCGGTGAACAGGATCGAGCAACCCTGCGACTTGTCGTCGCCCTCCTCGAGCGCGAGCGACTCGTCGTAGGTCGCGCGCGGCTCGCGCCCCTCGCGGAACGCGGCCCCCGCCTCGAGGCCGAGCCGCCCGTCGCCGGTCGCGTCCACGCACAGCTTCGGCACGACGCGGTGGATCGTCTCGGTCTTGTCGCAGCGCGCGAACACCTCCGTCACGCGACCGCCGTTCGTGCTGGCGCCGAACACCGAGGTGTCGAGCAGCAGCTCGAGGTTCTCCTCGCGCGTGACGAGGTCGTACAGGAGCAGGTCGAACAGCTCCCACGCCCGGTGCGGGTTGCCGGCCGCGTCGGCGAGCCGGATCTCCTCGATCAGGCCGCCCTCGCGCCAACCGGCGCGGCTCCCGTGCGAGTCGGCGCCGACGATGTGCATGCGGATCTCGCTCGAGGCGTTGCCGCCCAGGCGCGAACGGTCCTGCACCAGCAGCGTTCGGGCGCCGTTGCGCGCCGCCGCGAGCGCCGCGCACACTCCCGACATCCCGCCCCCGGCCACGAGCAGGTCCACTTCGCGCTCGGTGCGCCGCATGTGCGGCTCGGCGCCCGGCTCGAAGCGCCGATCCCGCGCCGGACGGCCGGGGTCGCGGGAGACGGTGCGGTCGGGACGCCGGGCGTCGAGGTGGAAGCGGCGCCCGTCGACGCCGAGGCAGAACCCGAGGGCGCCCGCGACGCCGAGGAAGGCGCGCCGCTCCTGCGAGGGTCGATCCATGCGGCGAGCCTAGCGACACGACGCGTCGACCGCTGCCCCGGCCAGCCCTTCGAGACGCGGCGTCGCCCGAGGCCGACGCGCGCGCGCCCGCCCGCGCGACTCAACCGCGCCGCCTTCGGCCGATGACCGCGCGGTACAGCTCGACGAGCACCAGCGGCGCCGCGCTGGCCCCGATCGCCAGGAGCCACCCGCGCGGGCCGGGCGGCGCGACCGCGAGGACCGCGGCCAAGGGCTCCCACTCGACCGCGAGGACGACGAGCGCGAGACACAGCGCGAGGGCCCCCCACACCCAGCGATTGCGCGTGACCTCGTTGACCGCCCAGTGCGACGCGCGATCGCGCATCGCGAGGACGAGCCACAGCTGCGCGAGCGCGAGGGCGACGAAGGCCGTGCTGGTCGTGCGCGGGTCGTCGCCGCCGAAGAGGACGCCGGCGCCCGTGTAGGCCGAGAGCACGGCCGCGGCGAGCACGGCGCCGAGCGCGAACACGCGGCGCCAGTGCGCCCGCGTGAGGATGGGCTCCTTCGGATCGCGCGGAGGGCGCTCGATCAGCGCCGGGCTGCCCTCGCACACCCCCAGCGCGAGCGCGGGGAAGACGTCGGTGACGAGGTTCAGGAACAGGATCTGCAGCGGCAGGATCGGCAGCGGTCCAGGGACGAGCGCGCCCGCCCCCACCACGAGGATCTCGCTCACGTTGCACGAGAGCAGGTAGACCACGAACGTGCGCACGTTCTGGAAGATCGCGCGCCCCTGGGCCACGGCCGTGACGATCGTCCCGAGCTCGTCGTCGAGCAAGACCACATCGGCCGCGTCGCGCGCGACCTGGGTGCCGCGCACGCCCATCGCCACGCCCACGTCGGCCTTCTCGAGCGCCGGCGCGTCGTTCACGCCGTCGCCGGTCATCGCGACGACCGCGCCTTCGCGCTGGTGCAGCTCGATCAGGTCGAGCTTGCTGCGCGGCGCGGCGCGCGCGACCACGGCCGCGTCGAGCAGCCGCCGAGCCTCGTCCTCCGACAGGTCCGCGAGCGACGCGAGCCCGCGCGCGTCCACGAGACGGCCCCGGTCGTCGTCCGGTCCGACGAGACCGACGGCGGCGCCCACGCTCCATCCGGTCTCGCCGTGGTCGCCCGTGACCATGACGACGCGGATCCCCGCGCGGTGGCAGGCCTCCACCGCGAGGCGCGCGCTGGCGCGCGGCGGGTCGAACAGCCCCACCAGCCCGACGAGCGCGAGGTCCTCGTACTCGAAGTCCGCCGCGGTCGTCCCGGCCGGACGCCGGCCCACCGCCAGCCCGAGCACGCGCCGCCCCCGCGCCCCCAGCGCGTCCGCGGCGGTGGACCACTCCGCGCGCGCCGCGTCCGACAGGGGCGCCTCGTCCGCGCCCGTGACGAGGCGCGCGCAGGCGTCGAGCACGGCCTCGGGCGCGCCCTTCACCGCCACGAGCACGCCGTCCTCCTGCGCGTGCAGCGTGGCCATGCGCTTCGCGCTCGAGTCGAACGCTACCTCGCCCACCTCGGGCGCCGCCTCGACCAGGCCCGCGCGATCGAGCCCGGCCTTCGTCGCCGCGATCACGAGCGCGACCTCGGTCGGATCGCCCACCGCGGTCGTCGCCCCCTGCTCGTCGCGCCCGAGCTCGGCGTTCGTGCACAGGCCGCCGACGCGCAGCGCGAGCTCGAGCTCCGGGACGCTGGCCGGCTCGACCACCTCGCCGTCGAGCGCGAACTCGCCCGCGAGCTCGAGCCCGGCGCCCGACACCGCGACGGTCCCGCACGCCAACCGGTACTCCACCACCGTCATGCGGTTCTCGGTCAGCGTGCCGGTCTTGTCGGTCAGCACGAGCGTGGTCGAGCCGAGCGTCTCGACGGCGGCGAGGTTCTCGACCAGCGCGTGGTGCCGCACCATCCGCCACATGCCGCGCGCCAGGGCGACGGTCGCGACGATCGGCAGGCCCTCGGGGATCGTGGCGACGGCGAGCGCCACCGCAGTCTCGATCGCGAGCTCGACGCCGCGGCCGCCGGTGAGCATCGCGATCGCGACCAGGGCGGCGACGACGAGCGTGAGCCCGATGAGGCGCCGGGCCAGGCGCTGCAGGCGGCGCTCGAACGGCGTGCGCGAGGGCTCCGCGCTCGCGACGAGGGAGGAGATGCGCCCGAGCTCCGTGGCCATCCCCGTCGCGTGGACGACCGCCTCCCCCGAACCGCGCGTCACGGCCGTGCCCTTGAACACGACGCCCGTGCGCTCGTCGACGCCGGCGGCCGCGGGCACCGGCGCCGTGTCCTTCGCCTGTGGCAGCGACTCGCCGGTGAGCGGCGACTCGTCCACCTCGAGCCGCGAGGCGGCGACGAGGCGCATGTCGGCCACGAGCACGTCCCCCGCCTCGAACACCACGAGGTCGCCCGGCACCAGGTCGCTCGCGGGCACGCGCTCGAGCCGTCCGTCGCGTCGCACCGTGGCCTCCGCCTGGCCCAGCGCGCGCAGCGCCTCCATCGAGCGCACCGCGCGTCGCTCGGTCGTGAAGCCGATCGCCGCGTTGAGGAGCAGCACCGCCACGATCGCGCCGCCCTCGATCGGGTCGTCGAGCGCGAAGGCCAGGACGGCCGCCGCCGCGAGCAGCGCCGCGATCGGGCTCGCGAACTGGTCGGCGAGGATGCGCCAGCCGCTACGCGGAGGCGCCTCGAGCAGCCGGTTCGGTCCGTGCAGCGCGAGACGCCGCGCGGCCTCCGCCGCGGTGAGCCCGCGTTCGACGGACGCGGAGAGGCGCTCGACCACCTCCTCCGCGGTCAGGGCCCAGGGCGGGCGGTCCTCGAAGGGGGCGCGCGGAGGCTCGCTGGTTCGCTGATCGGTCACGGCAGGACGCCGCAGTCTCCGCGACGGCGCGGGAGAATGCGAGGATCCAGCGACCCCGCGCGCGGCGCCGCGGGACCGCCGTCGCTCCCCTCCTCGTCCTCTTCCCATGACCGCGCTCGAATGGATCCTCCTCGGCGGCGTCGCGATGAGCGCGATCGCCCTGGTGGGGAGCGTGACCCTCGTGCTGGGCGAGCGCCGCCTCGAGCGGCTGCTCGTGCCGCTCGTCGCCCTGGCGGCGGGCAGCCTGATCGGCGGCGCGTTCTTCCACATGCTGCCGGCCGTGCTCTCGACGGGCGCGCCGGCGCCCACCACCTTCGCCTGGGCCGCGGGCGGCTTCGTGGTCTTCATGGTCCTCGAGCAGTTCCTGCACTGGCACCACGAGCACGGCCGCGCCGCCGCGGGCAAGGAACCGCTCACCTACCTCGTGCTGCTCGGCGACGGGCTGCACAACCTGCTCGGCGGCATGGCCGTGGCCGGCTCGTTCCTCATCGACCCGCAGGTGGGCATCTCGGCCTGGCTCGCCGCGGCGGCGCACGAGGTGCCGCAGGAGCTGGGCGACTTCGGCGTGCTCGTGCACGGCGGCTGGAAGAAGGGTCGCGCCCTGCTCTTCAACGTGCTGTCGGGTTCGACCTTCCTCGTCGGCGGCCTCGTCACCTACTGGGCCTCCTTCGAGGTGGACGTGGTGCCGCTGGTGGCCTTCGCCGCGGGCAACTTCCTCTACCTGGGGGCCTCGGACCTGGTACCCGAGGTGAATCGGAGCCGGGCGGGGCTGGCCTCGCTCGGGCACGTGGGCTGCTTCGTGCTCGGGCTGGTCCTCCTGTACGCGCTGCGGCCCTGACGCGCCCGACTCACAGACCGAACGGGTAGGTCTCGGGCACGCCCTCGAGCTCGTGCGTCGCGAGGGGCGACACGGCCTCGGTGCGGTCGAACCAGATCCACTCGTCGAACTGCAGCGGCAGCGCGGCGTGGAAGTAGTGGCTCGCGCGCTCGGTCTCGGGGCGGTAGATCACCCCGATGGCGCGCTCGAGGCGCGTGTCCGCCAGCTCGTCGCGCAGCTCGGACCGGCGCGGGCGACGCAGGGGCAGGAAGAAGCGCGGGACGCCGCTGTCGTGGCACAGCCGCTCGTAGCTGTCCGGTAGCGACGGTCGCACCGCCTTGTTCTCCAGCGGGCCGTCCCAGTACGACGCCGCAGCCACGGTGCCCGCGTGGGTCCCGAACCCGACGGCGTACGCGTCGTCGCGGAAGTGCTGGCGACACAGTTGCCCGAGGTTGTGCTCGCCGCGCGCGCTCATCTCGGTGGCCGACGCGTCGCCCAGGTGCGAGTTGTGCGCCCACACGACGGCCTTCGCGTCCGGGCCGTGGAAGTCGAGGAGTTCGCGCAGGGTCTGGAACATGTGGCCGTCGCGCAGGTTCCAGGACTGGGCCGCGCCGTAGTACATGACGCGGTAGTACTCCTCGGCGTCCGCCACCAGGTGCGCGTTCTGCACGGCGTCGAAGAAGGGCTCGTCGGACTCGCGCAGAGCGACCAACCGGCCGGACAAGAGCTCCTCGAGCATCGTGACCACCTCCGACTCGCAGGAGCGGTAGGCGCCGCTGAGGGCCGCGCGCCCGTAGGCCGCCGGATCGCGCTGCCACGGCGTCAGGCAGCCGTAGCGTTCGCGCGCGAGCCGCGCCGCGTCCGGCGCCGTGCGGTCGAGGTACCGCAGCACCTCGGCGACCGAGTCGAACAGGCTGTACAGGTCGAGGCCGGCGTAGCGCACGCGGCGCTCGTGCGGCAGCGACTCGTTGTGCTCGCGCAGCCAGTCGACGAAGCCGCGCACCTCGCGGTTGCGCCACGTCCAGGTGGGGAAGCGCGCGAAGGCCTGCCACTGGGCGGGGGGGCGATCGAGCTGGCGCGCGAAGTGGTCGATCTGCGCGGCGTCGGGCCAGTCGGCCTCGGCCGCGACGATCGTGAAGCCCCGGTGCTCGATCAGCGCGCGGGTGATGCGCTGGCGCATCAGGTAGAACTCGCGCGTGCCGTGGCTGGCCTCGCCCAGGAGCACCACGCGCGCGTCGCCGATGCGTTCCAGCAACGGCGCGAGGTCCGCGTCGTCGATCGACTCGAAGGGCTCCGCGCACTCGGCCACGAGCCGCGCCACCGGATCGCCGGGCGCGGGCGCCTCGACGGGTGCCTCCTCCCGCCAGCCCTGCGCGCCGATCAGCGGGACGAAGCGCACGCGGGCCAGCTCCTCGCTCCGGTAGCGATCGGCGCCCACGCGCGTCACGCGGACCAGCTTCTGCAGGCCCTCGGTCGCGCCCACCGGGATGACCAAGCGGCCGCCGATCGCCAGCTGCTCCCGCAGCGACGCCGGGACATCGGGGCCGCCGGCCGCGACGACGATGGCGTCGAACGGGGCCTCCTCGGGCCAGCCGAGGGTGCCGTCGCCGCAGCGCACGCGCACGTTCGCGTAGCCGTCGCGCTCGAGGCGCTCGCGCGCGGTCCGCGCGAGCCTCTCGTGGCGCTCGATCGTGAAGACCTCGCCCGCCACCTCGCCCAGCACGGCCGCCGCGTAGCCCGATCCCGTGCCGACCTCGAGGACGCGGTCGCCGGGCCGCAGCTCGAGCGCCTCGACCATCGCGCCGACGACGTAGGGCTGGGAGATGGTCTGCTCCTCCTCGATGGGCAGCGGCGTGTCGTCGTAGGCGAACTCGCCCAGGTAGGAGGGCACGTAGCCCTCACGCCGCACGCGCAGCATGGCCTCGAGCACCGCGGGCGAGCGCACGCCGCGGGCGGCGAGCTGCCGCGTCACCATCTCCTCACGCAACCGGTCGAACTGGGCGCCGTCGATCATGGCCGGGACCTCTCCCTTCAGGGTGGGTCCCTAGCATAGGGGCGGCGGTCGATCCCGGCTGCCCGCAGCCCGCCCCGCCCCAAGGCCGTGCCCCTCGCCATGCGCTACCTCCTCCCCCTCGCCGACGCCTCCCTCGACCTGCTCGCCGCCGTCGGCGGCAAGACCGCTTCGTTGGGCGAGATGATCCGCGAGCTGACCGCGGCCGGGGTGCGCGTGCCCGACGGCTTCGCGCTCACGACCGACGCCTACCGCCGCCACCTCGCCGCGCACGGCATCGCGGAGGAGGTGGTCGCCGCGCTCGACGGCCTCGACCTCGAGGACACCGCCGAGCTCGCGCGCGTCGCGGCGCGCGTCCGCGAGGCGATCGCGTCGCGCCCCCTGCCGCCCGAGGTGGCGGAGGAGCTCGAACGCGCCTACGCAAAGCTGTGCGAGCGGCGCGGCGAGCGCGACGCCGCGGTGGCCGTGCGCTCCAGCGCCACGGCCGAGGACCTGCCGACCGCGTCCTTCGCCGGGCAGCTCGAGAGCTACCTCGGCGTGCGCGGGTTCGTCGCGCTCGAGCGCGCGGCGCGCGACTGCATGGCCTCGCTGTTCACCGACCGCGCCATCGTCTACCGCGCGAACCACGGCATCGACCACCGCGGCGTGGCGCTGTCGGTGTGCGTGCAGGAGATGGTGGGCAGCGGCGACGCGGCGTCGGGCGTGGCGTTCACCCTCGACACGGAGAGCGGGCACCGCGGCGTGGTCCTCGTGGACGCGACCTGGGGCCTGGGCGAGCTGCTCGTCCAGGGCCGCGTGGACCCCGACCGGTTCTGGGTGCACAAGGCCGCCCTCGAGGGCGGCGCGCGCGCGCTCGTGCGCAAGGAACTGGGCGCGAAGGCCGAGCGCCTCGTCGCCGCGCCGGACTCACCGGAGCGGACGCGCCTCGAGGAGGTGCCCGACGAGCTGCGCGCGCGCTTCGCCCTGACCGACGACGAGGTGCTCGAGCTGGCGCGCGCGGCGCTGGCGATCGAGCGCCACTACGGCGAGCGGCTGGGGCGCCCGACGCCGATGGACCTCGAGTGGGCCAAGGACGGGCCGGACGGCGCGCTGTTCGTCGTACAGGCGAGGCCCGAGACGGTGCACGGCGCCGTCGAGCGGCCCACGCTCGAGCTGTTCCACCTCGACGCGCCGGGCGCGCCGCTCGTGCGCGGCACGAGCGTGGGCGCGCGCGTGGCGAGCGGGCCGGTGCGCGTCGTGCGCGGCATCGACGCCCTGGGCGCGGTCGGCGAGGGCGAGGTGATCGTGGCCGAGACCACCGACCCGGCCTGGGAGCCCGTCCTGCGGCGCGCCGCGGCCGTCGTCACGGACCGCGGCGGACGCACCTGCCACGCGGCGATCGTGGCGCGCGAGCACGGCATCCCGTGCGTGGTCGGGACGGGCGAGGCGACCCGGCGCCTGGCCGACGGGCAGATGGTCACGGTGAGCTGCGCGGAGGGCGACGAGGGGCGCGTCTACGACGGCGAGGTGCCCTTCGAGCGCGAGGAGATCGACCCCGCGGCGCTCCCGACGCCGCCGGTGCCCCTGCAGCTCAACCTGGCCGACCCCGACAGCGCGCTGCGCAAGGCCCTGCTGCCGGCCGCGGGCGTGGGGCTCATGCGCATCGAGTTCCTCGTGTCGAACTGGATCGGCGTGCATCCGATGGCGCTGGTCGACGGCAACCTCGAGCGCTCGCCCGATCGCGCCGCCATCGAGGCGCGCGTCGGCCGCCACGCCTCGCCGGCGGACTTCTTCGTCGAGCGCCTGGCCCACGGCATGGGCCACGTGGCGGCGGCCTTCCACCCCCGCCCCGTGCTCGTGCGCTTCTCGGACTTCAAGACGAACGAGTACGCGGGCCTGCTGGGCGGCGCGCCCTTCGAGCCGACCGAGGCCAACCCGATGATCGGCTTCCGCGGCGCCTCGCGCTACTACGACGAGCGCTACCGCGCGGGCTTCGCGCTGGAGTGCGCGGCCGTGCGCCGCGTGCGCGACGAGATGGGCCTCACCAACCTCGCCGTGATGATCCCCTTCTGTCGCACCCTCGGCGAGGGGCGCCGCGTGCTCGCGGAGATGGAAGCCAACGGCCTGGTGCGCGGCACGAACGGCCTCGAGGTCTGGGTGATGTGCGAGATCCCGAACAACGTGGTGCTGGCCGAGGAGTTCTGCGAGCTGTTCGACGGCTTCTCGATCGGCACGAACGACCTGACCCAGCTCACCCTCGGCGTGGACCGCGACTCCGAGTTGTTGCGGCACCTGTTCGACGAGCGCGACCCCGGCGTGCGGCGTTCGATCGCGAGCGTCGTCGCTGCGGCCCATCGCAAGGGTCGGCGCGTGGGCCTGTGCGGCCAGGCGCCCAGCGACCACCCCGACTTCGCCGCGTTCCTCGTCGAGACCGGGATCGACTCGATCTCGCTGACGCCCGACTCGCTCGTGCCGGTGATCCGCCGGCTGGGCCGGACGGAGGAGTGACGCAATGATCGACGAGGGAGCCGACGCACGACGGGCGCGCGCGGGCGTGGAGGCATGAAGAGGGCCCTCTTCGCGTGGTTGGGGCTCGTGCCGCTGATGATCGTCAACGGCGTCGCGCGCCAGTCGCTGTACGCGCCGCACACGACCGAGCTCGCGGCGCACCAGATCTCGACGCTGACCGGCGCGCTGCTGGTCACCGGCTACGCGTGGCTCGTCCTGCCGCGCCTGCGCCTCGACGGGCGGCGCGACGCCTGGCGCGTGGGCGGCGTGTGGCTCGCGGCGACGGTCGCGTTCGAGTTCGGCTTCGGCCGCTTCGTCGTCGGACACACCTGGCAGCGATTGGCGCGGGACTACGACCTGCTGGAGGGCCGCGTGTGGGTGCTCCTGCTGCTCGTGATCCTGGTCACGCCGCCGCTGCTGTTCCGCGCGGGTCGGGGCGCTCGGGACGGAGTGCGCGCCGAGAGCTCGACCGGTGCCGGACGGGGGCCGGGCGCCGGGGGGACGCGGGACGCCCGCTGACGCCCTCGGACTCGCTGGTGCCCGTGATCCGGCGGTCGGCGGGCCGGGGTCGGTCGCTGTCCGTCCCCCGATCGAGCGCGCGAACCAGCTCGGCGGGCACCGCTGCGAACCGCACGCGGGCGTCGCGTCGGGCGTCCACGAGCCTCGGAGGGAAACGCTCGAGCGTCGAGGCCCCTCAGGTGCCCACGGCCACCGCCACGCCGATCGCGGCCGAGGGGAGCAGCACCAGCGCGACGGGGACGCCGACGCGTCGCCCTCCGAGGACCAGGGCCAGGGTGACCTTGACGATCGTGTTCGTCGCCGCGGCGATCGTCACCGCGGTCGCGGCGATGTCGCTCGCGAGGCCCTGGCCGTGCATCCGCGCGACGCTGATGGTGATGGCGTCCACGTCCGCGAGCCCGGACAGGGCTGCCGACAGGAGCAAGCCGCTGTCGCCGTAGCGCTCCCAGGCCAGGGCCGCCACGAAGCGGACGAGCGCGTAGACGAGGCCGAGGCGCAGCGCCTGGCGGAGTCGGAACGGGTTCTGCAGTCCCTTGGGCTCCTCCGCGCCCATCGGACGCCGCGTTCGACGCCACAGGAGCAAGCAGCCCAGGACACCGGCCACCAGCATGGCGGCGAGCGGTCCGGCCACCGGGGCCAACAACCCCGGCCCGATGACCGCGACCTCGACCACGACCCGCAGGAACATGATCGTCGCGGCCATGCAGATGGCGAGAGCGCACGCCGACGCGTAGGACCCGTTCTCCCGAGCCTTCGCGGAGAACGTCAGGGTCACGGCGGTCGACGAGACGAGTCCACCCGCCAGCGCGGTGAGCCCGATACCCCGTCGTGCACCCCAGAGGCGGACCGCGACGTAGCCGACGAAGCTGATCCCGGCGATCAGGACGACGACGAGACCGATCCGGAAGGGGTTCAGCACGTCGAACGGGCCGACGGCCCGATCGGGCAGCAGTGGGAGCGCGACCACGGCGACGAGCGCGAAGCGCACCGTCGCGAGCATGTCCTCGTAGGAGATCTGCTCGGCGAACTCGTGGATCGGGCGTCGGAGGGCGAGCAGCGACACGACGACGGTCCCGAGCGCGCCGCCGAGGAGCAACCGCTGAGGGAACGACACCCCGACGACGTCCACGAACGGGAGCGCACCGACGGCGAAGACGAGCAACGCCGACAGCTCGGTGGTCAGTCCGCGCGGCGCGCTCTCGCCTTCCCTCCTCGATGCCCAGCGGCCCAGCCCGAGCATCGCCGTCAGTACGGCGAGGCCCACGACCAGGAGCGACGGTCCGAGGGAACGCGCGAGGTACGCGAGGACCGCGCCGAGCAGCGCGATCAGAGGGAACGTGCGCGCCCCACCGAAGGAGGGCTCCCGATCGGCGTAGGCATGCCGTTCGCGTTCGAGTCCGACCGACGCACCGACGGCGAGCGCGAGCGCGAGTCCGAGAACGAGATGGCTGGGGTCGAGTGCTGCCTCGGTCATACTGCTCCGCGGGGGCGGGCGCCTTTGGAAAGGGAACCGCGTCAGTATCGCGCGGTGGCCGTCGATCCGGTACGAGGACGGGAGTCGCCGGTGCCGCGGGGCCGCGGGCGGGGCGCTCCGGACGGCCCGCGGGTCAGTGACTCGGAGGAGCACCGCGATGGACACGCATCGAGCGCGACGAACCACGCTGCTGCGCCGCGCGCCGGCCTTCTGTCGAGCGGCCTCGTGTCGGGCGCGGTCCTGCGGCCGGCGGCGGTCGCGGCGCCGCGACCGCCGCCTTCTCGCTGCCGCCGGGTCGGTTCCCGGCGTCGGCGGGCAGCACGCGGCACCACCGGTTCATCGCGGTCGATCCGCTCGCCGGGCCGACCACGCTGAGCAACCCGCTCGCGCTCGAGCTGGTTCCCTGACGGTCGCTCTCACTTCGCGGCGGCGCGCTCCGGCCGGAACACGAGGAGCGTCAGGTCGTCGGGGTGCCCACCGCCCTCCATCTCGCGCAGGCAGCGCGCCGCCAGCGCCGCGACCGACCCGGCCGCGGCGCCGCGGCGCAGCCCCTCGACGATCTCCTCCATCGCCACGTTGTCGAAGAGCCCGTCGCTGGCGAGGAGGACCCGGTCCATGGGACGCAGCTCGACGGGCG
>Ga0180436_10004077_pt1 | contig 13234 bp, 11 predicted proteins | sample SS_ome_2_FD_132434 | JGI IMG/M metagenome (GOLD analysis project Ga0180436, IMG submission 132434) | Hypersaline lake sediment archaeal communities from the Salton Sea, California, USA - SS_3_S_2 metaG | ecosystem: Environmental > Aquatic > Non-marine Saline and Alkaline > Hypersaline >...
CGACCGGCTGGGCATGCCCCTGATCGAGACCGTCACCGAGCCCGACATGCGCACGCCCGAGGAGGCGGCGGCGGTCTGCGAGCTGCTGCGGCGGCTGGCGCGGGCCTCGGGCCTGGTCCGCACCGGCTCCGGCGCGGGCCGCGAGGACGTGAACGTGAGCGTCGACGGCGGCACGCGCGTCGAGATCAAGGGCGTCTCCTCCATCAAGGAGATCCCCCGCCTGGTGCACAACGAGGCCCTGCGCCAGCGCAGCCTGCTGGCCATCCGGCGCGTGCTGGGCGAGCGGGGCGTGACCGCCGATTCCATCGAGGACCGCTGGCTGGACGTCGGCGACATCCTCCAGGGCTCGACCCGGCCCAACCTCCAGGACACCCTCGCCGGGGGCGGACGCGCGGCGGCCGTGCCCCTGCCGGGCTTCGAGGGCCTGATGGAGACGCCGACCCAGCCCCGAACCCGCTTCCTCAAGGAGTTCTCGGACCGCGTGCGCGTGGTGGCCTGTCTCGATTCGCTGCCCAATATCGCCTGTTCCACCGCAGAGACCGACATCCTGACGGGGACCGAATGGAGCCGCGTGGAGAAGCGCTGCGGCGTGGACCACGGCACGCCGGTGATGGTGGTCTGGGGCCCGGAGCGGGACGTGGAGACCGCGGTCGGCGAGATCCTGATCCGCGCCCGCGACGCCGTCGAGGGCGTGCCGTCTGAGACGCGTCAGTCCCTGCCGGACGGCACCAACGGCTTCGAGCGCATCCTGCCCGGCCCGAGCCGCATGTACCCCGACACGGACCTGCCGCCGGTGGTCCTGACGCGAGACCGGGTGGCGGCCCTCGGCGCCGACCTGCCCGCGACCCCCTGGGAAAGGCTCGCGCGCCTGCGCGAGGCCGACGTCGGCGAGGACCTCACCGCACGCCTGGCCATCCATCCGGCCTATGATCTCTTCGTGCACCTGCTGGGGCGGATCGAAGGCGGCCCGCTCACCCCCACCGGACTGGCCTCCGTGCTGCTGGACCGGGACGCGCCGCGTCCGACCAGCATCGGGGCGGCCGGCGACTGGTGGGAGCGGGCGATCGCGCGGCTGAACGCCGGCGAGGCCGTGCCGGAGGGCCTCTGGTGCGGCGAGGACGAACCGCCCGCCGCCCTGGACGAGACCCTGGCGCGGCGGATCTGCGAGGAGGAATTCGCGGCCCTGTCCGCCGATCTGCCTCCCGACCCGGACAAGCGGCGACGCACGGTCATGGGCCTGGTCATGAAACGGCTGCGCGGGCTCGTACCGGGCGCGACCGTCGCCGGCTGGGTGAAGGAGGCGAAGCTGTGAGCGAGGACTACAAGGGCTACCGGACACCCACGCTGGACGTCCTGCAGCGCTTCGAGGCGCCGGTCTGGAGCGACGTGACGGTCCGCACCGAGCGCGGCGAATTCGCGGGGCTGATCCTGCCCCGCAGCGAGACCGCCGACGCCGAGCACATCGTCCTGAAGATGATCACGGGCTACAACGTGGGCCTGCACTACGCCTCGGTGGAGGACATCTCCGTCCACGGACGCAAGGTCGCCAACTACAAGATTCCCGAGAAGGACTTCCCCTACACCGAGGGCCAGCCGCGGGTGAAGCTCTTCGGCACCGGCGGCACCATCGCCTCGCGGCTGGACTACCGCACCGGCGCCGTGATCCCCGCCTTCTCCCCCGGCGAGCTCTACGGCTCGGTGCCCGAGCTGGCCGACATCTGCAACCTGGAGACCGAGAAGCTCTACGGCGTCTTCAGCGAGAACATGGCCCGCGAGCAGTGGATCGGCCTGGCCGAGGCCATCGGCCGGGAGATCGAGACGGGCGTGAACGGCATCGTCGTCGGCCACGGCACAGACACTATGCACCACACCGCCGCGGTCCTGTCGTTCATGGTGCAGGACTCGCCCGTGCCCATCGTGATGGTCGGCTCCCAGCGCTCGAGCGACCGCCCCTCGAGCGACGCGGCCATCAACCTCATCAACGCCACGCGCACCGCCGCCACCAGCGACATGGCCGAGGTCATGGTCTGCATGTTCGGCCCCACCAGCGACAAGTACGGCCTGCTGCACCAGGGCACCCGCGTGCGCAAGATGCACTCCTCCTACCGCTCCACCTTCCGCACCCTGAGCGACATACCCCTCGGCCGGGTGGACGAGGACGGCGTCAAGCCCCTCAAGCAGGACTACAACCGCCGCCGCGACGACCGGAACGTGAAGATCAAGGCGGTCTTCGACGACCGGGTCTCGCTGGTCTACTACTACCCCGGCATGCGGCCCGACATCATCGATTCCCTGGTGGACAACGGCTACCGCGGCATCGTGATCGCGGGCACGGGCCTCGGGCACGTGAACCGGCCCCTCTACGAGGCCCTGGGCCGCGCCACCGCCGCCGGCCTGTCCATCTACATGACCGTCCAGACCCTCTGGGGCTACGTGCAGATGTACGTCTACGAGACCGGCCGCGAGATCATGGAGCTGGGTGTGGTGCCGGCGGCCAACATGCTGCCCGAGGTGGCCTACATGAAGCTGGGCTGGGCCCTGGGCCAGACCGACGATCCGGCCGAGATCCGCGACATCATGCTCACGCCCATCGCCCGCGAGATCACCCCCCGCGAACCGCAGAACGGCTACCTCGTCTACCAGGGCGGGCTGCCCGAGGTCGAGGCCTTCATGTCACAGCACTGGAAGTGACCAACCGTTCCGAAATGCAAGGCCACACCTCCACGTGGAGGTGTGGTCGGCAGGATTCCTCAAGCGCACGGATCTATGGGGCCGGCGCCCCGCCCCGGGTCCGGCTCACCTCACCACGCTGAACTTCAGGACGCTGGATTCCGATCCCGTCTCCAGCCGCGCCCAGTAGACGCCCGACGGCAGGCGGCGTCCCGCGTCGTCCCGGACGGTCCACAGCAGCTCCTGCTCGCTGAAGGTGCCGAGGACCGGGCCGACGTCGCGCGTGTAGACGCGCCGGCCGCGCACGTCGAAGACCTCCAGTTCGAGGTCGCCGTCGTGCTCCAGGCTGTAGACGATGGACACCGCGTCGCCGAAGGCCGGATTGGGGCTGGTGCGCAGCAGGCGCAGGGCCGTCTGGGCCTCGGCGGCCTCGCGCCAGGCCACCCAGCCCAGCGGGTCCAGCTCGACGGCCTGGACCGGGCTGCCGAAGCCGAAGAGCTCTGTCGCCTCGCTGCCGACCAGGTGGAAGACGCGCCATTCCTCGCCCGCGTCGGTGGTCACCTTCAGGGGATACCTGTTGTCGAAGTCCACGCCGCTTCGGTCGACGAGGTTGACCGTCACTTCGGAGCCCACGCCGAAGCCGCCGTCCACGGTGGCGGTCATCTCCAGGTGGGGCACGGTGGTCTCGTTCAGCCAGGGCGCGAAGAAGCCCGCCAGGTCCTCGCCCGCGTGGTCGCTCGCCAGCGCGATGAAGGCCTCCGTGTCGACCACGCCCTCGGGCCGGACCCCGCCGGTGGCCCACTCGTCGAAGAAGTCGAAGAAGACCGCGTCGCCCATGCGGCCGCGCAGCATGTGCAGCAGCCAGGCGCCCTTGTCGTAGACGACCCGGTCGAGGATCGGGAAGGGATCGTAGAGGGTGGTCTGGCCGATCCAGTCGTTGCCCCAGCGGATGCGGCGCATCTTCCAGAAGTAGCCGCCCAGCTCGCCCGTCTCGTCCAGGCCGTGCAGGTGCTCCTGCCACAGGGCCTCGCTGTAGGTGGCGAAACCCTCGTTGAGCCAGATGTCGGCCCAGGTCCGGGGCGTGAGCGAATCGCCGAACCAGTGGTGGGCCAGCTCGTGGACGACGATCCAGTCCTTGCTGTTGTTGCCGGTGATCAGCGAGGCGCCGTAGCTGGTTACGGTCTGGTGTTCCATGGCGCCGCTGGACGTGTTCAGGTACTCGGCGTGACCGTACTTCTCGTCCGCGAAGGGGTACGGGCCCGCGAGACCCTCCAGGAACTCCATCATGTCGCAGAGCGGTGCGAAATCGGTCAGCGCGTCGTCGTAGTCGGTGGGAAAGACCCAGTGCTGGATGTCGACCATGCTCTGGGGCGTCAGGCAGGTCTCGCCGAAGGTCACGTAGTCGCTGACGGCCACCGACACCAGGTAGGGCGCGATCTGATGGGACTCCACCCAGACCCGGGTGCGGGTGCCGTCCCCGTTGTCCGTGTCGCTCTCCAGCACGCCGTTCGACACGGCGACGAGATCGTCGGGCGTCGTGATCGAGATGGTGGCGATGGCCTTGTCGTCGGGGCGGTCCTTGCAGGGCCACCAGGTTCGGGAGTAGTCCGGTTCCGAGAAGGTGGCGATGCAGGGGCCGCTGTTGAGCGGGTCGTCGTGGTCGTGAATGAAGTTGCCGAGACCCTCGCGCTGGAACGGGACCAGATCCCCCCGGTAGGCCACGGTCACGCTGTCGTCGGCGCCCAGCTTCGTCAGGGGCAGGTCGACCACCAGGGAGTCGCCGGCCTGCACGAAGCTCATGGGACCGTCGCCTCCGGTGACCGACAGCACCTCGAGGTCCACCACGTCCAGCACGAACTCCCGCAGATCCAGGATGGTCGGGGCGAAGCGCACGTAGACCTCGCCCGTGTACTCCGTCGCCTCGGGGTCGAGCGTCACGGACAGGCGGTACTCGCGCACGTCGTAGTCGACGGAGGTCGCGGCCACGGTCCGGCCGGTCTTGTCCGCGAGGGCCTCGCACTTGGCGGCGGCCAGGCAGCCGTACTCCGGGTCTCCGCCGTCGTCCGGTGCGGCCGCGACGAACCCTGCGAGAAGCGTGCACAGGATGGCCAGGACGATCGCGACGCCGACGGGACGCGGGAACGGATATGGGTTGCGATGCATGCTGTCGGGCCTCCGTGGACTGATGGTTGCAGGCGACGATTCAACATACCCCAGCGGGCCGGGGCGTTCAAGGCACCGCCTCATTCGCGGTCGATATGGGTGTTCATCATGATGGTCGCGCCGGCCGGCACCGACTTGGTCACCCAGCAACCGCCGCCGATCACGGCGCCGCGGCCGACCACCGTCTCGCCGCCGAGGATCGTGGCGTTGGCGTAGATCGTGGCGTCGTCCCCGATGGTGGGGTGGCGCTTGCCGCCCTTGACCAGCGAGCCGTCCGCCGACTTGCGGAAGCTCAGGGCGCCCAGGGTCACGCCCTGGTAGACCTTCACGCGGGCGCCGATCTCGGTGGTCTCGCCGATCACCACGCCCGTGGCGTGGTCGATGAAGAAGCTGGGGCCGATGGTCGCGCCCGGGTGGATGTCCGTGCCCGTGCGGGCGTGGGCCCACTCGTTCATGATGCGCGGCACGAAGGGCAGACCCAGACGGTAGAGGGGGTGCGCCAGGCGATGGACGGTGACGGCCAGGAGCCCGGGGTAGCAGAGGATCACCTCGTCGCGGCTCACGGCGGCCGGATCCCCCTCGAAGGCGGCCTCGACGTCGCTCTTGACGAGCTCGCGCAGCGCGGGCAACCCGGCGAGATATTCGATGGCCGTGCGCTCGGCCGCGTCGCGCACGTCCTCGTCTTCGCGCGGAACCGGCAGGGGATGCGGCGTGTGCACCGCCTCGTGGGAGCAGAAGGACAGCGTGTTCTCGATGATCGTCGACAACTCCACGAAGACGGCGTCCAGGTTCGAGGCCACGAAGGTCTCCATGCAGGAGCGAGCGCTGATCCGTCCGCCGTGATAGCCGGGATAGACCACCGTCAACAGCCGCGACAGGACGGCGTCCACCCGCGACTGGGAGGGCAGTTCCGTGTCGCCGATGCGGTTGATGCCGCCGGTCCCCTGGTAGGTGCCCACGATCTCGCCCGCGAGCTTCTGCAACCGATCCGCGCAATCCTCCGACATGTCGCCTCCGATCAGTGGGCCAGGTCCCCGTACAGGTCCGTGGAGAGGTACCGCTCGCCGAAGCTCGGGACGACGACCACGATCCGCTTGCCCGCGTTCCCCGCACGCGCGGCGTAGGCGAGCGCGGCGAAGAGGGCGGCCCCGGCGGAAATGCCCACGAAGAGGCCTTCCTCCGCGGCGGCGCGGCGTGCCGTCGTCATGGCCTCGTCGTTGGTCACCCGGATGACCTCGTCGATCAGATCCGTGTCCAGGACGCCCGGCACGAAGCCGGCGCCGATGCCCTGTATCTTGTGGGGCCCGGGTTCGCCGCCGGACAGCACGGGCGAGTCCGCCGGCTCGACGGCGACGGCCTCGAAGCCCGCCCGCCGGGCCTTGAGCACCGACGCGATGCCGGTCAGGGTGCCGCCGGTGCCCACGCCGGCCACCAGGGCGTCCACCTCGCCGCCGGTGTCGCGCCAGATCTCCTCGGCGGTGGTGCGGCGGTGGACCTCGGGATTCGCCGGGTTCTCGAACTGCTGTGGCATGAAGGCGCCGGGGCGTGCGGAGAGCAGCTCGCCCGCCCGGCGGACGGCGCCGGGCATGCCCTCGGCAGCGGGGGTCAGGACCAGTTCGGCGCCCAGGGCGCGCAGGATGGTCCGCCGTTCGATCGACATGCTGTCGGGCATGGTCAGGGTGAGCCGGTAGCCCTTGGCGGCGCAGACGAAGGCCAGGGCGATGCCCGTGTTGCCGGACGTCGCCTCGACGACTTCCGCCCCGGGCGCGAGGCGACCGTCCCGCTCGGCCGCCTCGATCATGGCCAGACCGATGCGGTCCTTGACGCTGGACATGGGGTTGGCGAACTCGAGCTTGGCGACCAGGTCGGCCCCGGTGCGGTTCAGCCTGGGCAGCCTCACCAGGGGCGTGTCGCCGACGAGATCCAGGACGCTGTCGTGTATCTTCCCGCTCATCGAATCCCTCCCGTGCGATGGGGCCGTGGGCAGACCGTCAAGGTACCCATCAACGGAGCGGGCGGCCACACGCGGGCCGGGTTCAGATGCGCAGATCCCTCTGCAGGCGTTCGATCTGCCGTTTGCCCCCCAGGACGATCAGCCGCACGCCCTCGGCGAGCTCCTGCTCTGGGCCGGGATTGAAGATCATCTTGCCCTCGTTGTCGAGCAACCCGATGACGATGATGTCGTAGTCCTGCCGCAGCGGCGTCTCCCGCAGACGCTTGCCCGCCAGGGCGCTGCCGACGCCGATCCTCAGCTCCTCCATGCTCAGCTCGATGTCGCCAGGCTGGCCGATGATCTCCAGGTAGTCGTAGACGGTGGGACGGAGCAGGGCCAGCGCCATGCGGCTGCCGCCGATCTGGTAGGGAGAGACGACGCGGTTGGCGCCGGCGTGCTTGATCTTGCGGATGGCCTTGTCGTCGTCGGCGCGGGCCAAGATGAAGAGCGACGGGTTCGCGGCGACGGAGAGCTCGCGCGCCGAGAGGGTGATGTAGAGGTTCGCCACGTCGCTGGACACCGACGCGACCAGGCCGCGGGCTCGCTTGATGCCCGCCTTCTCCAGAACCTCGTCCTCGGTGGCGTCGCCGTGCACGACCAGCCGGCCGCCCAGCTGCAGCCGCTCGGCATCCTCGACGTCGTCGGTGACGATGACGTGCGGCGTCCCCTCCTCGACCAGCTCATCGGAGACGATCCGCCCCATTCGCCCGTAGCCGCAGACGATGTAGTGACCGCTCAGCTTGTCGAGTTCCTTCTCCATCATTATGCCTCCGAGAAAACGGCGCAGATTCCCCTCCACAACGAAGCCGCCGATGGCCACGGACAGGTAGGCTATGAGCGCCACGCCGCAGATGATCATCAGGGTCACGACGATCCGCCCGGCGTCCGAGAGCGGTTGGATCTCGCCGAAGCCGACCGTGCTCAGGGTGATCACGGTCATGTAAAGGGCATCCATGGGCGTGAAATGTTCGATCCGGACCAGCGCCACCGTGCCCAGGCTCACGATGATCACCAAAAAGAGAACGGCGTAGCCCAGCCGGCGGAAGTGGACCGAGGAAGTGGCCCCGGGCGCGGTCGCCATCATCAACCCCTGTTCCCGGCGGGACGCGACTTGCCGCCCCATCGGAAATGTATGACATTATGGTCAGTCGAACTCGAAGGTCGGGAACTTGATGCTATCCCGGCTGTTTTCATGTGCTGTACACGTGAGACCATAGATCAGTCAAGGACGGATGTCGATGATGAACGCCCGAACCCGAGCCGGCTCCGCGATCGCCGGCCTGGCCCCCCTCGCCTGTCTCTGCCTGCTCGCCTCGCTGCCCGCCGTCGCCCTGGCCCAGCCTGCGGCCGTCGTCGACCCGCTGGAGGTCGATTTCGGCCAGATGGACCAGTTCGAGGCCAGATCGAGCAGTTTCACGATCCGCAACACCGGCGACGCGCCCCTGCACATCACGGGGATCGAAGCCACCTGCGGCTGCACGGCCACCAAGCCGTCCGTCGATATCCTGGCGCCCGGACGCAGCACCGAGGTCCCCTTCACCTTCAACAGCGAGAAGTTCCGGGGACCGCAGCTCAAGCTGGTCAAGGTCCACACGGACGATCCGAGCCACGGAACGATCGATTTCAAGATCCGCGCCGACGTCCACGCGGCGATCCTCGTCTCGCCCGTATCGGAGATCCTCAAGCTCAGGAAATTCCTCCCCGGCGAAGCGCCCTTCGACACCATCGGCTTCGCCGCCGCGGACGGCGCGCCGCTCCGGCTCGAGGCGGTCGACTACGACCAGGATCTCTTCGAGCTGAAAATCCTGGACGATCCCTCCGGCGAGGCCAGCCAGAAGGTCGCCGTGATCGGCGTGCGGCCCCCGCAGCCCATCGGATACATCCGCGAGATCGTCTCCTTCGAGACCAACGTGGAGAAGAGGCCGAACGTGAACATCGAGGTGCGCGGCATGGTGGTCGCGCCCGTGTCCATCGAGCCCGAGCAGGTGAACCTGCGCTACCTCAAGCGCAAAGAGGTCGTCACGCAGGCTTTCAAGGTGAACATCCGCCGGGGCACGGACCTCAGCGTGACCGGCGCCGAGATCGACCTGCCCGGCTTCGAGGTGACGGCCGTCAAGCCCCGCCCTGAATTCAACACGGTGACCGTGATCATCGAAGGCACGCCCGTGGCGACCAGCGACGAGCGCGCCGTGGCCTCCAGGGGACGCATGAAGGGCACGCTCAGGATCTTTACGGATCATCCGGAGTTCCGGGAGCTGAACGCGTCGGTCACCTATCTCCTCAAGCTTTAGCGGGCTGACACATGACCTCCGGCAGGGGCAAGATCAACCTCTACGCACCGTCGCGCATCCCGCGCGAAACGGGCGTCGTGCTGTTGATCGCGCTGATGCTGGCCGCGCTCAACTGGGGCCTGCGCCCCCCGCGACTCCCCCTGCGCGCGGACACGACCGCCTACGAGCTGGACCTGGACTTCCCGCTGGTCGACCCCGCCGAGGCGGTCGCCCTGTACGAGGACAACGTGCGCATCTTCGTCGATACGCGGCCGGCCGATCCCGGGGCGCGCCGCATACCCGGCGCCTTCCCCATCAGCCAGGACCGCTTCGAGGAGGACCTGCGCGAGGTCTTCGACTTCCTCCTGCTGGAGGACCCCCTGCTCCTGTTCGGCGACGGCAACCTGCTGCTGACCTCCGCCGTGGCTTCGCGGCTGCGGGAGCGGGGATTCGCCGACATCAACCTGATGTACGGCGATCTCGAGGCCTGGACCCGCGCCGGCGGCTCGGTCGCGGATCCGACGGTGGACGAAGCGGAGGCGCGCCATGAATGATGCGGCCGCCCCCCGGGGGCTGATCCTCCCCGACTATCTCGAACTGCTCCTGCGTTTCCTGGTGGGCGGCACCTTCGTCTACGCCTCGCTGGACAAGATCCTCGACCCGGCCGGCTTCGCCCAGGCGATCCACAACTACCGGATCCTCGGCGCCGGGCTCCTGCACCCGACGGCGCTCTACCTGCCCTGGCTGGAACTGGTGGCCGGCATGGCCATGATCATGGGCCTCGCACGGCGGGGGTCCGCCCTGTTGATCGGCCTGATGACGCTGATGTTCATGGCCGCGATCGTGTCCGCCCTGGCCCGCAACCTGGACATCTCCTGCGGCTGCTTCCACACCTCGGGCGGCCATGCCGTCGGCATGTCCTTGCTGCTGCGCGACTTGGCCCTTCTGGCCGGCGCGGTGGCCCTCCTGCTTAACCGGGGCGTGCGACGCAGCTTCTGAAGTGGGCGATGAGTCCGGCAATCAATATCACGAGTGGACAAATCTTGGTTGACATCGGCGTCGGGCCGCACAATCTTGCCCACGTAAAGAGGCTTTCGCGATCCTATTCGATCATAAGGAGTCTGCCATGCCAGCAAAAGTGAACCCCGACGAATGCACCGGCTGCGAGTCCTGCGTCGAGGCCTGCCCGACCGAGGCGATCTCCATGAACGACGACGAGATCGCCGTCGTGGACCCGGACATGTGCACCGACTGCGAAGCCTGCGTGGAGGAGTGCCCGACCGAGGCCATCACCATGGAGGACTGAGCGACGCTCGACTCTGAGATAGGTCAGGGGCCCGCTGCACGGCGAGCCCCTTTTTCGTGCCCCTGGGATACCGCTCAGTCTTCGCCGCGCGCCGGTCGCCACGGGGTTTCCGTCGCATCGGTCGCCGCATTGATCCAGCGCGCCGCCATGAACAGCCAGTCGCTCAGACGATTCAGCCAGCGCAGCGCGGACGCCGGCAGCGCGATCTCCCGCGAGGCCGCCACCGCCCGCCGCTCCAGGCGCCGACTCACCGCCCGGGCCGCGTGCAGGGCCGCGCCCGCCTCGCCGCCGCCGGGCAGGACGAAGGCCTTCAGGACCGGCAGTTCCGCCTCGAACCGGTCGATGCCCCGCTCCAGGAGCGCGGTGTCCACGCCGGGAACATCCGCGTCCGCGCGCGCCAGGTCCTCGCAGCGCTCCGGATCGGCGAGCACGGCCCCCAGGTCGAAGAGCGCGGACTGGATCGCCGCCAGCTCGGCGCCCAGGTGCGCGGCGCGGGCCGCCAGGTCCGGCCGGGCGTCGTCGGCGCGGGCCAGGAAGGCGGCCGCCAGGCCCAGGGCACAGTTCAACTCGTCCGCCTCGCCGTAGAGATCGACGCGGACGTCCGCCTTGCCCGTGCGGGAACCGCCGATCAGGGACGTCTCGCCGCCGTCGCCCGTACGCGTGTAGATCCTGGCCATGGGCCCCTCCCCGCTCTCAGGATGATCTATGCTCGTCCGACGGGGCCATCATAGCAGCCCGTGCGGACCCGCTCAACGAACCAGCGCGAAACTCCGCGAGACCCGCCCGTCGATCACGGCGCGGTAGGATCCCGAGCAGAGGGGTCGGCCCGCGTCGTCGAGGCCGTCGAAGACGAAGAGGCCCTCGCCCGCCGCGTCCGCCCTCGGGTGGACGGTGCGCAGGCGACGGCCCCGCACGTCGCAGACGTCCAGCCGGACGCGCGCGCCGGGCGCCGCGGCGAAGGCCAGGTTGACCCGCGGGTTGGCCGGGTTGGGCCAGGGCGCGCGCAGGCGCGCCGGCACCGGCGTGGCCGCCTCGACGGCGGTCGCGCCGCTCTCACGGGGCAGGACGCACATGTAGGGCGGCCGGCCCAGGGCGACGGGCGCGCTCGTCAGCTCCTCCGCCGTCCACGCGTCGAAGACCCGCAGGCCGGCGGCCCCGAGCGTACGGTCGCAGAGGTAGATCAGGTCGGCGCCGTCCCAGGCGAGGGTCTCGAAATCGTACCCGCCCGCCGAGGCGACCGTCTCGACGTCCCCGCCGGCCGTCGTGAAGGTCTTCAGGTGCGTGACGAAGGCGCCGTCGCTCACGATGCACCAGCCGCGATTCCCGACCAGGACCGCGACGTCGAGGACCTCGCCGCCGAGCTCCGACTCGGAGACCGCGAGACCCGCCGGCTGCCGGGTCGCGAGGTCGATCCGTTCGAGGCCCGCGTCGGCAACGGTCCAGTTCCCGACCGTCCCGACCAGCAGGGCCGGCTCGTCCGGCACCTTGGCGAGCTGCGTGTACGGATTCTGCCCGGCCAGCGGAATGCCGTCGATCTCCGGCGTGCCCGGGTCGAGGTCCACCCAATCGCGGGCGAACATGTCGAAGACCAGCAGCCGGCTCCCCCCCGCCGGCGCCCACCAGCCGTTCCGGTCCAGACGCTGGCAGGCCACGTAGAGACTGCCGCCGACGGCGAGCATCTGCGCGGTCTCCGGCAGGCCGTCGGCATCGGCAAAGGCCGCCGTGGACCAGCTGTCCAGGATCGTGCCGTCGGCGGGATCGATCCGCAGGAAGACCGCCTCGTCGTAGCAGGTGACGTAGGCCGAGCCGTCCGGCGCGAAGGCGATGTCCTGGGGGTTGCGGCCCAGGCCCACGCTGAACTGGTCGACGGTGGCGAACCCCTGGGCGGGATCGAGGATCTGGATGTTGGCCGCGCCGCGGTTGACCACGTAGTAGAGGCCGTCGTGCCAGCGGCCGACGGCGTCCGAGTTGACGGTGGCCACGTCGATATCGGCGGACCAGGGATCTGCCCTGTCCACGGCCGTGGCCCCGCCGTAGGTGGTGTAGTCCGTGGTCAGGACCAGGAACGTGTCCCAGGCCGCGCAGGAGGCGGCGACGAGGACGAGCAGGAGCGCGGGGATCAGCGGGAAGATGGCGTTTCGCATATCGGACCCCTTCAATGGAACATCAGCGAGACGCGGACGGTGCGTCCCGGCAGCGGGAAACCCTCCACGTCGTAGACGTCGTTGTCGGTCAGGTTGAGCAGATCGCAGGTCAGGGCGGTCTCGTCTCCGCCGAGGACGTGGGCTCCGCGCCAGACGTGGCGCGCCGAGAGGTGGACCAGTGACCGCGACGGGATGCGGTCCATGTCGGTGTTGTAGCGGTCGCGGGTGCTGGCCGATTCGTGGATCCAGCGCAGGCCCCAGCGCCAGGCGCCGTCGGCGATCTCCCAGCCCAGGGCCGTCTCGAGATCCGGCCGGTAGGGCAGGTCGCGGCCGGCGTAGATGGGATCGTCGCCCCGGTCCTCGCCGTCCTGGATTGTCAGGTTGCCCCAGCCGCGGCCGAAGCGGCCCGCGTCGACGACGAATTCCGCCTCCAGGCCCGTCGTGCGGGTGGCGCCGTGGTTGGAGGCCCGGCTCGTGTACTGGGAATTGGGCGCCCAGACGATGGCGTCGTCCACCTCCGCCCTGAACCAGGCCAGACGGAGGCGCAGCCGGTCGACAGGACGCCAGTAGACGGTCGCGTCCCGGGAGCGGATCGTCTCGGGCACCAGTTCGCGGTTGCCGGACACGCCGCCGCGCAGGCCGAAGAGCTCCACCCAGGTGGGCGCCCGGAAGGCGCGGGCCCAGTGGA
>Ga0180436_10004079_pt1 | contig 13231 bp, 8 predicted proteins | sample SS_ome_2_FD_132434 | JGI IMG/M metagenome (GOLD analysis project Ga0180436, IMG submission 132434) | Hypersaline lake sediment archaeal communities from the Salton Sea, California, USA - SS_3_S_2 metaG | ecosystem: Environmental > Aquatic > Non-marine Saline and Alkaline > Hypersaline > Sediment...
GGCCTTACATCGCGGCCCCACGACACCTGCCCAGGTGGCGGAATTGGTAGACGCGCTGGTTTCAGGTACCAGTGATCGAAAGGTCGTGGAGGTTCGAGTCCTCTCCTGGGCACCATTTCTCCCCCGATCGCGTTTGCACGCCCCGGTTTCCCGGGCAGGCCGTCAGGGGATCTCGGGTTCCAGGTACCACCCGCGAGCGTCGCGGCCGGTGAAGAACCGGGGCGCGGCCGGTGGGGATGTCAGCAGTTCGATGACCTCGAGAAACTCCGGATCCGAGACGAATCTCGGTTGATACGCGGTTTGGCGGTTGTCCGAGAAAACCGGGTAGAGCCGCAGGCTGAACGCGCGGCGCGCGCTGCCGGCCGGCGATAGATGCAGCGCGCCGATCAGGCTGTATGGATGGGCCCGTTCCTTGGCGTAGCGGCCGGGAGACCCGAACACGAAGTTGCCAAGCCCGAACACGACCGGTGTTCCATCGACGATCTCGACCTCCTGAAACACATGCGCCCCGTGGCCCACGACGAGATCAACCCCGGCCGCCACCAGCGCGCGTGCCTGTTCACGTTGGGCGCCCGTCGCCCGGCGGTAGTTCCGGCCCCAATGCGGGAAGGCGATGACGAACAGGTCTTCATGCTGACCGCGCAGGCGTTCGATGATCTGCGCCACGGCAGATGGATCCAGTCCGAAGGTGCCGGGGCGATCTTGCCCGGCATAGAACGCATAGGTTTCGGCATAGCTGTCGCGGCGCTCGAACATGCACAGGATGGCGATCGTCACCGTTCGGGCATCGGTGTCGAACGAGTGAACGACCGGGGCTCGGGCGGCCGCGATGTTCGCACCCGCGCCGCAGGGCGCGATGCCGTGCGCCCGCAGGAGGTCCTCGGTCTGTTCCAGCCCGGCGGCGCCGAAATCGAACGCATGGTTGTTGGCCAGCGACACCACGTCGATCCCGTGACGGGCAAGTTGTTCGGGCGTGTGTTCGATGTCGGCGTAGTGGATGTAGGTCTTCTCGCCGGCGAACGGCGACGGGAAGCGATCGGTGATCGGCGTTTCGAGGTTGGCGATGGCGAAATCGGCTTCAGCGAGGATCGGGGCGAAGTTTGCGATCATGTAGCCGTAGCCCCGGGTGCGCAGCACCGGTTCCCGGCCCTCGCTTGCCAGACGGTCGTGGTAGTTCTCGCCAAAGCTGGTATCTCCGAGCAGGAGCACCTCGATCGGGTCTGCCTGGGCCGTCGGCACGCTGCCGACCATCGCAAAAAGGGCAAGTGAGACTACGCGCGCCGTGCTGCGGAGCCGAGAGCGCCGCACCGGTTTCGTCTGTGACTTTCTCGTCCGATGCATTTCTCGGTCTCCGTCTGCCGCCGTGGCACACTTGGGTCCTCGGTAGCGGGGCCGGGGCCGGCTCACGACAGGTGCAGGGATTGCCCCGCGGCGGTCAGTAGTCCCGTTCGTAGAACACCCCGATGCCCGACCCGCCGTCGGTGGCCACGTTGCCACGGACCGTGAGGTTGGGGGTGATCGTGAGGTTGAGGTTGATTTCGGTGTTTCCCTGAGGGCTCACCGTCACGTCGGTGTAGATGTTGTCGGTGATATAGGTGCCGGCGCGCGCGGCGAGGTTGCCTTCGGAATCCGTGGTGACGTCGAGGTCGTCGAGGCCGAAGTTGCCGCGCAGGCGTTCGACGAGCCCTGCACCGCCGCGGCCGGCGAGGGTCGCCACCGCGGAGGCCAGCCTGAGGGCCTGGAACGGAGAGATCTCGTCGAGCCCGCGGCCGAATATCAGCCGGGCCAGGATCTCGTCTTCCGGCAGGTCGGGAGAGGACGAGAAGGTGACGGCCGGGGCAGTGGCCAACCCTTCGACGGTGATTTGCACCTGTGTATCGTTCGCCTCGGTTTCGGCAACCGCGCGCAGGTAGGGATCGAAATCACCCTGCAAGGTGATGGTGCCTTCCGTGAGTACGAGGCGTTTCCCGAGGATGTCGAGCCGCCCGCGTATGAGCCGGAACCCGCCCTCGGGTCTGACTGCGGCTGTCGTTCCGCGAAGGCGGAGGGCGCCGCCGAATTCCGCATCGAGCCCTCGGCCGCGAACAAACACCTGGGACGGTGCGTCGAGCGTGAGATCGAGCGTGAACGGTGTCTGCGTGCCTCGCCCGCCGCCGGCGGCGCCGAGCAGGCCGGCGCGGCGTCGGGTTTCGCGCACGGCAGCCGGTTCGGCCAGATGCGTGAGGTCGGGCAAGGCGCCGCTCGCACCGAATCCGGTTTCCGGCACCCGGAGTTCTATTGCCCCGAACCCGAGGCGCCCGGTGATCGCGGCCGCACCGAGAAGCGGCCCGGTGAGGCTGACCGTTCCGTTGAGGGAGGTGTTGAACAACGCAGGGTCGGCGACACCAGTCTCGATCAGGCGGATCGTGAGCGCTGCCTCATAGGGTGCGGCAAGGCGTACCGGGCCCGACACCGCAATCCGACCGCCGCTTGCCACGGTGGCGTCGAGGTTCACGTTGGCGCGGCCGCCGCCGAGATGCGCGGTTGCGCGAATCGGGTCGAGCGCGGTTTGCAGATAGGGCAGCGACAGACGGGCGCCGGAGGTCGCAAGCTGGCCCGAGACGTTGGGCAGGCCGTAGCCGCCGGTGAGCGCGAGGTCAAAATCAGCCATGCCTGCGAGCTGGTGTGGCGAGATCGCGCCGTTGGCCATGGCAAGCGGCGCGCGGCCGCGCAGGGCGAGGTCGGGGTCGCCGCTATCTGCCGCTACACTGCCTGCAATGGTGATGCTGGTGCCACCCGGCCCGGCGCCGTCTCCCGAAATTTCCCAGCGTCCATCCTGAAGGTGGGCGGTTCCCTCGAGCGAGGCCGGGCCGGGCAACCCCGGTACGACGCGGCCGAGATCGCGCAGGCGGGCTGAAAGCGTCATCGCCGGCATCTCGCCGTCGCCGGAACCGATTGCGCGGGCGGTCAGTTCCTGTGTGCTCAGATCGAGCCGGTCCAGCACTGCGATGCCGTTGTCACGGCGAATGGCAAAGGTCAGGTCGCTTTTCGCCCCGATCAGGGCGTCGGCGGTGGGGTTGCCGATCGCGAGGTCGCGCCCCTGCGCCGTGCCGTTGAACGCGAAATCGCCCGTTTCCGGCGCGAAGGAACCCAGTGCGTCGAGCACGACAGCGCCGCGCAGAGGAAGCCCGCCGAAGCCGGCGTAGGGCGCCAGGTTGGCGACGCTCGCCGAGATCGTCGCGTTGATCGGGCCAAGTCCGTGCCGGGTTGCGCGGACATCGGCGCGGGCCGACAGGGAGGTTTTGCCAGGCGCCGTGCCGTTCGCGTCCACGACCCACAGCACGCCCGATTGTTCGGCCTCGGCGGTGATCACCAGCGGGCCGTCGAAACCCTCGGCGAGTGATGCTCCGGAGTTGATCGTGATCTTCGCCTCGACCGTGCTGTTGCCGTCGTTCAACACCGCCGCGCCGGTGGCGGTGGCCTGGTCCGAGGCCAGTTCAAACCGGTCGATACGTGTGCCGTCCTCGTTGCGTGCCGCATCGATTGCCAGGCTGCTCGCCCCGGAGAACAGCGGGTCCACGGCGTCCTGGCCAATGCCGATATCCTGCGCCGTGCCTCGGATCGCCAGGTCGAACGGCCCGCCCGGGAGGGCCACATCGCCGGCAAGGGTCGCCTCAGCCGCGCCGGTCAGGGGTTGGCCGGCAAGACCGGCGAGCTGTGCGAGATCATCGATCTGGAGGCCGAGTTCACCGGTGCCGATCACGTCGAGGCGCGAGATATCGGTGGCGAGTTCAACCGCGCCGGAGACTGCGAAGCCACGGCCCTTGAGTGCGATGTCGCTGAGCCGCAGCGGCCTGCCGGTTGATCTGTCGAACCGCAGCGACCCGGCAATGCTGTCGCCCAAGGCGGTGGCCAGGTCCGGGTCTGTTGCGGCGATGTCATCGGCCGAGATGTCGATCCGGCCCGAAACCCGCGGCTGGTCGCCCTCGCGGCTGACGAGGGTGCCGGTTCCCCGGATCGTTGCAGACCCTACCGAAACACCGGGCTGTGCAAGCCCGTCGAGCCGGAAGGTCGCGCGCCAGTTGTCGTCAACGCGCGGGTCGTAGGCGATGGCGAGTTCGGCATTACGTATCTCGGTCGGCGTTGCAATTGGCAGGCGCACCGCGGCGCCGTCGGCATGCGCCACCGTGCCCTCGACCGCCAGCCGCGTCGGCCACCCGCCTTCGCTCAGGGCGGCATTCCCGGTGAGCGTGAGGCCATCGGTATCGACAACGAAGGTCGAGATCTCGGTCAGACCGTCCTGCAGGCGGCCTTCAAGTTCGAGCCGGGCATCGTTGCCGAAAAAGGCCCAGTATTCGGGCTGCAACAAGGGTGTCGGATCACCCGCGAGTGTGGCGGCGAAGCCGAGCCCGCCGCGCGACGTCTCGCCCGCGCCGATGCCCCGCAGCCGGACATCGCCGGTGAGCCGATCGGTGCCGGCGGTAGCCAGGATGATCGCCGCGTCGAAATTGTCGATCGGCCCGGCGCCGGTGATTGTCAGATCGATCTCGTCACCGACCGGCAGGTTGACCAGTGCGGCGGCGAGCCCGTCAGGTCCTTCGTGCAGGCTCAGGTCCAGCGTGAGCAGGCGGCTGTCGTTGGCGTAGCTGCCGTCCAGCCGGAGCAGGCCGTCCCGCCCGTCGATCCGTTCCATCGTGACGGTGGCCGCGCCCGCGCCGCCTTCGAGTTGCGCGTTTCCCTCAAGGCGCAACACGGCCTCGGCGCCCAGAACGTCCGCGCCGAGCGCCACGCGGTCAGCAGTGATGCGGCCGATGTCGATGCTGACGGGCAACTCGGGCAGGGCAAACGGGGACGCCGCGACCTTCGGCCCGCCGGCGGCGGAAGCGGGGCGGCGGAGGACCTCGATCACGTCGGCCCGAAGCGCATCGATCTCCAGCCGACCGGTGAGCAGAGCGCTGCGTGTCCAGTCGAGCTCGGCTCGGCGCAGGATGAGCCAGATCCCTTCATCGTCGGCGATCGTCAGCTCTTCCAGCGTCGCCTGCGAACTCAACGCCCCGGCGAAACCCCGCACCTGTACGTCACGCCCTGCGGAGGACAGGTTTTCTTCGAGCCAGTTCTCGAGGAAGGTGCCATCGTCGGCCGCCTCGTCCTGGGCGCCGAGGGGCGAGGCCGTCAGTGCGAAGGCGAGCGCAAGGAGGGCAAGGATACGTTTCAAAACGACTGTCCGATCCCGATGTAGAACTGCATCCCGTCCCCGCCCGGACCCTCGACCGGTAGGGCGACGTCGAGCCGGACCGGTCCCATGCCGGTGTAGTAGCGCAGGCCCACGCCCGCCCCGATCTGCCAGTCGCCGCCCGCATCGAAGAACGTGTTTTGCCCGATGTGGCCGGCATCGACGAAGGCGACCGCGCCGAAGCTGTCGCTGATCCGGTAGCGGATTTCGCCCGACGCCCCGAGGAACGCGCGCCCGCCCACGATGGTTCCGCCGCCCTGGTCGATTCCGAGCGACTGGTAGGGGAACCCGCGCACCGTGCCGCCGCCGCCGGAGAAAAACAACATGTCCGGAGGCACAGCCGCGGCGACGGCACCGATCACCACGCCGGCTTGTGCCCGGGCCGCGAGCACGAACTGGTCGTCGCCCCCGAGACCGAGATAGGCACGGCCGTCGACGTACCCCCGCGCGGCAACCTGGCTGCCGATGATGTCGTAGAACGGTTCGATATCGGCATCGACGAATAGGCCGCTGCTGGGATCGAGGGGATCGTTTCGACCGTCCCAGGTGAGCGACGACGGGAGTGAGACGACAGAGAACCGGCGCTGGCCAAGATCGTCGTCGGTATAGGTGTAGCCGTAGGACGCCGCGATCTCGCCCTTGAGGCGGTCGGAGAAGCGGTGGCGGATTCCCGCGCGGGCGCTGCCCTCGATCAGCAGGTAGTTGGGTTCGTCTTCGTAAGCGGCCTCGGCGAACACGAACACGTCGGTGTCGGTTCCCAGTGCTGCCGGAATGTCGAGCCGCGCCGAAACCGCCGCATCCATCCCGGCGAGCGTACCGTCGATGCCGGCAACGTTCGCTTCGGCCCGGAACCGCTCGGCGCCTCCCAGCAGGTTTCGGTGCAGCCAGTATCCCGACAGGGCCACGCCTTCCCGCGAGGAGACTTCGGCGCCGAACCCGAACCGGCGCGGGGGCTCGTCCGCAAGATCGACATTGATGTCCATCGTGTTGCCGGGTCCAAGGGTTTCGGCCTCGCTCAGTGCGACCGAAGAAAATGCACCGGTGCGGCGCAGCCGCTCCGCCACCCGCTGAAGCTCGCGCGGCGAGAAGGTTTCACCGGTCGGCAGTCCGGCAATCTGGTCGATCCGGGCGCTGCGCACCGCCGATGGGGTGCGTTGGTTGAGACGGCCGAAGGTCACGCGCGGGCCGGGCGCGAGGCGAATGTCGGCGCTCAGTGTCGCGTTTCGATGATCCGCGACGAGTGCCTGGGCCGAGATCGTGGCCTTCGCGTGTCCCGCATCGCGCCAATCTGACACCCCACTTGCGACGGCCTCGCGGATCACCGTTGCCGGCGCCGGTTCGCCGCGGGCAAAACCGGGCAACGGCGTCGCCCCGGCCGGCAGCGGGCCGACATCGGTGGTGGCGAACCGGAACTGCGGGCCTGGCACGACGCGTACGGTGACACGCTGCACCCGGTCCGGCACGGCGAAGGTCTGGATCGCGGCGGCCTCGCGCCCGTCGATATGGATAGTGATGACGCCGCCGTAATGCCCCTCGGCGTAGAGCGCATCGAGCAGCCGGCCGTAGTCGGCGAGCGCGGCGGCGAGAATGTCCTGCGGTTCGGTGCGGCCGGACGCCTGAAGCCCGGCTAGCAGAGAGCTGTTTTTCAGGGTTGCGGTGAGGGCCGCGTCGCCTCCGGACACGTCGAACGACACACCCTGAAGAGCCGCCGCCGGCAAGGGGGCGGACATCATGGACAGCAGCAGGCCCGAAAGCCTTAAGGATTTCCCCAGCAGGGACATGCTCTTCACCCCTTGCACGAGCAGATGTGCAACGCGGCGATCGTTTTGCCTCGGTCGTAGAATAACACAGGGCCAGACCTGCGCCAGCGGGAAACCCACGACCGCCGCCCGCGAGCACCACATCGCCTGTGCTGACACTGGCAGAAAGTGCCGAAAAACGCCCGTTGCCCCGTCGCGAAAAGCGGCAGCGGATGGATGGGGGTCGGTGGGAAGGGAAAAATCTGGACAAGCGCGGGCAATGGTGGCGACATGCCTGCAAAGAACCATCCAACCGGGAGCGAACCGATATGAAACCATTTCTGACCGCCGCCTGCGCAATGCTTGTGGCCAGTGCCGCTACCGCCGGCAACGAGTGCACCGCAGGCAAGACGCTGGTCGACGATGTGCTGACGATCGCCACCGGCAATCCCGCCTATTATCCTTGGGTCATGGATGACTCGCCCGAGAGCAAGCAGGGTTTCGAGGCGGCTGTGGCCTATGCGATCGCCGGTGAGATGGGCTTTGCCGATGATGCGGTCGCGTGGGTCCGCACGTCCTTCGACGAGGCGATCCAGCCCGGCGCGAAGAACTTCGACTTCAACATGCAGCAGTATTCGATCACCGCGGAACGCGAAGAAATGGTGGATTTCTCGCTGCCCTATTACACCTCGGCGATGGCGATCCTGACCACGCAGGGCGTGGTCGACGCAGTTGGCGCCCCGACGCTGGTCGGGCTCAAGGGGCTTGTCTGGGGCGGCGCGGCCGGTACCACCGGTGCGACGATGATCGCCGATGTGATCGCGCCCGCGAAAGACGTTTTGCTCTACAACGACAACACCGACGTGACGGCGGCGATCCAGGCCGGTCAGATTGACGCGGCCCTGTTCGATCTTCCCACCGCGCTCTACCTGTCCGCCGTCGTGGTCGAAAACGGCGCGCTCCTGGGCCAGTTCCCCGCGGATCGCTCGGAGAATCCCGACCAGTTCGGTCTGCTGATGGAAGATGGAAATCCGCTCAAGGAATGTGTCGACGCGGCGATCGAGGCCCTGACTTCTTCCGGCCGTCTGGCTGAGATCGAGGCGGAATGGCTGCAGTCGGCCACGGGTGTTCCGGTCATCCAGTAACGTGAGCCAGACGACCGGGATGGCAGTAGCAGGCGACACTGCCGTCGCGCCGAGCCGGCGCGCGGCCTACGAAGCGCGGTTGCGCAGACGTTCGATGCGGATCGCGGCGACGTCGACGGCGGCGGTCGTGGTGGCAATCATCGTGCTGGTGCCGCTGGCGCCGGGCTGGGATGCTGTCAAGAAGAGCTTCTTCAACGGGGGGGTTTTCGCCAAGACCTTCCCCGGCCTGCTCAACGCCTTCCTGCTCGACATCGCGATCTTTGCCTGGTCGCTGCCCTTGATTGCCCTTGTCGGGCTGGTGGTCGCGATCTGCCGCGACATCCAGCGGCCCGCGCTTTACCCGCTACGTCTGTTCGCGACGATCTACACCGACGTGTTCCGCGGCCTCCCGGTGATCCTGGTGATCTACCTTGTCGGCTTCGGCGTGCCGGGGCTGGGGCTGCCGCGGCCGTGGAACTCGCCTTACATCTGGGGGTCCCTGGCCCTGATCCTGGTCTATTCCGCCTATGTGGCCGAAGTGATCCGCTCCGGCATCGAATCGATCCACAAGAGCCAGCGGTCGGCGGCCTTGTCGCTCGGGCTCTCGTCGGGCGACACGATGCGCTACGTGATCCTGCCGCAGGCACTGCGCAACGTGGTGCCCGCCAACATGAACCTCGTGGTCGCCCTGCAAAAGGACGTGGCGCTCCTGTCGTTTGTCGGGCCTGTCGAGATCTTCCGCCAGGCCGGCGTCTACAAGTCGCTCTACGCCAATTTCACGCCCTATGTCGGGGCGGCGCTGATCTTCCTGGTGATCACCATCCCGGCGACGCGATACGCGGACTACCTGATGCACAAACGCCGGCGGCAACAGCAATGACGGCGATGCTGCAACTGACCAATGTGCAGAAGGCGTTCGGCGATCACCGCGTGTTGCGCGGGATCGACCTTGCGGTCGCCAAGGGCGAGATGGTGTGCCTGATCGGAGCATCCGGATCGGGCAAATCCACCCTCCTGCGGGCGATCAACCTGCTCGAACCCATCGATGACGGGGTGATCCTGTTCGACGGCGTCGATATCGCCGAGCCCGGGCTCGACCCGCAGCCCGTGCGCCAGCGGATCGGGTTGGTGTTCCAGAGCTACAACCTGTTCCCGCACATGAGCGCGGCCGACAACGTGATGCTGGCGCCGGGGCGGGTGAAAGGGCTCAGCAGGGCGAAACTCAGGGCGCCGGTCACGGCCTTGTTCGAGCGCTTCGGGCTCGCCGAGCGTATGGATCACTACCCCGACCAGCTGTCGGGCGGCCAGCAACAGCGGGTGGCGATCATCCGGGCGCTGGCGATGCAGCCGGAGATCCTTCTGTTCGACGAGATCACTTCTGCGCTCGATCCCGAGTTGGTGGCCGAGGTGCTCGACGTGTTGCGCGCCTTGCGTGGCGAGGGGATGACGATGATCCTCGCCACTCACGAGATGGGCTTTGCCCGGGAACTGGCCGACCAGGTGTGTTTCCTCGACGACGGCCGCATCCTCGAGGCGGGGCCACCGTCTATGCTTTTCGACAACCCCAGGGAGGAGCGCACGCGGCAGTTCCTGTCTCAGGTGCTGTGAGAACGCTCGGCAGACTCCCTACGCCTCGGACTGTTGACAGCCTGCTGCTGTGGTCGCCAACTGGGACGATGATCCGGGTTTTCTCTGTCCTCGCCCTGGGGCTCTTCCTGTCGCCCCTTCCAGCTGCCGCTCAGGTGGTCCAGGCCACGCGCCATATCGACTGGCAGGTTGTGAAGGATATGGCAGGCCGGTGTGTTGCGAGTACGACAGTGGGTTTGCGGTCGGCCGACAGTGGGCTGGTGACATTGACCATGTTGCCCGACACCGCCGACCGCACGGCGGCGGTGATGACCGCGCGGGTGCCGCTTGGCGTTGCGCTCGATCAACCCTTGGCCTTCACCTGGTCCACCGGTCAGGTCGCGGTTGGGCTCGACTGGCAATCCTGCGACGACAAGACCTGCCTTGCGATGACGCCGGTGCCGCCTGCCGAGCTGGAGCGGTTGAAACGGCGTGAACGCGTGTTCATTGCCTTCCGGCCCCTGCCGGACGTCACGCCGCTGATCGTGCCGGTCTCGCTGATGGGGCTCACCCGGGCCTGGAACGACGTTCAGGCCTGCGGCTGATCGACCATCTCGCGCACGCTGCGCAACACCGTCTCCGGTTCCTGGTAGAACACCAGCTGGCCCGCGTCGGGACGCAGGTCGAGCCGGATACGGTCAGGATACCGAGCGGCGAAGTCGCGCACCGAGTCCGGGCTCACAACCGGGTCATGTGCGCCGTGTATGAGGCGCACCGGGCAGGGCGCCGAGGCGTCGACCAATCCCGACCAGTCGCGCACCACCTGGTAGCTGTCGGTCTGGAACGCGGCGTGCCCCTGGGTGACGGTGTAGCGGTACCCTTCGAGGATGAGATCACGGATTTCGTCGTCCTGAACGAGGGCGTTGTCGACCGGCGCATGCTCGTAGAGCGAGTGCAGGAACCGTGGCGCGGCCCCGCCCTTGATCTGCCGGATACCGGCCCGCAACACGAAGGGCAGCACCGACGGCGTGTAGCGTGCGGTATAGGCCACCAGACGCTGGCGCCTTGTCATGGAGGCAAATTGCGCGGGCGAGCGGATCGGCACGCCGCCCGAGACGTTGACGATCCCCGTCGCGTTGCAAGCCGGCGCAGCGGCGAAGGCGTAGACCGACCCGGCCATGTGCCCGACCATGACCGGAGGGCCGAGCCCGAGCTTGCCCACCAGTTCGGCCAGGTGTTCCGCCAGCCGGAGAGGCGCCAAAGCCGGGTCGCCCGTGTCCGGCTCGGCCGCGCCGAAGGACGGCCGATGCGGGCAGATCAGCCGAAGGCCCAGGTCATGCAGGGCCGTTACGGCACGGCGCGTCACCCCGGTGCCATCGAGCATTCCGTGCAGGAACAGAACCGGTGCACCGTCCTCCGGCCCATGAAGCTCCACGGTCATCGTTCGTGTGCGCAACGCGACCTCGACGAGCTTCGAATCGGTATGCCCGATCTCGGCGACAGCGCGCTGGGGCACAGGCATGTCCTCTGCCAGCCGCATCACGCTGTGAAGATAGGCCACGAGTTCAGGTTGCGAGGAAAGCCCTGTTTTTGCTTGGATTTTCTTGATCTGGGTGCGCACCGTGGCGAGTGACCGACCGCGCAAGTCGGCGATCGTCGCGGCGCTTTTGCCCTGGGCGAGATAGGCGCAGATCTCGCACTCGCCCGGGCTCAGATCATGGCTGTGCGACAGGATGTTGTCGGCCGCGGCCGGCCATGTCGGGGTGATGCTGGCGAGCAGGATGAGGTTGGTTTCCGGCCCATCCCGCATCGGCTCGGCGCGAAACGGCAGTGCGCGCGTGTCCGCGCCACGTGGCGCGAGATGGAGGATCAAGGGCGGCGGTGCGGACGTGCTGGGCATGTGGTCAAGCAGTTCCGCCAATTCCGCGCGCTGGTGGTCGGATTGGATCAGGTCTTGGACCGTCCGCCCGCGCGACTGGCCGAAAAGCCGGCCGGCCTCGCCATTCTGCCACAGGATCGCGCCGTTCAGGTCGATCAGCATCTGCGGGCCCTTCGGCGCGTTTTGTGATGCCGGCGGTTCGGCGACCCGCTCCAGAAGCCGAGAGGCGAGCTCGAAATGGGTGGCGAATTCCGGGGCGGCAAACGCCGGATCGGACTCGCGCAAGGAGTCGAGAGCGGCGAGTCGCTCCTGCAGCCAATCGTTCCACTCGATCATGAAGGCGTCGTAGCCCTGCGGCTCGAGCGCCGCGCGGTAGATCGTCTCGATCAGCTTATGCGGTGGGTCGGATTTCGACATGGCGCGGCGATTGGGCAATCCAGAAACTCATCACCGGCACAGCATACACCAACTGGGGTATGTGGTTAACAAATTCGGGTGATCGCTGGGATTGCTGGCCGGAATCGCCTTCTCGCTCCGCGTGTGCCGTTGACACGCGATGCGGCGGATTTGCACGCTTTCGATCTGCCAAAGCCAAAAAGTATCCGGATTTTCAGCAAGGCTTAGCGATCGTGAACGGGCGAACGACATACCGAAAGAATTCGGTGGCGGGGGTCTTGTCCCTTCTCGCCTCGTTCAGTTTTGGCGCCCAACCCGCCCTGGCCCAGGTCGTTGCCGACGGCCGCACCGCCACCGCGATCACGAACAACGGCGCGACCACGAATGTGACCACCGGCACCGTGAGCCAGGGCCACGGGGTCAACTCCTTCTCGGCGTTCAACGTGGATCAGGGCCAGACGGTCAACCTCCATGCGCCAAACGGCACGCGCGGCACGGTGAACATCGTCACCGGCGCCGGGCAGTCGCAGATCCATGGTCTGGTGCAGGGCATGGTTTCGGGCCAGGTCGGCGGCGACGTCTACATCGCCAACCCGAACGGCTTCGTCGTCGGGCCGAACGGCACGATCCGGGCAGGCCGGGTGAACCTTGGCACGCCGTCGCAGTCCGCTGTTGGCGCGGCCTTCGGACCGGGTGGCGCGATCAACGGCCAGGCGGTGCAAGGCATCATCAACGGTACCGCGCCGCTCGCACCCGGCAATATCGACGTGCATGGCACGATCAGCGCCGAAGAACGGGTGCGGTTGCGGGCCGGCGGGACGGTGATGCTGGATGGCCGGGTCGAAGCGGGCAGCGCAACCAGCCGTGGCAGCATCGAGATCGATGGCCGCGGCGGTGTGCGGGCGACCGGCAATGCCCGGGTCGAGGCACGCGACGGGGCTGGCGGCGGCAGCGTGACGATCCGCTCCGGTGCCGGGCTGGTGCTTGAGCGCGGCGCCAAGGTTCTGACCCGTGCCACCGGGTCCGCCGATGCCGGCGAGATCTACCTCTTCGCAGAAGACTCCGCGCTGTTGCAGGAGGGTGCTCTCGTCAGTGCGGCCGCGCTGGGCGACGGCAAGGGCGGCGTCGTCGAGTTCAGCGCCCGCAACACCGTCGAGGCCTTTGGCGATCTCGAGGCCTACTCGGCGTTGGGCGAAGGCGGCAGGATCATCCTCGACCCGATCGTGCTCGAGTTGACGTCGACCGACACCAAAGGCGCCGACCTCGTCCTGATCGCGTCGGAACGGATCACCGTGCTCGCGGGCGAGACGATCAC
>Ga0180436_10004081_pt1 | contig 13230 bp, 6 predicted proteins | sample SS_ome_2_FD_132434 | JGI IMG/M metagenome (GOLD analysis project Ga0180436, IMG submission 132434) | Hypersaline lake sediment archaeal communities from the Salton Sea, California, USA - SS_3_S_2 metaG | ecosystem: Environmental > Aquatic > Non-marine Saline and Alkaline > Hypersaline > Sediment...
CTGCCCGGGTTGTAGTCGCTGGCCAGGGCGACGGCCACGCCGGCCTCGATCATGGTCCGGGCCGGGGCGTAGTCGCGCAGGCCCAGGGTGAAGACGGTCCCGGGCAGGAGCACGGCGACGGTCTCCGCGCCGGCCAGCGCCGCGATACCCGCCTCGTCGATGCGGATCAGGTGATCTGCCGAACCCGCGCCGAGGCGCGCGGCCAGGGCGGCGCCGCCGAAGGGCTCCAGCTCGTCGGCGTGGACCGTGGCCCGCAGACCCAGTTCCAGGCCGCGGGCGAGGATCCGCTCGGTCTCGGCCAGGTCGAAGACCGTGGGTTCGCAGAAGACGTCCAGGCGCTCGGCGAGCCCCTCCTCGGCGACCCGGGGCAGGATCTCCTCGCAGACGAGATCCACGTAGTCGGACCGGCGGTCCCGGTACTCCGCCGGGATCTCGTGGGCGGCCAGGCAGGTCAGCACGGCGCGCAGGCCGGCCTCGTCCGCCGCGCGCCGGGCCGCGCGCAGCATCTTCACCTCGTCGTCCGGCGACAGGCCGTAGCCGCTCTTGATCTCCAGGGTGGTGGTGCCGCTGGCCAGGGCCTCGCGCAGGCGCGGAACGGTCAGGGCCACGAGGTCGTCCTCGCCGCGTGCACGCAGGTCCCGGACCGAGGCGTGGATGCCGCCTCCCGCGGCGGCGATCTCGAGATAGGTCTCCCCGCGCAGGCGACGCTCGTATTCGTCCTGGCGCGTGCGCCCGTAGACCGCGTGCGTGTGCGGATCGACGAGACCGGGCAGGACGCAGGCACCGCCGGCGTCGTAACCGGCCCGGGCGTCGAGGCCGGCCAGGGACGAGGCGGGACCGCAGGCCACCACGCGTCCGTCGGCCACGGCGAGGGCGGCGTCCTCGACCAGGCCGATCTCGGCCAGGGACGGCCCCCGCCGGGGACCGTCCGCCGCGCCTCCATCGCGCGCGAGCGTGCAGAGCTGGCCGATGCCGGTCACCAGCAGATCAACGGGCCCGTCCCGCTGCGGATCGTTCGCGCGACCTCCGCGCCTCTGCTCCTGAACCATCGTGGTCTCTCCTCCTCGGGAACGTGTGGCGGTATCGACTGCAATGCCGGCGCGCGGCCGGGGTTCCCGCTTCAGGCCGATGCGAAGAACGCGTCGGCCCGGGCCACCATCTCCTCTGGTCCGGCACAATAGCGGACCGAGGTCGGCATGGCATCCAGAAAGGTCTTCCCGTAGGCCTTGTTGTGCAGACGGCTGTCCAGGAGGAAGACCACGCCGCGATCGACATCGGAGCGGATCAGCCGTCCGATCCCCTGGCGCAGCCGCAGGACCGAGTCGCGCACCATGAAGCGGATGAAGGGATTCTCCCCCTCCGCCTGGATCAGGTCGCAGCGGGCGGCCACCCAGGGATCCGCCGGGACCAGGAAGGGCAGCTTGGTCACAACCAGGATCTCGAGCTCGGTGCCCGGCAGGTCGACGCCCTCCCAGAAGGTGTTGGTGCCCAGCAGCACGGCCCGGTTCTCGCGGCGGAAGCGCGCCATGAGCTCGGCCGGCGAGAGTCCAGACCCCTGGGTGAGGATCGCGGGACGCCGGCTCTGCCAGTGGCGATCCAGGTCCAGCTTGAATTCGTATCCGTCCTCGCCCTCCTCCCGGAGTTCGGCCGCGACCGTCTGCAGGGCGGCGTAGGAGGTGAAGAGGACGAGCGTCTTGCGCGGCACGGCCGACAGCAGCTCCTTCAGGAGACGGGAGACCGCCGCCAGGTAGTTCCGGGAGTCCGGCGCCGGGAAGTCGGGCGTGGTCAGGAAGAGGCTCTGCGCCTCGTAGGCGAAGGGCGAGTCGATCAGCGACGTGATCAAGCCGGGCTGCAGGCCCCGGACGCCCAGTTCGCGGGCCATGAAATCGAAGTCCTCGCCCACGCACAGGGTGGCGCTGGTGAGGACGGGGCTCAGGCCGGCCCCCCGCCACAGATCCGCCAGCAGCGGGCCGGGCTCCAGCTTCGTGGCGCCGACCGCCGCAAGGGCCTCGCCGGATCCGGGCTCGAGCCAGACCACCCAGTCCGGGTCCTCGCGATCGACGAGGAAGAACACGTCCCGTTCCAGGTTGGTCAGCAGCTCGGCGACGCGCGCCAGTGTGGCCAGGTCGTCCTCCGTGTCGGGTTCGGGCCCCTCGGCGCCTTCGAGACACCGGGCGAAGGCCGCGTAGGCGGTGCCGGCCTCCCCGCTGGCCGTCAGCAGGGCGGACGTCTCGGGCGTCACGCGCCCGAAGACCTCGTCGCGATCCTGGACGCGAAGGCGCCCCTGGGGACGCGCGTGCGCCTCCAGCCACTCCGTGTACCGGCGCGAGAGGGCGTCCAGCCAGCGGCGGTAGGCGGTCAATGCGGCGGCCACGGCGGCGGCGAAGGTCTCGAGGGCGGCCACCGCGTCGGCCGCCTCTTCCCGACGGTGCTCGAATCCGCGCCGCAGGGTGCGCAGCAGCTGCGGACGGGAGACGTCCCGGCCGCGGGAGCCGAGCATGTCCTCCACGATCAGCGCGCGCGCGGCGTCGCAACGCACCTCGAAGCAGTCCAGAGCCACCTGGGGCAGGCGATGCGCCTCGTCCACGACCAGCGTCTGGTACTCGCCGACCAGGGTGTGGTCCGCGGCGAAATCGTGCATCAGCAGGGAGTGGTTGACCACGACCAGCTGCGCCTCGCGCGCCAGGCGACGGGCCCTTTGCACGAAGCACTCCTCGCGCCCGTAGCACACGGACGGCGCACAGGGCTCGGGCGAGTCGAAGAGCTCGCCCAGGTACGGGCGCAGGGCCGGATGGTCCTCGACCTCCTCCCTCAGGCCGTCCCGCGTGACCGCCAGCCAGAGCTGCAGCGATGCGGAGGCCCAGGCCTCGCCCAGAGACGCCGGCGTCCGCTCGCGGAACATCAGCAGGCGCGAACGGCAGAGATAGTTGCCGCGCCCCATGAGCGGACGGGTGACGATGTCGGTCGCGACAGCCGACAGGCCCGGCAGGTCGTGATCGAGAATCTGGTGCTGCAGGGCCCGCGTGTGCGTGGAGACCAGTCCCCGGTGACCGGTGCGGCGCAGGTGGGCCAGCAGCGGCGCCAGGTAGGCGTGGGTCTTGCCGATGCCCGTGCCCGCTTCCAGCATCAGGGGCGTGCCGCTGGCGAGGGTGCCGGCCACGTCGCGGGCCATGTCGGCCTGCTGTTCGCGCGGCTGGAAATCCTCGCCGTGGATCGCACCGAGGCCGTCGGCCGCGGTCATCCAAGCGGCGATTTCGTCGGGATCGTCGGGAAGGGGCGCCGGCGCGGCGGCCGCGACGCCCTGCGGCACGAACGGCGTCTCTGCGGCCCAGCCCGTGAAGGGATTCGATTCGCAGGACCGTGACATGGCGGTCAGGACGTCCAACGTCGTGGCCACGCGCGCCGAGAAGGGCGCCAGAAGGTGCCGCACCCGGTCGAGAAGATCCGGCGGCAGTTCGCGCCAGCGGCAGAGCCCCTCCCACAGGTCGAGACCCTCGCTGCGCAGGACCTGCTCGGCGGTGAGCCGATCGCTCACGAGCAGACGGGCGCGCCGGCCGGCCGCGGCGGGATCCAGCAGCGACCAGACGAGGCCGCGCGAGACCAGCAGGCGCTCCTGCGCGCCGCCGCGGGGTTCCGCGTCGCGGCCGTCGATCATGACCAGCGCATCCGCCGGCAGATCCTCGAGATGGTCGATGTCCGGCGTCTCCACCAGATGCCCGGGATCACGGGCGTCCAGCAGCAGACATGCGGCGTGGGGATCGTCGTCCAGCCGGACGCCGAGATAGAAGGGACGCGAGGGACCGTCAGCGTCCATGCTCGTCCCCTTCGGCCTGCAGGCGCGCCAGGAAGTCGCTCTCGCTCAGCACGGCGACGCCCAGATCGCGCGCCTTCTCCAGCTTGGAGCCGGGATTCTCGCCGGCCACGAGAGCGTCGGTCCGCCGGCTCACGCTCCCGGTCACCTTGCCGCCCAGGGCCTCGATGGCCTTGCGGGCCTCGCTCCTGGACCCGGAGGCGAGTGTGCCGGTCATGACGAAGGTCTTGCCCGCGAACCAGGAATCCGCCGCCGGCATCCGGATCGCCGTCGCGACCTCGCGGTCGCGCAGGAAGCCCACCGCGACGAGCTCGTCGAGCAGATCGGCGATGCGCGGATCGCCGAGGAAGGCCCCGATGCGCCCGACGGCGGAGGCCTCCCCCAGGCCGGGCAACTCGCTCATGCGGCGGGTGTCCGCAGCGCGCAGGGACGCCGCGTCGGGATAGGCCCGCGCCAGGACCGCCGCCGTCGTCACGCCGACGCCGGGGATGCCGAGGGCGAAGATCTTGGCCTCCCAGGGACGGTCCTTGGCCCGCTCGACGGCCTTGAGCAGAGCGTCGGCCGATTTCTCCGCCCAGCCCGGCAGGGCCGCCAGGGCATCCCGTCGCAGCCGGAAGATGTCCGGCAGGTCCGCGACCAGGCCGGCCTCGAGAAGCTGCGCCACGCCCTTTTCGCCCAGGCCGTCGATGTCGCAGGCCTCGCGTCCGGCGAAGTGGCGCAACCGGCGCGCCACCTGGGCCGGACAGACGGGATTGGCGCAGCGGTAGGCGGCCTCGCCCGCCGCGCGCGCGATCGGCCCGGCACACGCGGGGCAGCTCATGGGCCAGGACACCGGCACGGCCTCCGCCGGACGGCGCACAAGGACCACGTCCAGCACCTTGGGGATGATGTCCCCCCCCTTGGCGACGCGCACCGTGTCGCCGATGCGCAGGTCCAGGCGCTGGATCTCGTCGCGGTTGTGCAGCGTGGCCCGCGAGACGGTCGTGCCCGCCAGCTCCACCGGCGCCAGTTCCGCCACGGGCGTGATCACGCCGGTGCGCCCGACCTGCAGCGTCACGTCCAGGAGCTCCGTCTCGGCCTCCTCGGCGGCGAACTTGAAGGCCAGGCCCCAGCGGGGCGCCTTGGCCGTGGCCCCGAGACGGACGTGCGACGCCAGATCGTCGACCTTGATGACCGCGCCGTCGATGGGATAGTCCAGCTCGGCGCGCAGTCCGGACAGCTCGTCCAGCACGGCGTCCAGCCCGTCCGTGTCCTCGGCGAAGCGCAGGAAATCGTTCACCGGGATGCCGAGGGCGTCGAGGGCCGCCATCTCCTCGCGGCGGGTGGCGAGACCGGGCTCGACGTCGAGGGCCAGGATCTGGTAGAAGCAGACCGACAGTCCCCGCGCCCGCACCACCGACGCGTCCAGGGTCTTGAGAGTGCCCGCCGTGGCGTTGCGGGGATTGGCCAATGGCGCCTCTCCCGCCGCTGTGCGTTCCCTGTTGAGACGTCGCAGCCGGCTGAAGGTCAGGAAGACCTCGCCGCGCAACTCGATGGCGGACGGACCTCCGGGCAGGTGCGCCCGCCAGCCTTCGGGCAACTCATGAGGAATATCCTGTATCTCCTTGGCGTTCGACGTTATGACGTCACCGCTTTTCCCGTCGCCCCGGGTCAGGGCCGACTCGAGCCCTCCGTCCTCGTACCGGACCGCGAGGGCCACGCCGTCGATCTTGGGCTCCACGGAGTACAGGACGGCGTCCGTGGCGAGCTCGCGCCTCACGCGCCGGTCGAAGGCCGCCACATCGACCAGGTCGTAACTGTTCTGGAGGCTGATCATGGGGTGGCTGTGGGGCCGGCTCGGAAAGCGGGCGTCGCTGTCGCTGCCCACGCGGGCCGTGGGACTGTCGTCGTCGGCCAGTTCGGGGAAGGCCGCCTCCAGTTCCGCCAGCTCGCGGACGAGGGCGTCGTAGTCACGGTCGGAGATCTCCGGCGCCGCCTCGCGGTAGTAGAGTGCGTCGTGACGGGCCAACTCGGCCCGCAGGCGTTCGACTTCCTTGCGCGCCCGTCGAAGATCCATACCCGCTCCGGTCAGAAGGATTGCAGCAACGCGATGTGCAGCTTGGCGTCGTCGAACTGGAACTCGCCCGGGAACCCGACGGCCAGCGAGATGTCGCCGCCCGGCGTTGCGGTCTCCAGGCCCAGCCCGAATCCCCGTCGGGTCCCTTCGAAGGTCGCCGTCTCGTCGGGACGCGTGGGGTCCTCGCCCGCGAAGCGAAAGTACCCCACGTCGAAAAAGGTGTAAAGACGGGAGCGGCCGGGACGCCCGATGCGCAGTTCCAGCATGGAGGAGGCGACCCGCTCGCCGTGGAACTGGTCCTCCAGATAGCCGCGCAGGGTGCGCGCGCCGCCCAGCCGGTACTGCTCGGCCAGGGGCGTCGCATCGCCCTCGCCGGCCACCTCCAGGAACAGGCCGTTGATCGCGACGCTGAGGGTCGGCGTCAGCCACCGTTCGCCCCCCAGTCGCAGTTCCACCAGGGTCTGGCGCATCTCGCCCGGCGTGGCATCCGTCACCGCGTCCTCGTCGGGCCGCATGTCCACACCCCGACGCGCCGATTCGATGGCGAAGGTGCCCTCCCAACCGTTGACGCCGCGATCGCCGCGGCGGTGAAGGAAGGCGCCCCGCGCCCGCCAGCGCGTGGTTCGGTTCCAGGCTCCCGTCGGGAAGGTGCTCCGGTCCCAACCCAGACCCATCTCCACCTGCCAGGCCCCGGCCACCGGAAGCTGCAGGCGGCCGTCCACCCGGAAACGGGTGTAGACGTCGGTGGCGACCTCGTGATCCACGTCCACGGTGGCGTCGAAGGGCGTCCCCCACAGCAGGGGTTCCAGCCAGCCGAAACCGAAATGGGACCGCGACCGGCCGTCGTCGCTCCAGGCCAGTTCCATCCGACGGCCGGTGCCCGCCAGGTTGGCCAGTCGCAGATCGACCTGGCCGCTGAGCCGCGCCGGTTCGTCTTCGCCCGTTCGGCTCAGTCCCAGCATGACCGCCGCCCGATTCGGCCGGCTGATGGGCGTCACCGGCCAGTGGACGCCCACCGTGCCCGGAGCCGCCGTGGTGAAGACGACCGGCTCCCCCACGTCCGCGTAGATATTCCGCTGGAGCAACCGCACGCGCGCCGCGGACAGGTCCGATTCCCGGTAGCGCCGTCCGGTCGGCAGTCGGGCCGCGCGCACGAGGAAGTCCTCGCCGCGCCCGTCGGGCAGATCGCTACTCTGGGGGCCGAAGACCGACGGCGGGCCGAGCAAGAGCAGCGCCACGACGTCGACGTCGGCCCGGCCGGGATACGCGCCGACGTCCCGCACGAGCCACTGGCAGAAGGGGTATCCCGCTTCGGCCGCCGCGGCGAGCAGGCGGTCCACGCCCGCCGCCCAGGCCGTGGCGGAGAAGACGTCCCCCGTCCGAGGCAGGGCGCGTGCCAGGGCCGCGTCGCGACCGGGGAAATCCTCGCCCTCCACCAGGACCGTGCCCAGCCGGTACGGTTCGCCGGGCGAGACCTCGAAGACGATGCCGTCGGGCGTCTCGCGTCGGGCGATCGTGCAGGAGAAGTAACCGCGGTCCAGCCAGCGGTCCCGCAGCAGCGCGGACACGGGGCGGCCGGCCGCGGCCGAATCCCCCGTCGCCGCCGCCGGAATCCCGACGAGGGCCCGCACGGCGTCCCTTCGGAGCGCGGGCGGCGACGACGCCTCCAGCACGGTATCCGCCATGGCCAGGGCCGCGGCCGGCAGGGCGTCCAGCCAGCGCTGGTCCGCCGCGAAGGCGCCGGGGCCCGGCCCCGACATCCGCACCTCGCCGACGAGGCGGACGGTCGGCGGGGCGGCAACCGCCGTACGGGCGGCCCCGCATGCGTCCGCCAGGACCGCGAGCAGGAGGAGCGTTGCCAGCAGGCATCCCCTAGAACCGCGCCGTGGACTCGAGCCGAACGTCATGCTGCCACCCCCTCTCGCCCTGCCTGCGTCCGAAGTAGGCCAGGCTGACGGACATCAGGGCGGATTGCGCCCAGGAAAGCCGGGCCGTGGCCTCCACGTTGCCGCCCGGTTCGGGGAAGAAGAAGGGACGCAGCGCCCCGGACGGCGCCTCGCTCGACACGTGGGACCAGCGCACGTCCGCCTGTCCGCTCCACGTCTCCACTAGGCGCAGACGGACGGAGGGCTTGATCCCGATCTCGGTCTGCCGCACGCCGGACACGTCGTCGCTACGGTCGATCAGGTCCAGGGCCGCAGACAGCAGGTCGCCCGCCCCCGGGCGCAGGGACCACTCCAGCTCGTGCCTCCAGGTCACCGTGTCGTAGGAGCGGTTGGCGCTGAATCCCGCCTCCTGCGTGAGACGCCGCTCGTCCGTGCGCCGGGCGCGGGCGCGCAGGGTGCTGCGCGCGGATGGATTCCAGGCGGCCGTGATCTGCGAGCGATGCCGGAGACGGCGTTCGGGATGGGTCGCGTACTGGCGGTCCAGGGCCTCGTCGTACTCGTGGAGCAGCCGCAGGTCCCAGCGTGGGAGGTGGCGCAGGAAGGTGGCTTCCTGGCGCAGGGCGAGCTCGCCGAGTACGGTGTCGCCCTCGTCGAAGATCGTGTCCGCTGCGAAGCGGAGCAGGCGTCCCACGTCGCCGGTCCGGCTGCGCGAGCGCGCGGTCACCCGGGTGAAGGTCTGCCAGCTGCCCCAGGCCGTGTCGCGTCCCAGGAAGCCGAAATCCTGGCGCCAGGTCAGGTCGGCCGAGACCTCCGTCGTCGCGACCAGGCTGTCGGTGCCCACGGTCACGACGTTGAAATCGCCCAGCTCGTACCCGACGAAATCGCCGTTCTGGTTGTAGTCCCCCTGGCGTTCGCCGACGTAGACCACCTGACGGTCGAGAACCTCGGTGCGGCTGTTGTCGATGCCGTAGGCCAGGCCCCAGTCGCTGCCCGTGTCGTCCCAGCGACCGGAGACCTGCAGCTTGGCCAGCCGGGTGTCGAGGTCCTGCCCACCCGGGACGAGCACCTTGCGTACCGCACCGTCGGCCTGCAGGCGCACGCCGGCCACGGCGGGCGTGCCCAGCCGCCAGTCCAGGGTGCGGCTGTCGCGTTCGCGACGCCAGACGCCCGCACGCAGCGAATCCGCCAGCCCCCGTTCGAAACCGGCTCGCCAGCTCAGGGCCGCGCTGCCGTCCGAGGCCAGGGCCGCGCGCCAGGCGCGCAACCGGTAGCCGCCAGACACGTCCGCCGCCGCCGCCGCATCCATGTACTGCTCGCGCTCGAAACCCGCGCTGGGACGGACCGGCCCCGTCGCCAGGGCGATCTCGTGCGCCTGGCCGGTGCGCCGGACGTCGAGGGGATCGACCTTATCCGAGCTGGCGGCTTCGCCCCAGCGGGAGCGGCCCCGGACGGCCCCCAGGCGCCACGCGCCGGCCAGGTCGAGCCGGTCGGCCGTCAGGTCCGCACCGTGTTCGAGGCGGCCCCAGCCGGCGGTCAGCTCGAGCCGGCCCCCCTCTGCTCCCGATTCGAAGCCCGCCTCCACCTCGCTCTCTCGATCCCGCTCCAGCAGGAAACCCTCTCGGCGCGCGCGGTCGCCGAGCCCCCACCGGTCGTAGCGGAACAGGTCGCGGGCGATCTGGAAGGGACGGAACCCGTCGCCGAGGTCGTCGTGGACCGCCCGGGCCCGCACGCGGCCCAGCCGGCGGCCGCCCAGCTCGAGATCGCCCGCACCGGCGTCCAGGACGGCGCGCCAGGCGTGGCCCGTGTCGTCCCCGTCGCCGAGACCCGAGAGGACGTTCTCGTCGCGACGGCTGGCGTGCCATTCCACGTCCAGCAGGGGATCGGACGCGCCGCCCACGGTGAACTGGAACGAGGCCAGGCTGTGGCTCGAGGGCAGGGGCAGCGGCCGGCCGATCCGGTAGGATCCGGCTCCCTCGCCCCGGTAGACGAAGATCCGCTCTCCGGTGGCGGTCAGGGACTCCACCGCGTAGTCGCCCGCCCCGGCGCCGACGTAGTGGAAGGCGACCTCGTGATCGCCCGTGAGCGAGTCGTGGACGGCGATCTGCGTGCCGCCGACGGCGTCGAGGCGATAGGCGCCCTCGCCGACGGCGACCTGGACGAGGCCAGAGGCGACGGCGGCTTCGGCCGCGTCGCCGGCGTCCGCCAGCAGGGCCAGGTCCTCGGCCGAGAGCTCGCCGCTGCGCAGCCGGTCGGGATTGTCCCGCTCCCGCGTCAGCCGCACCGCGAAGGCCGCGTCCCGCTCTCCGGGCAGCGGCAGGGCCGCCGCGAAGCGTCCCTCCCCGCCGACGACCGTCCGCACGTAGGGGCCCTCGCCCTGCTCGTATTCCACCAGGATCTCGGTCTCGGCGGTGATCAGCCGGCGGTAGGTGAAGGTGATCGTGCCCCGGACGTAGTCGATGACGTAGTCGCGGTCGGCGCCGCGTGTCAGTTCGAGGCCGTCGATGGTGACGCGCTCGGAGCCGGCCACGATGAAGACCTGCGTGCCCGCGTCGCCGCCGCCGAGGAAATAGGGCCCCTGGTTGGACTCCTGGCCCCGGATCTGCAGCGTACGGTAGAGCCCCCGGGGCGAGCCCGCCAGGGCGCCGGCCCCGATCTCCTCCGTGCCGAAGTCCGCCACCACGCCCTGCAGCTTGCGCCGGTAGCCGCCGTAGGTCGAGCCCTCCCGGCTGGCGACGAAATCCCCGAGCAACGCCCGCCAGCGCGGCGCGGTGAGCTCCACGTGGATGCGGTCGATGTCCCGCAACTCCTCGGTGTTGCCCTCGGGGACCACGGGCAGATCGTCGTCCGAGAGGGCGGCGTCGACCCGGATGTCCTCCGTCAGCCAGCCGGCGATGTTCAGGCGCAGGGTCTGGTCGATGGTCAGGTCACGCCGGTTGCCCGAGGACATCCGCACGGACTTGCTGCCGCTGACGGCGAGATCACCCGTCGCCGCTCCGCCGGCCGCCGCCGGCCGTGCCGGTGCGTCCCGGGCGATCTCGGCGGCGACAGGTCGGCCCCGCACCGGGTGGAGGATCCGCCTGGCGGGCACCGTCGCGGGATGGAAGCGGTAGGTCAGGCGCACCAGGACCTCCCCGCCGTCGCCGTCGCCCAGGGCGCGCAGGGGGATCCAGACGCCGCGCGTGACGTCGATGCGGAAGTCCACGCCCGCCCGCCAGGGCCGCCCGTCGACGGAGGCCTCCAGGGAGCCCGGCACCACGTAGGCATGGGCCAGCACCGCCTGCCGGGCGCCGGCCGACAGCAGATGGAATTCGGTCTCGGTGCGGGTGAGCAGAGAGTCGACGGGAGCCGGATCAGTCGGCGGCGCGACCGTATCCGCCCGCGCCGAAACGGCGAGGACGGCGAGGACGGCCGGGAGGTACAACCACGAGACGCGCCCCATGCCCCCCTCTATTCATAGCGGATCCGGTAGACGAGCACGGCCTGGCGTCCGCGATCGCTCACGGCGAGCTGGTCGTCCGGCCCAACGGCCACGTCGATGGGCGCCACCGGCGCCGCGTGGAGTCCGAGACCCGATCCGGCCCCGAACAGGTAATCCAGCTCCGGCGACAGGACATGGACCATGCCGCCGGCCGGATCGGCCACGAAGAGGTTGCCCTCCGCGTCCGTGGCCATGCCCTGGGGCGTCAGGAAGCGGTTGTCCGGGTCGAACTCGCCGCCGACGGTGCGCTGGTGGTAGCCCAGGCGCGTGAAGTGCTGGAGACGTCGGTTGCCCCGGTCGGCGATCACGAAGCTGCCGTCGCGCAGGAAGACCGCGCCGCTCGGCTCGCTGAACTGCTCGGGATGGCTGCCCGGCACGCCCACGGTTTGCTGCAGGTCGAGGTAGGCGTCGACCACCAGGACCTGGTCCTCCGCCGCGTCCGTGAAGACCATGCCGCCGTCCAGGTCCACGTCGAAGGCCGAGGCCATCCGGTCGTAGCCGGGATCGATATAGGTGAAGTCGATCAGCCGGTCCAGGAAGACACCGCCGAGCTCGTAGCGCAGCAGATCGCGGCCGTCCATGTCCAGGACCAGGACCGTGAACTGGTCGATGCGCACGTCCACGGGGCGGAAGAAGCGGGAGCCGGGATTGTCGAACTGGAACCAGGCGCCGTCGGCCGGGTCGTGGCCGTGAACGCGTCCGCCCTTCTCGTCGCAGAAGTAGAGGGTCCCGTCGCCGTAGAAGGCCACGCCGCCGATGCCCTCGATGGGGAAATAGGGCGCCGAGCGTTCGTTCTCGAAGACGTGCAGGAGCGTCAGGCCCAGTGGGACGGCCCGCTCGCCGGGCGGCCGGGCGCCGGCTTCCGGGCCGGCCGTCCAGTCGCCGGGGCCGTCCCGCTGCGGACCCGCGGCGCAGCCGCAGAGCGCCAGCAGCAGGAGCGCGAGACCGGATCTCAGAACTGGCGCGTGAAGACGCACGCGGTCCCCCTCTGGCCGATGACGCGGCGCGACTCCACGTCGAAACCGAGACCGGCCACCTCGAGCATGTGGCCGGAACCCCCGGCGCCGCGCACGGCGTCGTAGACGGATACGGCCCGGTTGATCAGGGCGAAGAGCACCGTGAAATCGCGACGATCGTAGGCGCGATTGGCGTCGGCGCGCAAGGTCTGGTAGTTGGAGAGATAGCGGTCGTTGCGCCAGAACCAGGCGTCGTCCGCCTCGATCTGCCCCGTGGGATCGACCTGTTCGGCACGAGCCACCATCCTCAGGTAGACGTTGTAGTCCTCGCTGCTCATGTAGCGCCCGACGGCCCGCCAATAGGTCTCGCCGTGCTCGCCCGACGTCCCGGCGAAGAGGCCCGCGTAGTCCCGATAGTCCTCGGACAGGCCCTCGGCCTGGGTGTGGAACACCAGGTAGCTGGTCCAGACGGCCGCCTCGGCTCCGGCGAAGATCAGGGCCTTGCCGCGGTCGCCGTTGTAGAGCTGCCCGGCGCCCGGCATCAGCAGCGACAGGAAGCCCGCCGTGAGCTTGCGCCCCACGTTGCGCGGACCGCCGCCGCCGCGGCCGCGCAGGCCGCCGATGTCCGACCCGCCGATGTCCTGGGCCTTCCACAGGGAGGAGGCGCCGTCGCCCAGGGCCGCATGCTCGGCGGCCAGGAACTCGTCGGTCGGGCCCGCGACGACGCTCGCCGCGAGGCAGAGGCAGGCCGCCGCGGCCGCCGTCCTCAGGATGTTCGCGTGGTCATGGCTCTTCACGGGTTTCGCTCCTCCCCGCAGGGATCAGTAAGAGATCGACACGCCCAGCCGGCTGGCGGTGAAGCCGCGCGGCTGGGCGATGAGGGCGACGTCGTGGCCGGCCACACGGAACTCCGCGGGACGTCCGCCCGAGAAGACGCCGTTCAGGTAGGCCACCTGGAACATGCTGAACAGCCGCGTGAACATGTTGACGTAGATCAGCGTGTCGCGGCGGTCGAACTGGTCGTTGCTGTCGATGCGCATGGA